>Ga0307985_10000478_pt1 | contig 24108 bp, 30 predicted proteins | sample EllFjometageno80_FD_203155 | JGI IMG/M metagenome (GOLD analysis project Ga0307985, IMG submission 203155) | Marine microbial communities from Ellis Fjord, Antarctic Ocean - #80 | ecosystem: Environmental > Aquatic > Marine > Unclassified | place: Southern Ocean | collected 2014-10-09 | reverse complement strand
TCAGAAGAGTATTTGCGTGACACGCAGCGCCGTATAGACCAAGTTGAGCTTCTTTCCGGTCAGTCACCTATAATCAAATAAGATAATGGCAGTAAGAATTAAAGATAAAGCAGCAGTAACCGAGGTAGATTCCTCGGATCGTTTTGCAATCGACGGAACAGCGGGACTACGATCCTGGTCTTGGGTCAACTTGGTAGCTGGACTTAAGTCCGGTACGAAGTTAGCTTCCGGCCTAACTACGACATTCTTCCAGGATGTCTTGGAGAAGGGAGCGAACGATGGTTACGCTAGCCTGGATTCTAGCGGTACTGTTCCCGTCGCTCAAATTTCTTCGATTGCTACGATCAATACGCAGACGGGAACTGCATACACCTTAGTACTTACGGATGCGGGAGTCATTCTTCAAACGAACAACGGTTCGGCAAATACGGTAACGATCCCTCCCACATCCAGTGTAGCCCTGCCTGTGGGAACTAACTTAGACATAGTACAAATCGGAGCGGGAACTACGACTGTAGTCGCAGGTTCGGGTGTTACGGCCAATGGAACCTTGGTATCGGCGGGTCAGTGGAAAAAACTTTCTCTTTATAAACGCTCTACTGATGTGTGGGTAGTTATTCCTTAGTTTTCTGCACTAGTAATACTCCAGCAACTAACGAGACGGGAATTAATTATGCAAACATTCACAGTAACCCAAGGAGACGACGAGGAATTCGCTTTGTCGATTTTTGATCCAAATAGTGGATTGTTTATTAACATGACAACCCATACCAACTGGACTATCGAGTTACAGTGGAAAGGGCTTTCTAGTAGTCTTTCTCAGACATTTACTGGCGTCACTATGTTAATCAATACGAGCCACGCAGATCCGACTGCGGTTGACGGTAGCGTAAAAATTACCATTACTTCAGCTCAGTCCCAGTCCTTGGCTGTGGGGACTTATGATCTTTGGATTAGGTTGTTGGATTCAAATACTACTTACAGCCACTTATTTCGTGGAGATGTAAAACTTGTAATAGTTGACTCACCTCTTAGCTCGTGATGGAAGTTTCTGTGAAAGTGAAAAGTTTTTTAGCAACGTGGGGGTGGGCAATACCCACGATCTTTATTCCTTTAATACTGGCAGCGGCGGATTCCAGGTACGCTAAGCAAGTGGATTTAAATGAATTGATTAGGGCTAACATGCAAACGTCGTCTGATATTAGTTATCACAAATCGACTCTGAGTTCGCATATGGAGTTTCAAGCTTTGTCGAAAGACTTCGTTCCTAGAATAGAGATTTCACAAATTTTACTTTCGATAAAGGAGGCCCAGGAAAGCGACAGCGCTAAATTGGATCGACTTTACAGCATCATAGCATCAGATAGGCGCTAGATGAAGTTCCAATTGAAAAAGCTAAAAACCTACACAGGAGCCCTTGCTAGCCTTGGGGTCTATACGGTGTCGCTTTTTCGTTTGGCTACCTACACAGGAGCCTTCGTTAGGCTTGGGGTTTATACGGCGTCGATTTTTGATTTGGCTACTTACACAGCTACGGTTCAGCGGGTACGCTCTCTTAGCCTTATTTTACAGGGCGCTCGTACCGACTCTACCATAATAACGTGTGATAGGACGAGTTTCACCTGCGATAATAATATCTAACTCTCTCTATAATGGCTAAGCAAACTGTAAATATTGGATCAGTTCCAAACGATTCTACCGGAGATTCCCTTAGGGTTGGCATCGACAAGCTCAACGACAACGATTCCGAGTTGTACTCTGGAGCACACGTTGCAGCAGCTGTCACTAAAACTACTCCGGTTGACGCGGATGTTGTCGGCATTCAGGACAGTGCCGCTAGCAATATTCTGAAGAAGATTTCTTGGGGGGCTATTAAGGCAGCATTCAAGACGTATTTTGATACGCTTTATTTGATGGATAGCGAGGTTACAAATCTCGCACAAGTTAAAGCATTTGACGCATCGGATTATGCTACGTCCACTCAGGGTACTACCGCAGCAGCGGCACTACCCAAAGCTGGTGGCGCAATGACAGGTGCTATTACGACCAACTCGACTTTTGATGGGCGTGATGTTGCTACTGACGGGACAAAGTTGGATGGTATAGCTATAGGAGCTACGGTCAATACAGGAACCATCGGTGGGGGAGGTACTGGTGCCAAAATACCTGTTTATTCGGGATCGGGTGCATCTACAACTATTTCCGACTCACCGCTTACAGTATCAGGAACTACTGTTACAGCGGGAGCGGCTTTAAATGCTACTGGCTCGATTCTTGCAGGTGGGGGTCTTTACGCTGGAGTAAACGACGATGACGGTGGGAATCATTTGCAAGGAAATCTTCATGCTTATGGCTCACCAGCATCAACCCCTCTCGGAGGGAGACTAAATCTGTATACAGCGCTGGATTACGACTCGACATCACCTATTGCTATTGATGTTTGGATACTAGAAGCGTATGAGGATGATTTCACTATTCGAAGAAGTAGTGAGGCTAGTACAGCACCTCGATTTAAGATAAATAATCTAGGTAATTTCACTCTTACGGGAACGGTTACCGCCCCAACATTTATTGGTGCTTTAACTGGCAACGCAACTACTGCAACAGCACTGGAAACGACAAGAGCTATCAACGGTGTAAACTTTGACGGTTCGGCTGATATTACGATCACTGCTAATGCAAATCTTGCAGGGAACTTGCTAACGGCAGTTCCATCGGGTGCTTTGTTTACAGGAACCATAGGTGGGGGAGGTACTGGAGCCAAAATACCAGTTTATTCGGGATCGGGATCGTCTACAACTATTTCCGACTCACCGCTTACAGTATCAGGAACTACTGTCACAGCGGGAGCGGCTTTAAATGCTACTGGCTCGATTCTTGCAGGTGGGGGTCTTTTTGCTGGGGTAAACGACGATGTAGGCGGGAATCATTTGCAAGGAAATCTCCACGCTTATGGCTCACCAGCCTCAACCCCTCTCGGAGGGAGACTAAATCTGTATACAGCGCTGGATTACGACTCGACATCACCTATTGCTATTGATGTTTGGATACTAGAAGCGTATGAAGACGACTTCACTATTCGAAGAAGTAGTGAGGCTAGTACAGCGCCTAGATTTAAGATAAATAATCTAGGTAATTTCACTCTTACGGGAACTGTTACTGCATCTGGAACGGTTACCGCTCCTACATTTATTGGTGCTTTAACTGGCAACGCAACTACTGCAACAGCACTGGCAACGACAAGAGCTATCAACGGTGTAAACTTTGACGGTTCGGCTGCTATTACTATCACTGCTAATGCAAATCTTGCAGGGAACTTGCTCACGGCTGTTCCCTCAGGTGCTTTATTTACGGACACCACATATAGCGTAGGTGATGGTGGGCTGACTCAGGTTAATTTCACTACCGCAGACAACACTAAATTAGACGGCATCGAAACAGGTGCCACCGCAGACCAAACAGCCGCACAACTCCTTACAGCCATCAAAACAGTTGATGGTGCAGGCTCTGGTTTGGATGCTGATTTACTTGATGGTATTTCGTCAGCTTCTTTCCTTCGAAGCAATACCGCCGATACCTCATCACAAAGAATAACTTTTACAGCCTGTGCGACCAACAACTGGGATACTATCGCTACAGCATCAGGATCGCAAGGCGGCTTGGAAGTTCAAAACTCTGGTTCAGGCAATGACGCGTTTATGTCATTTCATGCAGGGGCTGATTTTGCATTATATTTTGGACTCGATGCTGATATCAACGACATAGCTGTTGGCGGTTGGTCGATGGGCGCAAACAAATACAGGATCTGGCACGCAGGCAACGACGGATCTGGTTCTGGATTGGATGCTGATTTGCTTAAAGGTTTAGCCTCAACGACATCGAATACTGTAAACACCATTGCAGTGCGGGACGGTAGCGGCGACATACATGCTCGACTGCTTCGGCAGCAATACACTGGTACGACTACGTTAGCCAACTACATAATGACACAGGTCTCTCTGGGAACTGGCGATAATTATTTGCGAGCTTGTCCTATGTCCAGTTTTAGAACCACACTATATGCGGGTGGTATCCACGTTCCAGGCGGCGGGGCTGTTGCAACCAATGAGGCATTTGGTACGGGGGCGCTAGCTAGCAACACCACGGGAGCAGGTAACACCGCCAGCGGGTATCAATCTCTCGAAGATAACACTTCTGCCTCAAACAACACAGCCAGCGGAGCCTATGCTCTAAACAAAAACACTACTGGTTACCACAACACGGCCATTGGCAGATCTGCACTTTACACAAACACCACAGGAGTACAAAACACCGCCAGTGGGTATTTGGCCCTATACACAAACACCTCTGGAGGATACAACACCGCTACTGGAGTGGAAGCACTTCGTTATAACACTACTGGTGAGCTTAACGCAGCTTCTGGATATAGGTCGTTAACCACCAACACCACTGGCCACAGCAACGCAGCTTACGGTGTTAGATCGTTAAACTCCAATACTACAGGCCACAGCAACGTAGCCAATGGGTATGGGGCGCTATACACTAACACAGGCGGCTACTACAACGTAGCCAATGGGTTTGAGTCTTTATATCTTAACACAACAGGCTACCGCAACGTAGCCACGGGGTTTAGGGCACTTTACAGCAACACAACAGCCACTAACAACACAGCCACTGGATATGAATCACTTTTATCTAACACCACTGGAGCGAACAACACAGGCATTGGTAGGTCTGCACTAAGTAGCAACACAACTGGAGGGAACAACACAGCTCTTGGGTATGTTGCTTTATCTGAAAACACAACTGGCCATAGCAACACAGCAAGTGGTTATGCTGCACTTTGGTTAAACACCGAGGGCCACAGTAACACAGCCAATGGTTTTGAAGCGCTATACTATAACACAACGGGAAACAGCAACGTAGCGAACGGCTACAGAGCACTCCGCAGCAACACAACTGGTTACGAGAACACTGCCAATGGATCATCTGCTCTTTACACAAACACCACTGGCATTAGAAACATAGCTACTGGGTATAAGGCACTTTACGCTAACACTACTGGTGGATACAACGTCGCCAACGGGCAACAGGCACTCCAGAATAACACAACTGCTAGCTACAACGTAGCTAGCGGGTATTTGGCCCTCTACACAAACACCACTGGAGCGAACAACACAGCCAATGGGACTCAGGCACTCCGCTATAACATAACTGGAGCCAGTAACACAGCCAGCGGGTATTATTCCCTCTACGCTAACACCACTGGATCGTCTAACGTAGCCAACGGGTATGAGGCACTCCGCTATAACACCACTGCATCGAACAACACAGCAAATGGGAGGGCAGCACTCCGCTACAACACCACTGGTCACAGCAACACCGCCAACGGGTACGCATCGTTATACGCCAACACTACTGGAACCTACAATACAGCCACTGGGTATGAGTCGCTCCGTTATAACACCACTGGTGGTTCAAACACGGCCAGCGGAAGGACAGCACTTCGCGCGAACACCACTGGTGGTTATAACACTGCTCATGGTATGAGCGCGATGTATACCAACACCACTGGCCATAGCAACATAGCAATTGGGTATGCTGCACTTTGGTTAAACACCGAGGGCGTTCAAAACACAGCCACTGGTAAGGAGGCATTACGCAGTAACACCACTGCCTCAAACAACACAGCCAGTGGGTATTTGTCGCTTTACGCAAACACCACTGGTGCATCCAACACAGCTATGGGGGTTAGTAGTTTGCGGACCAACACCACTGGCGTCGACAATGCAGCTCATGGTGTTAATTCACTCTACTACAACACCACTGGCAGGTGTAACACAGCCATTGGCTCGCATGGGATGTTTAATAACACCACAGGCTCTGGCAACATAGGAATAGGTGGGTTCACCTCTGGTGCTTCACTCTCTCCAGTGATTAACCTAACAATACACAACAACCGCATTGCCATGGGGTCAACGGGAGTCACGAACGCCTACGTACAGGTGGCGTGGACGGTTGTGTCAGATGCTCGCGACAAGACGGATTTCGCGCCAGTTCCTCATGGACTAGATTTTGTTAGCCAGCTCAAGCCCACGACCTATCGTTACAAGATGAACCGTGAGGACACAGAGGGGCATGGGCCATTGCGGTATGGTTTTAAAGCCCAAGAAGTCTTGGAGCTAGAGGGAGCCGATCCCGTAATTGTTGACGCCGAAGACGAGGACAAACTCAGATTTAACGACCAATCCATGATAGCGGTATTGGTCAATGCTTTGCAGGAACTTAATGATAAGTTTGATGCATACGTCAAAACACATCCATAAGGAGATTAAATAATATGAGCGAAAATACACCAGAAGAAAATACACCAGAAGAAAATACACCAGAAGATATTGCCGTGCATTACACTTCTGCAATGGACTCAGTAAACCTCGTCAATGACCTCAAGGCATTGCCATCATTGAATAATGAGCAAACCACTAGATTGAAGGCAAATGTCGATCATCTGGAGATCATGCTGTCGCGGGATTATTGGACCGATGAAGACCTAACGCCGTTTAGCGATGCGGTGGGTTAATTCATATTAAACTTAAATCAAAAAAAATAAGATGCCATACGGAAAAGTAACATACGGAAGCAAAGTCGGTCGGCCATCTACGGCTTCAAAAGCCAATGGGAAGAAGAAAAAAAGAAGTAATAAGTAAATTAGTACCCGAACTTCAAGTCAAAAAACCTAGAGCAGCTTTCAATATCAGGCCCAACACCAAACGTCGAAAACTGGATTACCCCGTTTCCTGATGTCAAGCAAGCTATCGTCGATAGATACCATGAAGACGTAACAATATGGGAGAACGCATCTGGTAAAACATTATGAGAATACTAGCAGGAATTGCAGGACTAGCTGGACGCCTTGTGGGATCGCCACAAGCAGTAGAGAAGGCGTTCGATACATTTAGTGGTGGGATCGACAAATTGGTCTACACTAACGAGGAGAAGGCGGACGCAGCTCGCGAGGACACTAAAGAGTTCAGGCTCGTAATGGTTGAATGGTTCAAAAACTCGCAGGGGCAGAATCTAAGCCGAAGGCTGCTGGCCATGGGCATTGCTTTTTCCTGGTTGGGAATGTTTCTCCTTTCATGTTTTGTTCACGCTTCTGCTATATTTGTAGAACCCGAATTTGCATTGAAATTGGGAGATGCGGGTAGCCTGATTGGAGATAATGCGGAACGGCTCAATGGAGCTGTGATGCTCATTATTGGCTTCTACTTTGCAGCTCCTCACCTCGGTGCGATAATTAAGCCAGCTATGGAGAAATTTAGTAAGCGTTCTTGACTACCAGTCTTAAAGGTTATTAAACCTTACTCATGGACACCCAAATAGAAGAACCAGAAACATTAATTACAGCTCAAGATCTTCAAGATATCTTGCAGATTATAGACCTTTCGGCTCGCAGGGGCGCGTTTGAAGGAAAAGATCTCCTAGTAATTGGAAGCATACGGGAAAAAGTAGCCAAGGCAGTAACTGCGTCAGCTCAAGCTTCTGCTTAGTCATTACGCACGCGGAGGAGAGCTGCGTTTTCTTTATTAAATAAAAAATAAGCTGCTCAACCATCCTCATCCTACTATTTGGGTTATTGGTTATTAACTATCCGCTACAATCAGCGGGTGTTGGGCTATTGAATTCTATAATCGTGACGCCCGCAATAAAAGCAGGTCACTTCAATTTTTGGAGGAATCGAGCAAAGAACATTGCCCGTCTTGTCCTTCATTTCCTCGTCTATTCGATTTTCCATCTTCGTCCAAACGCCATCAGCGTCCCATTCTCTGGTGTCTTCGTTTTCATTAGCCAAGGCATAAATGGCGTTCATTATTGCTTCTCTCTTTTCGTTTTGGTGCATCCCGTATAATCTTTTTTAGGGGCGTGAATTGTGTTGGTCCCTAAGGTCTCCCGTATAAATGACGCGTCCGCCCAATGCTCTATCAATCGCGCGGTGCATGTCTACTACCGTTCCGCCAGTTTCAATCTCTTGTTTCATTTCCTCTTGGGTAAAAAAACGAGACCAGTGTCCATGTCTTGGCGGTCGCTCGTCGAATACCCAATAGCCCGTTCGAGTGTGTTCGAATCCGACTCCTCGATATGTATATCGGGTATTCCCTTTGAGTAGTTTTCCTCTATTCATATTCTATTCATAATAATTTTGAGGCTAAAAATAAGCTGCTCAACCATCCTCATCCTACTACTTTGGTTCCTGTGTAGAGAAGGTAGCTCACTTCGTTTGAGGTTACTACTTGATGGCGATCTCTAAAAACAATGGTATCTACGTTCAAGGTTTTGTGAAAAAATTCTGGCTGGATCCTATCCACATGGACGAAGTCTTTGTTTCGGCTAACGATGTGCCTGCCTTTGTGGGGTCCGTTAAGTACTTCCATTATGATCGCTTTATCAGGTTGACGAGATCCTCAAGTACGAGGTCGCTGAGCTGTTTTTTGTTTTCTAAGGCAAGCAGGATCTGCTGATCCATGGTGCCTGGGCAGACTAAATCAATGTATGTGCAGACTTCGGTCTGACCGATTCTATGAATTCGATCTTGTGATTGTAACCTGGTCTCTAACTGGTACGTATTTGAGAAATACACCATCGTGCTTGCACGAGTAAGGGTAAGCCCTTTGGCTCCTGCTGAAGTACAAATAATAAACTTAGCTTCACCAGACTGGAATTTTTCTCGTGCCTTGGTTCGGGCGTCGTTGTCCATTCCGCCAATATACGTAACAACGGAATCGGGATTATATCTATCAGCGAGGGCATTTTGTATTTGGGCGACGTTCTTGCGGAATGCGCAGAAGATTACCAATGGTTGGCTGTTTTCGGCGATTTGCATGAGCGCCTTGATCTTGTTATTGGGAAGCTCGATTTCACTTCCTTCGTCAGTAGTTACGAAGCCTGAGCAGATCTGCTGGAGCTTCATGATAGTGGTTAGTGGAATCGTGCTCGATACCGTCTCGCCCATAGCCAGCTCCGTCAGAGCATGGCTTTTGAGTTCGGCGTAAGCTTTTAATTGCTCTTTGGTTAGTTCGACGTACTGGGTCTGCCAAATCTTCTCTGGTAGATCCAAACAATCCTTCTTCAGGAGACGCAGCGAGAATGGCTTCATTACATCAGTCAGGTGGTCTAAGTTCTTGTAGCCCGTGATGTGTTGAAAAGATCTCATTCCCGCGTAGCGCGTCTCCTGTATGGCGAAGGCTGATTTGAAAGCGGTGTAGGTGCGATAAGGTATTGCTGATTCGTGTAGAAATTTGCTTTGGCTGAACAAGTCCAGGGGTCCCTGAGTCATGGGCGTACCCGTCAGGATGAACCTACGGTCGGCTAACGCTCCCAGTTTATGGGCTGCTTTGGTAACCATCGCCTTTGGGTTCTTGATGCAGGTGGACTCGTCGATGCAGATAAATGTTTTATTGTTCTGAGCAAGAAAGTCTTTCGCTGTTTGAAACCCACCTTTGGTTCGTATGGCTTCTACATTCATGAGCAGGAACTTTCGGTTGCAGTCTTGGATCTTAATAAAGTGGTCAAGCCTTTGCTTCATTCGTCGACTTGTGGGAGGACCCTTCCACATGTAGGCCGTATCGCCTTCCATGCGTTCTTTTTCTCGGGCTCCCAAGACAGAGCCGAAGTGTTCTTCGATCTCCTTGTAGTACCAATTCGCGTGGAGACCATTGGGGGCCAGGATCAGAATGTTCTTGGAGTCGCTGTTTTCGATTAGATCAAGAATGATTTTCGATTTACCCAAACCTTGCTCAAGGAACAGGGCTCCGTAAGGCTTCTGCTGGAACCTCTTTACTGCGTCATCCTGGTGCTCATAGGGTTTGGTTTTGTAGATCATACTTGTGTGACGTGGTTGTGATAAATGGCTTTTGGCATTCTGTGACTTCCTATCCTTTGGGATTTTCTGTATTCTCCAGTTGCTTTAATAGCCCCAGCTTTAGCAAGCCTACGCATTATCGGCCCCATTGCCCTAGTATCGGTAAAACCGTACTTGGCGAGATTAGGTAGAATTGTGTCTGATGAAACCTTCTCTGGCAGATGACGTAAATTGGTTAGTGCGTCTTTCTCTGCTTCGTCAAGGGGCGATGGTGAGTTGTTTTCCTCCACTACAGTTATCGCGGATTCGGTTGCTTCTTGTTCGGCGTATTCAAAGAGGGTTAGGTTTTTGTAGATCATTTTTGCGGGTAGTTGTAGTAAAGGTCGCTCACGGCCTGCATCAAATACAGGTTCTCGCGAGCGCGGGTGCATGCGACATAGAAGGTTCTATGTTCGGTATCGGGATTCTGTTCGAATCCTCGCCAGGTGCTTTGTGCCATGTCAGGAAGTACTACGACGTTGTCCGCCTCGCGACCCTTCGTAGAATGAATGGTCGTCACTTCAATCGTATTAGCCGTATCCATGGTTCCTTGGGTCTCGGCTGTCTTGAGGTACCTAATTAGCTTTTCGGAGATATTGAGAGCAAGATCCCAGGGTAAGTCGCAAAGAAGTCCATACTGGTCTCTCAGACCCTCGTATTCCAGCAATTCGTCGTCATCTAGTAGGTTTAGAGCTTTCTTAAAGCCCCGAGTCACGCGAGTACCGCTGGGAAGGTAATTATCATAGAGAACTTTCACTTCGGAAGCGAGGGCAACACCCCCACCCATTAAAGTCTTCCAGGTATTAATCGCTGGAACTAGGTTTCTCGGAATTGTGCTGTTACCGATAGAGGTAAAAACAAGGCCCATAGAGATCAGCTCCTTTTCATAAATGTCAAGGAAGCAACGATTTCTCGCCAGCAACAACCAGGTACCCTCTCTCAATGGCAGCCCAGTTAAACTTCTGATCTCAGAGACCGTCCCGCCTTCTTTAACGGAAGTGATCTCATATGGGGTTTTGTTTTTTATTCGTGCTGCCACCTTCTCGGCGAAATCCAAAACGCGAGTGGGTAATCGGTAGCACTTATCCAGGACGATTCTGTTTCCCGTGCGGTTTATCAACGCATCGGGACATCCTCCTGAAAATTCGTAAATTGCTTGTTTGTCGTCTCCAGCCAAAAAGGTCTTTTTTACAGGCTTCGATAGGAGATCCATGATAGCCCATTGGAGTTTCGAGAAATCCTGAGCCTCATCTCCGAAGACGTAATCAACGTCAAGGGGCTCTCCTGCTTCTAGGAAGCGCTCTAGCTGGTCGGTGAAGTCGATCTTTCCAAGGCTTTTCTTGTAATTGGCGTAGCTTTCGGAGAAAAATTGTAAAGTGTTCGGAGCTTCGGCGCGTTGAATTTGCGTATCGCATACTTCTTCGTAGGAGCACATGCGGTTTCGTCGTAGGTTGTCCAAGGAAAGCAGGTTGTCTCCTCGTGATGCGGAGCCCATAACGATCCCATCCTTGTTGGAGATTGCTGAGCTACCAGAGACTCCGAAGCCGATATGCTTACCGAACTCGCGATAATCCAAGAAGGACATCATCGAGGCTCGGCGCGTATTGCGAAAGCAAAGGGAGTGCAGCGTTCGGAAGTGCGGGAATGCGTGCGAGTTCAATTTGAACTGCTTGCTTGCCCGGGCAACTGCCTCGCCTGCTGCGGCGTTTGTGTAAGTCGTGTAGATAATCCGATCTGGTGGGGTGTCGTACAACACCTCAGCCAGCTCGTCCATCAATCTGGTTGTCTTGCCGCTACCTGCGGAAGCTACGAAGATTTGGGTATCGCTCAAAATGCTTCCGTTTCTTCTATCTTTAAGGGTTCGCTAGGTAGGGGGCGTTCAAAATGCTCCTTGGGGATCTTCCAACAGTAAGCTGTGGTCATTTGTATTTTTTGGTGGGAGTTTTCCCCCTGATACTTTTGCTTCAGGAGGCTGGTTATTTGGTTGTTTTTCAGATCGAGGAACTTTTCTCGGTTGAGCCAGGAGTTTAGATCCTTCATTCTAAAGATAAAGTGGGAATTAGTTTCGAACGGGTTTCCGTGCAGCAAGCATTCTGGGCTATCGTTACGACTACGCGATGTGAGGAAGTCCTCGAATACTTCATGGAACTGACCTGTAATAGTCAGCTCCTCGGGAATATCTATCACCTTGCAGTTCTGGACGATGCTCGCCAGATTTTCTAGCCATTCGGATTGCTTGTATGTTTGGAACACTCGGTTGAGGACCTCCAAGGCCCTCTTGTTGAACATTGGGAAATTGAAAAGCTGGTCTGTTGTGAGAGGAATCCGCTGGTCATCAATTGTGAGGTACCAAAGGGGTGGGTCTGTATTGAGCTTAGTAAGGCTTCTATTCGTTGGAACAATTTCGTCTTTTCCGACTCCGTGTAGTTGTTGTCTGCACTTACGAGCGTCACAGTAATTGCACAGCGGTGCCTTGGAGCATTGGTATCGGTATTCTTTTCTTCCATAGGATTTCTTGAGCGCCTCAAGCTCCCTATCGGGAAGCGGGTCGCCGAATAAATTGTTTACTTTGTTCAGCTCGTCCGCCCAAGTATCGCCATAGGCTTTCTTTAGGTAGACTGCTGCGTTCGATAATGATATGTTGCGCATCTCCGATTCCTCGGTCTTTTCGCTGAATATGTAATTCAGGCAGGGTGGGCCATCAGGGAAGATGTCGGTGGATTCGGGTGTCTTCAGCTCGTTAAAGGCTCCTGTTGAAAGTAAGCGAGCTTCCGCATAGTCAAGGAAGCCTTCTTGGTCTAAAGCCTTACCTCCGTCATCGTGAGCGTAACGTAGGCTCTCTGGCCCGTCGTAGGGCATGTTGATCCAATTACCATAGTCCGTATCGTTTTGATCGGAGCCAAGAGAGACCTGCTTCGGGAATATTTCACTGGAGCCTTGACCGAACATGGCAGCAAACTCTTCGAGCTTCTTTACCATATGCTTCGCAAGGATCTCTCCTTTCAGGAACACGTAGATGTGTCCCCCACCGCTCTTGGAGCGGCAGAGGACAAATGGCAGGCTGAATTTAGTAAGCTTGGCTCGGAGACCTTCAAAGTCGAATTTACCTTTGTAGACATCAACGTCGATAGCTCCCCAGGAGACCATGTTGTTCGGTTTGATTGGGACGCAGCCAATGGACATGCTTCCTTCCGTATGGGCTTTCCATACTTTTTCTTCTAGCTCGGCTTTGTGGAGCCAGGACTTGGAATTTCGTTTCCCATTCTCGTCGTAGCCTGGAGCTACCTCAGTTCGCCCGTAAACATTCGGGTGGGATCTGAATAGGTTTTGGAATCGTTTTTCTATTGAGGGAGCAGATTTCGGCATATTGGGACTATGTTTATGGTTTTTTGAAAGTGGCCTGTCAAAGCTAAAAGATAAGACCCCCACCCCGAAAGGTGGGGGTCAATGCTGTCTCTGTGTTCTATTCCCCAATAGAGTAGATACTTAAACCAGCTTATTGACTAGAAGGGATTACCTTCGCCGTCAACTGTTGAATTCGATGAAGACGAGGAATTTTCCTCAATCGCTATCGATTTGTTGGCATCTGGGTTGGGGAGCTGCTCCAACGCTACCTTAGAGGCAGCGAGAGCAGTGTTCAAGAGATCTTCATCCTTCTTGAAGTCCAAGACCACTGGGTCCCTGACTCGGAAGTTGAAGTACTCCTGACCAGCCTTATTCTTTTCGACTTCGGCTGATAACATCCAGGTACGAGCGAATAGTGGTGGAGCTATATTTGGTAACTTCTCGTACTTGAACTTTGCTATGGCTTTCGACCACTCTCGTGCGATACGGAGTTGGGTGCTTGTCATTGGAACAATGGCTTTTTCCCAAACATCGTTGATTAGAGCGAGAACACACCAGTAACGGGTGTACTTTAGCTCGTTGTCTCCCAACCATTCATCATTTTCCCGTTTTACATTCTTTTGGTAACGCGGATCTTGGATGATGGTCAAGGGATGGGTACCAACGATACCGCCTCCCGCGTCCTTTGGAATCCATTCCACATATACGGCTCTGGAGCCGACTGGAACGATCTTCAATGGACTCGTAAGGGTCTCGTGGTTGAAATTCCACAAGAGATTGCCTGCTTCGGCTCCCTCTATATAAGACTCCTTACGCTTGTTAATTTCAGGACTCTGGTCCTGAAGTATTCTAATAATGGGCAAGGAAGAAGACTCTTCCAAGTCATCGGTCCCTACCCCTTGTGCTGCTTCGATTTCGAATGCCATCTGTTTTTTGTTTTATCTATTTTTCTTTGATTTCCGACAGAGTGTCGGCGGTGAAATCTTGAATGGATTTGTCATAGTATGGGTTTCTTGAATTTAACAAGCTCTCCTTCGTACACGCCAAAGGCTTCCTTGGGGAGAGATTGACTAAGCTTTGGATCAACCAAAGCCTCTTTAATAAACGATTCAAGACGCTTCCAGTGAACATCCTTTTTGTTGGTGAAATTTTGTCCTTGTTCCGTCATCGTAGTGATGAGGATTTCGGCTTCTTTCTCCTGACCTTTGGCGAACTTTACGACAACTGTGTTATCAATGATAGCATCTTCGCCATGCTCCCTGAGCCAAGAGAAGGCTGTATCAGGATCCTTAATACGAGAATAAACAAACTCTTTTTTGGAGATGATAGATCCATCGGATAGTTTGAGTTCATCTATTCCGATCTCAGACATCAACTCGGGCAACTTGTGCTCCGCGATGTCCTTGAAGTTGGACTTAGCTTGAGCTAATTCCTCTTCGTGTACTTTGATGAGAGAATCTAGTTCCGCTAGTGCGCTCCCATAGTTCTGAATAACTTCCAGAGTGTCTCTATTTAATTCTGGGAAGGTTTGTTGGGTTGGGTCGAATGTCATGGTTTTTAGTTTTCGTAGCCTGTTATTTGAATCGCTTCGATGATTACAGATGTATTTACAGTGGTCCAATAATCTCCATCTTCTGCTACGATTGAGTTGTTGTCTTCATATCCTTTCGGGATCGAGTTACGCCATACACAGGCGATCACCCCTTTATGCTCTTGTATGACAAGCAATTTATCTAGGATTCGTCCAGGCATCTGGTCTATTACGGCCAAGATTCTTTCGTCATGGTCGTCATCCCATTGCACAACTACTCCACGATAAATGGAAAATCCAAACTCGCTTTGCTTGCCAGGATAGGCCATGTTGGGGAGGTCTCTTTCGTATATCGTTATAGTTTTCATATTAACACCAGCCCTTTCCTAGATCGAGGTCAGCCTTTACAGGGACTCGTAATTTCATTGTATTTTCCATAATTTCGCATTGAAGGTTTGCCTCCTTTTCGTCGGAGACCATTGAGTTAATTTCATCGTGAACCGTGAGCCTCATGTCCAGACCAGCAGCATCGCAGTCGACCATGGCCTTCTTGGTTTGGTCGGCAGCAGAGCCCTGAATCAATCTATTCATAGCCCTGGATAAGAAGGCTCGTTGCAGATTCTTGGAGTCATGCTTCTTGACTGCTTTGTCATATCCTTTGATTGGAGTATCCTCGCGGTCTCTTACCCAGAACTCGAATCGAGACTTACGTCCCATGATCGTTCTGATGTGTCCATTCTTGTCAGCTCGCAACATACATCTCTCGAATAACATCGGGATGAAGGGAGCCTTTGCTTTAAATTGTTCTCGTACACGCTTACATTCGTCTACTCCTAGATTCAATGTGTCGGCCATTTTGTCAACGCCCATGCCGTATCCAATACCCAATACAAGCATCTTGCAGGTATCGTAGTCTAGGCCAGTAAGTTTCTCTAGGAAAGTGTAGAGCTTGACACCGTCAGCAAAGGCTTGCCTCGCATCTAGGGCTCCAGGGAGTCCGAGGATAAGAGCATAGTGAACTTGGAGCCTAGGTTCCTGGGAGCTGTAATCAGCTTTAGCCCAGAGCATGTCGTCCTCGGCTATGTAAAGTTTCCTTATCAGTTTCCCGATCTCGCTACGCTTGGGTACTTGTTGCAAGTTCGGGTTCTGAGCAGCGAAGCGTCCAGAGCGTGTACCACCCTCGTCGCTCGCTACTTGTTTGAAAGTTGTGTGGATCTTGCCACGGTAATTGTTCTTTAGAACACCATCTTCAATAAATACTTTCCGCAGCCTCTCTAAGCTCCGAAGTTCGTTTAATGATTGGAGCATAGAATTTGTAGAGGCGCTTAGATACTCCTTCGTAACACTGTAGTTCCCTTTCTCGGTCTTCGGGACTGTCATCTTTAAGGTATTCTCGATCCAGTAACCGATTTGTGGCCCACTCCAAATGTCGAAGGTGAACTTCTTCTTCAGCTCTTTCTCTCGAAGTAATAGCTTCGAGTTCATTTTCTCCGCACCCGCAATATCTACGGGTACACCTTTTAAAGTCATCTTGTAACATATTTTCGTTATTGCGCATTCTAGCTCCCAGACTTTCCATAGATTCTGTTCCACCAATCTGGGTTTTTGGAGGATCCCGATTTCAAGGGTATTAAGGGCGTCGATTTCTGCGTAGTCCCCGACGTAACGGGCGGGCATTTTCCAGAGGTCTGCTTTGGGATCGAACTTAAAGTATCTAGCTGCTGCCTCAAGTATTCGTTCATCTTTCGGACGTTTGAGGTATCTGTGTGAAAGGGAATTGAGAGAGTAACTTGGTAGTTCTTCGTCAAGTAGGGCTTCGGCGACTTGCACATCTCTAATAATGCAGTTCGTTCGTTCGAGGTTAAGTCCCCACGAAGCCAGCCATCCCAAATCATACCCCGCGTTTGCCATAAAGATTTCATCTGCTTCATCTATGAATTTTTGGGTTATCCGTTTAACGATTGATTCATCTAGGTTGTCTCCACCAAGATGAGCAAAGGGAAGGTACATTGTTCCTTCGGTAGTAGCAATCGCTACACCTACGGGAGCCCCTTCTCCATACTTAAACCCAGGTCCCCGCTTCAATAGGTACGGGTCGCGGGTCTCCATGTCCAAGGCGATAGTTTTTGCTGTGGAGAGCACCTGAGTCGGAGGACGCCAATTCGCGTCCGGCTGAAAGACTATGTCTTGGTATGCCTCACCCTTCCAAGGCGTGCTTTTTGGTGGTAGCGTGGATAAGATGTCTTTCATATTGAGGAAAGGTACGCACGGTACCCGTAATTGATAGCCGAGCAAGCTAATTTGTCTAACTTAAGCGTTGTCGTCGTCTTGCGAGGGAGGTTCACTATCGACCACGGAATTTAAGTCCCGTGGAAGCAGTTTGTCTCCTCGTGAGTCTGATCTAGCTATTTGTATACGCATTAGCGGCTCGGCGACTTCCTTAGAAGTCTAAGTTAATTTAGCCACATATTGTTGTGGCCTTTAAAGTCTTTTGCTGCATGGCTCCATATTACACTGGTCAGCTTCCAACCGGAAGCCAGCTTTACCGCGTCTTTTACCCGATAGGTAGTGATGTGCTTGGTTACTGGGTGCTGGCATACTGTTACAACTTGCACTCCTTGCATCCAGGCTTTCATGTGCCAGATGTACTGCTCAGGACGAATCACACAAGAACCGCCTTGCACCTTCACCTCAAGCCAAAGGACATTATGTCCACTTGGAGTAGGGCGTAAGACTACTAGGTCGGGAACGCCCCGACCCGTAGTGGTTTCAATGGTTTGAACCATGTAGCTTAGTTCGCGAATCTTCTTCACTAACCAGGATTTGAATTTTGCTTCAGGTTTCATTGGCTTTCCAGTAATTTTCCGTGGCTTTGATGCGCTCAATTATCCAAAGGGTCATTGTCGCTAGGGTACATTTCGCTTCTTCTTCAGATAGGAATATATCTGATAATTCGTCTATGTGTACGAGGTAATCATCGTCATGCCCTTCGTGACCAGTAAACCCCATCGAGATTAAGGAACACACCTCTTTTGTCGTGAGATTGTATTGGGTTAGATGATGCTCTAATTCGAAAGAGGCCGTTTCGAAATCTATTTCACTTTCGTTTTTTTTTTCGATTCGTTTAGAGAAGTTGTTTGTTTGGTCTTATAATCTTCCCAAGAGCTATAAATTTCACGAGACCTGTCGTTTTTTCCCGTTTGGGTCCAGAAGTCCTCATCCCTGTTTCCGTTTCGGCAATCAATACCGTAGGCTCTATGGGCTACAGCCTTGGGACGAGATACCTTTTTCAAGTCCGCGACAAACCAGACCTCCCATTCCGTCAGAGACGTTTCAGGGTCTGTAAGTAGGTCTTTCATGATTGTCTTTATGTATTTACCTGGAACCTCCTCAGCCCACTTTGGTTCCTCGATAACATCAGCTACGTTGATTGTGTAGCTCTTGCCTTCGATACAGAAACGAGCGTGCAGATCGTGCTTCTTGGATCCGACTTTTCCAATCGTGAAGTGTAAGCCCTCGCGATCTTCTTCGTCATTCAAATCAGTTCCACTCTGAAAGGCTCCAGTAGTGCAGTGATGGTGAAGCGTACCGAATTGCAAGTCAGGGTAGCCTGCGCGTTCTTTGTTGTAGCGCGGATCATCAGGATCGGCAGATACTGTCATCCCGTTAGTTTCTTGAGGTGGGATCCAGTAGGACCAGCGATTAGTTGCATTCTTGGAATTTTGGTCGTAATAGAGGAAGGCAAGGGCCTCGCTTTTGAATGCTTTCTGCGTTACCTGGCACCAAGCTACAAGCTCCTGCCACATACTAAAGGGAATCTTGTCACCCTTCCATATGGGTTGGGGGTCACCTTTTGGGACGTTGAGTAGGGTAAAGGTGGAGTAGAGGTTATTGTCTTTCTCTTCGTACACCTTGTCCTTGTGGACGATGTAATTTTTAGGTTTTTCGGGTTCGCTCATTTTTCGCAGTCTTTGAAGGTTACGGTTTGGATGGAGGCTAGAGTGGATTGAAACTCCACGGCCTTGTGAGGAAAAATCGTATCGTCTTTCCAGAGCCAGATTAACCAGCACAGGAATGACGAGGCTATCTGGTTGGCAATTGCAAGCTGAGGTGTCGATTCCTGAGCATCGCCTTGGCAACTTAGTGGACTACCACCATCTTCAGTAAGAAGTTCGGGATAGCGTACTCTGGGATCCTGGGGTGATGCTAACCAGTCAGGAAGGTACACGTAAGCTTGTGAGGTGCTCAAGGCGTTCGCTGCGATGAATACAGGTAAGTTGAGTCGGTCACCCACTGTTAGAGCGTCTCTGCGGGCTCTGTGGTTATCGGCTACGCAGATGATTAATTGGAGCTCGCTCTCGATAAGCTCTTTCCAGTTGTCGATCAAGGAGTCCTCGCTGAAGTATTCCATTACTGGTTTTACCTCGGTAATCATATTATGCGTCAATAACGCGTGAGCCTTGTTTATGCCGATGTCGTTAGCATCGAAGATCTGGCGATCTAGGTTATGCTCTTCTAAAACATCCGCATCGTAGAGCATACCACTCAACTCGAAGGTTTTGTTCAGGACAGGCAAGAGGTAGCTGGCAACGCCGCCAGCTCCGATGATTAGGACTTTTAGTTCAGGTTTCATGTCTGTGATATACTATTTCTAAGTAGTTTAAGGTTAATTTTAGGTTGAGATTCAAACTCCTCTTGTTCGAAGGACTTGATTATACGCTTTATTGCTCCGCGAGCTTTCCAACCATTGGAGTATTTGCATCGAATTATTTTTGCCAAGATGAGTGTTTCCTGATCCGTAAGTTCTGGTTTCGGTGGGTTGTGGTTCCTTGTGTAAGATTCTGACCTAACCTTTAAGTTTTGTTTTAACCTGCGGCAGATATAAGATCTTTCAGCTCGATCCAGCTCAGCTATCGCTTCATCTGATGAGTCAATAATTGTTAAGTGGATTCGATTTTCTCTGGAAATTATTTCTTCTTGGATCATAACTGCTCCTTTTCTATGAATTTGTAGAAGGCAACCAACAGCTCCGTGCTGATGATTGGTAGATTGAAGCCTCTTTGTTCGTTAGCATGTAATTCAGTATTTATTAAATTACAGTCTTTGTCCCACTTCAGGGCTTTGTATGCATACACCGAATCAAGATCCGTGTTGTTGTTGGAACAGATGAAGCTTTTTAGCGCATTCTGCATGGCATCTAACGGACTTCTTATGTTAAATCCGCCTTCATCCTGAATGCCAAACCAATTATCGTCACCCATGCAGATCCTAGAGTCGTTAAAGACATTGGGCATTCCTGGACATACAAGCCCTTTGACTTTATCTATGCCAACTAGGTGCATGTTCGTTATTGTCTTGTTCTCTTCACGGAAGGGAGCTACTAGGAACATACGAAGTCCCTCCATACTCCAACGCAGTTTCCGGTCTATAGGGAATATCGGGTTTAGTGCTTCTATGAATTCATCGTAGTTCTTGTATCCGTACTTCTTGGATACGTACTCATCTCCAGCAGTTTCTGGTAGATATTGGTGTCTGTAGGTATCCTCATTGTTGTTCTTTACAAGAACTACACCGTTTATAGGGAAGTACTCGATTTCGGTAACTACTATCAAACGTCCGTCGCTATAGGATCCTACGTAAGTATCCTTACAGAAGTCCTGGAGTCTAGGTAGCTTCAAAGGAAGGAACTTTATAGCAGAACCAAGGAGCTTTGCGAGTAGAGCTTCTTGGTTTCCTGCTGAACGCTCGAAGGTTTCGCGTACTACGAAGCAGTCATCTCTAAGAACTACCTCTGTAGATCGACAGGGTAATTCAGTTATTGGATTTACATTCATTAGTTGATTGGTTGAAAGTGTACCTGGACTCTACTTTCTTTTCGAGTCCAGGTTAGTTAAACGCGCTGGGTCTATGCCGTTGCTTTTTCGGCAGCACGCTTTTCGATGGTGAGATAAGGAACAGAGCTAACAAGCTCGTCGTTCGATAGTACACGACCATCACTTACTGCTGAGCACCCTTCAGGGGCATCCAAGAGTCCGAGGACTGCTGGATCTTTGAGGACATCGCCAACCGTCTGGTTGGAGAAATCGCGGCTGATAGATGCTGATACACCGTAGTTGATTGTTGTCATAATACGTATTATTCGGTTTTTGCTTTTTGGGGCAGAGTGCCCTGAGATTGGTTGATAATAGCTACAAAGGCTTCTGCTCTTTGAGCTGCTGTGGCGTAGGCTAGCTTCTGCCAGTCTAGTATTCCTTCACCTAATTCTAAGATACGGTAGTAAAGGTAGCATACGTAGGCTGAGCTTTCAGGTTTGAGAAAGACTGTTTCAGCTTTGTGCATGTCATTTAGCTCCGTTGTAAACAGATTAGGAACGTAGTCACCTGTAGCGCATTTCCAGTGCCACTCGGGTTCATCCTCGCTGGGTTTCATTTTTTCGCAGAAGTCAGCGATTTGCTTGTTTATTGCTTCATGGTTCATGGTTATTTTGGTTAGGAAATTCAGGGAACCCTCCTCTTCTAAGAAAGGGTTCCCAAGGCCCACGACATGAAACGTCAGCTCTGCTAGCTTATTGCTAGTGCTGGTGGGCCTGTAAAATGGAATCCCCCCAGCCGGAGCCAGGGGGATTATTGTTGGTCATTTTCAATACGGTATCGTTCTTTGCGCTGTTGAAATCTATACTCGTGAAGAGCACGGATTACTGCGTCAATGACGATAGGGAGTAGGAAAAGAACCAGTTTTTGTATCAGCCTTGCCATAAAAGGCCGAGAATTATATGCATTCGTCTGTTAGGTAGTCGTCGTCATGCATTAAATTATATATCTCTAGTAACAGGATATCGGATACTTCTTTAGGGTCTAAACCACGGTTATCCAACCTATATATCTCAAATAGAGCTGTCATTGCCGCACATCTATGTTTGAACGGCGTATATTTTAGCACTAGAGTCAGTATATCTCTTTCTACTGGAAGTAGGAATTGGTTGAGCGTTGAAAGACTGATTTTAATTTCGTGGTGATTGTTTTCGTTGCTCGCTACCATAAATTTATTTTTGACTGCTAGAGCTGTGTTTGACTGCTAGAGCTGTGTTTTTATCTATCCTAACCTGGCCTGAGCCCAGGCTTGGGGTCAGAGTTCGTAGTACTCCCATGTGTACTCCCCACCCCAACTCATTTTAGAGTCGTAGACTGCTTTCTCCATGATTATGAGCTGACAGAATAGGTCAGCACCCTCGAGTACAAGGTTGAATTGCTTACCTAGAGTTTTTTTGGCATTTAGATAAACTCCTTGTTTAGTGTCAGAGGCGAAGACTTGCTTTACTTCTTCTTTATGGGATTGGATTAGGATGAAGTGATTCATGCGGTACTAGGGGTGAAGATTTTAAACGTGAAGAGCAAAATGGAGAGCGTGATGCCCGAGAGCACCGCCATTGTCATTCCCTGGAGCGATCCAGCGAAGAGCAAGGGCAAACAAATAGTGAAGAACACATCAATCCAGATGTGGAATCGCATCAAGTGCCGCCAAGGGATCATGCGAGAGAGCGTGAACATCAAGCCGAAGCCGATGATGACTGAGAGTATTAGAGTGTCCATTATTTTTATTGGTCTTCAATTAGTGCGTAAAGCTCGTCAAATATCTGTTTGCTTTGTTCGACGTCTTCAAGGTTGCAACGAATACATTTGTTTAGTGTCGGCTCAGTGTTGGAGAGCGAGTGATTGATGGTGTTTGTGTCCAGGAAAGTGCGAGCCATTAAGTTTCGGATTTCATCTATGGACTCAAACTCGATAGTGATGCTGCACGGCCTGAATATAGGAATCTCGGGTAGAGTAGTGTTAATTATCATTATTCGAAAGGATCCTCCTCAGAGCGGGGTTCATCGTTGTTGTAGCCTTTGGAAACATGCCAGATGCTGAATCCAATGATGACTAAGAGCACCAAGTTACCCATGTCGGAAGTCTCTCCCCAACTTGGTTAGTGTTTTGCCTAAAGAGCCGATGAAGCCAAAACCTTCAGCAGCTACTGCTGGTGCAATTGAGGCTACGTCTTTGATCTTTTCCTTAGTTTCCTTAAGTGCGGCGTCGTGTCGGGCGCGTTTTCGTGCTGCAAGCTCTTTCTGGAGCTGTTTAGTGGTGATTTTGTCGTACATAATGTTATGGCTATATGTTGAGGTTATTTGTCGGATGGTTCAGTGCTTTGAATTTCAGCAAGCCACTCTTCCTTAGTCTGCGGAGTGCTTGGCTTGATTACTTCGTTGAGATTTTTAAGGAAAGTGCCGTGGTCCCTAGCTTCTTTGTCTCTGCCCATGAGGTAACCCAAGAGCCAGAAGACGATTAACGAGAATGATAGGAGCAAGAGCCCCTGAGTTGTGAGTGTGATTTCAATAGGTGTCATAATTTTTCGGTTTAGTGCTGTTATCCCCAAGGAGCCCCGAGCCTTTTGGAATGGCGACGAGGTACGAGGAGCCATTCCAAAAGGCGAGGGGCGACGCAGGGGGACTGCAACGGTAGCTGCAACGGTAGCTGCAACGGTAGCTGCAACGGTAGCTGCAACGGTATGTAAGAAGATCGCGTCAGGGATAGAAGCCCGAAGGGTGGAGACTAGGTACGACGGCTCCATGCTTGCACGAAAGCCCGCAGGGAGCCTAGGCGACCTGGACGTCCAAACTAGGAACTGCAACCACCTGCGGGAGAAAAGGGTGATCTACGAACCTTGGAAGATCCTTGGAAGGGGGAAAACGTAACTTGATGACCGTTAGTTGGTGAATATCGTAAGTAATTGGGTTGAAATGGCGGGAAACCGTAACTTCGGGAGGAGGTTTTCTTGAGAACAACAAAAGCCACATCTCTTGCGAGATGTGGCCTTAGGTTAATCGTATTCGGGTCTTAAGCGTTCGTTGGGGATATACGTTTTATTCCAACGGAGGATGTCGTTTGTCGTTTCTACGTCCTGCCCACTCAACTCGCGGCATAGGTGATTTATGCCAGCTAATTCAGCCTCGCGAGTATAGCCGTGGTTGCGCAAACGCTTCTGCCAGGCTTCGAGATTCAGACAGGCGATGGACACAAACGGCTCCCGATCTTCTGGCAGGATTGGGTTGTCATCCTGATAACTTGTCAGGTGCTCGGGAGCTTTCCAACGCGAAGCCGAAGGACTGTACGGTTCGGTCACGAATAACCCTTCCTGAGCCCAATGGGTCTTGGGGCCTATCAACGTCGCATTCATGAGTAGATCTTTCTGTTGGATTCGATATCCGCAGTGATCTTTGCCGCCGTAGCCTTGGCTAGCTTATTCGCTAACTTGGTTGCTTTGGCCTTAGCCGCAGTACGCTTCGACTTGG
>Ga0307985_10000477_pt1 | contig 24194 bp, 1 predicted proteins | sample EllFjometageno80_FD_203155 | JGI IMG/M metagenome (GOLD analysis project Ga0307985, IMG submission 203155) | Marine microbial communities from Ellis Fjord, Antarctic Ocean - #80 | ecosystem: Environmental > Aquatic > Marine > Unclassified | place: Southern Ocean | collected 2014-10-09 | reverse complement strand
CCCTTCTTACGCTCCTCCTCCTAACCTTCCTCCCCACCTTAACAACCTCTCAAGTTACCACAACCGTCGGCTCTTTCGCCTCCATCACGGGGGATGCGACGACGAGGGCGGCTACGATTAGCGAGAATGCGATGGTTACGAAGAGTATTAGGATTGATTACGGTGAGTTTTTTTAGATACCGGGAGGGGACATGGTGGGAACACCAATGAGGAGAACAACCGAACTATGCGGAGGCAGCGTACGACCGGAGGAGAGCTACGCGGGGAGCAAGCCGCCAAGAAAACAGGAACGACACGTGGCCCAGCCAGGCGAGCTGGAAAAAGCGTCAAGATAAGAGGCCCACCGCTTCACCCTCTGACACACGCTGTGGGGGGGCTATGCAGTGTGGGCGAAGTGTGGGCGACGTGGAGGCGGCGTGTGTTCTGTGTGTGCGCTGTGTGTGCGCTGTTTGTGCGCTGTGTGTGTGCTGTGTGTACGCTGTGTGTACGCTGTGTGTGCGCTGTGTGTGCGCTGTGTGCGTGCTGTGTGTAAGCTGTGTGTAAGCTGTGTGTAAGCTGTGTGCAAGCTGTGTGCAAGCTGTGTTGCGCCCACTGACACACACTGAGTGTGTTGCGTGTGCCCCCTTTGTTCACACATTGTGTGTGTCCCCCGTGTCCCCTCTGGCTAACCCCCCCCCCCTCCCACCCCTCTTCAGCCTCCCCCACCACCGGCACCTACACCGGCGGCACCCACCTGCACGTGATCGGCGACAACTTTGCCATCGACACGTACGGAGGCTCCAACGCTGTCTCCATCGTCGAGTCCGGACTCAAGTACCTCGAAGGCATCAAGGTCTACCCTGACGCTAGTGCCCACTCGTCGACAAAGATCGACATGGCTTCGATCATCCGCGCCGACTGCCCCGTCATCGAGGGCGCATGCACCGTCGACTGCGGCGGCGTGCGCAAGATTGTATGTGACACCACCCCATTCAAGCTCGCGCACTACAACTCGACCGAGCTCATGCTCCTCAGAAAGGGGGAGATGCAGTTCTATCTCGAGAACAACGAAGGGGAGGCCGATTACTACAACGTTAGAACCAAACCCGAGGACAACAGGCTCGTCGGTCAGCGCCTAACCTGGTACGAGTGTTACCCTAGCGGCGACACTTTCAGGTGCCCCCGCCCCGACTTCGTCAAGTACAACTGCGACTCCGTCTACTGCAACGACGACGGCGACACGCAAGAGCTCGACATCGAGGTCGTCACCAAGGTGTCCGGCGACGCCGCGCTAGGCTTCGAGTACACCACCGCCGTCAAAAAGAACGCGTTCAAGTACCGCTCCAAGTACGACAACGACTCTCCCGTCATCGATTCCGTCACCCCCCGCTACGGATCCGCCAACGACGTCTTCACCATCACCGGCACCCAGCTCGGCGTCCACATCAAGGACTACCGCAACACTTACATCGGTTCCGGCGCCCCCCCCCTCGGCGCCAACCTCCAGTCCGACTCCAACCACGGCATCTGCCGTCCCGACGCGCTCAACATGGCCGCCGACGCCGACGGGCTCCTGTACGGCGTGGACTTCAAGCCCGTCACCGTCGACGAGCTCAACCCCGCGCCCATCCAGCTCGACCTCCTCCGCTGCCGCATGGCCGACTTCGCGTCCGGTTCCTACAACGTCTCCTCGTACATGGGCACGGATCAGCGCGACACCGAGTGGCCGAAGAACTACGTGGGCGGCCTCACGGCGCTCTTCCCCCACGCGGAGGGCGACATGCTCAACAAGGACGCGCGCGGCGTCCCCTACAGTGTGCAGATATTCCCGAACATCGACCACATTAACCCGAGGGTTGGGAGTAAGGCGGGGGGGACCACCATTACCATTACGGGCGGCGGTTTCTCCATGGACAGCGACGAGAACGTGGTCATGGTCGGCGGCACTCCCTGCACGATCCTTGCGTCGACGATCGAGCAGATCATCTGCCGCACCGGCCCGGAGATGGAGCTCCCGACGAACACGACCATGTTGTCGCTCAAGGCGCAGTACAAGAGCAACGCGACCAACGCGGAGCCCTTCGCTCCTGATGGCAGGACTGGCTTGCTCGAGGACGGGAACCACTACTGCAACGGCGTAAGGTGCGAAGACGTGTACCCGCCTTGGCAGGTCAGCTACATTGACGCCAACCCCGAGTCCAGCACTACCACCACCGTAACCCTGACGGGGGACCGATTCGGAGCTGGCTGGGTCGCCGATTCCGGCACGCACTACAACTCTTACGAGACCGCCGACATCAGGGCCCAGGGTCCCTACGCGACGTTCATCGTCGACACCATCACGCAGTCAGGCGTGTACGAATTGTCCCTCAACCTGCCCGCCTCCGCCCCCGCGTCGTGCACTCTGGCCACCAAGTACACGGTCACTGTCAAGGCTGGCGGCGCCACGACAGTCCATTATGTCGCACTCGCTACCGTCACCGGGACCTCGCTCCCCCTCACCTCGGTCGCCCACAACTACCTTGGTTACATCCAGGTGACCATCGCCGCCCCCCCCGCCGCCGCCTGCGTCGCCTTCGACTCTCTCACTGCGACCCTCGCCGCCCCCGCCCCGTCCGAAGGCTGCACGGACTTTAAGGCCGCGAACTTCGACAACACCACGACCGTCGACGACGGCTCCTGCGAGTACCTCAAGGGTCGCGGTCTGACCACGCAGTCGTGGACGTTCATGAAGAAGGCGTACGCCAACGACGACTGGTGGCCGGAAACCCCCACTGACTCCTGGTGGGACGGCAGCCGGTGCCTCGGCCCCAACGAGTACGGGATGCAGGCCGAGTACCCGGCGGAGTGCGACACGACGGACTGCGTGATTCACCAGACGTGTGCTGACAAGTCGTTCTGCTGCACGGCGGATCACTTCGAGGACTGCAACTCGCACTGGGACGTGTCGGATGTGGACGGAGCCGCGCCGTGGAAGACGGTGCTTTACCAGGATTTCCTCCTCGACGACGACGACAACGACAGCTGCTACTTCCCCTCCAACCACAACGACGCCATCGCCCACGACGCGCACAGCACCAAATGCTTCGCCGCCCTCGACAACCTCGAACACTGGCGCCACTCGTCGACCAAGAACTTCCGCTTCCGCCTCTCCTGGCCGGGGCAACAGACGTTCGACGACATCGAGTGGGTTCAGACTTGCAACCCCCTCACTGACGAGTGCACCGCCGAGAACGTCGGCTTCTTCACCACGTCCCCCCAGCAAAGCTCCATGTTCCAGTCGTCCTACCCTAACTTCCAGGGCATCACGCGCAACACTGACAGCTCTGCTTCCATCTTCAAGGGCATCGGGTACGAGGAGGATGGCTACTTCACGGTGGGACTGAAGAAGAAGATCACTCCCGATTCCCACGACACCCCCGGCGCCTACGGCCCCATCTACGACCAGTCAGTCCAGTACATCGAAGCGATCAAGCTCGAGATGGCCGTCGTCGAAGAACTCCCGTGCCTATCTTGCGACGCTTGCTTCGACGCCGACGGCGAGCCCAAGTACAACGACGCGATGTACAATACCACGACGAACGATCTCCTTCGCAAGTTCGACCCCGCTACATCTACCGATCCTCTCGCCAGGTGGGAGGTTCGCTCGACTCTCGCCTGCCCGGACTTCTGTCTGACGAACAACAACCTTCGCGAGCACGAGGTGCACCACTTGCACGAGCTCGCTGTGATCACTGACGGCTTCGCTGACCCGTGCGACGTCCTGAACGGTACCGAGTCGCTGCTCGACTGCGACGGCCGCAAGATCCCGCACTTCGGCGATCTTTCCAAGACGCCCACCTACCGCGCCGGTGGAACTTTCCACTCTGGCTACTTCGTCCCCCCCATCGACGGCACTTACACCTTCAACGGTGTGTTCCTCGGTGTAGCTGAGCTGCACCTGTCCCTCGATGGAACTCCGGGCAAGCTGCAGCGCATCATGTCCGTGGACGAGATGTCCGAGGCCGTCGCTTCCCCCGCCGACACTCGTCGCGCGTCCGTCGTCGACGGCTCTCCCGCCGGCCCCCACAGGTTCCCGAACCCGTACAACACCAACACGCCCAAGCGCTCCTACACTTCCACTCGCCGCAAGCTCGCCTCGCCGGACTCTGAGGCGATTTCGAACAAGGCCGAAACCGAGGACCCCACGTACGGCATCGCCAAGTACACGCACTCGTCCAGTCTGATGCGCCTCACTGCGAACAAACCGTATTACTTCACTTTCGCCCACTCTTCCAACGATGGCGCCTCCTTGAAGCTGCTCTCGCTTGATATCGCTGTCGGCAACAATACCCACCCTTTCCACCACGACCACTCTAGGCACTCCACGTCGTACCGCCTCGATTACTTCGGACACGGACTCTCGTCCGAGTTCTTCCGCGAGGCCGTCTCGGCGAACTCCACATGGACCCCCTCCGTCGACGACCTCTCTGATTACTCCGAGTACTCGGACAGCAACTACGTTGACGGCGAGCGCGCCATCGCTCAGGTCGAGGTCTTCACCAACGACCTCGCGTCCGCGTGCTACCCCGAGCTTGCGTCCAACAGCAACGTCACCGTCAACGACGTCCTCGCCCATCCCCAAGCGTGCACTTTCGCGTACGCGTGGGCCAAGACCCCCACGATTTACTCCGTAGTCCCGGCTGCTGCCACGCCCGGCGACATCGTTGTCATCAAGGGCACGGGCTTCTCGGTCAACCATAACACGATTGACATTTCCGTCGGCCCAGGCACGTGCAAGACTATCTCGTCGAACGACACTGTTGTCGTCTGCGAGCTCGTCAACGACTGCGTCGCTGGCTCACACCAGCTCGAGCTGCTCCAGCAGGGCTCTGGCATTGCCATGTTCTCCGCCGGCCACGGCGCCTCTCCCCACTTCGACATCTTCATGAGCATCGACAGCATCTACCCCACGAATGTGGGATTGCACGGCGGCGCCACCATTACCATCTCCGGTGGTGGTTTCGCCCAGTTCGGTCTCATGAACAAGGTCGAGTTCACGAACACCGACAAGAACATCACCATCGAGTGCGCTCCCATCGTGTTGAAGAACTACGAGTGCCAGCTCACACCGAACGACCCCGGACTCGAATGCGGCGACGCCAACGGCTACTCCGAGGTGACTTACTATGACCAGCCCATCCAGGTTCGCGGCTTCAGCAACTATTACGACTTTTCCACCACGTCGTCCATCGAGTGCAAGCTTGAGCCGCTCTTCGACCTCTCGAATAACCCCACCTACACCGGCTCCGATACCCGTGAGGAGGACCAGTTCAACGACTTCCTGGACCTCGCCACGTTCGACCTCACCGTCACGACCGTGAACGTCGCGCAGATGATGGACAAGCAGTCCATCCAAGAGGAGTTTGACATTGTCATGCAGTCGTACGAGTGCGAGTTGCTGTACAAGTGCCAGCTTTTTGACGACGACGGCTTCAAACTGGAGGGCATCACGTTCGGATCCCGCTACGACTTCGCCAACTCTGGCCCGAGCGCCACCGCCTCCGTCGTCAACGCCCTCACTCTATCCGCAGCTAACACTCCCGTTGTCGACACCATCGACATCACCAAGGGCATGGCCGGCCAGGTCATCCAGATCCTCGGATCCGGCTTCCTTCCCGACATTGACATCACCGACGACAACTACTACAAGAACTACTGGAGTTTCTTCGAGCAGCGCATCCCCGTCGCCGCGTTCCTCGGCAACGGCGGCATGAACGACATGATGGAGGAGGCGCGGCCTTGCCGCACTCACTACGTCAACGATACGTACCTCAACTGTACCGTATTCTACGACAAGCCTGGGCATGTCAGGGACGTCCGCGTTCACACGTACGGCAAGGGCATCTCGCACTCGGCGGCCAACTACACGTTCGCGCTCGAGATTTACGACATTTCCCCTGCGCAAGGCAGCATCCTCGGCGGCACTCTCGTCACTCTCACCGGAGCGGGCTTCATTCCCCACGAGAACGTCGGTGGCAAGGTCAAGGGCACCGAGTACAACGTGTTCTGGGGTTACGACGCTTGGTACCACAAGAATATTGACGAGTCAAACCCCAAGACTCCCGATGAGTGGACCACTGGATGGAACCGCGGCTACTACTGCAGCCTTGTGTCCGTTAGCAACGAGCAGGTCGTCTGTAGGATGCCAATGATGGGTCCCGAGGGCACCGGCCCCAACACTCCCGGCACGCCCAAGGACATCCCAACCGCCGTCGGCACCTACGAGCACTTCAACCAGACGCAGTTCCTCGATTTTGAGATCATTTGGAACTACCAGTACCCTTTCCAGGCCACTTGTGCCCAGCCGGATGCTGGTCCTTACGAGAACGGCGGTAACTGCTCGTTCACGTACAGCTACAGAGGCACCCCTGTTGTCGAGTACAACAACGAAGACCTTCACCAGCTCGACGAGGAGATCAACAACCAGACATGGTGGGCTCAACTGTACCCAGATCAGGATGAGTACAAGGCATTTGCCAAGGCTGTCCCCGGCAGCACGTTCACCATGGGACTCATGGCGTTCAAGTACTCCAACACTCACGATGACCAGGCGAGGTCGTTCCCCTGGTTCGACCGCAGCGAGGTTGCTCTTGAGGACATTACTATCTTCGTCGGCTCGGACACCGATCGTTACGAGGACGTGCCCGACTCTCGTCGCTGCACCAATATCCAGATCACCGAGTTTTCGAACGAGTTGAAGCAGAGATACCACGCCGGTTCGAACAACACGGAAAGCCACCTCCGCCTTGACTCCTTCATCTCCGGTTTGCCCGGATCCGGCACGTATCGTGTCGGCACGCTTACTTGCGATCTCAGCAACAACTTACCCGGTGGCATCTACGACCAGTTCGTGGTCAACGCGGATCCCTACGGTATGGCCCTCATCGACGGCGGCGAGAGTTACGTCACCCCCGAGCAGCGGGCTAGGGGCAGAATCCTCGCAGTGAGCGAGATCCACTCCATCTCCCCCATCCGCGGCAGTGTGATGGGCGGAACCAGGGTTTCCATCAAGGGCAAGGGTCTCGGAGTGGACTCCGTCCAGGGCATCGTCGCCGGCGGCGTCACTTGCGCATCCGTTGAGTTCCCTGTTGACGACGGCACCGAGGTCATTTGCATCACGGCCCCAGTCGACGACCACTGGGTCGAGGAAGTTAACTTCCTCGACGATTCTGGGAACCCGTGGGCACATCACAACATCACCGTGGTCAACTACGGCCGCTCGTCGCCCGTATGCAAGAACACCAACGGCGTCGTCGGCAATGGCTACGAGTTGGACACATACTGCTTGTATTACTACCAGGCCATCTCAACTCCCACAGTTGAGTCAATTTCTCCTCTCTCCGGCTTCTTTAACAAGCCCGAGGGCGGCGACAAGCTCACCATCTCCGGCATTAACTTCCACGCTTCTGTCAACGACGTCAACATGAACATTCAGATCGGCTACGAAGCTTGCACCGACATCGTGTACACCAACGATTACAACGAGAGCCGCACCCGTGCGGAGTGGAACACGACGAGCAACGAGTACTACACCGTCGATTACACCGTTAGGTTGGATACTTACATCTGCACCATCCCCAAGCATGCGGGCGGGCCGCAGGAGATTACCATCACCACCCGCGACGGCGCTGCCAAGCCGCCCCAGGGCGGCTTGCAGTTCATGTACGAGGCTGCGGTTCTGGACATCTACCCTTCCGTCGGAAGTAAGTACGGCGGGCAGATCGTCACCATCTCCGGGTACGGGTTCGACGCCGACGTAGACCATCAGTGCCACGTTGCAGCCAACGACGTCCAGAACGTTGACATCCACAAGTACGACTTCCTCTCCGTTCTGCCCCCCCAGGAGGACATCGCGTACTGCTACAAGAACTACACGACGTTCTACCACAACGACACGTACTTCAAGGTTACTTGCGACGGCAACGGCGGCAGTCGTTACACCGAGTACAGCGACCCGATGAGGTCCAACGACGTTTGCTCCGAAGACTACGCCACTTACACCAAGGTGTGGGAGGATTCGTTCATCGGGCTCACCCCCTTCGGCGAGTGCAGAGCCGTGAGGGGCGAGAATAACACGCAAGCGTACTTGGCCGCCGTGTGCAGCGGCGGTGCCCCCAATGTGTTCGTCTTCGACTCCTCTGACCCTGACTGCACCGGCGCGGGCCTCATCCACCACGAGTCTTACGCTAACCAGTGCGAGCTCGACGACGGTCTCTACTTCGACACTCCCTGGTACGACCAGCTCGTGGAAGTGGCGCTTCACAACGCCTCTTTGCCGGTCATCAACAACGACTGGTTGAAGGTCCAGATGGCTTACAATGGGACTGTCGAGACGTTCTCCATTTTCTACCAGCACACCGGCTCCGACTCGCTGAACCTCGCAGAGTTACACGCCCACGATACCACCGGCAACAAGCTGACCGCAGTTGATGTTTCTATGTACCAGCAGGCATATGGTTTGGCGGCGTCAAATTGCATTGATGGCAACGAAGGTACCATTTGCCACGGCAACAACGGAAACCATCAGTGGTTGCGCGTCGACTATGACATTAACGATCTTTCCAAATTGTACGAGGTCCGCATGGTTAACAGAAAAGACTGCTGCTCGGGAAGACTCATGGGATCAATCGTTAGAGTTGTCATTGGCGAGCCCGAGACCAACGTGGACGCTGCCACAGAGGCGCACGCGCTATGGGCGAGTGAACCGATTGGAGAAGTGACTACCTATTACACTTGGACCCCGACCGCCCCGGACGCCGTGTTTAGCGGCCCGACCACCTCCGTGGTCACCTCGCCGGCATGGTATTCTGTTTTCAAGCCACCCAACGCGTCCACTGTTATTGATTTCGATTCCATCTACATGAACTATGCTAGCAACGAGGTTGGCGTCTTCCACTGGTACCAGAACGTCGAGGTCACCGGTGATTGGATTGATTACGTTTCGACCAGCATGACCTGGAGAGATGACAATTACGACAGTGAAGGCCAGCAAGGGCAATTCTTCATGAGTCTCTACGATGGCTACAACACCCTCAAGGTTCCCCGCACCAGCATGTTTGGCAACGCCCCCAGGAACCTGGCAGACGACTCGGCTCAGCTCGGATTTGGCTTTTTGCCCACCAAGGCTGCCCGCCAAGGTGACTACCTCGTTCTTGAGTACCAGACTGGCGAGAGGAGTTATTCCCGCGGCTCGCTCTTCGTTTACGGCTTTGACTTTGAGATCGTCTGGGGCACTGGCATCCCTCACAGATTCCACAACGGCTTGCACGAGATCGCGTCTTGCCTCGACACTCTCTTTGAAGTTGGTGGCGCGACCGCGCTCACGAGGGAGGTGATTGAGGAGGGCGTCGGCGACCACGGAATGACTGTCGGCGGAGCTTCGTTCAGGGACTACGTCAACACGACGGACCGCGACGACTACAGCTACAGTTACAGCCTCGAGGGCGGCACCGCTGCTGACGTGTTCGGCCTTGGCGAGGGCAGCGGCATGAGCGATGTCTACGACATGATCATCACTCTCGCGCCCACGTCCGCGCCCACGTCCGCACCCACGTCCGCGCCCACGTCCGCGCCCACGTCCGTTCCCACGTCCGCGCCCACGTCCTCGTCGACGACGGCGCCCACCACGATGACGTCGTCCGCAGAGTCCTACAGCTACTCGCAGTCCTATAGCTACTCGCAGTCCTACAGCTACTTGTTGTCCTACAGCTACAGCTACTCTACTGACGACAGCATCAGCGGCAGCAGCCGCCGCCGCCTCGACGAAGGCGTCGCGATCGCTTACCCCCGCCCCGCGACGACCAGATCGCAGCGCCTGCTCGCTAACCAAGCGTTTACCGATGTTGTCCAGGAGCGCCGCCGCCTGGCGGCATCTGACAGCATTGAAGGTCGTAAGCTCGCAACTGCGTACGCCTATTCTCTCGCTTACGGCGGCGATGGGGGGTCTTACTCGTACTCGTACTCGTACGAGGACAGCCCGTGCGTGCCCGTCGAGCCTCGTTACACCATGAAGGGCATCGGTGGCTCTCCCACCTCCCCTTCCAGGTTCAACTTCGAGGTCATTTCTTCATCATTTTACGAGATCGTTGCGCGCACCACCCTTGAAGGCATGCACGAGACGGACGCCTTCGAAACGGGTTACGTAGAGGAGCTCACTGTCCACATCGTTGACAACGAAAAGCACAAGCCTGCGTTCATGAGAGCCGGAGCGTCCTCTTCTTCGTCGCACGACGGCAACAAGGTCGAGAACCTCTTTGACGGTGATCCGTACGATGACCACTGGGCAAGCGCTTCCGGCGATGATCACCCTTATGTTGTCTGGGCGTCGCCCGAGAACGTCTGGGCAACTTCGTACTCCTTCGTCGAGCAGAACGACTACTGCCCCGGAAAATGGGCCCTCTTGGGCTCCTTAGACGGACTGGCGTGGACTACGATCGACAATCAAGATCTCGCCCACGGCGAGGGCGGAGAGCATTTCTGGGGTTGCAGCAACAACGGCGTGTTCCATTACGACATTGCCTCCCCGGGCGTGTACAAGTACTTCATGTGGGTCTTCGACGGAGCCATCCTCCGTTACAACACCGAGCGGGTCAGATTGAGGGCAATTAGCATCAATGATGCCAGCAGGACGCTCCTTGGCGGGCACAGAGCTGATCCTTTCCCGCTGGACAACCGCAACCACGCCGGCCAGCACGTCAACGCGAACTTCACGGGGTACGAGTTCGAAAGCAGCTCCCCTTACTACAACGGCTTATCAGCCTTATCGGGACTTCCCGAAGACGCGCTCACCATCTACGGAGATCACTTCGGCACCAACTGCTCTCTGCTGAAGGTGTCTATCGGCTTCAACGATGCCGAGATCACGGGTTGTGACAGCAACTGGATCGCGATCATCGTTCCTGAGAACACCGCTGGCATCTACAACGTCCACATTGAGCACCTCGAGTTGGGGTACGCCGGCAAGGCGAACTCCCCCACGTTCCAGTACGATCTGGAGTTGCTCGATATCGAACCGAAGTCCGGGTCTCTCGGTGGCGGCCAGATCGTGACCATCAGCGGCTACGGCTTTAACAAAGAGGTTGCAGGCAACTCTGTTGATGTCCACTACACTGACGCTGATGGAGAAATCACCACCGTCGACTGTCCCATTCAGAGCGCGGAGCTGTACCCGAACTCGACGAAGGTGTCGATGGTCACATGCAAGACGCCCATGTCCCCCGCGGTCAACAACTCGGCGTGCAACGTATCTGTGTCCGTGAGGGCGGAGTATGAGCAGGGCGCGGACCTGCGCGTCGTTATTCAGGGCCAGCAAGGCAGAAACGCCAACGATCACATCAACCCTGCCGGCGACAAGATGAATCAGTATGGTCAGTGGTGGTACACCGGTCTTTCGTGGATCCACCCCTTCACCAAGATCGAGACCAACCTGGCGTACACCAACAGCGGCTGCCACACAATCAACGCCCGCCGCTACAACCCGGCGCACGGCGTCAGGAACACGTGGCAAATTTGCGATATCGACGACGACGACCATGAAAGTTTCCAAAATTTCATCGACACTTTCGAGGAAGATGACATTCTCATCTTCACGTCAGCGGACTATGCTCTGCTGCGGTACGGCGACGAGTTCAAGGGCAAGTTCGGCAACATGCTGCGCTCATGCGGAGGCAGCAGTCTGTTCGACGAGATTCTCCACCAGCCTGATACCGGCCGGGTTTCGCGCTCGTACATTCTCGTTGGCAAGTGCGGCGTCGATCTCGGCAGCGGCTACTCCCGCGCACGCAACTTGGAGGTCGCGAGTGCCACCAAAGAAGAGACGCTCGAAATCGTGTTCAACCCCACCGACGTGTTCTCTTCCGGCTTTTCAACGTTCTTGGCGGGAGGCGACAAAATTCTCAAGTACGACCCTGCGCAGACGTTCACGGTGGATAGCATCAACAGGCTGAACGGAACCACCGCGGGCGGTACTACCATCGTCATCAACGGCACTGCCGGCGTTACTGGTTTCGACGCTTTCAGCCCCGACACCGAGGTCTACATCGGAGGTGTCAGGTGTGCCACGAATTACTCCGAGATTGGCTCGTACCGCGACCAGCATCTGTGCGAGTGGGACGGAGTGGAGTGTGACGGCATCGGAGTCGTTGACTTCTCGATCACTTGCTTGACCAACAAGTGGACCTTCTCCGACGACCCGTGGTACACGGCCGTCGAGGTGTTGTGGCCGGGCAAGGGCAATGCCCTCGTCACTAACCCCGCTATTTCGTACAGCTACATTGACTTGTGGAGTGCCAAGACGACGTGGGGCGGAGACGATCCTCCGCTCGCCGGTGACTCCGTCATCGTAACCATGGGGCAGATGATCGTTCTCGACGTCACCCCCCCGCCTTTGTTCTTGGTGCTCGTCTACGGCGGCATGCTCGACTTCGCTGACACGCATGCTGACGGCGACATCGGCTTGAACGCCACTTACATCTTCGTGCGCGACCACAAGGCCGTGCCCGCAGTGAATTTCAAAGGCAGTCCTGGCTACTTCAGGATCGGAACCGAGGATCAACCCTTCGGTGCCGTGACGGGCAACAAGGCCACGGTGACTCTGTTGGGTAACAGGAAGACTCTGGAACTGCCTATCTACGGAAGTAAGGTGCTCGCTATTAGAAATTCCGTATTGGAGCTGCACGGCGCGTACAAGACTGGCCACGTGAGGCTAACCCAGAACGCGTGGTACGGCAACAGTACGATATTCGTCGACCAGGCCGTGAACTGGTTGCCGGGCGACGAGATTGTGCTCCACTCTACTGACTTCGACCAGCGCGAGGCCGAGGAGCTCGTCATCGCGTCTGTCAGCGCTGACGGCACGGTGATCCACTTGATGAAGCCGCTGAACTACGACCACAGGGGAGGCGGCTGGACGTCAAACGATGGCGAGCACACCGTGGACGAGTACGCCGCGACGGTCATGTGTCTGACGAGGAATGTCGTGATTCAAGGAGACCACCAGTCCAACCGTGACCAGTTCGGAGGCCAGATTGTGCTCACGAACGCCGTCACCGACCTGGACAACAAAATCCTGACCGAACCCAACAGAATCATCGGCAGGTTCGAGAACGTCGAGATCAGGAGGATGGGACAAGGCCTGAAGCTCGGCAAGTACGCCCTGCATTTCCACATGGTGGGTAGCCTGACTCACAGTTATGTCAAGGGGTGCGCCATTCATCACGTCTTCAACAGAGCCATCGCTGTGCACGGAGTGAACGACTTGAAGGTGCACGGCAACCAGTGCCACGACATCCGCGGTCACGCCATTTTCACGGAAGACGGCACTGAGATCAGAAACGACCTCCAGGACAACATCGTCGGACTCGTGCGCCCCGTCTGGTCCCTGCTGCTCGTCGACCAGAGCCCCGCTGCTTTCTGGATCACCAACCCTTTCAACCGCTTCAGGAACAACATCGCCGCTGGCTCCAGCCACTACGGTTTCTGGTTCCGTTCGCTTCCTCACCCCGACGGACAGGGCGGCGAGCACATGAAGGAGACGTTCACTGACATGTGCCCGAGCTTCACCCCCCTCTTGGAGTTCAGGGGAAATCTGGCTCACAGTACCGGCAGGCACGGCCTGAAGATCAGCGACTACTTCCCGACTAGGTGCGGCATGTTCTGCGGCCGGTGCTCGCAGACCGACAGGGACGAGGAGGGATTCGACGAGCTGCACGACTACTCTAAATTGGCAGTCTCGAAGCCCACCACCTTCAGGGAGTTCACTGCTTACAAGAACAAGAACTTCGGGGTCTGGGGCGAGTTCCTCGTCGATGTCCACTTCGACGGCTTCCGGCTGTTGGATCACGGAATTGCCGGTATTGAGTTTGCTTACATCAACGGCAAGAACACCAAGTTCGCCAAGAGTACGTTCCAAAACATGCTTCTTGTAGGAAGGAGTAGGAGCGAGGAGAAGGTCTACTTGCCCAATTTCTTTGGCGGGGAGGCGACCGAGCCCAACAGGGCGATGTGCGAGATCGATCCCCACCTGTCGAGGGTTGGTACTGTGACCGGCTGCGTGCACGGCATGCACATGAGCGGAATCGGCTCGGAGATCCTGTACAGCAACGTTACCTTCATGAACTACGAGGCCGCCGTGTGGGGCTGCGCATGGTGCGTCATGAACAGGGGAGGATATACTCAGGAATTCGAGAAGATCACCATGAAGAATGTGGACAGAATCGTGACTTGGCGCCACCAGAACGCTGGTATTCTGCGCGACTTAGACGGCTCCATGACCGGCGTCGTCGACTCGTACATCGTTCCCGATCAGCCTCACATCGAGACCAACGCGAACTGCGACACGTTCTACGGCGACTCTTACTTGAGAGGCGTGCAGCCGTGGTACTCCGTGTGCAGCGTGCCCGTGAGGAGGACGTCGCTCACTCCCGATTTCTACAGTGTGAACTTCAACTTCGACCGCCTGTTCGCGCGCCCGTACGTGTACATCATCGACGTCACCGATCACTTGGAGACGAGTGATGGCAAGGCTGGTTTCGACCTGCTGCCCCGCTGGGGCATGCCGAGAGGACCTAACAGTTGCTTCGAGCAGCAGCCCGCGGGCCAGTACCTTTTTTTGTTGCCGGTAGACCGCCACTACAACCTACACTTCATCGATGCTTTCGGGAAGTTCGTCACGTCCGGCGGCACCGTGAATATTGGCGACATGCTGCCCACTGAGCAGATTATGTTCACCATGTGGCAGAAACCGCCCTTCGAGAACCCCCTCTTCAGGGCGTGGACGACCATTGGCAACACGTACAACTTCGGCGACATCCAGCCGCCTAGCAAGGGCTGGCAGGCTCCGCCGGAGCTCCCGCCCTACTTCATGACGGACGGCTTCATGCTCCAGGACTACGATGCCCTACCCTCCTACGAGGACTACGAAAGGTGCGAGTTCAATGATTTCACAACGGAGAATCCCGTTTGCCAGTCGTGCGCTGGACCTCACCCGATTTGGGGCGACTACATGGGCGGCTGCCAGCGCCCTGAATACCACGAAGGAGACGGTACAGGTTTATACAACAGCGGAGCCGATTTATGGGGCACGGAGTTGAGCGAGCGGCCCAAGATTGGGCAGAACATGAAAATGAAGGCCTCCGGTATGACCACCGAGGGAGGCTACCTCTCACTGAGGAACGGAGTGCCCAAGGGATTAGATCAAATGGATTACAACGCCCAACAGGCGTACGAAGACAACTGCAGTTGCGACGGCTGCACTGCCGCCACGTGTGCCGGCACGCTTCCCAAGTACGTGTACAAGATGAACTGTCTCGTCGTTGGCACCATTGATCTGTTGTACGGGTCCCCCAACAGTGCTGATGTGAGGGTGATGCCGTGCAACAGCGGAAGAAGCTCTAGCAGGTATTTCGGGTACCAGACCGAGTTCGCCGACATCGTTGGCCAGGGCCCGTTGGGAGATGATCACCCGAGCCGTCATGAAGCGATGACGTGCGGCTGGTTCGGCAAGGACTGCATGGACCAGTGGCGCTGGAACTACGACTACAACGAGATCAGCAGGGCGCCCGAGATCGGAGGCAAGCTGACCGGCGCGAGAGGTGAAGAGCGCGACCAGGGTTTCTTCGGCCAGGAGGGATACAACTGGCGCACTGATGAGACCGGCGGGAACGGCTTAGGCGGTTATGAGGACGAGGAGCGCCTGTGGAAGGAGACCGGTGGCACCGGCGGCGCTGAGAGCGTGTCGATGGAGAAGGAGAACTACAAGAACGGAACGTTGAGTCCCGTGAACCAGCCATGGCTGTGCCTGACGCAGGCGTACAACGAAACTTCGGGCGAGCCTCTTGTTCACCACGGCGCGGCCGTCAACCTCGTGTACTGCAACAACTCGCCCAGCCAGAAGTGGAACTACACCTCGGCCGGCCACATCATGAACCAAGCGAGCAAGCAGTGCATTCAATTCACGCAGTTCCCCGACGAAGTGTGCAGGAAGTTTAACAATGAGGACGACTACCCGTGGGGCGCGAATCACAACCATTTGAACTGGTCCTACGAGTCAATCAAGGTTATGATGATCGACTGTACCGATGAGGGCTTCGACAGGCTCGAGAAAAACTGGAATGCAACTGATTCCATGGAAAACCCTAACAACTGGCCGGACCCCGGTTGGGATGGAGCCCACTGTGCAAGGGACATGATGATGGATGACGTGAGTCAGTTCGGCGAGGAGTTTTTCGAGGAGACCAATCTTCCTTACAACTCTCACGGCGCTTACTACTACGACATGACCGAGAATGTGCACATCGTCGACAACATCTTGGACTACGCCGAGAGTCGTGGCGGCTGGGCCGAGTTCGCTGCTTATGACCCCAGTAACTCCAGTATCGTGACATTCTCCATGTCGGGCAACACCAGTGTGACGCTGACCGCTGATGACTGCGCCGAGGAGGGATGTCCCGGCCCCAGGCCGTACTCTGACTCCGGAGAAGACCGGACGTTCTACTGGAGTGAAGATATTGGATGGAACGTGACGAACGACCCCAGCTTCGACATCCCTCACGAGATGTCGTACACTGTTATCCGCCACACGTGGATCGTTATTTTGGACATGACCACCCCCATCTTGAACGTGCTCGAGATCAGAGGCACGCTCACCATCAACCCGTACAACACTTTGAACATCGTGCTCGACACGTTTTATATTGATGTCAAGGGCGGCAACTTTTTGTTCGGTAACCACACCCATCCGTACGAAGGCGAAGGCAAGGTCACGGTGAGCATTCATGGTGACCCGTACGTGCACGGCAACGAATGTCTCCCCAGTAAGATCCAGTTCAGCAGCCAGTACGAGATGCTGATGGAGCGCCACGCTCTCGTTACATGCGGCAAGAGAATCGACGTGAACGGCGAATTCGTGATGAAGGGCGCGCCGCGCGTGGTTATGGCAATCCTCGGCGCGAACGCTATAGAGGGCGACTCGGAGCTCCGGGTCTCGAACGACACGGTTCCGTGGATGTACTGGAGCACGCATCACAACGTGACTGGCGTGACTAACCACACCGCCTGCGACTGGACTGTGGGCGACGAGCTGCTCTTGACGGGCAGTGACCACGCCGGCGCAGATGGCAACGAGTATTACATTATCGACTCCGTGTCTGAGGACTGTACCACGTTTGGCCTCAACAAGCCTCTCACCAGGGATGCCGTTGGCGTGCTGGTAGAGCAGGAAGACGGAATTGTCTTGGACATGCGCGCTCGTATCGGTATGACTACGAGAAATTTGTTGCTGGAGGGCGGAGACCACTGGCTGTACGACAGAATCAGTGGAATCGCCCCTCGCGCTGCGGAGATGGGAGGCAACATCTTTGCATTCCCCGATTACAAGGAGGTCAAGGACGGATGGAAGCCGAGCGACATTGGCTTCGAGAAGTTCGGGTACTGGCGCTACCCCGCTGGCAGCATCTACGTGAGCTTCCTGGAATTCAAGATGTGGGGCAAGATGCATGGCAACATCTTCCCGTGCACGCTCAAGGCGTACTCCCATATCCACGCGCTGCCGCACCAGGGCTCTTTCGAGCTTGAGGGAATCGTCGACGGGGACGTCATTTCTGGCGGCGGCGGCCTCATCGACGTCAATTGGCACAATCAAGATTACACGGAGGACGGGTTGATGGATTCTCTGGGATGGAAGGGAGGCTTTGGCTTGCACAACTACGGGAACTGGAACGTTAACATGGTGTTCAAGAACAACATCTTGATTGGCGTTGGGCAGGACTTCGCCCCCGAATGGCAAAAGAAGCACGTCGTCGAGAACAACATCTTCGTGGGCGGCAACTTCTGCAGGCTGCAGTGCTCGCCAGACTACACGACCGAGTTTAGTGGATCGTCCATCGGGGAAGGGACTGAGAGTATGTTGAAGAGCGGGGACCCAGAAACGTGGGAGAAAAATGCACGTCTGGTCGTGAGGAACAACTTGTGGATTGGCGGTTGGAAAGCAACCTCTTGGAGTCGCCCTTGCAGCCCGTTGGACATTTACGAGAACAACTTTCAAATGGGTGCGCAGACAGGTTTCGTGTACAAGCGTGGGTGTACTAACATCGGCCAAGTACACGCGTACAGGAACAGCCTGGGCATTCAGTTCTGGACGAATGGCGTGTCTGGCTTCGTGCTGGCTGAGAACGGCGTTGGCGCTCTGAGTTACTACAACAACGACGCAATGCAGCCGAAGTGCGGCTTGGAGAGAGGCACGAGTGAGTCGAAGGTTGCGAAGCTTACCTCCGGCACTACGGAGAACTGGGGATTGGATGCTACTAAAGAAACTTGGGCCTTTGGTGGCGATGGTTATGGTTCCTCCTCCGCGGAAGCTGTCAACGCAAGGCCCAAGACGCTTACAATCATCGGGCAGAGTAATCTGTGGGAGCAGAACCCTGAGTTCGACATGTGCAGCGGAAGCAACAAGAATCCGTGGTTCGGAGCCAGAGGCGGAACCGGCACGGCCGACGTCGGAGGATTGTCCAGTGGGTACGGCAACTTTGGAGTCGACTACCACTACTCCGGGTACCAGTACACGTTGCGAGGACCCGCCAAGATGTGGAAGAAGACGTACGGCGAGGGCCTGTTTTACTTGGACGGCGTCAAGTTCGAAGGCTTCACAGGCACTGATCAGTGCGGCTTCAAGAACATTGCCATCGGAAACGAGATCGCAGGCTTCGGCGAGGGCAGTGCCAAGATCTTCGGACACAACGCCATTTACGGCAACATCAACTGCGCTCCGTTTTTTGTCAGGAACCTCAAGTGGGGCGCGGGCACCACCGACGCGGCCAAGTTCAGGTTCAGCTACGGGTTCGATGGCAACGCGGAGGGCAGAAGCACGGGCTACAGCAAGTGTACCGTCTACGACCAGGACGGCAGTTTGATTGATCCCGCCACCGTGCCGGGCCACGCGCTGCCGTTCGTGCTCACGAGCAGCACCAGGGACAAGATCATGCCGGCTAACATCAAGGTGGACTGCGACAACTGGGATGCCATGACTGACGAGCAGAAGGACGATCCGGATGTTGCCGGTGCGTGTCTGTGGTGGATTAGAGAGTACCCCGAGTTGATTAAGGCTACGAACAGAGAACAACAGCAGGGTGTGATCAAGAACGACGGCTATGCGGACAAGTACAATCAGCTGGTCGGCGGAAGCTGCAGGCCGGAGATGAACGAGTGGAACAACTTGCAGATCTGCCAGAACATTTCTTGGACGTACTTTTTGCTCGACATTCCGGAGAGGTTCGTGAGTGGCAGCGAAGTCCTTTATGGGCCGGTAGGCGTCGCATCGCAGCAGATCCACTCGAGCAGTGTCACCAAGTTCGACGGCGACAGGACAAACCTGCAGTTCTACAGGGACACTGAGGGAGTTCCCGGCCACCCATTCCACGGTGACGTCGTTGATAACATCGTCCCGCAGCCTAGCGTGTTCCACGTGCCCGTCGGCGGCAGCTACAGGGTGGAGTTCACCGGCGACTTGGGTGCGTTCAACGGCAACGCCGGGTTCCACCATATCAAGTTCCTCGACCAGAAAGTGTTCGACGAAGTTGGCTTCGTTGGTCCGGAGCCGACCTTCATTTTGAGCTTCAGATTCATGAAGAGTTTGAGCATCAACACGTACTACGGTGGAAGAATGGTCGCGCCAGCCTACAAGGGAAGCGAGGTGAATCTGGAAGCCGACTACGGCACTGGTTATTTGCACCCGCAGACGAGAGTGTACAGCTTGGTCGTCAAGGGACCCAAGTACACGAGTTACAAGCTGCTCGAGGTCGTGGCGGTGGGCATGGGCCTTAACATTGACTTCGCGGACTTCTTCAACGACAACAACGTGGACCCCGTGACAATCAGTGCCGACTTCGCGCACCTCGTGCCGCCCGACTACGCGGCCAACTACGACCCTAACAAGATTGTGAAGGAGGATCCGTTCGTGAGGAACATGGCTGCCGTGTTGCAAATCAACCCTGAGAGAATCAAGGTTGTGAACATCGTGCCCGGCAACAGGAGGAGAAGGGTGCTGAGGAGGCTCGCTGCGGAGGGTCTCGGCGAGGAGCACTACGACGCCCACGAGCACCGGTTCTTAGACGGCGACGATGGCCTGGACCTCGACTTCGAGATCAGCGAGAACGATCCGTGCGCCACGGTCGACTGCGGCGACAACGGCGTCTGCAAGAACGGCAAGTGCGTCTGCAATGACAACTGGCACACGGTGGTCGCTTACTCTTACAACAACACGGACGTGCCGCCAGTGACCATCGCCGTTAACGCGAGTGAGATCTGCATGGTCAACGAGACTGCGTGGCAGAAGCTCTTCAACAGCAGCGATCCCAGTGCACCGGTGATTGAGCAGCCGGAGGAGGAAGTGGTCGAGGAAGAGGAGGACGCGGCGGCGGGCGGCGCCAATGCTACGAGCGCCGCTGACACTTCCGCCGCCGAGGACGCCGCTGCCGCGCAATCCGCTTTCAATGAGCTGGTTAACGTCGCGAGCAGCTTGAGCGCCGCTGCGGAAGAGGGCAACCTGGATGTTGGTTACGAGGTGTTGACGATGGAGGTTGTCATTCCCGAAGACATATGCGGAGTGCCCGGAGGTAACGGTACCACTTGCGACGACTTCTGCGGCGTGCCCATTGGCGACAACAGTACTTGCAGTGACGTGTGTGGGATTCCGTACGGCGATGGCACGAGCTGCTTGGTGGAGGCGACGACTTACTTCGAGTGCGGCAGTACTGAGAAAATCGAGGTTAAGATCTCGTCCGCGCTGCCTGCCGCCATGACGGACAAGTACACCTTGAGTTTCAACGGCGATACGACTGTCGAGTTGAGCGTGCTGGCCAAGGTTTCCCACATTCAGCAAGCTTTGAGCGAACTGAGCAGCACGGGCGAGATCACGGTGCACCCTCTGATTGGCGATGAGTACACCGAGTATGTTCATTTGAACACTACCAAGGACGGCCACAGCGGCGTCTATGAGATATACTTCGGCGTTGAATTCAGTGCAAACACGAATTACGCCCCGAGGAACTACGGCACCATGCCGTTGTTGGGCGTGGGAAGCACGAACTTGGTCGGGTACGACACGAGCGTGATTAGCAGGACGTGTTCTGCGGCGGTCGACGCGGGCGTCACTTTCGAGGACCAAACAGTGACGGTGACTGCGACTTCTGGCGACTTCTCCGACGGAAGTGTTAGTGGGAGTTACTTGCTGAGCATCGACACCGAGAGCGACGAGCCGTGGGCAACCGAGGCTTACGCCAAGGGAAGCGGGTCCAGTGGCGCCGTGGCGTGGGACAGCAGGGGCGCCGACGTTAGTAGTGCGATTGTGCAGATCGGCGCTGGCTACAGCGACGAGAACATGATGTTCGCGGCCCACTCTGTGGAGACTTTCTCGGTCAGCGAGAGCGCCGGGGAGGTCATATGGAAAGTCAGGTTCTACCACTTGAAGGGCAGCGATTTGCTGAAGGTCAGTGTGCTCGGAGACATCCCGCTGATGACTGCTGATGCGGGAAGTCTGGTGGGCGCCACCGTGAGCGTCGCACCGTCTGTCGACGGCGTGGTGGACGCAAGCGCGATCCCTGTCAACGAGATTGAGATCGCGGCGAAGGCGGCTGCCGCGAATAAGGCGGCACAGGAGGCCGCGACTGCTGCTGCTACGGCGGCAGCGGCGGCCAAGGCTGCCGAGGTGGTCATCGCGCCCATCGTGTACATTTGCGGAGACGGCAAGAAGGGAACCCAGGAGTTGTGCGACGACGGCAATGTCAACACGGACGACGGCTGTAACGAGAACTGCGAGATTGAGTCTGGATGGGTGTGCACGACAGTCACTAACGCGCAGAGTGTGTGCAAACAGCCGGTCACGCCCACGATCGAGTTCGAGATGAAGGATTTCGGCGCGTTTGAAGAAGGCAGCTACGCAGTCATGACCGTGTTGAGACTCGGAGACAACGACACTGCTGTGAGCGTCGAGTACAGAACTAGCGACAGCAGTGCCAAGAGGTTCAAGATCGAGAACGTTCACGAGGCGCCGAACACGGACCCTGCAATGGGCGACTACGTTGCTATCAACGGAACGCTCACGTTCGAGGTCGGAGAGGTGTCCAAGAGCGTGCAAATCTGGCTGAACGAGGACAGCGTTTGGGACGGCATCTCCAAGGACAAGCTGGCCGTTTTGATCGAGAACCCGGCAGGAGGCGCGATGTTGGGCACCCAGACTATTGCTTACGTCGAAGTGACCGATAGCGACGTGAAGAAGACGTTCGCGCCGACCACGAGCCCGACCACGAGCCCGACGCTGGCGCCGACCACGAGCCCCACGTTGGCTCCTACGCTCGCGCCCACGATGCAGCCCACGGCCGAGCACTGCACCGACGGCGTTTTGAACGCCGGAGAGACCGACGTCGACTGCGGAGGAACGTGCAGTAGCGGCAGCGGTATTGGATGCGCGCAGGGACAAATGTGCGTGTACTGGAGTGATTGCGAGAGCAACGGCTGCGTCGACGGCGTGTGCGTGGAGGCTCCCACCATGGCCCCCACGACGAGCCCCACCGTGGCACCCACGTTGATTCCTACGATTGCGCCCACGAAGGCTCCGACTTTAAGCCCGACACTTGCGCCCACGTTGATTCCTACGCTTGCGCCCACGAACGCTCCGACTTTAAGTCCGACACTTGCGCCCACGTTGAGTCCTACGCTTGCGCCCACGAAGGCTCCGACTTTGAGCCCGACACTTGCGCCCACGAAGGCTCCGACTCTGAGCCCTACACTTGCGCCGACATTGGCTCCGACTCTGAGCCCTACACTGGCACCGACATTGGCTCCGACTTTGGCCCCGACGTATGCGCCGACTTTGAGCCCTCCGCCGACCAAGGCTCCGACTTTGAGCCCTACTTCTGCGCCGACTCTGAGCCCTACGTCCGCGCCTACTTACGCGCCCACGGCGAAGGGAGCGACGCAGGTGGTAAACGTGAGTTCCGAGATCGTCGGTGTCACCAAGGACGAGTTCGTCCAATTGATTCCCGAGTTCGAGAAGGACATGGCTGAGTATTACGGCGTGGGGGAGGGCAACTTGCTGGTCTCAAAAGTGACGGACGGCTCGGAGGTGGCTAGAAGGCTTGAGGATGCGGTGAGCACCACTCTGAACGTCGATTACGTCGTCATCGCGGAGAGCAAGGAGGTGGTGGCCGCGGTTGTGGAGGCCGCCGAGATGAGTGATAGCGCCATCAAGGAAAGCGTCGAGGAGGCCGCGTTTGTTGTGCTGAAGAAGGAGGTGGTGGTGGAGGTCGAGGTGGAGGACGTCCAGCAGACCGTGCTGAGCGAAGAAGCTTTCAAGGATGTCGTCGAGACGAGCGTCCTGAAGAGCATGGAGGAGGAGCCGGCGGACGATTCGATGACGATCGTCATGCTGGCCATTTTCGCTATCATGCTCGTGGGCGGTGGCTGGTTCACCGTGTGCAGGAAGCCTCCCGTCAAGGTGCACGTCGACAGCGACGTCTTGCCGAAGGCGGCGGTCGAGAGCGACGAAGACAAGCAGAAGAGAGTCGACCGGGAGGAGAGGCAGCGGCAGGAGAACGCCCTCGCGGCGCAGGAGAAGGCGCTTGCCGAGCACCAGCGAGTGCTGGAGGAGCAGCAGGCCGAGAGGGTACGGATTGAGGAGGACGAGAGGGCCGAAGGGGAGAGGGCGGCGAGGGAGCTGGAGGAAGCCGAGAGGAAGAGGGTCGAGACGGAGGAGAAGAAGAAGCGCGAGGAAGCGGATGCCGTGGAGAAGAGGCTCGCGGAGCAGGCCAGGCTGAAGGAGGAGTTCCAGGCGAGCATCAAGCTGAAGCCGCGGTACCAGGAGCTGGGCAAAACGAGCGGCGTTGACAATCTCGAGAAGTGGCTCGCCAAGAAGCACGTCGAGATTGACGCGGAGATGGACGACGACGACGACGACGACGAGACGCTCGCGAACTTGCTCGCCATGAGCAATGCTAGGCCGAATGGGATGCAAGGGCCTCCGAGCCTGAGCAAGGGGGGGGGCTGTTAGTTAGGTAGATATTTTGAGAGGAGAGAGACAGACGAAGAGAAGAGAAGAGAAGAGAAGAGAAGAGAAGAGAAGAGAAGAGAAGAGAAGAGAAGAGAAGAGAAGAGAAGAGAAGAGAAGAGAAGAGAAGAGAAGAGAA
>Ga0307985_10000474_pt1 | contig 24261 bp, 13 predicted proteins | sample EllFjometageno80_FD_203155 | JGI IMG/M metagenome (GOLD analysis project Ga0307985, IMG submission 203155) | Marine microbial communities from Ellis Fjord, Antarctic Ocean - #80 | ecosystem: Environmental > Aquatic > Marine > Unclassified | place: Southern Ocean | collected 2014-10-09 | reverse complement strand
GTGAATCGATACACCCTGATCTCGGTATACCGACTGCACTTCCTCGACGAGGTAGCGCTGCGTCTCGCGGATACCACGGATCTCAAGGAGCTCCTTGGGATCACGAGGGCCTTCAACGATTGGATCGCCGGCAGTGATCTCGTCACCGTCTTCGACCTCAAGGCGCTGCTGGCCAGGAATCAGGTAGACCTCTTCTTCGCCGTCGTCGCCGATCACGTTGATCGCACGACCGCGACCCTCGTCTTCGCCGATACGAACCGTGCCAGAGATACGAGCAAGTGTTGCCTTGCCCTTCGGGCTGCGAGCTTCGAAGAGCTCAACAACACGAGGGAGACCACCAGCGATGTCCTTGCCCTTAGAGACAACACCACCAGTATGGAACGTACGCATCGTGAGCTGAGTGCCAGGCTCACCAATCGACTGAGCGGCGATAACGCCAACTGCTTCGCCGACCTCGATGTCGCCACCGGTTGCCAGCGACATGCCGTAGCTCGCCCGGCTAATGCCGTGGTCAGAGTTGTCGGTCAGCGGTGACAAGCAACGCACGTCGGTGACGCCTTCGTCGTCGCGCATGTCAGCCATCATGAACTCGTCGATGATGGTTCCGGCTGCGAACACGCGACCATCGGTCAGCGTGATGTCTTCGCCGAGTGTGCGGCTGTACAAGCGAGTCTCGAGATAGTAACGAGCGTTCGCTTCGTCGGGCTTCACATCTTCGATGACGACCACTGGTGGCTTTGCGCCATCAGCGAATGGGTCGTCGTCGTTGATGATGACCTCTTGGGCAACGTCGACCAGACGGCGGGTTAGGTAACCCGAGTCAGCGGTACGAAGCGCCGTATCGACCAAGCCTTTACGGGCACCTGGCGTCGCGATGTAGTACTCAAGCATCTTGAGGCCTTCGCGATAGTTGCTCTTAATGGGACGAGGGATCAAGTCACCACGAGGGTTCGCTACCAGACCGCGCATACCTGCGATCTGTCGCACCTGCATCCAGTTGCCGCGAGCACCAGAAGCGACCATCATCTGGACGGGGTTGAACTCCATTGCCTTGAGGGATTTCTCCATCTCAGCAGCGATAACAGCGGTGGCGTCGGTCCAGATTTCCACTTCTTGCTGACGACGCTCACCATCGGTGATGATGCCTCGACGGAAGTGCTGCTCAACCTTGTCAGCTTCGATCTCGTATCCGTCGAGAATCTCCTGCTTGTTCAAAGGTGTACGCACGTCGTCGATCGAGACGGTTACACCCGAACGCATGGCGTACAGGAAGCACATGTCCTTGAGCCCGTCGAGGCTCTTTGACACTTCGCTCTTGATGAACTTGCGAGCGAGCGTGTCAACGATCGTGCCCATGAGGCGCTTGTCGACTACCTCGTTGATGAACTCGAAGCCGTCGGGCAGCACTGAGTTGAAGAACACACGACCAGGGGTGGTCGAGCGGTACGTAGCCGCAACACCATTGGCCGGTGTTTCGACCAGCGTGGCGGTGCGGTACTCGATTGCGTCGTGCAGCTTGACGTGACCGTCTTCGTAGGCACGCTCAAGTTCCATGATGCTGCGGTAGACCGGCAGACGTTCGGGGCTTACGCCACGCACGTCGTCGGTCAGGTAGTAAGCACCGATGATCATGTCCTGCGTTGGTGTGACGAGCGGACGGCCGTGGGCCGGGCTCAGCACGTTGTTGGCAGAGAGCATCAGGATGCGAGCCTCGGCCTGCGCTTCGGCAGACAGTGGCAAGTGAACAGCCATCTGGTCGCCGTCGAAGTCAGCGTTGAAGGCGGTGCAGACCAGAGGGTGAATCTGGATTGCCTTGCCCTCGACCAGTACTGGCTCGAACGCTTGGATACCGAGGCGGTGAAGCGTGGGTGCACGGTTCAGCATGACCGGGTGTTCCTGGATGACGCCCGCGAGGACGTCCCAGACTTCGCTCTTGCGTCGCTCAACCATGCGCTTGGCCGACTTGATGTTCTGGGCGATGCCCTCGTCGACAAGCTTCTTCATTACGAACGGCTTGAACAGCTCGAGAGCCATCAGCTTGGGCAGACCACACTGGTGGAACTTCAGCGTCGGGCCAACCACGATCACAGAACGACCGGAGTAGTCAACGCGCTTACCCAGAAGGTTCTGGCGGAAGCGACCCTGCTTGCCCTTAAGCATGTCAGAGAGTGACTTGAGCGGACGGTTACCAGGACCGGTTACCGGACGGCCACGACGACCATTGTCGAACAACGCATCAACCGCTTCTTGCAGCATGCGCTTTTCGTTGTTCACGATGATCTCGGGAGCACCGAGGTCGAGCAGACGCTTCAGGCGGTTGTTGCGGTTGATGACTCGGCGATACAGATCGTTGAGGTCAGAAGTCGCAAAGCGGCCACCGTCAAGCTGCACCATTGGACGCAACTCTGGTGGAATGACCGGAACAACATCGAGCACCATGGCGCCAGGGTCGTTCGCACGTTTGCCACGCTCGTCGCGACGGTTGAACGCCGTGACGATCTTCAGGCGCTTGATGGCCTTCTGCTTACGTTGCGCCGACAGAGGGCGCATGCCTTCTGGCGGATCGACAGCGATACGGAGCTTGACTTCTTCGTCGTCGAAGTCGATACGTTCGATCAGCGACTTGATCGCATCAGCGCCCATGCCACCTTCGAAGTAGTCGGCGTAACGATCGCTGAGCTCACGCCACAACATTTCATCTTCGATGATCTGGCGGCTGAACAGCGTCTTGAACTGCACATAGGCAAGCTCGATGAGTTCGAGTTCAGCTTCGTACTCTTCGCGGATTGCTTCGAGGTCCTTGTCGCCCGCCTTGCGGCGCTGCTTGATCTCGTTGTCCTTGGCGTTGTCGGCCTCGAGTTCGGCGAGTTCGTTCTCGAGCTCCTCGGTGCGCTCTTGCAGACGAAGATCACGCTCTTTGGCGATCTCTTCCTTCTCGAGCAGCATTTCCTTTTCGAGCTCAACAAGGTCTTCGTCGCGCTTCTCTTCGTCAACCCAGGTGACCAGGTTGGCGGCGAAATAGATGACCTTTTCAAGCTGTTTTGCCTTGAGCTCTTCTTTGGGCTCGGTGCCCATGAGCAGGTAGGCCAACCACGAACGGGTACCACGCAGGTACCAGATGTGAACAGCCGGGGCAGCCAACTCGATGTGACCCATACGCTCGCGGCGAACCTTTGAGCGGGTTACTTCGACGCGGCAGCGCTCACAGATGATGCCCTTGAAGCGAATACGCTTGTACTTACCACAGGCACATTCCCAGTCCTTGGTGGGACCAAAGATGGTCTCGCAGAAGAGGCCGTCCTTCTCGGGCTTGAGTGTGCGGTAGTTGATGGTCTCGGGCTTCTTTACTTCACCGTTTGACCAGGTGCGGATTGAATCTGCGGTGGCAAGGCCAATTCGCAGGTGGGCGAAATCGTTTACATCTAGCATCAGACGCCACTCCTCTCGGCTCGTTCGCGGGCTCTGCGAGCATCTTCCTCATCGGAACCACGCTCCGGACGTGACAGATCAATGCCGAGTTCTTCGGTTGCCCGGAAGACCTCGTCGTCGAGTTCACGCATTTCGATATTGGATCCGTCGTGGTGGAGAACCTCGACGTTCAGACACAGGGCCTGCATTTCCTTGATGAGCACCTTGAAAGACTCAGGGATACCCGGCTCAGGGATGTTGTCGCCCTTGACGATCGCTTCGTAGACCTTTACTCGGCCAAGCACGTCGTCGCTCTTAATGGTGAGCAACTCTTGCAGGCAATATGCAGCGCCGTATGCCTCGAGTGCCCATACTTCCATCTCACCGAAGCGCTGGCCACCGAACTGGGCCTTACCTCCAAGTGGTTGTTGGGTAATCATCGAGTATGGGCCCGTTGAACGAGCGTGGATCTTATCGTCAACAAGGTGGGCCAGCTTCAGGATGTACATGAAGCCAACGGTGGTCGTGTTGTCGAACTTCTCGCCGGTACGACCGTCGATCAGCTGCACCTTGCCGTCGTCGCCGATCAGGCGCACGCCGTCATGGGTTTCAGGATTGATGTTGCGCAGGATGTCTTGAATGGTCGGGTGTTTGCCGGCCAATTCGACTTCGTCCCACTTGGCGCCATCAAATACCGGAGTCGCTACGAGCGTCGACGGCTTAGTGACGGGGCGGGTCTTGGTCTCGGTGCCGTAGAGCGGATCGTCGCCGACCCGCTTTCCATCAACTTCCCAACCCCAACGGGCGGCGTAGCCGAGGTGCGCTTCGAGCACCTGGCCCACGTTCATTCGGCTTGGAACACCCAGCGGGTTCAAGATCACGTCGACGGGAGTGCCGTCTTCGAGATACGGCATGTCTTCGATCGGAAGGATCCGAGAGATAACGCCCTTGTTGCCGTGGCGCCCAGCGAGCTTGTCGCCGACGCTGATCTTGCGCTTCTGCGCTACGTAGACACGTACCAGCTGGTTAACACCAGGAGGCAGTTCGTCGCCATCGTCGCGGCTGAAGACACGGACATTGGTGACCTTGCCCTGCTCGCCGTGTGGAACCTTGAGGCTCGTGTCACGGACTTCGCGGGCCTTCTCACCGAAGATTGCACGCAGCAGACGCTCTTCTGGCGTGAGCTCGGTTTCACCCTTGGGCGTCACCTTGCCGACCAGTACGTCGCCGGGCTTCACTTCGGCGCCAACACGGATGATGCCGCGTTCGTCTAGATCAGCCAGGATCTCATCGCTCAGGTTCGGAATATCACGCGTGATTTCTTCCGGGCCGAGCTTGGTATCACGAGCGTCGATTTCGTGCTCGTGGATGTGAATCGAAGTCAGCACGTCGTCCTTGACGAGGCGCTGACTCAGGATGATCGCATCTTCAAAGTTGTAACCGCGCCATGGCATGAAGGCCACAAGCAGGTTCTTACCAAGGGCGAGCTCGCCCCAATCAGTAGACGGGCCGTCGCAAATGAGCTGACCCTTTTTGATGGCGTCGCCAACCATGACTCGCGTCTTGTGGTTGATGCACGTGTCTTGGTTCGATCGGTTGAACTTCGCCAGGACATGGGTATGACGCCCGGTGGTGTAGTCGACCACAATCGAGTTGCCGTTGACTTCGTGGATCGTGCCGTCTTCGAGGGCCAGGATCATGTTGGCAGCGTCGTTCGCTGCACGAGCCTCGACACCGGTACCGATGTACGGAGCTTCGGCGCGCAGCAGCGGAACTGCCTGGCGCTGCATGTTTGCACCCATGAGGGCACGGTTGGCGTCGTCATGCTCGAGGAACGGAATGAGTGCCGTAGCGATCGAGATGATCTGCTTCGGCGAAACGTCCATCATCTGGACTTCGACACCAGGCACATACGAGATTTCGGTGGTAGCACCGAAGAACACATCTTGTTCGAGCTGCAGTCGCAGTCCTTCAAGGGTTGCTGCCTGAGGCGAGCGACGTACGAGAACCTTGGCCTCGGCGAAGGTGCCGTCGTCGTTTAGTTTGGCGTTCGCCTGAGCAACAACGTATTCCTCTTCTTCATCAGCTGCGAGGTAACGAATGATGTCGTGCTGCACGACGCCGTCATGTACCTCTCGGTACGGCGACTCGATGAAGCCGAAACTGTTGACGCGAGCAAAGCTGGCGAGGCCACCGATCAGGCCGATGTTCGGGCCTTCTGGTGTTTCGATAGGGCACATACGGCCGTAGTGGCTGAAGTGCACATCTCGTACTTCGAAGCCGGCACGTTCGCGGCTGAGACCACCTGGGCCGAGCGCTGAAAGGCGACGGCGGTGCGTCAGGCCTGACAACGGGTTGACCTGGTCCATGAACTGGCTCAGCTGTGAGGTTCCGAAGAACTCTTTGACTGCGGCAACGACCGGGCGGATATTGATGAGCGTCTGTGGCGTGATGGCCTCGACGTCTTGGGTCGTCATGCGCTCACGCACGACGCGCTCCATACGACTAAGACCGATACGCACCTGGTTCTGAATCAGTTCCCCCACGGAACGGATACGACGGTTTGCAAAGTGGTCTTGGTCATCCAGGCGGTAACCGGGCTCGGCCCGCACCAGGTGAAGCAGATAGGTACAGCTGGCGAGAACCTCGGCTGGGGTCAGAACAGGATGATCGAGTTCTGGGCCTTCAAGGTCGATTCCGAAGGTCTCTTCGATGCGCTTGATTTCTGGACCAAGCTTGCGATTGAGCTTGTAGCGACCGACGCGGCTGAGGTCATAACGACGGCTCTCGAAGAACGCGCTACGGAAGTAGTTACGAGCAGACTCGACTGATGGCGGCTCGCCCGGGCGAACACGCTTGTAGATCTCGAGCAGTGCTTCGTCTTGGGTCTGAGCCAGGAGCTTGGTCTGGTCTTCTTCCCACTGGCCTTCGAGGAAGTCAAAGTGGCGAACGAATGCTGGCAGGAAGCCAGGCGCATTCTCTTCATCGAAACCAAGCGCACGGATAAGCGTGAACATCGACAAGCGGCGCTTGCGAGCAACACGGGTGCCAGCTGTGACGTCTTTGCCAGGCTTCTGTTCGACGTCGAACTCGATCCATTCACCGCGGTAGGGGTGGATGGTGCCGGTTACGAGCTGGTGCTTGCTGAGGTTACGCAGGCGGTAACGCTCGCCAGGCTGGAAGATCACGCCAGGGCTACGCACCAGCTGTGACACGACAACACGCTCGGTGCCGTTGATGATGAACGTGCCGGTCTCGGTCATCATGGGGAAGTCGCCCATGAAAACGGTCTGTTCCTTGATTTCGCCGGTTTCGGCGTTCATGAAGCGAGCCCGCACAAAGATCGGAGCGCTAAACGTCATGTCCTGACGTTTGCACTCGCTCTCAGTGAACTTTGGAGGTGGGCGAAGATCTTCGTCGGTTGCGTCGAACTCAAGCTCGAGCTGCAAGTTTTCCGAGAAGTCGGTGATTGGGCTGATGTCACGGAAGATCTGCTGCAAACCATGGTCCAAGAACCATTGGAATGATTCGGTTTGAATCGCAATCAGGTCGGGTAGTTCGAGAATATCTTCGAGGTTGCCGAATGAGTAACGCACAGGCGCTGTAACGCGAGTTGCCACGTGTAACTCCTAGTAGTGGGGATGCATCGAGAACGATGCCAGATGAGAACAGGAGCTCATGAAGAGACGCGCGAAACAGAAAAAGAGACTGCTCGACGCGTCGTAAACAAGGCTCGAACAGTCTAAAGGACTCGTTTAGGGTTTAACAACGCCGCCGATAACGTTTGTTTTTCTTTGTTTCCCGTTGTGATCTTGTGGGTGATGCACGCGCCACATCACCGCTCGACTGCGACAACTGGGCTTTCCCCGTGTGAAACGCCCGTATCAGCCAAGAGCCTCCCAGATCGACAGGCTCTTTGGCTCCAACCATTGTCGCAGGAGTCGCCGACGCTTCCGGTTGATGAGACGGCTTCGAGTTCGTCGAGCCGTTCGCCAGAACCGATGCTGGTGTACTGGCCGGGATGAAGGGTAATCCCGTGAACGAGCCCATCCCGGGCAGCGAGATGTTCACTTGCGACCTCATCGCTGCCGTCGAAGCCATCCAGCAGGCTAAGACCGACGGCCCCGGATTCATGAACTGGTACTCGCCTTGCCAGGACTTCCGTTATCCCACGATCGAATTCTTGCTCGACGGCGAGGCCAGCTACTACTTGGACTTGGCGACTTCGTTCAGGAAGTCGGCGTTGGTTTTGAAGTTCGTTAGTCGGTCTAGCAGTAGGTCCAGCGATGCAACGGTCTTCGATGAGCCTTCGGCGCCGACCGCATCGAGAACGCGACGCATCTTGGTCGTTGCACCCAGACTCTTGGAGTCCATCAACAACTCATCGTGACGAGTTGAGCTGGCCGCTATGTCGACCGCAGGCCACATGCGCTTCTCGGCGGCGTCGCGAGACAACCGCAACTCCATGTTGCCCGTTCCCTTGAACTCTTCGAAGATGACTTCGTCCATACGGGAACCGGTCTCGACCAGCGCCGTAGCCAAGATGGTCAACGATCCGCCGCCTTCGATGTTGCGAGCCGAGCCGAACAGTCGCTTGCCTGGGTACAAAGCACCTGCGTCTACGCCGCCTGACATAGTTCGCCCGCTGAAACGGCCGCTCAAGTTATACGCCCGAGCCAGACGTGTGATGCCATCCATGATGATGCAGACATCATCACCAGATTCGACCATGCGACGAGCTCGTTCTGACACAAGCTCGGCGACCGCTATATGTTCCTCGGTTGGGCGGTCGAAAGTTGAAGCGACGACCTCACCTTTATCAAGCCAGCGCTTCATGTCGGTGACTTCTTCGGGACGTTCGTCGATGAGCATGACAATGAGCCGGACTTCGGGATGGTTCGCCTCGATCGAGCGAACGATCTCCTTGATAACGGTTGTCTTGCCGGCCTTCGGAGGCGCAACGATCAGGCCACGTTGGCCTTTACCAATGGGCGCAACAAGATCCACGATTCGAGCCGTCAGGTTTGCAGGCGTCGACGCTCGCTCGAGGACGAGTTGCTCGTTCGGGAAAATGGGTGTGAGATCGTCGAAGTGAGGGCGCCCACGAGCCTCTTCAGGATCGCGTTCATTTACGGCCTCGACGGTGAGTAGCGCTGGGTTCTTCTCGTTGCGAGCAGCAGGTCGCGATGTACCAAGAAGGCGGTCACCTGATCGCAGCCCAAAGTCGCGCACCATCTTGACTGGCACGTAACAATCATCACGGCTTGCAAGGCCGCCCTCTACGCGCAGGAAGCCATAACCGTCGCTGCGCAGGTCCAGGAAACCATCGACCGAGACCGGCTCGCCCTCCCATGCCAATTCCTCGCGGTCACGACCCCGGCGGCGGCGACGGCGCTTGTTGCCCTGATCGGCGTCGTTCTGCTCGCCGCGATCATTGTCCGCATCGTTGCGGTCGCCGCGATCATTGTTCGCGTCGTTGCGATCATTGTTCGCGTCGTTGCGATTGCCGCGATCATTGTTCGCGTCGTTGCGATTGCCGCGATCATTGTTCGCGTCGCTGCGATTGCCGCGATCATTGTTCGCGTCGTTGCGATTGCCGCGATCATTGTTCGTATCGCTCTTCGCGTCGTTGCGGACGTTCTGTCGACCCTTGCTTGCTGAACGTTGGGATTCGCCTCGTTTCGATGCGGGAGTTTCCTCACCGGCATCATTGCGCGCAGCGACGTCAGCGCTGTCATGATCGCTCACATCACCAACCGAGCTGTCACTTCCAGCGCTGCCCTCAGCTGCGGTGTCCTGGGCGTCGTCAAACACGAGTTGTGCCCCAGAGTCGCCAGGCACATCATCGTCGTTGGCACCAACGATCAGATCGACGATCTGCCCCTTGCGCATGCGAGACCCGACCTTGTTGCCCATCGCCTGCGCGATGACGGTCAGTTCGGCACGATCCTTGCCTTCAAGGGTGCTGCGATCGGAAGTCACGGGTAACTCCTGTGAGGTGTGTGATGCCACTCAGTTCCGCTGCCCGATCTGGGGTGGGAATGAGGGGCGGGAAGACGGGACAAGGCCCGTTTGCGAAAGAACTTCGGTGGCTAATTAGCTGAGTGGAACGGTATCAGTGGTGCCGAACCGTTCCTCGTCTTGGAACATCGATCGGGTACGGGCCCGACGATGTGTGGCTAAGACGTGTGGCTAAAGAGAGTCAATCCAGTGCAAGAAGTCGTCATACTCTTGGAACGAGGCAAGTTGCGGGTTGTCCGCGATGATCTGGTCCGGCGCATGAAACAAGCTGCCCGCCTCGGCAGCGTTCAACATCGACAGGTCGTTGAACGAGTCTCCACCAGCGGTCACATGAAAGTTCAAGGCCTGCATCGCCTCGACGGTGCGCCGCTTGTGATCAGGGGTACGTAGTTCGTAGTTGACGATGCGGTCGTTGTCGACGATCAGTCGGTGGCAGAAGATCGTTGGCAGTCCAAGATGCGGCATCATGGCAGCTGCGTATTGCTCAAACGTGTCGCTCAGCAAGAGCACCTGATGGCGACTGCGCAACGCATCAAGGAATTTGGTGGCCCCATCGAGCGGCTCGATTTCTGCCAGAACCTCGGCGACTGTCGACATCGTCAGGTCATGGTCGGCCAGAATGCCGAGCCTGTAATTCATGAGGACGTCGTAATCCGGTTCGTCGCGGGTCGTCCGTCGCAGTTCTTCGATACCGGTCAGCTCGGCTAGCTCAACCCAGACCTCGGGCATGAGCACACCCTCGACATCAAGACAGATAACTCGCTGCTGATCAGTCACGAAACGAGGATAAGGCGATCACACAAAAACCGACAGCTCCCCGCTCTGCACCTGTCCGTATTGATCAGTTGATCTTGATCAGTCAGTCCGCAGGCTGCGGGTGTAATAGCGGATGTCTTCGAGGTGCTCCCAGCCCATGTTTGACCAGAACGCTTGGGCACCGGCGTTGTCAGCCCAGACTTCCAGCCTCAGCTCGGTGATACCTCGAACAGTGAAGCGACGCTCGAGTTCAGCCATGATCAGGCGGCCCAACCCACTGCCTTGCTGACCAGGGTCAACAACACACCGCTTCACTCGGCCTCGATGGCCGTCGTAGGTACCCATCACCGATCCGACGACGGTGCCGTCACGCTCGGCGAGTATGAACAGGTCGCCCTCGTGATCGAGTTTGGTCACGATCTCATCGCGGTCCATCTCAGGGTCGTGCTCGACACCGCCAAGACGCCACAGGGCCAAAACTGCGTCGACGTCATCGATAGTTACTTGCCGAAATTCGGCGCCGCCGAGCATCTACCTGCGCTCCCGCACATGGGCTTGGACCGTCGCCAAATCGTTCGGCAACACGTCAAAGCGTTCCTCACGGTTGAACAGGTCTCCGACTCGGCTCGGGAGCTCTGGTCGCTGACCACTCCCCTTCTCGACGGCATCGGGAAACTTCGCTGGATGCGCCGTCGCCAGACACACCATTGGTGGTCCAGTCGAGGACACCGAGCGCGCCGCACTCAGCCCTACAGCGCTATGTGGATCGAGCAGCATGCCATGTGTCTCATAGACCTGAGCAATTGTTTCGAGCACACCGCCTGGCGCATCGTCGTCAACCCGCACGGCGCTCCACAGTTCGGCGAGCAACGCGCGATGCGGATCGTCGAGCGTCAAGGAGCCACTATCGCGGAACTCGGCCATGGCCTCGGCGATGCGTTGGCCGTCGCGGCCATGAGTCTCAAAGAGCAGGCGTTCCAAATTGCTCGAAATCTGGATGTCCATGCTTGGCGACAGCGTTGGCACAACCTCCAAAATTTCCATCTTGCCAGTGTTGAAGAGCCGAGCCAGGATGTCATTGCTGTTGCTGGCTACACAGAACCGGTCGATCGGAAGGCCCATGCTGCGCGCCGCCCAGCCTGCGAACACATTGCCAAAGTTGCCGGTTGGGACGGTGAACGAAACCGGCGTGGATACTGACGCGACTCGTGATGATGCCACGACGTAATAGACGATTTGAGCCATGACCCGAGCCCAGTTGATCGAGTTCACTGCACCTAGACGCACCTCGTCACGGAACGTCGCGTCGGCGAACATCGCCTTGACCAGGTCTTGGCAGTCGTCAAAGGTTCCTTCGACGGCCACGTTGTGCACGTTTGGCGAATCGACCGTTGTCATCTGACGACGTTGTACGTCGCTGACCCGACCATGGGGATGAAGAATGAAGATGTCGATAGCGTCGCGGTCGCGGCATGCCTCGATTGCGGCCGAGCCTGTGTCGCCCGAGGTCGCACCCACAATTGTGATCCGCTCGTTTCGTCGGCCCAGCTCATAGTCGAACAACCGCCCAACGAGCTGCAGAGCGATGTCCTTGAACGCCAACGTCGGTCCGTGGAATAGCTCGAGTAGCCAGATGTTCGGGTCGATCTCGACGAGCTCCACCACATTGTCGGTCTCGAAGGTCGCATAGGTGTCGCTTACGATCGCCTCAAAGTCGTCGCGGTCGATCACACCGTCGACGAAGGGCCACATGACATCAACGGCTGTGTTCACATAGGTGTCGGTGCGCGCTGCGGCGACCGACTGAGGCCAGCTCTCGGGGAGGTACAAGCCGCCATCGTTTGCAAGGCCCGTGAGCAGCACGTCGCCAAAGTCCAGAGCGGGGGCGGCGCCCCGCGTGCTAATGAACTTCATGGTGCTCATACGCCGATAACCCAATACAGCGCGCCGACACGATTGACGCTCGGCAAGGAATTCAGCTTCTCGATCGTTGCTGCGATGTCAGCCTCGGAAGCCTGGTGCGTGATGAACGCCAGGCTCGCCTCGGTACCGGTGCCTTCTTGTTCCATTGATCGGATCGATACACCATTTGCACCGAACACGCCGGCGACTTCAGCCAGAACACCGGGGCTGTCTTCGACCGATAGATCGAGATAGAAGGCAGAGGTGGCAGCTTCGGGGGGCCGCACAAGTGCGTCAGCCAAGGGGGGCAATCGCCGCACAGTGCCTTGTGTAATTCCGCTGGCGGCCTCGATGACATCGCCCAGCACAGCCGACGCGGTCGGACGCCCGCCTGCACCGCGGCCATACAACATGAGTTCATCGAGCGCACCACCCTCGATGAACACAGCGTTGAAGCTGCCGCGCACCGTCGCCAAAGGATGATTGAAAGGCACCATGGTCGGGTTCACCCGAGCCGAGATCTCATACGGCGCTTCGGTCCCGACCCGCTCCACGACGGCAAGCAATTTGATTACATAGCCGAGCCTGCTGGCATTGGCTATGTCTGCTGCAGTGACGCCGCTGATTCCTTCGACCGGGACATCGTCAGCGGTGATGCTCACCCCGAATGCAACTGTGGCGATGATCGCAGCCTTGGCTTGTGCGTCGTGGCCCTCGACATCGGCGGTCGGGTCTGCCTCGGCGTAACCCAGGCGTTGGGCCTCGGCCAGAATGTCGGCATAGTCGGCACCGTCTTCGGTCATAGCGGACAACATGTAGTTGGTGGTGCCGTTGACGATGCCCATGATCCGGGTGATCGGCTCGCCTCGCAATGACTTCTGCAACGTGCGCATGAGCGGAATCGCACCTGCGACCGACGCTTCGAAAAGAAGCTCGGCGTTGTTCTCTGCGGCAAGGTCGAATAGCTCGCGGCCGTGAGCGGCAAGCAGCGCCTTGTTGCCTGTCACTACGGACTTTCCTGCCCGCAATGCTTGACCTATCCAGTCGCGGGCCAGGTCTACCGCACCCACCAACTCGACGACCAGATCAACGTCGTCGGCTTGGATCACTTCGCGTGCCTGATCGGTCAACACCGCATCTCCGATGCCCGGGCGGGGCTTCGTCAAATCGTTGACGGCGACTCGGGTCACCATCAGGTCAATACCGGTCAGCGCAGCAATGTCGGTTCGCTGCTCGGTAATCAGTTCGACCAGGGAACCACCCACGGTTCCAAAGCCAAGAAGCCCAATACGCACCGACTGCATTTCCATCCAGAGGAGACTAGCGACTGAGTTCCCGCCTGATCCCCGACTTCTTGACGCAAATTAGGAGTCCGGCGCACCTCGTGGGTGCATAGCGTTCCAAATTTGCGTTAGCAGGATGCCGAAAAAGTAGATAGCGCTCGTATCGACATTCTTCAGCACCCTGTTAAAGGACGTCGAGGCGGGTCAGGTCGTCAAGTTCTTCGCGACGTACAACAAGGCGAGCGTGGCCGTCACGGACGAAGACCACCGCGGGGCGGGTGACCTTGTTGTAGTTCGACGCCAGCGAGTGGCCGTAGGCCCCAGTGACCGGTGTCACGAGCAAATCACCAACGGCCAGATCAACGGGCACGTTGGCTTCGCGAATGATGATGTCGCCTGACTCGCAGTGTTTGCCGACTAGGCGAACTTGATCTGGCCGGTCGGCATCGGCACGGTCAGGAATAAAGGTCTCGTAGCCGCTGCCGTAGAGCACTGGTCGAGGATTGTCGCTCATGCCGCCATCGACGGCTACGTAGGTACGAATACCCTTGAGTTCTTTCACGGTGCCGACCTGGTAGACGGTCATGCCTGCCGTCGCGACGATCGAACGGCCAGGCTCCGCCAGCACATGCGCTGCGATACCAGCATCGCCGGTCGCTTCGAGCACCGATCGACCCCATTGTGAAATCGTCGGGGCTTCCTCGCCGCCAACATAGGCAACGCCTAGTCCGCCGCCGACAGAGAGCTCGGGAAGCTGGTAGCGCTGCGAGATCTCGGCCAACACCGCGGCCGACTGGCGCATTGAGTCAATGCGAAAGACCTGAGATCCGATGTGGGCGTGGATGCCGAGCAAATCAATAGCCGGTGATGCAGTCGCCTGTTCGATGGCCTGGTCTGCCAAGCCCGTGGAGACGGTGAAGCCGAATTTCGAATCGTCTTGGCCGGTCGCAATGAACTCGTGGGTGTGGGCTTCGACGCCAGGCGTGATACGCAGCAGAGCGCTCGCCACTAGGCCTGTCTCGGCGTGGATGGTCTCAATCCGAGCGATCTCGTCGAAGCTGTCGATCACGATGCGGCCGACCCCGGCTTGCATCGCAGCCAACAGTTCGGCGCTGGACTTGTTGTTGCCGTGAAACACACAATCGCTAGCTGGTACACCCGCCGTCTTCGCTACGTGGAGCTCGCCCAGCGTTGCGACATCGAGGTGCATGCCCTCTTCGTGTGCGAGTTTGGCCATGGCCACACACAGGAACGCCTTGGTTGCATAGGCGACGCCCGAACCAAAGACTTCGACGGCCTCGCGGCATCGATCGCGTAGATGGTCCTCGTCATAGATGAATAATGGTGTGCCAAACTCGGCGGCGAGTTCCGAAATATCGACTCCACCGACGCTCATGCGTCCTTCGGCCGATACTGCTGCGTTGTCAGGGAGCAGGTGTCGTGGGATAGGTCCGTTCGCTAGGTTGGCCGTCATCGCATTTCCTCTGGAGCAGAGACACCTACGAGATCTAGGCCACTGGTCAGCCCGATCCGCGCTGCCTCGATAAGCCACAACCGGGCCTGCGTGAGCTCGGGGCTTACGCCATCGCCGACGACATAACAGTCGGCGTAAAAACCATGAAACGCAGCGGCGAGCTCACGCAACCATGTGGTGATCTTGTGTGGTGCCCGTTCCCGGGCGGCGATGGCCACGATCTCGCTGAACGTGCTCAACACGCGCAGGACCTCGAGCTCGCGCTGATTGGTCAAGGTGCTCAATTTGACATCGGTCAGAACAGCACGAGCATGCCCTGCCGTCTCTGCATTCTTCGTGAGTTGATTGATCCGAGCCGTTGCGTACTGCACGTAATACACCGGATTGTCCATGCTCTTCTCGGCCAGCGCTGTCAGGTCGACCTTTTGTTTGGTGTCCATGGACTGCGTCAAGAACGTGAACCGTGCGGCATCGGGGCCGACTTCATCGACGACTTCATCGAGGGAGACCATATCGCCCAGGCGACCTGACATCTGGACCTCGACACCATCGCGTTCAAGCGATACAAGTTGAGTGACGATGACTTCGAGCGCGTCCGGATCGTTGCCAAGAAAGTTCATGGCGGCCTTCATCCGAGGGATGTAGCCGTGGTGATCGGCGCCCCAAACGTTGATCAGCTGGTCCGAGCGGCTGAACTTGTCTCGGTGATAGGCGATGTCGGGTGTGAGATAGGTGAAGTCACCATTTGCCTTGATCAGAACACGATCCTTATCGTCGCCAGCCTCGGTCGTCTTGAGCCAGGTCGCACCGTCGGCTTCGTAGACCATGCCGCTTGCCCGTAGCTCTTTGAGCGCATTGGGCACTTGGCCGTCGGCGACAAGTGATCGCTCTGAGAACCACACCTGATGGTGCACGCTGACCTTGGCAAGTGTGTCCTTGTGGCTCTGCAACGCTCTGGCGTATCCCCACTCGAGAGGATCGGCATCGTCGGGCATCTCGGCAGCCCACTCGATCAGGTACTCGCCGTGATACCCGTTTTCAGGCACGTCATCGCCGCGTTTGCGCGCTGCGAGCGAGTCTGCGAACAAGGACATTTGCACGCCCCGGTCGTTCAAGTAGAACTCGGTCGTGACCTGGTACCCGACGGCCCCCAGCAGCCGAGCAACCGAGTCGCCGTACACGGCGCCGCGGGCATGGCCAGCGTGCAACGGCTTGTTTGGGTTCGCACTGACGAACTCGATGTTCACGTGTGTGCCTGCACCGAAATCGTGGCGGCCGAAATTCTCGACGCCAGCCTCGGCGGCATGAACAATTTCATCGTACAGCCAGGTATCGAAGAGCCGGAAGTTTACGAACCCAGGGCCCGCGATCTCGACTGTTTCGACATGGGCCGGCAAGTCGGCGTTCAAGAGATCGGTCATCTCGCCAGCGAATGCTCGTGGATTCTCACGACCCGCTGGCTTCCAATTGGCCATGGCGACGTTTGATGACCAGTCACCGTGTTCGCGACGAGCTGGCCGCTCGAGCTCAATGGAGCCAGCATCAATCTCAACACCAAGGGTGCTGAGCGCTCCAGCGAGCGCTTCACTCAACTGCTCACGGATCATGCCAGGAAGCGTATTCGGGGTAGTCCCGATTCGTCGCGTTAGTGAGCGCAGCGAACGCCGCGCTCCTCATCCTGCCCGAGTCGATTACATCCGAGATCCCCGGGAGCCCATCGCCCCGGGAGCCCAGCTTTCATCCCGTTCCTCGCTGAAACCTTGCTCTCGAGTTCCCAGGTTAGGGTCCCGGCGGTTTCTTGCGTTCCCGCTAATCCGTGTTTGCGCCTGGTGGAGGCCGCCCCGACGAATTCGATATCAGGCTCGAATAACGCCATCGGCAATCGCAGCGGCAGACACAGCTGGTGCCACTGCTGCGAGTACTCGAGGATCGAACACCGACGGGATGATGTAGTCCGGTGCGAGATCGGCGCCAACCACAGATGCGATGTTCTCGGCGGCAGCCAGCTTCATCGACTCGGTGATGTCGGTTGCACCGACGTCGAGCGCACCACGGAACAGACCAGGAAACGCCAGCACATTGTTGATCTGGTTCGGATAGTCGCTTCGGCCGGTAGCCATGACTGCGGCTAGGCCATCGGCAGCTTCGGGGGTGATCTCGGGATTGGGGTTGGCCATGGCGAAGATGATCGGATCAGCTGCCATGCCACGCAGGTCAGCGGCGGTGAGGACGTCGGGCGCACTCACACCCATAAACACGTCGGTGCCAACAATGACATCTTGCAGGCTGCCGACACGCCGATCACGGTTCGTGTTTGCCGCGAACCATTCTTTGACCGGGTTCAACCGGTCACGCCCTTCGTAGATGGCTCCGGTTGAGTCCACGCCGATGACTTCACCGACGCCAGCGCTCAGCAGGATCTTGCCAATGGCAACCCCCGCGGCCCCAATGCCAGAGATGACGACGGAGATATCGCCCATGTCTTTGTCCACGATCTTCAGCGAGTTCCACAATGCGGCGAGTGCCACCACAGCGGTGCCGTGCTGGTCGTCGTGGAACACAGGGATATCGAGTGATTCTTTCAACCGTTCTTCAATCTCGAAGCAGGCGGGAGCTGCAATATCTTCCAGGTTGATCCCGCCAAAGGTGGGGGCAATGCGCTCGACTGTTTCGATGATCTCTTCGATATCGGTCGTGTTCAAGCACAGAGGAAACGCATCGACGCCGGCAAATTCCTTGAACAGCAGCGCCTTGCCTTCCATCACTGGCATAGCTGCCTCGGGGCCGATATTGCCAAGACCCAGAACCGCGGTTCCGTCGCTGACGATGGCAACGGTGTTCTTGCGAATCGTGTACTTGTATGACTTCGCGACGTCCTCGTGGATGGCCATACAGACGCGGGCCACACCCGGTGTATACGCCATCGACAAATCATCTCGATCGCCGACCGAGCAAAGCGCCCCGGTTTCGATCTTGCCGGACTCGTGCATACGGAATGTTCGATCGAACCAGTCCAACAGCTCGACGTCCTGTAGCCCTTCGACGGCTTTCACGATGCGTTTCTGGTGATCTTCATCGCGAGCATTCACGCAGATGCTGCGTTCCAACGAAGCTCCCTTCGCCTCAAAACCTTCGACGACAGCGATGTTGCCGCCAACATCGCCAATCACTGATGCCAGTGCACCAAGCACGCCAGGCACATTGCGAAGTCGAACACGCATTTGAATTTGAAACGCCGCAGTAGGAGCAGTTGGAACAGCCATGGCCGGCAAGGGTAGTTATCCCTGTGGAAAAGCGGTGTCGAAGATCGTGCACTTTTGTATCGAGCTGGCAGAGCGGCCGCTAGCAAGGCGCTGAAGAATCCCGTTTTGCATAGCGGCAGGCAGTCGAGCCGGTCGCAAGGCCCCAGGGACCCTCACTCCTCGACACGGAGTGGCGGTTTCGAGAACAAAGTGAGCGATGACGAGTGGCCGTCGAGGCGTGCGACTTGTGTTTGGCACCAGCCAACTAGTCCAGCTGCACCATGACGCCCTGGTCAAGCCGGTAGTCGAAGCGGACGGTGCCGAAACCAAACTCGGTGTTGTCGGTCTCGATCCGCAGTGTGAACTCGTCGACCCAGAACAGTTGGGCGCCATACCCAGGAACGAACGGCGTGAGATCGATCGTTATGACGTCATCAATACGACCGTCTGCCAGTTGCCTGCCGACCAGGACGCGGCCTGATTGACCAGGACATAGGTCGGCGAAAGCAAACTGTAGCGAAGCCGAGTCAAGCGCCCCAGCAGTGACGGTCCCGATGGGGAAGCCACCGGTAACGGCATGTTGCCATTGGCCTTCGCCTTGGCGGAGCCATACCATGTCGGACCGACCAGAACCGTAGAGCTCGGCACAGTCTGAGACCGTGCCAGCTTGGGCTCCTCCCTGCCAGTAGGTAAGCCCGCCATCGGGTGATGCCGCCAGCGGCGTCAGGCTGCGATCAGTAGGTGCACCAGCTTCGAGCATGATGCGAGAAGGACCACCGTTGCGACTAAGAAGTCCCGTCTCGATGTTGTAGTCGATTGAGAATGCGGCACCGTTGGGTTCGATGGCATTCAGGCTGACCTCGTTGGACTCCCACAGGACCAATGCCGAGCTGGTTGAGCCCTGCCCGAGCCAAGCCAACGTCGGTTCGATAATCCGGCCCGTCGGTTCGAGCGTGCCAACGTACAGCTCGAGCTGTTCACCGCACGTCACTACCCAAGCAGCAACGTTCTGCTCGTCGCGCACCACAAAGTGTGAGATCTCGCCGCTGAATCGCAGCTGGGGATTACGTACCGGCTGAGTGATTCCCGATCCGTTTACGTAGCGGATCTCGCTATGGCCCGGACGCTCGCAGTTCGTGTCTGGAGCCGTCACGGCGTACCAAGTCAGGGCCCGTTGAGGCCAGTTGGCCAGGTACGTACCGTCGGCAGGGATTCCCCTATCAAGCGGCAGGTACTCGGGTTCACCCGTTGCACCCCCGGCAGCTTCGAAATCCGGGATGGGTGCAACAGCGGGCTGGGTTCTGTCTCCCTCGTCGCTCGAAGCGTTAGCAGCAGCGGCGCTGGCTGCTTCATCATCGGTCGGGGTCTCGGCCGCATCGGTCTCTTCAGCATCTTCGACGTCGCCAACATTGCCCGGGGAAGTCGCGTCTGAGACGTCATCAAGCCCAGGGGCAGAGGCAACACCTTCGATATCGCCATCGCTTTCGCCCGTGCCATCGGCGGACGCCACGTCCGCGTCATCGGTCGAAGCTACGGCGATCTCGGTAGTTGTTGCCGGGTCACTGACTCCACGAGCGATGACAAAGCCAAGCCCGAGTGCAACAACAGCAACGGCCGCCGCCGCCAGGGGCCACTTGGGCTGCGATCGACGGGTCTTGGGTAAAGGTAATACAGGTACCGGCGGTGCCGCACCGGCTACTGATGCAAGCCCCGGTAGTTCTCTAGTCGCATCTAATGACGCTGCACCTGGTGGTGGTTGCTGCACAACAGGCAACGAAGCCGTCTCGGCGTGGATCGATGCATTAAGCCGGTTCCAGAAGTCTGGAGCGTGGTCGGGCGCTTGTTTTGCCTCAATTGGCCACTCGGGCGTGCATTCGTCGTTCATCGCTGCCCTCGCGCCGTTGTTGATCCAGGATTCCTTAGTTGACTTCGAAGCTGCGCTCGAGCGCGACTCAGTCGACTACCCACAGTGCCAGGGCTGATGCCCAGTAACTCGGCCACGTCGTCGTAGCTCTCGCCTTGACCGTCGACTAGCGAGATCACGGCGAGCTGGTCCGCCGGCAAATCCGCCAGAGCCTGTTGCAACGCATTCGAGTCCGCGATCTGATCGCTGGCATCAGGCACAGCGCCGACTACCCGATCGTCGAGCGGCACGATCCGACGCCGGCCAACGGCCTTCACATGGTCAAGTGCGGTGGTGTAGACGATGCGATAGAGCCAGGAGCTGAAGGCAGCATCACCTCGAAAGTTACCGAGGCCACGCCAGGCCTTCAGATAGGCGTCTTGCAAGATGTCGTCCATCTCGTCACGCGACCCGACCAGTCGCCACAGCACACCGCGCATCTTGTCGTCGTGGCGGCGTAGCAGCTGCGAGAACGCAGCGGTGTCACCCTGTATTGACTGAGTGACGAGCACCTGATCGTCGCTCAATGGCGCCTCCTCTGGTACCGGTGGAATGAGAACCATCACAACCTTAGGACGAGCCCCAGGTCACGTTCCTTCCAAAGAAGTCAGGATTTTTTGTGGAAACCGCCTGTTGCCAAAGGGTGACTCTCAACATCGATCGGCACCAAGCTGCCTTCGCCGGTCTCGTTCTGCTTGAACCATGTTTCGATTTCCTCGGCGGGCCGAGGTTTGGCGAAGAGATAACCCTGGAAATACGGCACACCCATACGGTGCAAGACTTCGGCCTGTTCCCAGGTCTCGACGCCCTCAGCGATGACATTGATATTCAGCGCGAGCGCCATTTCGGTGATCGCCCGCACAACCGACGCCGTGGCCACATCTTCTGGTAGCAAGCTCACGAACGCCCGGTCGATCTTTAGTGTCGTGGGGCGGAACTGCGTGAGGTAACTGAGAGACGAGTAGCCGGTTCCAAAGTCATCAATGGCAACTTGAACACCCATTTCCTTGAGTGCATCGATCGCCTGCAACGCCCCGTCGGCATCGTCGAGAAGAGCATTCTCGACGACCTCGACGACCAGAAGACCTGGCGGTAGACCGGTCGATGCAACGATCTCGCGGATTTGCTGCACAAATTGCGGGAAGTCCTTGGGGACCTTGTTGGCCGACACATAGAGCTCGTTCGCCAGCGGATAGCGCGCCGCCCATCTGGCCATCTGCGAACAGGTCTTCTTAAGAGCAACAGTGTCTAAGCGGCTCACGAGGCCGGCTTCTTCGGCGACACCCAGGAACTGCCCTGGCGTGAGCAGCCCGCGAGTTGGGTGTGGCCAGCGGACAAGGGATTCGAAACCAGCCGTGGCATAGGTCGCGCTGTCGACAATCGGCTGGTAAAACATGACCAGTTCTTCGGTGTCGATCGCGTGACGAAGCTCACTTTCGAGCGTCATCTGTTCAACCAGGAGCTTACGCATACCCTCGTCGAATATCTCGATGCGGTTACGGCCTCGGTCCTTTGCCCGGTACATAGCAGCGTCGGCGCCGCTCAGCATCTCGTCGGCAGCCATGTCGCCAGCGCGGCATACGGCGATCCCGATACTGAGCGTCGGGTGGATGGTCACACCGCCGTCTGCAAACGGAGTTTCCAGAGAGGCGCGGATGCGTTCAGCCACAGCCATTGCTTCGGAAACACCCGCCAGGTGGTCACACAAAACCACAAACTCGTCGCCCCCGAAACGCGAAACTGTGTCGTTGACCCGAACCGCTGTTTCCATGCGTTCGCCAACATGTTTGATGAGCCGGTCGCCGACATCATGACCGAGCGAATCGTTAACCATCTTGAACCTGTCAATGTCGATGAACATGACACCCACCAGCGGCTTCTCACCGGTCTCGAGACCGACGCCTGCGTTAAGTGCCGTGCGCAATCGGTGGACCAACATAGCTCGGTTTGCAAGACCCGTGAGTTCGTCGTGCAGCGCTTGTTTGGCAAGTTTCCACGTGGCATAACGACGGAACGTTATGTCTTGCGATTGCACCAGGATGCGGTTGCCGTCGCTGCTCTCGCTGCGAGACAGATGCTCGAGAACCCAGACTTCGGATTCTTCTTCACCATTCAGGATGCGATGCTCGACCTGTGTTGTTCGGGCCGCCCCGGTCATCAACTTGTCGAGCGCAGCAAGATGGCGGGTGCGATCTGCCGGATCGGTCAGTGCAAGAAGCGACGTGCCGATCAGGTCATCGCGCTCGCGACGCACCTGACCGCAATAGGCCTGATTTGCACCAACAATAATGCCCATTTCGTCGAGCTCGACGACGCCAATAATGTTTTGCTCGAAGTCGGTGCTCGACCCGTACGGGGTCGCCTTGGCATTTCGGAGCCGCTGGCTTGCGACCTGGTAGTTCTTGCGAACGAAATGCCCAAGAATGAACACGCCAACCAAAGCAATGCCAACTCCGACAACCCGAATGATAAACGGCAGCCAACTGGCTGGCGCACCGCCAGGAATCGGGATTAGGCGCGTTGCGACAAATTCGCTACCAGCGAAAGGCACAGATGCTGTCAGGTTGGCCTCTGCACCGTTGTAGGTAATGCCTGATTCGATGGCACCGCTGCTGGCAAGGCGCTCAAAGCGGCTATCGACGGCGAGTTCATTGCCACTCAGGATCAGAACGACCCAACCCTTGGATGCGTCCTCCCCGACCGGGTAATACGCAGCGAACCCGTTGCTAACAAATACCTTCCCTTGGGCACTCGTAAACGGTTCTGCGTTCGCATGGCCACTGGCGACGTTCAGGTCAAAACCTGCGGCTTCGGGGCTCGTTGTTTGCGAACCGAACTTGTCGACTCCCGACGCTTGAGCAACCGCGTCTTGATAGATAACTCGATCGAGCGCTGGCAGTGTTCGACCCACGGCAGCTTCAATGACGGCGGCGGCAAGCGCCACCTCAGAGGAGCCTTCGGCGTCATCAAGCCGTTGGGCAAGGTCGATTCCGGCGTCTTCGGCAGTTTGCAAGCTACGGGTGATGTCGACTTCGAGCTCGTGAAGATCGTCCTGGAGGGCATCTTCGGAGCTATCGGCTATCAATGCGCGTTGGTCCCGCCGCTCCTGATAGTCGTCAAGTAAGACCAGAGAACTGACAATGAGTAGGCCAAACGCAAGAACGATGGTGGCTACAGACACCAATCGTGCGGTCGAGAATTCGGCTCGGGACGATGGCATGGGGAGTCTTCCCTCTTCGTAGAGCCTTTAAGGCGGCACCCGACGCTAGTGCGTGATGGGCGTTCAGGTGACCGGAGCCAGCGTTCCCGATTTCTCCTGAATAAAGAACAGACAGGATTGTAGTGTCATCTCAACGGCGACTTCTCTGACCGGCAGAAAACCTGTTACGCCCTTAGCTCGACCGGGAGACGGGGAAGTAAAGAGCGAAGACGGCACGATCCTGAAGATTGAACGAAGTCGACTCGAGGCCTGTGGTCGTGTCATACACCGAGCTGATGAATACACCTAGGAAGCTGCCGTCATCTGCCCGGCGATGCAGCAGGCACCACGCAGCATCGGGTGCCTCAGCGGCGCATGTCGGTGTGCCATCAGCAAGGAGAGTCGTCGTAAAGGTCTCAGGCGTCAACGACTCAAGGATTGAAGCGTCGTAGCTGTTACAGATACCTGCGACGCTGGAAGTAGCACACGCTGCGGGGGGCGCTCCATTGGCGGTTGCTGGGTCACCAGGCACGCTCTTGTAGACGATGATTCTGGGAATCCCGCCGGCGTCGCCCGCTGCCGGAGTGTTTCCGTATTCGGACCGCAGCGCGTCGAGCGCCAGAAAGTCTGCGTTGCGAGCGTCACCGGCCAAGGCCCCAACACGAGCCGCAGATCGAGCTGCCGATGACGAAGATCGAGAGGCTGAATAGCCAAGGCCGGCATCGAACACGAGAAGTAAGAGTGCAACAAAGAGAGGAATTGCAATCGCGAATTCAACAATAGCTGCGCCTCGACCGTCGCTATCGCGTCGTTTCGTGAGGTAGCTGAGATAAGACCGCATCACAGATCGTCGCTGTTCGGCGATCCGCTGGCAATGGAGATCGGCTTAGAATGACCGACCCGGTGCTCGTCGGTGGCGTTGTCCTGATCCTCGCGGCAATCCTCATCTGCTTCAAGCTGGTGGCACCTGGCCTGAAGCAAAAGGGCCAGAACCCGCAGTCTGCACAGGGCATCAATGATGCCAAGACGCGTACGGTCGAATCGGCTACGCATCTGATCGAGAAGCGCTCCGG
>Ga0307985_10000471_pt1 | contig 24317 bp, 26 predicted proteins | sample EllFjometageno80_FD_203155 | JGI IMG/M metagenome (GOLD analysis project Ga0307985, IMG submission 203155) | Marine microbial communities from Ellis Fjord, Antarctic Ocean - #80 | ecosystem: Environmental > Aquatic > Marine > Unclassified | place: Southern Ocean | collected 2014-10-09 | reverse complement strand
GGCCGTTGCATCAGAGTCTCTGGTGCAGATAACGGCGGTCTCCAGCAAATGACAAATGTTATCAGTAAATCGCCCCACGCAAAGTTATCGCTTGAAACAAAGACGCTCTCCAGCCAGAGACTTCAGCGAGGAAAGAGCGCGTGAGGAAAAGTGATGTAATTTGCCAATTTGCGAAGATGTCAAGAGCTCAGGCGAGAGGCATAGGACCGCAGAAGCGCGCTATACCGGTCATCTATCCGGTCATCTATACCGGCTATCCATACCCGGACGTCAGACACGCTCAAAAGTTGAGAGAGAGTGAAAGAGTGTAATCCTCTCTCATAATATCTCATCTCAACTCCGGCCCGCGGGGTCCAATTAGACCAGCGACAAACCCACACTCTCCCTCCTCCCCCCTTCCCCCCCCTTCCCCCTTTCTCCCCCTCTTTCCTCTGTTGGACAGAGCGGTTCTCACCCAAAGCTCTAAAGATAATGTTTTCTCGAGCTCGAGATACACAAACTAATCATGCGCCTCGCCCTCGCAGCAGCCCTCCTCGTCGCGCCAGTTGGCGCCCGCGATCTTTCCGACTACTGCCCCGCAGCGATCCGTACCGCCGACTTCGCGGTCCCCTACACCGACTTCGTGAGCTCCCCTGTCCCCGTAACCACCATCCCTTGTACCGTAGCTTACCCTTCCCCCCCCTCTAGCGCGCTTTCCACAACGAGTTTTCTCTTGAATACTGCATGGTCGAGACCACCGACTACGATCCCAACACTGACGACTACACCGTCGCTTCCAGTCCCGCCGCCCTGAACAGTGACGGAGGTTGCACCAGGGGCACCTTAACAGTCCGCGCTGGCTTTGAGGACGGCGGTGGCTTGACGACGGACGAGAAGTACCTGTGCCAAGTATCCACATTCGAGCTCATGCCCAACAAGTGCACGTACATGGCCGTATCAACTACCACCCATGGTGCCACCGAGGACAGAGGTGAGTTGTGATGAGCTGCTACTGAGATGCCCTGGTGCTAAGACGCCCTGGTGCTAAGAAGCCCTGGTGCTAAGAAGCCCTGGTGCTAAGAAGCCATGGTGCTAAGAAGCCATGGTGCTAAGACGCTCTGGTGCTAAGACGCCCTGCCGTTGTTTGCCCTGCCACTGCTGCTTACCAGCATCGTGTGTGGCGTGTGTGTTTGGAGGATTTTGTGTATGAGGGGTGTTTGTGGCCCGTCCTTCCCCCCTTATTCACACCGTGTTTGTGGCTCACACCGTGTTTGTGGCGTCCCGCAGCCAGATACGTCTTGCCCAACGACTTGGACCTGTCCAACTACTTCATCCACGACGCCGATAACAACGTCGCGACGTCCAACTGGCACGTCTACACGCTCTCCCTCACCGCCGCCGAGTACACGTCCCTCACTACCGCCGACAACTTGCCCTTCGAGTACGTTCAACCCATCATGCACGACCTCAAGGTGTCGCCGATGCTCGCAGCGGTCGAGGCCCACGCAACGGTGCGCGTGCACGCGAACGGGGACGTCACGGCGCTCGCCCTCAAGGCCGCCGTGGAAGCGTTCATCGCCGCCAACCCCTCCCTGTGCGCCGACTGCACCGTGAAGGTGAGCGAGGATTTCGCGACCAGCTCCACGTCCATTAACGAGGTTATTGTGGAGGGGGGGAGTGACGCGGCGGCGTTCACGGCGGCGCTCACGCTCGACCATGACGCTACTGGACTCATCACTGACATCACCGCGGACCTTCCTCTCAAGAACTACAACACTGAGGCGAACTGGATTCTGCAGGTGAGGTCCCCACACACACACATGTAAACTCGGCTCACGCTCGCTAACACACACATGCGACGTCTTAGTCCGGGAACAGGACGAACTCGCACACGCCGTTTTGGGATAGGAACATTAAGGGTCAGGGGATCGTGGCGGGGGTCGGGGACTCGGGACTCGATCACCAGTCGTGCTTCTTCTTCGACGACAAGAAGGCCGTCACGTTCCCCACGTCTGGCTTCGACGACATCACGGGCAAGCCTGTGTGGGAGGACACCAGTCATCGCAAGGTGGTACAGTACGTCGCGTACGCCGACCCGACGGAGGGAGAGAACGGCGGGCACGGGACGCACGTCTCCGGAACCGTCGCTGGTTCTTCCAACAACTTGGCGGACGACAACGGCATGGCTCCTGAGGCCAAGCTAGCCTTTTATGACATTGGGATGCCGAACGCGCAGAACTTGAATGTTCCGGGGAACCTCGCGACGCAGATGTTCCCGTACGCCAAGAGGGTCGGCGTGCTGCTGCACTCCAACTCGTGGGGCTCCACTGCCAACACATATTCCGGCAACTCTAGGCAGATTGACGAGTACTCGTACGAGAACCAGGATTTTCTGGTGCTCGTCGCCGCCGGTAATAGCGGGCAGGACAGGAATACAGGCGACCAGGTGTCGGGCAGCCTTGGCTCTCCGGCGACTGCCAAGAACTGCGTCGCCATCGGCGCTACGAGCAATGGCGACGAGGATAACGACCTGGCGTATTTCTCCAGTAGGGGGCCTGCTTATGACGGACGCATCAAGCCGGACGTCGTCGCGCCTGGGTTCTCCGTCACGAGCGCTAACTCTATCACCGGGCCGACTGATGGGCACTGCAGCACCACAGGAATGGCTGGAACGAGCATGGCCACTCCTGCGACCACCGGCACGATCGCCTTGGGCCAGCAGTACTTCGAGGACGGGTTCTACCCCAGCGGCAAGAAGAAGAGCTCGGACGGCTTCAAGCCCATGGGCGCGTTGCTCAAGGCGGTGCTGATCAACAGCGCACAGAAGCTTGATGGAACGCAGTACGCCAACTGGCAGAACAGCGGCAACAACGCCGGGCCGCACACGAACTGGCCTAATCACGACCAGGGTCACGGCATTGTTGAACTCGACTACACGCTGAACTTCAATGATGCTTTCAAGGAGCAGGGTCTGTTCGTGAGAGGCGACTTCGGCGACATGCCCATTTTCAACTCAACGGACGACCCGGAGGTTGTGCACAAGTTCACGAGCACTGGCACGGACTGCATCGGCGGCGACGCCAATCCCAAGCAGTTCAGGGCAACCCTGGCCTGGCACGACCCGCCCGGTCCGTATGGCACCGCCAAGTCTCTCATCAACGATCTTGACATCGTCGTTGAGGGAAGCGACGGAACGACGTATCACCCGAACGGAAGGAACGAAAGGGACAACACGAACAACGCCGAGAGCGTCGCGTTCATTCCCACCAAGGGCGTCAAGTACACAGTCAAGATCTCCGCCAACACCGTGGCGCCGAAACTGCCGCAGCCGTACGCGTACGTCGTGAGCGGCTGCTTCGCTTCCCCCGACGGGCTCACGGAGGGAAGCGGTGCTTTCCCCACGGCGACCGTCTTGGCGGTAGTCGGTGGTCTGGCGGGCCTCGCGCTCATGGCTGGTCTGGTCGTCGTCGGGATGAAGATGTTCGCCGGTGGCAGGAGGAACCAGTACAAGCCCAAGGTCGCCAAGGCCAGGGGCGTGGCAACCAAGAGGCCCAGCAGGGCTGGAGGCGGCAGCTTCACGTCGGCGCTCGGATTGTCCAGCGGCTCGGGCCACAACGGGTCGGCTTCCAAGAGCAACGCCAACAGACCGGCTGGCATCTCGCTCGGCGGCATGAACAGGAAGCCCAGCAACGCCGGAAGCAACAAGACCAAGTTTCACGGAAAGAGCGGTCACGGCAAGGTCACAGGCACGTTCAACAGCAAGAAGTGGAACGATCTGGTTTAACAATCTGGTGCGAGGCTAGGAGGGCGATAGTGTGTCCGTGTGTGTTAAGCTAAAGGGTGTTTTTGACAATCAAAGAAGGCGAGGGAAGGCCGTGAAGTACTAGCTATGGAGTTGAGAGTTGAGAGTTGAGTTAGTTGGTTTCAGGAATTCTCTTGAAGCAGCTAAATCTCCCTTTGCTGCTACTTCTGGTCGAGGTCGCAACCTAGCACGCACTGCTCCTTTGTTCGCCCCCCTCCTCCCCCAGTACTCCCGACCCTGCGCGAACACCAACGAACGACACTGTCCCCCTCAGCAACATTTGTGAACACCCTGGAGATTGCATGTCGTTCATCAGCAGAGTTTCCGCCCTCTTCTCTCGCAGTCCCATCTCATCCTCGATCAACGCGTCGATCAAGGGGCGTCCATCCCCCTCCGTCCTCCCCTCCATTACAGCCCTCACGGACCTAGCCTCTGAATACGAGCGCCTGACCCTAAAGGAGCCAAGCACAAGACTTCCAACTCAGCTCCCTCTCCCAGAGTTCAGAGGCCTACCAGCTAACAGCGACGTGCTGGTATGGAAGCCGATCAAGATTGACAACATGAGCACTAGATTGACCAAACTAGCCTGGACCGACATCTCCGAGTCCCGCAACATCAAAACCCTGCTCCTCTCAGCCTCTGCAATATGCTCTCTCGCCGCTATAGAAGCGACCCTGCTGCTCTCCTCATCCGCAACAGCGAGCTTGCACTCAATGTCGCTGCAGTCCATCGACTCCCTGTCTTTGGTGCTCAGTTACTCCACCCTGTCCATCCTCCCCTCGTGCACTTGGCACTCCGTCAGCCCAACCCTGGCCTGCACCTGCATGAACCTCGATCCCGCCCAAACCCTCCACACCTTCACAACAGTCGGGTCAACATCCCCCATCGACGCGTCCTCCAAGCTCCTCATCCAGCATCTCTCAACAGTCCGCTACCTGATCGCCACGAGCGCCCTCTTCCGCCAACTATTCCGCCTCTCCTCCGTCTCTCTCCGCGTTCGCGACTCCTTCAAATCCAACATCAAGGAGGGCGACGAGCGACCCTTCGTTGGACTGAAGGAAAAGGTCATTCGACTCGGCGGCAGCAAATCGGACGTCACGGTCGTCTCCCTCGACCGTTACCGCGACCACATAGTAAGTTCCTGCGGCGACTATGGCGAACTGTGTCGAGCAACCTGTCGCAAAGCCCGATAATCTATCCCTTTGTGAGCACCGCCCCCCTCCTTGCTCACACATGAGTGTGGCGACCCAGTTCCCCGTCTACGAGTACCCTCACAAAGTGAAGTACCTCGTTCGCAAGCACAGCTCGAACTTCACTCGGCCGGTTTACTGGAGGGTGGAGAGCAGGAACTACGGGCAGCGGCGGGGGTGGGAGAATCTCGTCATCGGGCCCGACTGGCTTATACAGAGTACGATACCCGGCCGTGAAATACTCGTCTGCGAGGCCGATCTCGTGAACGACGAGGACTCGCTATCGCTGGCGCCGAACACTGCGAGGGATTTGACAATGGGGCAAGCGACGGACGCCTTCAGGAGTATTGGCGCGAGGGCGAAGGAGTGCATGCCGAAACAGACGTTTAGAGTGCTTAGGGTGGTGTTGGGGGACTCGATGGAGCTGTTTACGAGTGGGGGGGGGCATTCCAGCACGCTGAGAGAGAGGGTGTTGAAAGGGAAAGAGGCAGATGTTTTGGTCGATAGCAGGGCGCCGGTGTGGCTGGCGGTTCTGGAGTGCTTGGAGAAGCTAGTCCAGGTCAAAAGCAAGTCGCCGACTGACGAGGAGCCACCTGACGAGAAGCGGCGGGTGCTGCTCTTCACCGACAGCGCAGAGTACGTTGGCGCGAGCGAGTATATCTCTCTTACTCGCGCTTGCCCTGCTCCCCCTTATGAACGTCCTCGCGCCCATCTTATTTACTCGCGCGCGCTCGCCTTGTTGCCCCCACCAACCTTCGCTCGCGCCCATAACTCACGCTCGCTTCGCTCGCAGGTACTTCAGCAATTTGCAGCAGTTCATGCGCATTTTCAACCTTGAAATCGTCGACGGCTACAGCGCGCTACAGGCAAGCAACGGCAAGAAGGACGTTCCGAAGGACGCAGCCGCTTTCGTGCTTTTCTCGACGACGGCGTCGACGATCACGCACACGGTATCGCTGTATCAGATGGGCTTGATGAACCACGTAGAGGGCGTCTGCGCGTTGGTGGACAAGGTTCAGGGGGCGGATCAGATGGCAAGCGAAGGTCTTTCTAAGTTGGAGGTGGTTTGCAGCAGCGTCATTCACGACGACTTGTTCAGATCGGTAAGGATGTGGTCAAGGATGGGGTTCAGTAGCAGTCTGATCCAGGAGGAGCTGGACTTTCGGTTCGCGCGAATCCTCCAGGCTGAGACGGACGTGACGATTGAGAACGAGATGGACGAGGAGAAGACGAGGAAAAGGCAGGAGAAGGACGATGAGGCTTGGAAGGCGAAGGAGAGCGAGAGAGCTGAGCTGAGCGCGGCGGAAAGGAACGGGAAGGAACGGGAATAAATCTTAACGCTTCCTATTGTTCTTGCCCTTTCCCCCTCTCCTGACCTTCTCCATCGCCTGGATGCTCTGCCGCAAAGCCTCGCTCTCCGGCCCTTCCCCCTCGCTCGTGACGAGCGCTTCCAGTTCGAGCTTCATCCAGTTCCGCGCCTTCTCCTCGTCCTTGATGCCCTTCTCACACAAGTGCGCGCCGTACTTGTACATCGCCCGCGTGTAAGCGCTGAGCCCAATCCCCTGCGTCGCCAACATCATCAACACCTCCTCCAGCTTCTCAAGCGCCTCCTTATACTTTCCCGCCTTGACCAGCTCCGGAACGTCGTTCTGCAGCTCGTTCATTTGGCTCATTCGGTCGTCGCCGGCCTCGGAGTTTCCTTCCTTGCACATCTCGCAGAAGCACGTGAAGCCGTGGTTCTCGAGCAGCCACGCTCGCCGTCCCGCAGTGTTCAGCAGCTATAAGGGGAGGGTTAGAGAAGCTGGAGGAGGTGTTGATGATGTTGGCGACGCAGGGGATTGGGCTCAGCGCTTACACGCGCATACTCGAAGTCAGCGCAAACTCGAAGTCAGCGCATACTCGAAGTCAGCGCATACTCGAAGTCAGTGCATACTCGAAGTTAGCGCATACTCGATCATCCCTTCTTGTTTCGCTCGCCTCACCTCAGTCGGTCCGTAAGTGGTGCAGAGCTCGTCGCCTACGTTGACAGTCCTCACGACCATAACCACCAACTTCTTCAAGTCATCGCGCCAAACGTGAGCCACGTTTGGGCGGCAAGAGTGATTCAAGCACGAGAAGGCCGGGAAAAGGCCACCGCTTCCGTCCGAATCCCCCTTCAACCTGCACATGTTACTCTGGAAGATGCTGTGGGCAGAGTGGCATCCGTCCTCCCACTTCACGCCGACACTCAGATCCTTGACAATTCTCTGCTTCACTTCGCTCAGCTTCAAAAACTCCGCTTCTACGTGGTCCTGAAGCATCTCCTCAGCCTCCTCCACACAAGTGGCAGCATGCCCGAGAGTGCAGGTCATAATTGGCGACTCTGAAAACAGTTGATCGCCGGGCTTCAGCGCCACCGTCGCTCGGAGGCCCAGGCCGCTGACTTTGCAGCGTGTTGTCGTGAAATTGAGGGAGCAGGTGGCCTTGTGGAGAGGCCAGTGGGATACTTGGCATTCTCTCTTGCAGTAGAAAGTCCGGGAGCACTTTGCACAGGCCGATAGGGAGGAGGCGCTGTCCGAGGCGGGCTGGAACTGGCAGGCGGCACAAATGTGCGAGGTGGCGGGCGACATGGGGGGAGGAGGAGTTATTTGGCGGACTACCGGTAGCACGGTTTAACAATGAGGGTTACAGTTGTAATGGAGTGTAATTGACCCCTTTTGCAGCGACAGGGCCTGAGCGACAGAGTGAACGCGGCTGACTTCGATAGTGGTGCATCACATACACTAGTACCCTGTTACCTGGGTATGCGTACATATACATACACAGCATACGCACTATAAAGTCGGCGATTAATCATGGCGACGAAGGCGGCGTCGCTCCAGTTGTGCTCTGCACGAGAAGCCAGTTGCGTGTGATGGCCTTGCTCCACTTCTCGAACTCGGCCAAGTCGTTCGCAAACAGTTCCACTTGCCCTCCGCCCTCAGCGGGCCCGGATTCACTGTAGCTTAGGACAAAGCAAACGTCGCCTTTCTTGCCCCCCGCCTCCACCGCACCGTCTCCCTCGCCCCCTTCACCCACCACGTACCCCAGAGAGACGTCCAACACCTCGGTGCTCCTGAACTCTATCTCCAAGTGAGTCTTACTGCTGTCGAGCGCGCTCTTGTGCAACGCCAACGTCTGGGGTGTCAAGCTGCACCACACGGTCTTCATTACCAGCTTTCGGCCGTTCAACCCCCAGCCCCGTGGCCGCATCTGCGTAACGGCCGCCTTCATTCGCGAAGGTAAGACTTCCACAACCACAGGGGGTGGCGGCAGCGTCGGCGGCAGCGCATCACCACCGAGCTCGTCACCGGCGCCCTCGTCGTCGCCGACGCCCTGGAAACAGCCCCACTCAGCCCCGTCGCTCCCCGTGCTCGCCACCCGGTCCCCTCTTAGCTCCTCCCCGAACGCCCCCGCAAAGTCCGCGAAGGAGGACAACCCCGCATCCTTGCTCTCGCTGCTGTTAATACTGCTCTTGTTGTACTTGCCATCCTCTCTCTTGAGCTCCACCGTATACTCCTTCCTAATCCTCTCCCTGAACACCGTACCCACGTCTCTCTCCTCAATCGCAGTCAAGCACTGCTCGAGGGTCATCCGATCTCGCGCATCGCTGAGACAAAGACTCAGGCACAACTCGCTCGAAAAGGCTCTGTCGTGAGTGAGTAGAAAGAGTGTAAGAGAGGAGAGAGAGGAGAGAGTGTACGGTGGTGGCACAATGGTGGCACAGGTTGCGTGACCACGCTCGGGCCTTCAATGGTCAATCAGTACCTTAGTCTTTCGTCTTTGCCTTCATCTTAGCCTTCGTCTGTCGCCATTACAATGGCACAATAGCACAAAGAGAGACAGAGGGCGATGTATTAATCCATGCGTGTTCAGCGGCCTAATCGCTGTTGCTCTAGTTCACTTTCGGTTACAGGTGTTCAGCGTGGCTCTTAGTTTCCATCGTCGCTCTGCCGTCGCTCTGTCAGCGTTTGTCAGCGCTCCTCACCTGTAACTCGTGCCGCCCGGGAAAGCAACCTTGCCAACGTTATAGTCAAAACACTGCTTTCCAAAAAGCATAAAGTATAGTGTACACCCCAGGCTAAAGCAGTCGCTAGGTGCGTCCAAAACAGTGCCCGTGAAAACGTCCCACAGTTCCGGCGCGCGGTACGGCGGCGTCGTCGCAGTGGAGTGAAAGTCCACCGCCGCGAGGGCTTCCTTCCGAGTCGCGCAGTGGGCGACGAGGGGGCCGCAGCTTCCGAAGTCCTGTCACGCACATGCGTGAACAAAGGGGGGAGGCGGCGTGAACAAGGGGGCATACACACACACACCTCTGGCCCATAACATATAAGTCGGTGTGAACAAGGGAGCAGCGCGTTTGAGCGCGAATAGCGCGTTTTGAGCAGCTCATTGCGCATTTTGGGCCTTTTGGGGTCGTTGGTTATGTGTGACACACACACACATGCGTGAACACACACGCATACACATGCGTGAACACACACACACACACATGCGTGAACACACACATATGTGTGAACAAAAGGGGGGGTCGCCGGTCGTTTTGAGCCGGTCGCAATCTCAGCAGTCTCGCCAAACGACGCGATTTGCGCAGCGCGATTTGCGCAGCGCGATTTGCGCAGATTGGCCATACTTGCACTTACCGTTAGCGCCGGCACCGGAAGATCGTCCGCATTCTCCCCCCCCTCCGAACTCTTGAGCAGTATGTTCAACGGCTTGATATCATTGTGCCTGAACCCGTTAGCGTGCAGCGCTTTAACGCCGTGGCACACTCCTTTGAAAATCATCAAAGTCTCAGACAGCGGCAGCGCGCCGTGCTCCGTCACGAAGCTCTCCAGGTCGCCATGATCATACAGGGGGCATACTATAACCACAAAGGGATGCGGCGATATGTCATTGTTTGGAGTTCCTCTAGGGTCGGCAACCACCAAACTATCAATCAAAGAGCACACATTGCCATGCTCCACGGCAGTCATCACCTCAATCTCCCTAACGCTGTGTCGCATGCTGTTCTCGTCCATACAAATCATGACCTTCACAGCTCCCTTGGCCTTTGGTGCTGTGTCAAGGGACAGAGATTCAAGGGAAAATGACCCCTTTTCCCTCTTGGCGGAGCTGGGGAGTGTTGTCGTGTACACGTACCCGTTGCTGCCCTCCGCCAGTAACTTCTTCAGGTTGTATTGCTTGCCATCAATAACAATCTTCTTCTTGGAGAGAAGGCTGCTCATTGTGCAGAGGGGGGTAGGAATGCAAGGCTGGGCAAGGGGGCTGTGGAGGGAGGGGGCTGGGGAGGGAGGGGGCTGGGGAGGAGGGGGGGTGCCGGGGGCTAAGCAAGTGGATCTACTGGAATGAGGGCGCCGGAACACCAATTGTCGCACACGAGACAAAAGATAAGGAAGAGGAAAATGAACTTCATGAATCAACGATTGGAAGACTGAATGGAGTGCACCGGCGCAACGCTTGTATTGCTAGTTTAGATGTTGTTGTCGCTATCCCCCCTCGCCATGACCTCCGTCTCTATCGTACCCTGCTCACTGAGCAGCGGCTCTGTCCTCCCCTCCCACTGCTTCCTCATGTACCGCCTCAAGTAGCTAAACTCAATTCGTTGAATTATCCCCATTTTGAGCAAAGTTGCGGCCACGTACATGAAAATAGAGACGGACAACGGACCTATGACGAATCCCTTACACTGGATGTCCTTCGGATGGTCATCGCTGGGGCTGTGGAATGCCCGGCAGGTGGGTACTGGCGGACGGGCTGGCGGACGTGTGACGTTTTTGACAGTTCTTGTGACGCTCGCGCGTGTGGCGCTTAAGCACACACACATGATGATACATGATTGTGATACATGATGACAACGCCGGTCGCTTGAGGAGCACGCAGTAGAAGCTTACCTGGCTATGCAACCGGCCATGTTGCCATGTTGTTGAAGTAGGATAGGAGGAAGGATTTCTCGCACTAGTAAGACATGTCTCTTTCGATTTGGCATCAACGTGCGGAAGACGTGAATGGAGTGCACCGGCGCAACGCAAAGGACGTTTTTTGTTGTCTTTTTTGGTGCCGGCTGCCTTTCAGTTAGATGTTGTTATCGCTAGCCGTTGAGTCCCCCCTCGTAACCTCGACCATGCCCTGCTCACCAAGCAGCGGCTCTGCCCTCCTCTCCCACTGTTTTCTCATGTACCGCCTCAAATAGCTGAACTCGATTCGTTGTATGATCCCCAGCTTGAGCAACGTGGCTACCACGTACATGATGATGGAGACGGACAGCGGACCTATCACGTATCCCTCACACTGGATGTCCTTCGGTTTGTCATCGCCGGGGGTCTTGAACGCCTCGTCAGCAAGTGTGCAAGAAAAGGAGGTCTGAGGAGGGGAGGGGAGTCGGGTGAGCTTGACGTCCAAGACCACGCTCAACAAGCAAGAACTCGCTAAGCACAGCACGCTCGCTCTGCACAGTACGCTCCGCCACTGACCTGCTGCACCTTGACATACAACCTCACGACGTTCATGAGAAGGAAGAAGAAAATGATAAGCCTCAAAGCCTGGATCCAGCCGAGCTGCAAGCCCTTGTCCGTCACAGATATCATAATGCTGAAGCGGACCTGCATGAGGATGGGAATGCAAGTTATAAGGTCCAGAATGAAGTCAGCGGTTGCGACGTTCCCGGCCACGTTGACCCATATCGTGATGCCGAGGTTGATGAAGAAGACAAAGAGAACGACAGCGGCACAGCGGCGAAGAGAGACGAAGCACTTGGCCTCGTATTCGGTCAGGTCTTGACGGTCACAAACATTCTCAGTATGGGCTTCGCTGGCAGGCAGCACGCAGAAATAGCACCTGGAGGGATTGTTAGAGGGAGTTACAGGGAGATTGCGGGCGGGTACAAGATGCACTGCAACGTTCTTGCGAGCGTCTATATGATCAGTTGTGCCAGGTGAGATGACAGGGTTATTTGTAAAACATGTGTCCATTGTGATTCGACAATGAAATTGTGGCAATGAGTTGTGGCAACACGGTCGCTCGAGCACGCTCGAGCACGCGGCAGAAGCAGCGGCTTTTTACCTGGCTAAGCAACCGCCCATGTTGTTGGTTGTTGGTTGTTGGTTGTTACGTTAGGTTAGTTGTGAGGCGAAAATCACTCAGATCCATCTCGCGCCCAACGAGCTGTCCAACACCCCCCAACCACACTACTGTAGTGCCTCATAGTGGCAAACTGGTCATTCCTTAACTTAGCGCTCTAGCGCGTCCGACAGCCACTCCTCCTGTACGTAGTCCTTCCACGTAATTTCGATGCTCTCTCCTTGGTCAGCCCAGCCCCTCCTCATGGCGTTAAACACGTCCGCCGCGGCCGCAGCTCTGGGCACGACGTGGCCGTTGATCTTAAATACCGCCATCCCTGTTCCCACCACGCCTCCGTCGCCCCCCCCCTTGTTTTCTGCCTGGCACACCCCGGCCACCCCCGCGAGCTTGCTGATACACAAGTAGCCGTCTGCTTTCTTGAACCCCACCCCCAGTTCCACCTTCTTCTCGACCTGCACGCTGTACCGCAAGCTGTACTCGCTACTCATCCTCTTGCCCCCCTCCACCTGCCCACTGCCCTCGAGCGGCCGCGCCCAATCGAAGCATATGGGATAGCTCGCCGCGTCCTCGATCAGCGCCCCCAATTGGACTCTCTTCTCGGCCTCGTCCTTGTCGTCCAGCACGAAAAAGGGAACGCCGTTGACGCTGAGCAGGAAGTCGCCGCACTGCGCCCCACCGCACTCGATCGGCCCGGGTACCTTATCATACCCCGTCAGCACGACGACGGCGAACTGGTCGTCCTCCTTGATCCTCGCCTCGGACAGCTGCAGCTCGCCCACGGGACAGCCGTGCATTCGCATTGCTTTGCACGTCTTCTTCAGATTCGGCAGGCTGCTGGTGGAGTTCAGGGCCTGGCTTTGCGAGTGCACCTTGGTCACTGTGACTGGTTCGGCGAACTTGAGCTTCATGGGCCGCTCGGTGGAGTACTTGCTAAAGAGCTCGGTGGCCGCGGACACGTGGTCCTTGCCAGTGCATGCCTCGCCGTTGACGCTCACAAGCACAAGGCCGATTTTGATCTTCGGGTACGCGTTCTCCTTGCCGTCCTTGAATCCGGCAACCACGAGTCCGACCTCGTCCGCGCCGACCCCGAACGACAGGCCAAGCGGGCCCTCCAGCTCGATGATCGTCTCGAACAGCGTTTTCGAGAGTGCTCGCTTGTCGGCGCCGTCTTCGACGGAAGCGCCGTTGGATAGCTTGCCGAGCAGCCGCATGATGCGCTCCCGCTCGCTCTCGCTCAGCTCGAACTCGATGCTCTTGGGCCGCGCCGGGTCCTTGAGCGCAACCAGCACCTGGTTGATCTTGGTGGCGTCCATCTGATTGTTCGGCAGCTGCTTGGGGGGCGCGAACTTCCACCCGTTCACCGCGCAAATCGTGGCGCCCTTGAAGAAGTCCGGGTCCAGGCTCGCCGCCTCCGCCACGCGCCGCGCCTGGCCGCCAGCAGGGAACTCCACCACCTTGACCTCGCCAGACCCGTCGTTCATAAGCAGCTGCATGCCCAGCGGCACGGGGTCGCGCCACACCAGCTCCACGAAGTCCTTGTTCAAGATGTGTTGAGTGTCGACGATGGCAGACTCGTCGATGAGCTGGAGCTTGTCGAGTGCGAGGCCGCTCATCTTGAGGATCATGGGCCAGTGCGGGAAGAGGTTGGCGTTGAGCATCTCGAGCAGGTATCCGCTGCTGTTCTTGAGGGCGGTCAGGACGGCTTTGACGACGTAATCGCGCAGCACGCTGTTGAAGACGGTGGTCATGAGGTTGTACAGCCACGACATGGAGTCGCCCTTGAGCTTGAGATCCATGGCCTCGATGGTGCAGTCGCTCTTGTGCAGGCACAGAACCGGCACGAATTCGTCGCCCGTATCAAGCAGAATGCTGGCGCCGTCGGGGGGGCTCTCCTTCTTCATCTTGCGCAGTTCGAACTTCATCTCCACGTACGCGTTCTCGACGGCGGCGTCGGCCTCGCCAGAGCCCTTCAGGTACGGAAAGTACGTCTGGTTGAAGCTCCACTGCGGCCGCACATGATGCATAAGGTGTGAACAAGGGCACACACACAGTGTGAACAAGGGGGTCGCATAATCGCACCACACTAACTTACGTGCACGCCGTTCATGTTGGCCTGAATGTTGTCCACGCGGATGATGAGCAGCTCGGTCGGGTCGCCAACTACCTCGTCCGCCACCTCGATAGTCCCCCCCCCCTCCTCGCCCTCCTCGCCCTCCTCTCTCTCCTCGCCCTCCTCTCCCCCCGCGCTGACGTCGGTGTACTGGTTAATGCTCACGCCAGCGATCTGCACGTGGATATCCTCCTTCTTCATCTTGAACCCCTTGAGCGAGAGGTCGGAGATGTTGTACATCGTGCCGTCCTTAACGCCCTCCAGCACCGGAATGTCCACGTTGGGCAGGACGGAGAGCAGAAAGTCCAGCGCAGAATCCGTCGCCGACGAGAGCATGTTGTGCTGCGCCTGCTTATCGTTGTAGAGGGAGGAGGCCTTGTTCAGCAGATCGTTCACGTCCACATTCTGCAGCTTGACGATGAAATCGTCCTCCGAGAACCCAGCAGTCTTGATCGCGCTCGTTATCGACGTGAACTCCTTGGTCTTGGAGGCAGACTCGATGCTGTCCAGCAGCCGCTCGGCCTTCATGATGGCCTCCTGGCCCTTGGCCACAGAGCTCTCGCCGTTCAGGTGGGTAAGGGTGTCGCCCACGAGGCAGTCCAGCGTCTTCTCCTGCGGGGTAGGGGTGAGATTGGGTCGACAGAGGCGGTGTGAAGAATAGCGGTCAGAGTGAGAGGCGAGCGAGTCGCGCCAGAACGCGCATTTGCGTGAACGCGAGTGGGAAGCGGCTCAAAACGCGCTATGAGCGAAGAATCGTGGGAACGACAGGCTCGACGCGGCCGGCTCAAAACACGCTTTTCGCTCGCTCACTTACCTGGTTCACGATCTGCCGCACGTACAGGAGAACGGTGCGGTTGGTCTCGTTTCCGCCGTACTCGGCCTCGGCCTGGTCGAGGTGCTTGCAGATCTCGGCCTGCGTCTTCTTCGCAATGGGCTCAAACAGCTCGGCCGTGCCCTTCTCGCCAATGGCGAGGGCCAGAATGTCGTCGGAAGAGAGAATGTGCCCGAAGGAGGAAGTGAGCTGGGAGTCCAGGGAGATGAGCTGCTTTTCGAGGGCGACCAGCACCACCTCGCGGTACTTGGACTTCTGCGACAAGAGAGTCAACAGGAGCTCGTTGGGGGGGGTAGAAGAGGCGGCCGAGGAGGAAGTTGCTTTCATTTTGGTTATGAGGTCGCGGAGGTCGCTGTCCAGGGTTGACGTCTTGTCCTCGATCGCGAGGAGCGCGGAGGCGATCATGGAGTCAAGGCCGCCCTTGGACGCCGTGCGCGCTTGCAACGTCGTGATGAGCCGGTCCTTCAGGTTGTCGCCGAGCTCCAGCGACTTGAGCTGGGGGGGCACACGTGTGAACAAAGGGGGCGGAGGTGAGGAGTTGGGCGGAACGGCCAGGCTCGGAACGCGCTATTTGCGGGCGAGGGGCTCCAAAACGCGCTAATTGCGAGCGAGTCGCCCAAAACAACCGGCTCGGGACGTGCAATTGGCGAGGAGTTGCGCGCAATTGGCGAGGAAATGCGCGCTATGGGGGGAACTCACCTGGAGCAGAGCCTCGTCGCCGTCGGACAACTTCGCGAGGAAGTTGGTGGTATTCTGCTGGAGCTGGGCGAGCTGGTCGGGGGAGAGGAGGCTGGATGTGAGCGTCTTCGTACGCGACTTGAGCCGCTCGGCGCCCTCGAACAGCGTCGTCATGGTCGAAGTCTCGAGGAACGAGTCGGTGATCTGCTGCAGCTCGAGCGTCTTAGAGTTGAACGTCGTCACGAGGGAGTTCAGGGTCGAGTCCGTGGAGCCGGCCTCGCCGAGCGAGGACATGACGCTCTGGAAGTTGTCAGCCAGCTTCTTCTTGTGCCGAGAGAGGTCGTCGGGGGAGAAGTGCTGGAGAGTGTCCGAGAGAAGCATGTTGGTGTCCTCGTCGAGCAGCGAGTTCAGCGCGGTTAGCGCCTTCTGTCGGTTCTGGGACGTCAGGACGGAGGAGATGGTTTCCTGTGGCCACACATTGTGTGAGCAAGGGGGGGGGCAAGGGGGGGTAAAGGGGGGGGAGGGTCGAGTTTCGGTTCATCATCGTTCGGTCGCAATAGCATGCATTCACCCTTACACTCGTCGTCGACTTGAGCGTGATCTCGATGCCGCTGCTCTCCATGAGCTTCTGCTGGTGCTTGGGAAGGCCGTTCATGAGCGTCTGTAGGCGCTCGCGGGACTTGGTGAGCAGGGTTTTGATGTCGTCTTTCTGGAGGAGCGTTAGGATTTCGGTGGCGTGGGACGGGTCGATGCTTGCGGTCAGCGATTTGATGCGCGATTGGAGGGGCGCTTCTGAGAGCGAGGAGGAGATCTTGTCGGAGAGCGTGTCGACTTTGGCAGTGATTGCGGTTGATGAGGGCAGGGCGGGCAGGGAGGAGGTGGTGGTCTTGAGCAGGGAAGGGAGCAGGGCGGAGTGCTTAGACAGAGTGTCGGCCTTCGTCATGAGGAAGAACAAGAGGGGGGTGAAGCGAGCCGTGTTCCGGATGGTGAAGGAAGAGGAGAGGGCGGAGGCTGGGACTGAGAGGAGAGCGGAGGTAGGAGAGGTGAGGAGGAATGTGGAGGTTTGGGGGGAGTAGCTTTGGACTGTGTAGGTCGTGGAAGTTGCAGTGTCTGACACTTTCATGCCGGGGATAGCAGGCAGGCAGGTGAGGAAGCAGTGGGAGTTAAGGTAGCCGATTGAGCAGCTAGCGATAGAGGCATTGGGGTCACGGAGGAGGAGAGTCGTGTATATGGTGGGGGAGGAGGCGACGATGACGCCAGGACCGTAGTTGGTGAGGTAGCAGGAACCCGTGGAGAGCTCGAGCGTCGGTGGCATGTTCGTAGAGGGGATAGCGAGGTTGGGAGGGCGAGGGTGAGCGCTGACACTAACACGTTGTATAGGCAAATATCCTGAAGCTTCTCAACGTGGACAGTCTGTGCCTGTGCACGGTACCGCTCCTCTCCAATCGTCTCAACCCTAACCAAATTGTAGCGGCAAAACTGTGTTCTGTTAATGATTATAGCACGTTGTTCGGAGCAACATCTCCGTCGTCCTCCTGCTTCACCACCGCCGCTACCTTTGGCCCCAGCCTGCCCCTCTCTGCCTCCGCCCACTCCTTGAGCCTGGGCGTCACCATGCTCCCGAGAATGAGTTGAACGGGGTGCCACACCAGAATGGGCAGCGTGAACAAGCCCAGCCTCTGATCCCCTTCGAACATGGCGCTGAGCAGCGGGATGCCCATGGACAGCGTCTTGTGCGTGCCGCCGAACAGAGCGAAGACGCGCAGCTCTGGCTCGTCCTTGTAGAAGTAGCCGAACGTGTACCACGATAAGCCCATCAAGAAGCAAATGTGTAGCGTCAGAATCACGCCCATTACAATGATATAAGCGAGGTCGGCCTGCGCCGCGTCCGGGTCGGAATCTGAGTAGAAGGTCGTGCAGAACGTCGTGTACACAATGTACGTGAGCGTGAGCTCCTGCGACTTCTTGAAGAGCGGCTTGTTGCTGTCCACGTAGTCCTTGATCGGAGGCGCTTTGTACTGGATGAGCTGCCCCACGACGAGAGGCAGCAGGACGCGCACGCTCAGCTTGAACAGCACGTTCGCGAAACTGATCGAGTTGGCGGAGTTCAGAAACAACAGCACGAGGGCGGGGGTGATGAACACGCCCAACAGGTTGCCCACTGCGGCGTTGAAGACGGCCGAGGCTTCGTCGCCGCCAGCAGCGATTGTCAAAACTATGACCATGTTGATCGTCATGGGGAGGGAGGCGGTGATCACCATGCCGTCGGCGAGCTCGTCGGTCGTGGCGTCAATGAAGAGGAGAAACTTGGTGAGCGCGACTGTGAGCATAGAGACGAGGATGAGATTGTAGAACTGGACGAAGAGGTTGAACCGTATGTTCGAGAACGCGTTCATGAGTTGATGGGACTTGAGGCTGATGCCGGACATCAGGAAGATGTAAATGACGGCGATGTAGGTGGACGTGATGGAGGGGAAGAGGTAGACGGCGCCAAGCTTAGGATAAGCGAGAGCGAGCATGATAGAGAAGATGATTCCGAGCAGGAAGTTGTTTGCGTATAAGGAGGAGAAGAAGCGAGAGAGGGGAGTCGGCGGTTTGGGGATGGAGGGCGACATCTGCTGGAGTCGGGTGGGTTCGGTGTCCATCTTGGAGCGCAGGCTGAGGGGGAGTTAGAAAAATAGAATGGTGAAGCAGAGCAGTCGATCATGCGGAGCAGGATTGGCGATGGAGAGAATGGGCGGCAGTTGGTTTGCAGGATTGGTCTGGTGTCGATAGTGACAAGGGAGTGGATTGGCCGTTGAGGGGGTCAGAAGTAGCTGCGCATTGTAGGCGACTAGGATCGAATAACCGGTAGGTCGGGGAGGTCTGAAAGAAGCGAATGAGCGGATGGGGTAGCGAGTAGTGACCGTCACCTGTGATGATGATTGGCGAAAATCGCCATCTCGCCGACAACGCTACGCTCAACAAGCACCGCAAAGCACCGAGTGAGACATCTACGCGAGATCTGCTTATCCTTGCCAACCAGGCGCTAGTTGACCACCATCACCCACTCCCCTAGCTAACCTACTGGAGCTGGTACAGCCGCCCCCTGGTCCCCTTTCAGCGATACTGCAAACCTTCAAACGAGCGACAAGCAAACACCTCAACTTCTCACGCTCACCCTCGACGCTGCAGATGAGCCTCCTTCATTACCTCTGCTCGCAGCGCCAGTGGAAGCACTGCCTAACGATCGTGACCCGCATTCCAGATCCTCTCGACCTGCTATTCTTCCCAGACGACGCGCGACGCGGGAGACTGCCATGCACGTCGCGTGCCTCAACGGAGCGCCGCTCGGGCTGATCGCGGGCATGCTGAAGGCGGCAGGCGACGAGGCGCCCGACCTCTGGACAATTGCCGACAAGTGCAGGCGCACACCTTTGGCTACCGCGGCGTGCGGCCACGACGATTCCTCAGTGCACCGGCTGCTGGTCAGTCTCCAGCCTGCTGCGTGCCAGTGCTTATCTCGCGGCTGCCGACGTTGGAGATGACGCAATAGCTCTCCGCCCTCTCTACGAGCTCGCTGCGGCCGCTGGACGTCATGCTGCTGTCGTGTCCTTGCTCACTGACGCGGTTGCTGCGATTGTCGCTCGTGACTACAATGCGCTCGCCACGCTGGTTGATGGCGACGCGCAGGAGTTGGAGCGCATTGACAGCCTCGGCAAGCTGTTTGGGCTTGTGATGGCAAGGCTGTGGCAGGCCGCCGTGGTTCACATCAACGGACTCCCCGACAGAGCTGCAGTCGATCAGCTCTTCTGCAAGATCAACAGAGCGACTCCCCTCATTGCCGCCTGTAGCTTGTCGGCGCCACTGGAGCTCGTTCAGCTGATGATCACGAAGACCAAGCTCGACGAGAGGAAGAGATACCTGGTGTGTGGTCCGTGGGTGCATTTGAGAAGAAAAACTTTGACTTTGAAAATGCTTTGAAAGGAAATGTCAACGAATACGAGCACGGCAAAGCCGTGTGAATCATGGATGGGGAGCGCAAGCACCCACGGACCACACACGCCTGCTGGCCATCGCTGATTGCAATGGACGGGCGGTCCTTCACTACGCTACTCACTTCCACAGCTACACCGCCGTTCTCGAGTGCTTGGTCCGCGAGTACCCGCTGGCGTTGTTCGCCACCACAAACGTCGGCAACACTCCCCTACAGACCGCCATCTTCCTCAACCGCCCAGCCCCGATCCGCAACCTCCTCACCGACACCGCAGCGCCCCTCGCGTCCCACAACTTCGCCGCTCTCGCCTTCCCCCTCGGACACATCACGCGCACCTGCATCCTGATCTGCCTCCGTCGCCTCACCTACTCCCCCGACCCCGACCCCCCCACCTCCCTCGTCCGCTACGCCCACGCGATCCTCCCTCACGACATGTGGTCGGAGATCCTCTCGTACATGTGCGGTTGTGAGTAGTAAGTAGGAAGTAGCTAGGTTGTAAGGCCCCGTATCTTGCACCGTACTACACACACACAACCTGTACAGTGTACAATATATACTGTATATATTGTACAGTACCGTTACAACTGTACCCTAAAATTGGCTAAAATTGAGAAGCCTGCATGCATCCTCTAGTTTGGGTCATTTCCCTCGACGACTACATTTATCAGCTTGCTTGGCTTCGCCTCCTGACTCTTGCCTCACTTGTAAGCATCCTTGCCTATCGCCCGGCCCTCACTGCTTTATCCGAAACTCTCTAGCCAATTTCTCTTTCGGTCCCCAATAGAACTACTAACTCCGGCTCTAACAGTTCTCTAACAGTTCTCTCTAACAGTTCTCTAACAGTTCTCTAACAGTACCTGAAAAGAGTCATCCGACTATGATTATCACTGCCATCGTGTCCACCTCGGTGGCCTTCGCCATCGTCCTTGCAGTTCTCTGGGACCTCTTCAATCCCCTCTCCTCTTCGATGCATCCTCTTCGATTCCGCCTCTCTCGCCTCATCACCTGGTTTCCGACCGGCCTCATGTATGCGCTGTTCTACATGGCTAGGTAGGTGCCTTGACTGTGTTACGACTTGTGATGCTGTTATTCCGTTTGTTACTGACACGCCGATCAAAAAGCGCCGATGAAACACGCCGATAGAAACACGCTGCCCCCTTGCCTTATATGTTCTTGGCCAGAGGTGTATGTGTGTTTGTGTGAATGCCGATCAAAACGCGCCGTCCCCTTGTCCACACATGTGTGTATCCCGCCTCCTTTTAGGTTCTGGCCATTTGTGTGTGCCATCGGTTTGTGTGTGCTCACCCCCCCCCCATCCCCCCCACTCCTCCAGGTACAACGTGTCGTCCGGCCGCGCTCCTTCCGTGCTCGCCCGCTTCGACGTGAAGGAGGAAGACTTCAACTTTCTCCTCACGTGCGGCTTCTGGACATACGCCTTCACTGCTCCTCTCACTGGCTCGATCGCTGACCGCATCGGCGGCCGCAACGCCGTCCTGGTGGCCTCCTCCGGCTGCGCCGTCTCTAACCTCGTCGCCGGCTGCTGGCTGTACCTGGGGCATCCCATCTTTCCCGTCCTGCCCATCGTACGTGCGCGAGCGTATGCAACTTATACATCACCCACCATAACCCTCGCTCGCGCTGCGCATCTGCTCGCTCTTGCCCTGTTCCCCTTCCTTCAACGTTCACACACATTTACTCGAGCTCGCCTTCTTCCCCTCCCTTTAATCCTCGCTCACGCTCGCAGGTCTACTGCCTCAACATGATGTTCCAGGGTTTCGGCACGAGCTCCGTGGTCAAGATCAACGCGTGCTGGTACACGTCCTTCGAGCGCGCCGTCTTCAGCGGTATTTACAACGGTACGTGCGAGCGCGCCACAGGCTCGAGAACAGCGCGTCCTCAAACAGCGCTTTCTCCAACAGCTTGTTCTCGGCCGGTCATTCAGCGCGATGAGGGAACGGCTCGCTCGCGAATAGCGTGCTCTTCGCTCGCTCCCGCCGAACTGTTTGCCCCACGAACATGTTTCTCGATGCTTCTTCGCACATTTTGCCAAGACATTGACGCGCCTGCTTAATGCGCTACGAGCGGCAAAAAACTCGAGCGGCGGGAATTGCGCTACGAGCGGCCCGAAAGGCGCCAAGAGCGGCTCAAAACGCGTCCCGAGCTGCTCAAAACGCGCTATTCGCTCGCCAAGAGGACGACAGTGACTCTTTGCATTGCACCTTTTGCGTTGTACCCTTGTTCACCCCGTATTCCCCCTTGTTCGCACATGTGTATGGCCCTTGTTCGCGCATGTGTATGGCCCTTGTTCACCCATGTGTACGGCCCGCTCTTTACTCAACCTCGACATCACACCTCAGTCATGATCACGTCCGGTTATTACTTGGCTCTCGGCGGCTGCCCCGCGATCATAACAGCCTTCGGGTTCGAGTACTGTTTCCTCATTCCTGCGGCCCTCATGGCTGTCTGCTTCTTTGTCATGGCTGCTTACCTGAGTGAGGCGCCGGGCGACGAGCTGGGCAAGCGGAAGGAGGAAAAGAAGACTGCTGCTAGTCTCCCGGCCAGCGAGCAGGCCCTGTTGTGCGATGTCGGCGATGCCGAAGATGTGGAGAAAGCTTCTCTCCTTCCCAAGCCCAACCTCCTGTCCATGTTCGACCCCCCTGAGGAGGCGCCCGCCCCCTCCTCTCACTACATCCCTCCTCCTCCTCCTCCTCCTTCTTCTTCTCCTCCCTCCGACAACATCTACCGTGTCGACGAAATTCCTCCTTACACTCCTCCTTCGCCCTCTCCTTTCTCCCAGCTCCTTTCTAACCCCACCTTCTTCTGCTACTGCATATCCATCTTCTGCCTCTGTTGGGTCCGCGACGGGCTCATCACGTGGGTGCAGAAGTTCATAGCCGAATCCAGAAACGAGGAGACCATCGACCCCTCCACCGCGGCCGTCATCGGCGGCGCCATCACGTGGGGCGGCTTCTGTGGCGGCATTCTCTGCGGCCTCGTATCCGACTACGTCTTCAAATCCTCTAGGAACAAGCCCATCATTCTCTTCTCCTTCCTCCAGGCGGTCACTCTCGCCGCTCTCTACCTCCTCCGCGCGTCTTCCGACGCAATCGTTGGCCTCCTCGTCTTCGCGACGTCCGTCTTCCTCCTCGGGAACTACACGCTTCTTTCGTATACCGTCCCGTCCGACCTTCCCGCCGAGGTCGTCGCGACTGCGGCCGGCGCCATGACGTTCACGGCGTATATTGCCAGCGGCCTGTCAGGCTTCGCCATGGCGGGGCTTATCGACCGCTTCGGCTACGTCGGCTGGCTGATTTCCTTGGAGATCGCGACGGTTCTCGGCTGCTGCGCCATCGGCATCGGTTCGTTCTTCGCGTCGAGAGCCAAATTTGTGGCGCTCGTTGAGGAGGAGGTTCGCTCTCGCTTCAACACGGATGTATCCGAAATTGAGTTGAATGAGGAAGCCGGTCTCGACAGAGAGTTTCTGGAGAAGGCCGTCATGGAAGCGATCGAGCAGAAACGCAACAACAATGGCGGAGGTGGTGAAGCGAGCACGCTGAGCAAGGCCGTCGCCATGGCGATCATTGGGTCGGCCGAAAGCGTACTGGAGAAGATTGGGGATGGTGCCTACAGCGCGTACAACAATGGCGACCAGAAGGTCACGCTGTTCAGCATCGGGTTTGAGAGTCAGGTCGTCGCTCTCAAGGAGGGCCGTATTCACCGAATGCAGATGAGCGGTGTCCAAGACGAGTTTTTGAGGAGGCGGCTTGGTGACGATGCATGGCACCTGTGGACGACAGCAGGGACACCAGGAGAGAGGGCAATGTGGCGGATAGACGATGGAACGATGAGCCCCAAGACGAAGCTGTTCTTCGGTTCGAGGAAGAGCGACCGGAACTCGTACTTCGGCAGAGCGAGAAGCGAGAAGAGCGGCTTCGTCGGGAGAGTCGACAGTCTCAGGAGAAACGCCAAGACGGTGGGGGCAGGGACGCAGGAGGGAGAGGAGTTGGCCAAGGCTGCGAGGAAGATGGCCATGCAGAAGTACGAAGACGAGCTCGCTAGGAGGAAGACGTCTTTCTGAGCTGTCGGACGACGTCAGACACACGCGGAACCGACAGTCCAATATCATGCAGAAGTTGAGTTAAAAATTCTATAAATGAAGTATGTTAGAGTAAATACTTACAAATATGTATGTATGTAGTATATATAACTTAAACATCAATTAAATCTATCAAAATAGACGTAGAGACTTAATACATGTCGTCCACAGTCCGACAAGATATGATATTAATTTCAAAGGGTTTTGTTCGTCAGAATCAGATACAGTTTTTGTATTGATTGAGTAATAAACCACTTTCTGAGAAGGAAAAAATCTCTAGCTGCTCATCTTTATGATGCTGTTTAGACTTGTTGCTATGGTTCCGGTTTGAGAACTGGGAGTCATCCCGAAGAACGCGTCCTCTGGGAGCGCTTCTAGCCGGTTCTCTACGGGTGCCTGGGCGCCGCGCTTCTTGTCGAACTCCTTCGAATTGCGTTGTCGTTGTCCTCGTGTGGGAACCACCCTCCAGACCTGGACGGCGTTGGCGACGCGGAAATGGTAACGCTCCTCCCGTCCACTCCGGACCGGCTTGGCCGGAGTGGTCATCGCCAGCGTCGCG
>Ga0307985_10000470_pt1 | contig 24340 bp, 22 predicted proteins | sample EllFjometageno80_FD_203155 | JGI IMG/M metagenome (GOLD analysis project Ga0307985, IMG submission 203155) | Marine microbial communities from Ellis Fjord, Antarctic Ocean - #80 | ecosystem: Environmental > Aquatic > Marine > Unclassified | place: Southern Ocean | collected 2014-10-09 | reverse complement strand
TTTTCTTTTTGCTTCTGCGCTGCACGTCGAGCTCTACGCGCTTCGGCCTGCCAAGAAATCCAACGGTCCCAAGTGCCAGGGGGTCCGTATAGTCTGCACCAAGACTCAAGCTCACGGCGCTTTTCTTTAATGTTTTCAAGAGCTTGGAACTCTTCCCAATCACCCTCGGCACCACCTGTAATAGCTGTAATGGGGTTCTTCTTCTTGCGTTCAACGGCGTCTTTTAGATCAGATTCGGCATTGAGAAACTTGCCAACATGGCCCACCATATCCTTGACCTGGCGGCCATTCTCCAGCGTTTTCTTAATAATTGCATACGCTGCGTTGGCTGCCATGATTGTTTCAAGCACAGCCATAGCTAAAGCCTATCCCATCTTCATTAGCACAGCTACTAAGAGTGCAATGATAGAGCCAGTGGCTGCAAGCATGATAGATTCCATGCGCTTAACGCGAGTAAACAAATCCTTGAACTGGATTTTAACCTCAGTCTTTATAGCAATGACCTCTTTCTCAAGGCCGTCAATGCGCTCATGCGCCGATGCTACTGTTCTCTTATCCATTAGTCGGCGTCCTGTTCTTTATTTCTTACGCAGCAATCGCAGCATTAGCAGCAGTCATGCCTTCTGTGCCAGCTTCGTCTGTGATTTCGTCTACACTAATCTTACTCATGGCTTATACCTCCTGAGAAGCATCACGCTCAGTGCGTGTTGAATAGTCTTCCCGTGCAGTCACAAGCGCCACGAAGTCTGCTTGGTTAGACGGGATTGGATCAGTGAAGCTATCATCGTTCATCAGCTTGGTAGTCCACTCTTGCTGCATACGTTTCCAAGCATTGTTCTTCTTGCCAAGCATTGCGCCCTGTAGCCAGTCGTCGATGCTCAATAGATCGTTCAGCAAAATAGCTTGCTCTGCGTCCGTTACGTCTACTGTTAATGTAATTGTTGCCATTGTTATGTCTCCTTTAAGACAGGGCTATTTCGCCCATTGTTATGCCACTAGGTAGCCGCTGAAAGTGCTGCAAGCTTGTTGTAAGTCTGTTTGTACAGACCCACCCGCTTGGAAAAGTTGGACAAAGGCGGTATCTCCAGCATCCATATCCACCAAAAAGGAGCTGCTGAGTGTCATATAAGTTGGGTCTGAGGTAAATAATGGAGTGATTAGCTCTACCTCGTAATTCCTATTTGAAGTCGTGATATATGCCTGATAATAACTAGCAGCGGCATCTATTTGGTATAGCCTAATCTGTACATTAAACTGATATCTGCCTGTTACTGGGGCCGTAAATGTGTTAGACGCAAAATCAGAACCTTGGTCAAAGACTTCTCCCCCAAAAACTACAGTATGGTATGTATTAATAGCAAGATTGGTCTGTGCCGCTGTATTGTTAATCGCACTAAAAGCTGGCTGCGCTGGCATGGTGACTGCACCGCTGCTGTCGATGCGCATACGTTCGTTGTTCAAGGTTGAAAAAGTCATTGCGCTAGTTTGGTGATTATATCCTATGCGACCATATGGGCCACCGCCTGTATCATACCAATCTAAATAGTTTGTAGCATTACCAGTAGCAGGGGTAATTGAGATACCACTGTTTGTTGCGGCCTTTACGTCTAGCTCATGGTTAGGCGAACTCGTGCCAATCCCAACATTACCGCCGCTGATCCGCATGGCTTCTGTAGGATTAGTACCGCTTGCACCGCCGCCATTTGTATAAAAACTTAGACCTGTTTTAAATCCAGCATCTCCACCGCCCGAAGATGAAGATTTAGCCTCCGTTACAGTATTAATGCTTGCATAGTTTCTTACAGCGTTACCATAATCCCTGCCAATAAAGTTAATACCAAAACCAAAGCCCTCATAAGGATTTGCTACACTTGTTCCTCCGTCTAGAGCGACATTTGAAACAATAGTATTCCTACTTGAACTATTTCCTGTTACTTGGAGTGTTGTACTAGGCGAACTCGTCCCAATCCCAACATTCTCACTAGCATTAATCGTGATAGCAGTGGCATTAGCCGCACTAGAGTTTACCCGATTGATCTGGTCTGCTGCGTCTCTTGATTTACTCATGGCTTATGCCCCCTCTTCTAGTATTGCGACCCTAGCTTTAAGGTCAGTGATTGCGGTTAATGATTCTTGCAAGGCAGCGGTTAGCAGGGGTACGAGTTTGCTTTGGTCAATGCCTTGGTAGTCAGGGACACTGCGAGTACCCATGACAGCAGCAGTTGTCTCGTTGCCATCATCGTCTAGTACCGCTGGAGTAACTTCATACTCCTCGTCCATCATGGCGTCTTGAGTGCCATGTACAGCTTCTGGAACAACAGCCTGTGTCTCATGTGCAAGGAAGCCATCAACACGAGTACCATCGGCGATCCACTCGAAGTTAACTGGGTTCAGTGCTTGGACACGGTCAGAGGCACCTGTCATTGGCTGTGCGTCAGTCTTTAGGCGGTAGTCTGAGGATGTGTTGTAGGATGTGGATGAACCATTGTGTGAAATTGTGCCTACACTCACATTTCCCGAATTTAAAAACCTCATAAGTGCTTGGTTGTTTGCAATATCTTTAATAGAGATACCCCAAATACTTGGCATAGTAGATACGTTTATAGCCCCTCCCGTATTGGACGTGTCTCCCACGGTAACTTTGCCTGATTGGATGCGCATACGTTCTAAGTTGTTTTCAAAGAACCTAACCACGTTATTAGACGTAGTGCCTAAGTTGAACGTCTTACCGTTAGCAAAAAGGTCAATGCTGTCACTGTCTAAGTTAGACTTTAAGGTGTCACTGCCATTTGCAACAACTAGTTTCGTATCAGGCGAACTCGTGCCAATCCCAACGTTGCCTGAGGCGGAAATGCGCATACGTTCTGCCCAAGTAGAACTATTACGTGTTGAGAAAGCTAGGTCACCGCTACCACTACCACTATCAATACAGACAATCTCTGCCGCACCTGCCGCACCTGTGCCTGTAGCGATTAATTCAATACCGCTATAAGAACCCCCAGTTGTTGATACGTTGCTAATCTGTAAGAAGTCATTTGCCCTTAGAGCGCTTGACCACGCAGTGTTAACAGTCTTCTCAATATCTAAAGCACCATCTGGTGCAGAATGCCCAAGCGCAAGACCTTCAGCACTAGCATCCCAGAAGAACTTTGGCGTGGTGCCTGTGTCCTCGTAGAAGCTGATGTCGCCTGTGGCGTGGTCTAAAGAAATACGATTGGCGGCTACATTATAAGCATCATCAATAGTTTGAATTTGAAGGTCGCCACCAGTGTTGCGGAAACGTGTATTCTGTCCAGTAACGTCCGTCTCACTAAGTATAAAACGAGGTTCTGAACCTTGGACTACTGCACTACCATCCACAGTCAGCCCATCGCTGGTCAAAGTACCCGTGATGTTTACATCCCCAGAGAAAGTACCGCCAGCAGATGCTGATACTGTGTCAGCTACAGTGAAAGACTTAAACGCATACACGTTCAGCAAATCGCCCGTTGCAGCGCCAGAGCCTAAGATTACAGACGTTCCGTTAGAGGCAGTGAAGTCAGACGGATCAAGGATAACACCGTTCATTACAACCTGTAGATTACCAGCAGTATATCCTAGTGTTGCGCTGTTATCGTCAGCACCTGAGAATGTAGTCTGAGCATTTGTTGCAGTAAACTCATAGAGTATCAGAGATGCAGTGCCAGCAGAGGAAGCTGCAATCCAGTTGGCCCCATCATACACACGCATTTCGTTTGCATCAGAAGAGAAGAACAAAGCCCCCTCGACCAAAGCATTACCATCGTTGTCTACCGTTGGGCCTGTGCCACTACCTGAGTATCCAGTTTTGCTTCCAAGATACTTATCGTCAAAGGAATCAAAGGCAGCAGCCGCAGCAGCAGCGGAGTCAGAAGCAGCAGTGGCAGAACCAGCAGCAGCAGAGGCGGAACTAGCAGCAGCACTTGCGTTTGCAGGGGCGCTTTGAATTTCAGATAGATTGTCGGTAACATTTTGAAGGTTAGTTGTCTGACCCGCTACAGTATTAATGTTCGAACTGTTACCAGCCACCGAAGAAATGTTTGCGGTGTCACCAGCCACAGTGGTGACGTTAGCTGAGATACCAGCTACAGTCGTGATGTTGCCAGAGATACCCGCCAAAGTATTCATGTTGTTGACGTTGCCAGATGTCCCCAGGGTGTTCATGTCAGAGACGACATCAGCAGTGCCTAGAGTATTTAGATCCGATACAGCATCAGCAGTGCCAAGTCTTCCGATCTCAGTTGCCTTACCGGCTACAGTATTGATCTCAGTCGTATCACCGGCAACCGTATTAATGTTTGTAGAGTTTCCAGCGACAGAGTTAATGTTGCTTGTATTACCAGCAACCGTATTAACATTTGATATAGATCCACCAACATTATTCACATTGCCGATTGATCCAGCAACCAGCCCAATGTCAGTGCCATCAGCCGCAACAGTCGTAACGTCAGAGCTAATGTTTGCTACCGTAGTTACGTTCCCAGATATGCCCGATACTGTAGTAACATTTGCGCGGATCGTGTTGACGTTAGTAATCGCATCAGTCGCGACCGTACCATCTTGGATCTCAGCAAGCGTCTTAATGTCAGCAGAGATTGCTGCAATAGTGTCAACATCACCGATCTCTGGACCTGGCTCTGGATCACCAGTTGTAGCATTAAACCCCAGAACCGTACCCTTACGGGCGTCTTTCAGTGGAAGCTCAAGGTCTGTGAACACATCACCAGGATTAACAAACAAACCACGACCAAGCTTCTCGTCAAGCTGCTGGGTCATAATCACGTTACTGTCTAGTTGCTCATTCAAGCTAGAGGCTAGAAGATCACCGGCTGTAACAAAGTCTGTTGTACGGGAAAGCTCACGCCCACCAATGATAGTCAAAACATCAGATGATATGAGAGCAACGCCAAGAGTGACAGATCCGGTGCCATTTGCGTTAATGCTTACCGTGTAATCCGTAGTCAGCGTTAGCTCCGTAGTCCCCTTGAAGACTGCGATATCACCACTGACTAAGATGTTGAAGGTAAAGGCGTATGGACCTGTTCCAGTATTACCTGTGAACTGAACTCGGCGCGTTACCGGATTGATTGCAATATCACTCATGTCGTTTTCCCGTTCATTTGTTCACCCTATAGCAGATTTTTCAATTTGACTCAAACATGTTCGACAAGTCTGGGCCTCTTCTTGGCGATGTTTCACCTTTTTTCCACCAATGGTTCTGACCATACTCGCGGCGATACTTTGATTCCAAGCGTCGAGCCTTGGAGCTAAAGTCTGGATCTGCCCACTTCTTTCCCTGATCAAGCACAAGGCGCTCAAGGGCCAAGCGAGAATACCAAAGGGACGAACCTGGAGTGTAGCGGCCGGCGAAGCCCAAGAACTCAGACGCAAAATTTGTATCTTCACCCTTTCCCGCTTCGATTAAATTACCAACTGTTAGTTTTCTTGCGTCATTGGCAAATCCGACGACAGGACCGGCAATAGTTTCCGCCAGCCCTCTGTCATATCTATTAACATCAGAGAATAGGAAGTCACCAAAGATACCAAGGCCACCGCCCTGCATCAACGCAGCACCCCAGAACTCCGGCCCCTCCATTGGGCGTGGATCTCTGCCCTTACTCATCTCTTTAAGTTGCAATGCCAGTGCGCCCATGAGCGTAGTGCTTATCAATAGATCTGCATAGTAAGCACTTTTTGCCTTTGGACCTGGCTGATTGAGACCGCGCATTATGTGCGTATTGACCAGCGTAACCCCAAAGCCCTTATACATGGCGAACGATCGCGTAAGCTCACCGGAAATAGTGCCTGGTTTAGTCTCGTCAATTAAGGCGGCACGTCCTCTGATCGAGCTACTGGGGACCGCATAGTTGGTTTCTGTCTCTACCATCACCAGCAAGCTAGTGGCTAGATCCTGGGCTAGATCCGATCGTATGTCTGTACGCATCTCGATATCTTCAGCCCGAAGAAACGAAGCACCCTCGTATTCATAGAGGGGAGTTGCTCTTACAATCTCCCACTTATCAGCACCAATGTTGTAGTGATCCAACGTCCTGCGCATCATTGGATCTAACTGGTCAAACGTCTTTCCTGCGTTGTCAGCCAGGTTGCCAAGAAACTCCATTCCGAATGCCCACTTTCCCGCGTTAGTCCAAGGGGAAAGTAATGACGCTCTCATTACGAAGTCAGCTACACGCCGTGTAACTTCTGGGCCGGACAGATCCCCAACGTAGCGCATTTGAGCAGACGCCAAAGTTGACCATGCTTCCGCAGTCAAACCAAGCCGGACAGCAAGCTTGCCCTTCTCCTCAAGTGAAAGTGGGTTCATAAACTTGAGATAGTTTTGAATCATTTTAGTCTGAGGTAAGCCAACCATCGTTCTTGCTATACGGCCAAAATTCGCATCAGTTACAGCAGCTAGTGACGCAGCGCCTAATTGTGCAGACTGAAGAACTTGTCGAAGACCCGCGAAGCTGTAAGCATACTTGCTATCGACGGGAGCGTTGATGCTTCCATTCACATTAGAATAAAGAGTATCTATAGTTGCGCTTGCTTTACGCGCTGCATTTGCAGCAACAGCATCACCACCAGCTTCTTTTTGCAATGTCTGTTTGAGGAATTTTACAGTAGCACTTGGATTGGGGCCGAGAACTTCGAGCATAGCAATGTCACGAGACATCATGTCGATATGCCCCATCATTGCGTCAAACGGATTTGGATTGCCAAACTTCTGCTGGTACTCCATCCAGGCGTCTGCATTTCTAAACACAAAGAAACGATGATCTTGGTTTCGGAGCGCCAGTGATTTGTTGCCGGTCATTGTGCCAGGTTTAAGCTTATTGAACCCATCAGAGGTAATTGACTCATGGGAATCTCTTAGCGCGATCTCCAACTTCTCTGGGGAAAATGACAAGCCGGTTTGCTCATCGACCATTTTCTTTAGGTCGAGACGTTTCGTAATAAACTCTTTCCATTCGCCATAGCTAACCTGGCGAACCCTCATAGTGTCATGGATCTGAGGTAGCCCCCAATCTAAACGCTTTACAATAGCGCCACCAGCCGCATTGAACCTGGCACGAAGATACTCAGATGAAGCCTTCCAAGCTTGAGCCATTTCTCTAGCAGACGTGCTTGTTGTTGAGCCTTCAGAAAAGACCTCGCGAACCATATCTTTAAGATCCGCTTTGTTTCTAGTTTCACCAACTATGTTACGCTTAAAGGTGGCTAAGAACTCGTCTAGTTTCCGCGTAGCACTTCTCGTAACCGCTTGCTGGACCTGGGCAACGCTGTTGAACTTAGATGTTTGATCTTGCTCGAACAGAGCCTTTGCTGCCTCTCCCTTGTTGGCATTGCCTAAAACGGTTTTGTAGTTGTTGAGATCGTTATTGATCCGCTTCCACGTTACTGCCTGTAGTGCAGCACGGCGCTTTCGCTCTACAGCAATCTTTCTAGCAGCGATCGACGTATCGGCAGCAGCCTTTGCCGTTGCCGCAGCAGAACCCATCTGCCTGTTATACTGAACCTCTAGCTCATCAAACAAACCGTTGATTTCATTTGCCTGGTCCTGAGTGATATCACCAGCCTGGACGCCATCATCTATGCAGCCTTTAAAAGTCATACTGTGCAGAACTCCAAACGGGTTATCATTGAATCTTCGGCGTCTATTTGGGCCTTGAGATCTCTCATCGTCATAGTAGTAGACTCTACCAAGCCTGTTTGCTCATTAAACCTTTGACCTACAGGCACCTCAAGGTCCATATCATCAAATATATCTCCGGACTTGACATCAGGCGAAGTGATATCTAAATTGGCACCGGAGGTATCATCAATGATTTCACCTAAATTTGCACTCGTAGAAGAAGGCACATCTCGTGTCATGCTTTGGACAGAATCCGGTTCTTCTGTCATGCGTACCCTAGATGGAACTTGGGTTTCGACTCCTCGCACACCTGACGATGTGGTCATGCCAGACGAACTTGGCGACTTCCGTGCCGCATCCAGCATAGAACTTTCAGCCCTCGCCCAAGACGCAGTAGCCTCTTCTCTTGAAATGCCAAGCCTGTCCAAGCCAGACTGAAAAGAATTGTCATAGCCTTCAAAGCTTCTTTGAATTGTTGCCATATAATCATCGTATTGATCGACAATTTCTTCTGGGCTTTTGTTGCGCCATTCCTCGAACAGCAAGTGACCTTCACTTTTCTTTTGGGCTTCAAGCTCCTTAATCGGTAAATACCATTCGACAAGTTGACCATTAGGCATTCTTAGATCGAATGCAATAATACGCCATCCCCATTCTTTTGGATCAAACAGCTTGCCGGTGTCTACTTTAACCAGGCGAATGCCACTATCAAGAAGCTCATCAAAGATAGCCGGTACATCTCTGAAATCATCAATAACAGTTTTGAACCGGTAGCTATCTCTAATGTGAGAAGTTTTGTGCCAAGGTTTTTTCGCCAGGATTGAAGGTCTGTTAGCCTTTTGAGTAACCTTCGCGAGATCCTTCACATTATCGCCAGATTCAGTACCAAACTTAGAATCAATCCTTTGGATCAATCCCCTGACAATTTCGGTATTCTCTTCTGTCAGCGCCCTTACTTGAGCGCGGATCTGATCCGGTGGCAAACTATCATCAATCGGCATCTTAATGTCTTCGATCGCGACTAGATCTTCTTCTATGGGAGAAACGTCAAGTCTCTGCACAGCGGGAGCCGCCTCATCAGCACCGAACATGTCTTGCACTAGCTGGTTTGCCTGGCGCTCTGCTGCTACGCCTGTTGGTTCGTCGAATCCTTCAATGGCTGGTTCTGCTGTAGCTTCAGATCTAGTGATCTCCGGCGGACCATCGACAGCGCGTCCAACATCGCCAGATGATAAGCGGTCGAAGTCGCCCGATTTAATTGATCCTCTGATAGCATCGAGGAATCCGCTAGTTGCTGCGACATAGCTGTTTGTGTCCCTGGCTGTTCTTGCTGCGTCATTGAGGGCGTCTGAGAGCGGCCCTTTGCGGTTTGCAAGCGTTTGGAGGAGCGCGATCGTTTGGGCATCTGTACTAGCCTTTCTTTCGTTTGCGGTTTTTGCAAGAACATTACCTTCGGCCTCTAACCGATCAGAGTTTCGGACTAAGGTTTCGAATGCAGCCTTGTCACGGCGTAACTCTTTATATGCTCGATCTAGTATCTTGGATCTTTCGACAAAGAAACTTTCGGTTACTATTTCTTCACCGAACAAGGAGATTTGCTCAACTTGCTCTGAACCGGATTCACGAACCTGTCGGACGATCGACTCAGCTTGGAAGGCATTGCTTGGATCTGCCTTTGCTAAAACCTCAATAGCTGCACCCTGGAGATCTTGATCATCAATTAGTCTGCCAACGATAGCACCATATTTGGGCGGGATCACGCCATTAACCACTGCACCAAATGCTGTATCGCTTAGACCCATCATGTCACGCGCCTGGCGAACAAGCTCTGAACGGGGTGGCAACTCTGAAATGCGACTAGGATCTACCCGCAGAACCTTTGCTGCGTCTATTGATGTACCGGTGCCTTCTGCAATGTTTTTCATTGCCGCAATCACACGCGCTTCTTCCGGTGTTATGCCATCAGCTTCGCGTAGCTTGTAAGCGAATACTCTAACATCCTGAGAGGGATCTTGTGAACGTATGCGTTTTGCTAACCCAAGGCGCTGGTGTCCATCCGCAATCGCCATGCGACCATCAGCATATTCATAGACAGTAACCGTCCCAGACTTGTACTTGTCCCAGGTTGTAATCCCTTGGAGGCGCTCGGTAACGCCGAACTCATCTCCACCCTCTTTGAACTGGAATGTCTTGGCGTCAACCTCAATATCCATAGGGTCTATATTGTAGATAACACCGTCAAGATTATCTGCTCCATTATCAACGAGCGCAAGTTCCTGTTTTTGTTTTTCTAAAATACTTAAACGCTGTTTGCCGAATCCATCTTGTATAGATCTGAACTCATCAACTTTAGATTCGTTGAGTTTGTTTTCATCCATTAAATCTTTTATTATCTTACTGTCCTTTGTAAGATTTGGATCAACGTCAAAAGCATCATTTAACCGATTTTGGATTTTAATACCTTCGGCTTCAGCTACTTTTAATTTGGCATTGTTTGCCAACCACTTCTTTTGGTTTTTGTTTAGCTCATCCTGTAATGGAATTGTTCCCTTTATCGGAGAAGAAGGCTCTTCAGACATCCTAGGAACCGTATCTCCCGCCAAAGCAGCAGTAGCATCAGACAGTCTAGCCTCATGCTCAGACTCAGCCTCGATATTGTTCTCTGACCGTAACGGGTTTGACGCCTCGATATCAGCCTGGCTTTCCAAAACATTAACCAGTGCTTCATCTTCTGCACTTAAAGGCTTCTTCATTTTGCCCTTGAGAACGTCCCAGCCCTTCAGCGCCTGGTCGGCAGTCATTCTGATACCGGCCCCTGCTGCTGGCATAGCCGCACCAAATGCAGCTTGCATGGCTACATTGTTAATAAAATCCTCGTAGCTATACTCAAGCCCTAGCTCGTCATACCAATCCTTAACGTCAAGCTCACTTATAGCACCGGAACCAGCGTTTACGGCAGCACTTTGCGCAATATTCTTCCAAAGGGTTTTAGACCATCCGCCAAACGGCATAGTAAGTTGAGTAACAATATCGCCACCACCGGCACCCATACCACCAACAAATCTAGCAGCAGCGGGGAAAAACCCTGGATTGTTACGGGCAAGCTCTGAAAGCTCGGTTTCCTTTTGTTGAACAAAGCTCTTCATCATTTCGTCTACTGAAGCAGAGTTAATTTCGGATAAGCTTTTTGGAAGGCTCTCCTTATTGTTCTGTATGTAGGAATATATTTCGTCGGCTTTCCCGTCATATCGAGAAGACATAGAATCAAATAGCCAAATGGCAGGGTTCTCAAAATCTGCGCCGGTCTCGTTTAGCTCGTCAATAATTGGAGTCCAAACATCAAGTAGAGTAAACCCCCTGCTGTTAGCACCAGCACCACCAGTGTACTTCATTGCATCGAAGGCACCGGTCACGTTTTCCATTAGCGGCCCAGGCGCTTCTGATCTTCCATTCTCAGGTAAGAAGTCTAACATTTCTGGTTTGTCAAAATTCATATTAATTACCTGACGCTTTGCTTAGATCTACCAGCTTAGAGATATCAAAGAAAAATGGATTGCCATCACTATCCTTAACGTATGTCGGGTTTCCGTATGAGTCTTCTTCAAAGGTAATCGCAGCCTTATCGCCACCAGCACTAATAACTTTGTAGGAATTTCTCTTTGATATAGCATTCACCATGCCAGTAGATAAGCTTATCCCCGAAACTTCAAACGCCATATCGGGGGTAATACTTGATAGTGCATCCTCAAGATCATCTGGCGTTACCTCCGGTGGAAGCAATGTCATTTGGCCTCTAACTTCTTGAATACCGCCATATGACTTTCTGCCAATGGTTTTCATACCAGCAGCCATTTCTATCGCGCTTTTCCATTTTTCAGCATTGAAATCGACTTCGGTACGCGCAGTATCTGCATAAATTAACTCAGCATTTTCACGAATTACGTTGAGTGTTTTTGGAGAGTATCGCAACGCTTGACCCGTGATGCCCACGAACTCTGGTTCTGTATATATAGCAGATAATCCAGCAGGTTTATTGCCAGCCTTTATGTACTCCATTCCGCGCAAGGCATGGTTAGCAGCAGTTGGTCTGCCCTCACTAATGAGTGCGCCAATTCCAGCAAACCCAGGAGCGTAATCTGATATCTCGGCAAGCATATCAGGCGTAGCAGAACCACCGCCATCTACCATTGCGCCAAGAAATCCCATGATTTGAAGTCTGTCAGTGCTTTCAGATTGAAGAAACTCTGTAAGTGAATCCCGTTCTTGAGCGGTAAAATACTTAGGTTCAATACGGTATTTAGATGCAATGATTTGTGCGTCAGCCACACGCTTCTTTATATTAGCCGTGACATCAGGACTGTCTGGAGTAGCATTTATTCCAGATATTTGCACCGTGCTGTTGCTCGAGTCCTTAACGCCAACATTCATTGCATACGTCAAAGGATCATCAGCAAGCTGAGTCTCCATGTTATTTAGCATTTTCTCAGCAAGATTTAATTGCTTTAGCTCGATAGCGGTATTTACACCCTCCTCCCGCAATCCGGAAAGGTATCCAGCAATTTCGCTTGGAGTGTACCCTCGAAGACGGTCTCCAAGCAGATTGGTTTCGATCAAGGTATTTACTTCGTCTTGAAAACCATCAATTAAAGAATCTGGTATATCGTCAAGATCATAAAGAAGTTTTTCTATAGCGAGTTGATCTACAGATATTCCCTGGTCAACAACATCTTGAAGGGTTTTAAGCTGTGCGCCGGCAGCATCTATTTTAGGTTGAAACTCCGCTTTTTGCTCAGTTGCTGCGTTTTTAATACTCTTGTTTGCAGCAGTTAAATAAGCCTGTGCGACTTGCAGGGTTTCAGCTTCGAGAAGTGTATCAATGCCAGAACCACCCATTCCAGTGATACCTGATTTAAGATCATTAATCTCTGACGCCAATTCTTCAACATTCATCTTTCGATAGGTTGCAGCGTTTTCAGCATTGAACTCTAATTCAGCTAGAGCGGCTCTAGCACCAGCACCCTGATCTCCCAGGTTATTAGCACGTTCTTGGAGATCAGCGATTTCCTTTAGGGATGGGTCTCCGCCTTTGGCAAGCAATGTCCCTAATGCGTTTACAGATGAAACGATTGAATTGCTCTCACCTCTAGTGACTTGCAAAGCCGAATTATAATCAGCGTTTAAAGATTTACGAACACTTTGAGTTTGAGTTAAAGACATACCAGGGAGAGCCATAGTCTCCATGTCAGTTAAAAGCCTTTGCTTTTCCTCCAATGGCGCAGTGTTGAAATCATAAGTTAGCTTCTCTCGATAAGCCGCATTAAATGTTTTCTCATAAAAATCGTTTGCTTGCTTTTCAGTAGCGCCCATGCCGCGAAGCAAATCTGCTTCAGCCGCAATGCTTTCGCCCAACTTCTCTACAGTCATGCCTGGCAAGATTGCATCGGCTAAGGTACTTTTAAACGAACGGTCGGCAGCGTTCGCTCTTTTAGTAGCTTGACGCTGGGCTTGCAGCTTAACGTAATAGTTTGAATACCTCTCAGTCGCCTTACCAGTAGCCCCCTCTAGGTTCACCTTTAAAACAGAAGAAGCGGCAGGATCTATCACCCGCAGCGATTCCGAATAACCATCAGTAACGTCTGCTAGTTGCGCTTGAACAGTAGAAAACGCGGTTCCACTCTTTTCAGCTTCAGTTAAAATTCTACTGATTTCTATTTCAGCAGCGTTCTGAACTTCAGCAACAGCAACACGACTACCCAAAGCATATGCTGCTTCGTCAGCGATAGTACGCGGACCACCCCTTTTATCAATATCACCAAGTGTAGCAATCGCGCCCTCTTCTTGAACACGCTCTTCGCCACGCTCAACAGCCCTTTCACCGGCCTTCTGAAACGCAAAGTTAGACATACGGTTTAGTTGCTGAGAAAGGTTCTGAGAAAGAGAAGCCTGTTCTCGTGTATCTGCAAAATCAAGGTTTTGTGGTTGACGGGTTCTTACACCAAGTTTTTGATATCGTGGAAGCTGTGCCATATTCTAACCTTACCTTAATTGTCCGACAGAGTAAGCAGCAGAACCAAGAGTGGCAGCGGCACTAACATTGGCACTTAATTGAGCGGTTCGCCCTGCGGATCTATAAATGCCAGCTTGTTGAGTAGCTTGCCCGATAGCAAGAGCCGCGTTATCTTCCGCAATTTGCGCTTCCGTTACGCCTTGTGACGTTGCATACATTGCGACTGTCTGGGCAGATCCAGATGTAGGATCAACACCACCGGCACCGGCCCTTGCTATAATTGCTGCAAGCGTTTGATTTAGGTTTGCAAGAGCATCTGCACCTTGCTGCTTGTAAGCAATAGCCTCCGCTCGACCCTTTAGATCTGCCTGTTGTGCTTGTTGCTCGTAACCAGCCCGTTGCGCTTTTCCCGCTTGAACCTGACTCGCCGCACCGGCAACCGAAGTTACCGCACCAACCACTGCCATTGCTTCCATGCCTTAACTCCCTACGCTCAAGCGGTACTCAAGACCGAGAACAATCATTTCCAATGGAACATTCTGGCTGATCGTAATCTGCCCCGTCCCGCTATAACCTAACAGCCCGTGCATTGTTTTAATGCCAGTGAACGGCTCAACTGCCGAATCAAGAACATTCTCGCCAAAGTTTCTGAATGAAACCTGCTTGCCGTTAATGGTCATATCCTTAGTAGTGTTTACGATTGCATCAACTTGAATGATCCGCTTCTTAAATCCTTGAACAGATCCAGAAGAAAGCACCGGCTCTGCTGGCATTGTCCTAGCAGTAACCGTGTAATTCAATCCGACCTGGAAACTTGACGTGGCAGGTGACGCAAAAGTAATTGTGTATGGAGAAGCAGGAACCGTTTGTTCTGGCTCAAGAATGCCGTCTCTAATGATCTGGACCGTTTCCCCTTGAAGCTGGCTCATGTTAACTGAGGAAGCCGCTCCGCCGCTCTTAACGCTATCCAGAGTAAGATCGGGATCGAACTTCTCTAGCATATAGTTATCAGTGCCATTTATTGTGCGCTTAACGATTGCATAAACGTCTGCAACCTCCACACCGACAGCTATGTACTCGCCATCTGTTACGAACCGGCTAGGGGCAATGACATTCTGCCCAACCAAGATGGAGTAAACAGCCATCGTTCCATCATCACCGTTGACCACGAACAAGCGATCGGACTCATCTGTAGACGCAGCCCTACGCGCAGCCATATCGACAGGGTTCTTTAGCAAGTGAGAGCTAAGAGCAGATATGTTCTGAACCTGGTAAGACGCTGTAGTGTCGCCAAACTGGAACACGTTGATTGATTTACCTTGGCGCTGAATAAAGATCGACGCACCGTTTAGCTCTTCAATCGGAATACCAGCCTTTGATCCCAATCTTGTCTGAGGACGAACAAAGAATGTTGATGGCGTGATTGGATCACCGGAGGTTTGCAAGATTACAAACTCGCCGCCGGTCGTGAAGATCCGGAAGTCATTGCCTGAGAATAGATTAACGATAGTGTTAAGCTGGTTGGTGTTGATTGTTGCCTCAACACTCTCATCATCAAGGCCAGTGCCAGGATTGAAATCGAAGTAGTTGATTACGCCAGAACCCCAGATCGTATTGGGTCTGGACCTAGATCCACCAAAGTACAACCGACCCTCATGGAATGCAGCAGAGCGTGGCCAGCCGCGAGTATTAGACCACACGTCCTCATATCCGTGTTCGCTTTCCCACTCACCGGCAAGAACCGCTCCAGTGTCAAAGAATGGAACTTCCACTACAGCCTTCATAACTGTCGGAGATACATACTCGACGTATCTAGCTCGACCAAATGTACTGGTTACTTGCAGATACTCACCAACCGCAGCAGGAGCAAAAGGCTCGATCTTGTAGTTTGAAAACGTACTTGGCTGTTGCCCGATGTCCCAAGCGGGATAGACTGTCAACCATTTTGTGACGGCGTTGTAATCTTCGACATGACGTGTCTGACCCACTCCACTACCCGAAGTTATAGTTATAAACATCCCATTTGGCTGATCGTCCGCATATGTACTAGAGGCTTTAATTCTAATTTTATTAGCCGCACCGTCTTGAGCGTTACCTGTTTCGGTTGTTGCAGCAGACGCAGTGATCTCAATATTGCCGTTAGTCGCGCTGGGCGTAACCGTAAAGTCAGGTTGATGTGTGTCAAACGCATATGGGAACTGGGGCAGATTGGTTATTGGTAAGTTTTCCAGCGTCCAATTTGTGTCAGCGTTGCGCACCAGGCGTTTAGTTTGCAGATCTTGGTGGCAGAGAATGAGCGTATCGACAGCCTGAGTGTAGTTAAGATCATCAAGCATAGCAGTCGTGATATCTGTAGCCACCAGATAGTCATTGCCGCTACCGTTTATGTTGGCCTGTAGAACTCCAGCCTTAAAGATATAGATACGCTGAGTAACAAGCACCAAAAAGTAGCTATCATCTACGCTGAACTCAAACGGGATAACCTTAAAATCCGTAAAGCCAGAGCCAAAGTCATGGATAAACTTAGAGCCATCACGACGACGAAACCCACCCTGTGGCTGGATAATGATGTTAGTAGCTTCCTCAAGACCATTCTTATATTGCTGTAGGTCAGTACGAGCGCGAATGAGAGGATCAAGCTCACCAACCGAGAAGTTGGTCTGGAACTGCATAATCCGCATTTTAGTATCTCACATTAATAAGGGCATAGTCCTCAATAATCTCCGGTGGCTTGCCACGACCATCTATGTTCATCGCCTCACGCATCAATCCACCACGATTTGACTCGCCTGGAGATCCGTAAGCATCAGCGCGGAAATAGTTTGACTTGCTGATTTGGTCTGTGATTGTAAACGCCAACTCCGCTGCCAACGCAGAGCGCAACAGTCTTACAAAGTAATTAGGCATTTTGCTCTCATCAACTGTGCCTTGATAGTCGATGAAGATCTTTTCAAAATTAGTATAAAGCTGATCCCCGTAGATCTCCCAGCCATAACGAGTGGGTTTTTCGGATAGACCAGCACTTCTGAATACAGCCAGAACACCGGAGAGTAGATCGCCAGGTAGCTGATAGGCATACTTCCACTCATCAATCGGGGCCGTAGACAGTCGGTTAAGCTGAACCTTCTTAACGCTCCAACTCCATTGGTAGACTGAGAGAATTGAATCTCTGAGATCTGGATAAAGACGATCACAAGCCTGGGCCGAATCAGACCCCTCCGTAAACGAAGAAATGGGCGAAGCGCCCAACAGGATTAAAGCATCCGAACATATTGAAAGTGAAGTGTCGCCAGCAGCCATAACGGTTCTCCGTAAGAGGTGGAGAGGGCCAGTGCGAACCAGCCCTCCCTTTCTTTAGATTACTGCCGCTGTAATAACGCCAGAACTGTTGGTTGCTACGAGCGTTTGACCGCCATCGCTACCGTATGTGTAGATCCAATCACCAGTAGTGATAAGAGCCTCAACTGTGTTGAAGTAACCGGAACCGGCAATAGTAGCTTTGTTGTCACCAGAGGACTTATAGCTATAGATTGCAGGAGCATTGCCGCTTTTAGAAGCGCCAACGGTTGACCAGTTTGCTGTTGCGAATGCCATGTTTCAGATCTCCTTATTCAGTACAAGCAATTTTAACGATGCCAGCACCGTCGATTGAAACAGAACCAGCAGAGAACATTGAGCTAACCAAGAACGATGTCTTTTCTGGGACATAGTTGACTTCGGTTTTCTGAGCCATTGACTCAGCATAGCCCATTGCGTCTTTATGCCAGGCAAAGCAAGTGCGAGTTGATGGCTTTGGAAGACCACCTTCATCACGATCGCCTACTGTCAAGATGTTGAAGCCCATGAATGTATTGATTTCACCTTGGACAAGAGCCTTTACAGAAGCAAAGTCTTGGCTTGTGATCTCAGTTTCACCGAGCAAAGCATCTAGCTGAGAAGCGTGCATGAGCAAATTACGACCTTCAGAAGGTACGTTATTTTGGTTCATAGCTTTTGCAGTAGCGCGTAGCTTTTCGATGTTCATGTTTGTGGTAGAACCACCAATGCTTGTTGCAACGGCTGTTGTGCCGGTAGCAGCATTCAGAGCATCAATCATAATCTGGTCCATGCGACGAGCAATAGACTTAGATACGACTTGAACCAACTCAGAACGCTCATCAAAGTTGATGTGAGACTGTTGGAAAATGTCTGAGTATTCCGCAGCAATGTAATCTTCCATTGTCGCAGTTACTTGGCCATATGTTACGTTAAGCGGTGTAACATCGGTTTGTGGTACGCGCAAAGTTGCTACGCCCTTACCGATTGTTGGGAACTTAACTGTGTTACCGGCTACGCCAGTACGAGTCCGCATTGTGCCGCGAAGCACAGATTCGGCTTGATACGCTTGCTTGACCTCAGAATCGAAGAGATCAACAAAAGCTGTTGATACGTTAATCGCCATTAGCAAAACCTCATTTTGCGTTTCTATTAAACGCTTCCGTTATCCGAGGTTCGGGCGGTCGCTTGCGCGTTATGGCCGCGCCAACCAGTAGATTACTACATCTAACGGGCCGAGCGCGGTTAGCCGTTGTGGCCAAAATACACGCAAGCGATACTTATTGCAAGACTTTAAGATTTTTGCTGCGATTGAAACCATTTCTGTTCCATCTGGGTGCGCCATGCGGCATCACTTTGCCAGCGCGGATCAGAGATTGCAGTATCAAGATCTTGTCTAGTCATGCTGTCTTGTTGGATCGTAGGCTTAATTGGAATGTTTTCATTCGTAATCGCCTGGTGATACTTCAAGAATGCGTTGATAGCATCAGCATTATTCAAAGAATACGCTATAGCTTCACGCTCAGATGGATTTAGAGGAGCCTTCATCAGCACTCGCTCTGTCATCTGGATCTTCTCAGAGGCATTAGTTCCAAGTTTTTCCATTTCTACGCGCTGGTCATACTGTACGCTTTCCTGTTCGTCCTTAGACAGAGCTAAGACACGACCCGCCAGATCTTCGAAAGCACCCTGGCTAATCCCATTTTCTTTAGCCCAATCCTGATATACGGCGACAGTCGGATCTTCAGAGTCCAAACCCTGATCCGAAAGTGCAGATACATCATACTCTTCCGGTGCTTTATGTTTGCCGGACTTAAACTTCTTTTCAAGCTCCGCATAGCTCTTTGCAAGCTTTTCAACATCAGGCCCGTCCTCATCCCAAAACTTTTCTGGATAGTATTCTGGACGCTCTAATGGTCCATCATCATTTGCAGCCTTCTCTTCACCTTGAGGCTGGTCGTGTACCGCAACAGGTGCATCCTCTTGAGGAGCCTCTGGTTCTAACACGTTAATCATTGGGCCATCAGCCGCTACTTCTTCTGCCATTGCTTCAGCCATTGTTTGACCTTCCTATTCTTTTTTCAATCATGCGGACCATTTCAGCCATGCCTGTTCTGACATAACCGAAACTCGCATCTTCTCCAGGAAACCAAGTCGGTTGCTCAATCGTAACACTGCGCAAATGACTTAGTACGCGCTGCCCCTCAGTAGTTTTAAAGACCTTGCCGTATAGGATATCTATATCTGCTGCCTTTGGGACTTCACTTGTTGCTTGGGTTAAACCTTCCCACCCATCGGGTGAACTCATTGCATTGCCTCCATTGTTGCTCCACCGTCATCAGCAACCTGTGGCCCTTGTTCTGCCATCGCTTGTTGCTGCATCTGCTGCATCATCATCTCTTGCTCTTCTGCTGTAGTGAGCAATTCCTGCTTGATGTTCATCTTGCTGGCAATGAATGCAGTGATCCTTGGGATCGACAACGCCATCTGACCTTGTGGACCTAGAGAGTTTGCAATCTGCATAAACTGCACAATGTCGTTTACCTCTTGAAGCTTCTGGGCCTGGGCCAAAGGAGCAACGGGCGTCACCTTAACCTCAACACCATTCACCTTGAGCGGTAGATCAATGTAGCCAGCCTGATCCATCACATAGAGAATGCGAGAAACCAACGGGATCATTGTCTCGTCAATCAATCGACCAAAGGCAGAACCAAGGTTAGACGCAAGCTCACGGGATCTTTCAGCAATCTCAGTAGCAGAACGAGCCGACATATTGTCAGGTGGCAACGTATCATCCATCAAGATCTTTTTGATGCTCATGCGCAGATCATTCATTACAATCTGGCTTGTGTTGAAGTCACCGGCGCGTGGTAATGGTGACAAGGATGGACCCTGTGCGCCACCGTTACGGGCAACGCCAATGATTGCACCAGGCTGGATCTTTACGTTTTGAGGGTTAAGAACCCCGTCATCAGCAGCCGTGTAGACGCCAGAGATAGACAGTGAAGCATTCTTCAGCACTAGCTCAACAGTCTTGTTTAGCGTTTTGATATCAGCGATTGCTGTAACCAATGGGCCACGGCCATAGATTTCACCGGCAACCTTCATGTAACGAGCGACGATAAACGGAGAAGACTTCATAGTGCGGTAGACAAGCTCTTGCTTCTTGCCAGGCCAGATAACGTGGTAGCAGTAAATGCCCAACTCATAGTCATAAATCACAGCATCAAGCAGATCTATCTCTTTGGATGGAGACTGCGATATTGCTTCAGCTAACTCTGGAGTCATTTCCACGTCTGGAAACTCATTCGGTATCGCTTCGCACTTCATACGCATTTTGCGATATACGTTATCGACGTTACCAAAGGTGCCTTCTTCGATCGAGACAAGGTACTGGGGGATAGGCGTAAAGCGAATAGGCGTAGCCTCATCACCAGGTGTAACCATCATCACGGCCGTACCAACGCATAGATCCAGTAGGAACTCGCCCATAGCCAGATCAAAGTTAGTCTGGCGCATTACCTCAAACATCCGCTCAGTATAAGCGTCGAGTGCAGCTTGAGCCTGTGGCTCTTGCTCTTTCGGAATGCCACTACCTGCCTCTAAACGACACCAAGCCTTTTGGGGCGGGAACAAGCCGGCTTGGATACGGTTGGCAAAACGCTGCGTTGCAGAGATAGCAGTGGAATCAAACACACGGCCCATCTTACGTTGACCGGCTGTGCCGCCATCATAGTTGCCGTCATACATATTCCGTTGCGGCAGAGCGAACTCATAGCAATCCTCATAGATAGAGCGCCATTGATCCTTGCGGGATTGGGCCTTGGCCTCACGCTCCATGATATCTTTTACGTTTAGCCGAGCCATTTACTTATCCTTTTTTGTGACGGTTAGCGAAGTTACGCGCTGCATCAACAGATCCAAAACCCCATGCTTTCAAAGCTAGTGCCTTGCGGGTGGGTTCACCCTTGTCATCTTTCATCGGTCCCTTCATACCAGCGAACCTAGCAGCAAAGCTAACACGCCGAGGATTGGTCCCTGTCTTGACGGGAGCCTTTAGATTGCCCCCATCTTTTCTTTCAAAGTGCTTACGGCCAGCCTCATTAAGACCACCCGCAGCGTTTTGATGTGCCTTCTTAACCATGAGATTACTTCTTGGCTTTAGGCTTTGCAGACTTCTTTGGAGCCGCTACCTTTACCGGCGCAGCTTCCTTTGCCACCACTGGCTTGGGGCGATTGTGAATGCGAGTGTCAGATTTAATTTGAGTCATGTTACGCCTCTTAGGTAAAAAGAAGTTTCATTTTCTTGGCCATAGTCCCAGCAGCTTCATACTTCTTGCGAAAAGCCTGTCCCTTTTTCTTTCGAGCAGCAAGCTCTGCGGCTTTCTTAGCAGCAAGCTTCTCAGCAGCAGTTGGAGCGCGTGGGGCGGGGGGCCGGTTAAGTAAGTTGGCAGGAATATCATTGTTGAAGCTGTCCATCATCGCTTGATTAGCAGCCGCTCCACTTGAACTCTGATTGACACTAACAGGGCTAATGGGGCTGTATGGCGATCCATCATTGTTATATTTTCTTTTAATCTGCGCGGTGTCCCTCGCCAACTTTAGGATGGTAAAAAGCATTACTGACCACCTCCCAAGTTAGTAGTAGTAGCTGGCTGATCCGGACCCTCCATACGAGCAGGAGAAAACAACAGTCGCAAACCACCGGTACGGCGCAAACGGCGGCGTCTTTGAGCGCCCCTCATCTGTGTCCTCTCGTCAGACTCAGCCCGTTCTTCAGAACGAGCCGAAGCAGCAGATGCGTTACTTACAGCTTGAACTTCCGCTGGCTTCTTTGCTGGGGCAGATCCACCGCCAAATATTCCGCTCATATTAAAACCTCGCCATCATATAGTAGTCGGCCCCATCCGGACCATACTTTCTCATAACACTTTCTACCTCAAAACGTAGTGCTTTGGCAAACCTAAATGCGGTATCGTTATTGACGTTTACGCACATTTGAAGCCTTCTTATGTCATAATCTCCGATTGCAGTATCGCTTAACATACGCGCAGCCCTTATAACCGATATCGCATGGCGGTCTATCTCTTGTCCAGGGATCAACCACATCTCTGATACGCCATCCCAGAATGGTCTAATGCCAAAAGCTGCTATGACCTTGCCCCTACCGATACCAGCCCAGCTTGTTCCAACTGCCGCATTGTCCCAGATGTAATCAATATAGTTTGGAATCACGTCTACGAAATCGCTGTTCTCTTTTTTAAGCCTTATCCTGGTAAGGTGATCGTAAGTTAGCGGCACGATATGCTCATCGTGGGCCATTCTTACTTGAGGGAGTTGAACCAGCGCCATCAGAAAACGTCGAAGTCTGTGCTGGCACTGAATGTTTGGCCACCGGCAAAGCTATTTCCGTAGGTTCCACGCCGCAATCTGCGTTGCTCACCACCACCCAGCATCAAATAACCGAAAGCATCTCCACAGTGGGAGTGTTCATTCTTTACCGGCGCGTCTTTAAAGCGATCTTGCCCAGCGCCCATTGATACACGCTTGAAGAAATAGCCACCGCTCAGAGATTTTCGCAACCGCAAGCACTTCTTGCTCACAAGCAAACCTGGCTTACCACCGACCAGCCGGTTCATAGGCGCGGCAGCAGCTTCACGTCTTACATTGAAAGCGTTGCTATCTGTTGGTTGCGCCCGAAACCCAATAGATTGCAGGTGATCGAACGCTGTAACCTCATAGATCTCGTCGCGTTTGTTACCAGCAGGATCTCCCCAGATCTGGACTTCAGCCTTATTAAAGCTTGCCGCGATCTTGGCTATTAACTCCTGCCCGAAACGCTCAAGGCCCATATCAAACGTGACCAACTCATCGAGTATCTTCCACGCACCACCGGATGTTCGCTGCCCAAAGATAGCAGCCGGTGTTAAACCAAAGTCAACGCCGATCTGTAGCGGGTATTGTGGGTCATACTTCACATCAGTAGACATCATTTCGTCGTCATACTCAGGCCACACCGGTCTGCCCTCTTGGACAAACGTGTACTTGCCTTCAGCGTAGCAGCGAATCCAATCGGCATTCTTGCCGCCCAGCATCTGTTGGTAATAGCCATCAGGTAAATGTGTCTTGTTCTCAGCAGACGGATTAACCATCCACCACTTACCGCCAGAAAATACAAATCCATTCGCTTCTGGGTTTTCCGGCAGATCCTTTGCCGAGACCTCAAGCACACCACCAGGCTGTCTATGAAAAGTCCACGGGAAGCGACCACCGATCGGGTTCTTCTCAGCAAGCTCATGCCACCAGTGATCCGCATCTGGCGGGTTGGTGTCCATGATAATGCCGTACCAAGACGCACCACCGTCTGATTTAGTAGGATAACGACCCACACGGTGAGTCAATCCGTCGATCACAGCCTTCGGAAGCTCCCTAGCTTCGTTCACCCACGCGCCGGTAAGCTCAAGTGACAACAGCTTTCGCACATCTTGCGGCGTAGAAAGAGCCATGAATATAACTTCGCAGTCAATTCCAGGTGCGTTATCGCGTGTTGGCAGCTTTAAGTGGTGGGTAATTGGCGGTTGCCAGCGCATTGACCCCCATACATCCTCCGGAAACAACTCCTGCCACGTCTTGATCGTCGTAGTGCGTAGCTCCGGATAGGTGTTGCGAACGATAACAAACCGAGAATACCGGATACCGTCACGCGGAGAAGGCTTTTGCTGCACAGCCTTGAGCATTATCTCAGCAGCACAGCCGTAAGACTTCCCAGATCCAACTGGACCCATCAGGCCACGAACAAAAGACTTGTCATGCAGAAACTTCCAAACCGTAGCAGACTTAGAAAAGTCCAGGTTCATGCTTGGAATGCTACTCATCTTCAACCTCATAGCCCGTAGACATATCCGGACCCTTCATATTGATCCCAATGATCGAAGGCTTGTCCACATTGCTCTCAACATCTAGCAATCCACTCGCTTTAGCTAAGACACGCAGAACACTCACCTTGTCGAATAGCTCAATGGTTGTGCCATACTGACCGACCGTAACCTTCTTAATCGCAGCCAGAGCCTCATCAGGGATCTCCTCAATAGGCTTAACAGCACCAGTATGCAGATCTATGATATCAGTAATACGGGCCGTACCCATCGCAATCAATTCAGTCGCAACAGCTTCCTTGTTCTGAGCCAAGGTCTCCGATCGACCGATCCGGCGCTGCAACACTCGCGCACCACCGAACCGACCAACAGGCGGGATAGGTTTTATCTTATCCTCTTTTTTCCTAGACATTAGAACGGAATCGAATCGTCCAAGGGCGCAGCAGCCGGTGAAGATTGCTGGGGACGTGAACCATCATCCTCAAACAA
>Ga0307985_10000468_pt1 | contig 24381 bp, 23 predicted proteins | sample EllFjometageno80_FD_203155 | JGI IMG/M metagenome (GOLD analysis project Ga0307985, IMG submission 203155) | Marine microbial communities from Ellis Fjord, Antarctic Ocean - #80 | ecosystem: Environmental > Aquatic > Marine > Unclassified | place: Southern Ocean | collected 2014-10-09 | reverse complement strand
CAAGACTAGATAACAGAATACTATTCAGATTTTAAAGATATATTACAATGAGTAAAAGAACATTTCAGCCTTCAAAAAGAAAAAGAAGAAACAAGCACGGATTTAGAGAGCGCATGGCTTCTGTTAGCGGAAGAAAAGTCTTAGCTGCACGTAGAGCGAAAGGCAGAAAGAAAATTTCTGTTTCATCAGAAACTCGTCATAAAAAATAATGTTAATAAATATATAAAAAAAAGGTGTTGTTCTTAGAGCAACACCTTTTTTTTATACCCTGTAGTATTGTAATTTTACCTTTTTGAATAAAGAACTATATTATGCCTAAAAACAAAAACCTTTCTTCTATATTAATTATTGGTTCAGGACCTATTGTAATTGGTCAGGCCTGTGAATTTGATTATTCCGGAACACAAGCTTTAAGATCCCTTAGAGAGGATGGAATAGAAACTGTTCTTATCAATTCTAATCCCGCAACTATCATGACAGATCCTTCTATGGCAGATCATGTGTATTTGTTGCCACTTACTACAAAATCCATTATTAAAATTCTTAAAGAACATCCCCAAATTGATGCAGTTTTACCGACAATGGGAGGTCAGACGGCTTTAAATTTATGTATTGAAGCAGATGAAAAAGGAATTTGGAAAGATTTTGATGTTGAAATTATCGGTGTAAATATAGATGCAATTAATATTACTGAAGATAGAGAGCAGTTTAGAGAATTGATGCTTAAAATAGGAATTCCTATGGCACCTCAAGCTACTGCTAATTCTTTCTTAAAAGGTAAGGAAATTGCTCAGGATTTTGGTTTTCCTTTGATTATTAGAGCATCTTATACTTTAGGGGGTGCTGGTGCATCTTTTGTTCATAAAGAGGAAGATTTTGATGAGTTGCTCACACGTGGCTTAGAGATATCACCTATCCATGAAGTGATGATTGATAAAGCTTTAATTGGTTGGAAAGAGTTTGAGTTAGAGCTACTTAGAGACGCAAATGATAATGTGGTTATTATCTGTTCTATAGAAAACATGGATCCAATTGGGATTCATACAGGAGATTCTATTACTGTTGCTCCAGCCATGACTTTAAGTGATAAAACATACCAAAAAATGCGTGATATGGCTATCCATATGATGCGTAATATTGGTGATTTTGCTGGAGGATGTAATGTGCAATTTGCAATATCTCCAGATAAAAATGAAGATATTATTGCAATTGAAATTAATCCAAGAGTATCGCGTTCTTCAGCATTAGCAAGTAAAGCAACAGGATATCCTATTGCGAAAATAGCAGCTAAACTGGCTATAGGTTATCATTTGGATGAATTAGAAAATCAAATTACAAAATCTACTTCAGCTTTATTTGAACCAACATTAGATTATGTTATTGTTAAAATACCCCGTTGGAATTTCGATAAATTTGAAGGTAGTGATAGAACTTTAGGTCTTCAGATGAAATCTGTTGGCGAGGTTATGGGAATAGGACGATCATTTCAAGAAGCATTGCATAAAGCGACTCAATCTCTTGAAATTAAGCGTAACGGATTAGGTGCTGATGGAAAAGAGAATAAGAATTACGAAGAAATTATAGAGAAACTAACTTATGCATCTTGGGATCGTGTGTTTATTATTTATGATGCCATAAAAATGGGAATTCCTCTAAGTAGAATTTATGAAATCACAAAAATTGACATGTGGTTCTTAAAGCAATATGAAGATTTGTACCTTCTTGAAAAGGAAATTTCTACCTTTAATATTGATACTATTAATAAGGAGTTATTATTAGAAGCCAAGCAAAAGGGTAATGGAGATAGGCAAATAGCTCATATGCTAGGCTGCTTAGAGAGCCAAGTATATAGAAAGCGTGAAGAATTAAATATCAATCGGGTTTATAAATTAGTTGATACCTGTGCTGCTGAATTTAAAGCTAAAACACCCTATTATTATTCAACATTTGAAAATGAAGTAGAAACTGCTGATGGTCATCGTTTTTCAGATAACGAAAGTATAGTTACTGATAAAAAGAAAATTATTGTTTTAGGTTCTGGTCCAAATAGAATAGGGCAAGGAATAGAATTTGATTACTGTTGTGTTCATGGGGTTTTAGCTGCTGCTGAATGTGGCTATGAAACCATCATGATAAATTGTAATCCAGAAACAGTTTCAACAGATTTTGATACTGCTGATAAGTTATATTTTGAACCTGTATTTTGGGAACATATATATGATATTATAAAACATGAAAAGCCTGAAGGTGTGATTGTTCAATTAGGAGGACAAACAGCTTTAAAGTTGGCTGAAAAATTGACTAAATATGGTGTAAAAATTATAGGGACAAGTTTTGAATCACTTGATTTAGCTGAAGATAGAGGGCATTTTTCTAAATTATTAAAAGCAAATAATATTCCTTTCCCTGAATTTGATATTGCAACAACTGCAGACGAAGCTTCGGCAGTTGCAGATGTTTTAGATTTTCCAATATTGGTAAGACCCTCTTATGTATTAGGAGGTCAGGGTATGAAAATTGTTATTAATAAAGAAGAATTAGAAAAACATGTTGTTGATTTATTAAGGCGTATGCCAGGAAATCAGTTGTTATTAGATCATTATTTAGATGGAGCAATTGAGGCAGAAGCAGATGCAATTTGTGATGGTGAAGATGTTTATATTATTGGAATTATGGAGCATATAGAGCCCTGTGGTATTCATTCAGGAGACAGTAATTCTATCTTACCACCCTTTAATTTAGGAGAGTTTGTAATGCAGCAAATTAAGGATCACACAAAGAAAATAGCATTATCGTTAAATACGGTAGGCCTAATAAACGTTCAATTTGCTATAAAGGATGATGTCGTTTATATTATTGAAGCCAATCCAAGAGCTTCTAGAACAGTTCCTTTTATCGCAAAAGCTTATGGGGAGCCCTATGTTAATTATGCTACAAAAGTGATGCTTGGAGAAAAGAAAGTAAAAGACTTTAATTTCAATCCAAAATTAGAAGGTTACGCAATAAAACAGCCTGTATTCTCATTTGATAAATTCCATAACGTGAATAAACAATTAGGGCCCGAAATGAAGAGTACTGGTGAGAGTATACTGTTCATTGATAGCTTGAAAGATGATCAATTTTATGATCTTTATTCCAGAAGAAAAATGTATTTAACTAAGTAACTATATTATAAGTTTTCAAATTCCATTCTACTTCATTAAATTTTTTTTTTTAAAAAACTCCTCTATAAAGTTGGCTCATTAATAATTATTATATTTATTTGTAATAAATAAGTCAATTTTTATGAAAAATAATTCCCATTTATTAATTTACAGTTTAATTATTTCACTTGTACTTTTAGGATGTACAACTACTACTTATGATGATATTGAACCTGTAGATGACCCAATTTTGGATATTGTCACTTATCAAGAAGTTAAGTCTATTATCGATAATAACTGTTTAAATTGCCATGGTAATCCTCCCCAAAATAACGCTCCAATGCAATTGACAACTTATGATAATGTAAAAGAAGCGGTGTTAAATAGAGATCTTATAAGTAAAATAAGTCTTAATGATGGAGCAGATGGATTAATGCCTTTGGGAGGACCAAGGTTGTCTCAGGCATCTATTGATTTAATTTCTGTATGGGAAGAAGATGGGCTTTTAGAAAACTAAAAATTAATGTTATGAAAAACCTGTTACTTGTAATTATTTTTTTATCAAGTATTTTTTCTATAGTAAATGCTCAAGAAAAATTTATTACAAAATCTGGAGAAATTAATTTTGAAGCCTCTGTGCCTTCTTTTGAAGAAGTGAAAGCTAAAAATAACGATGTAAGTGCGATTTTAACAAGTAATGGAGAATTTGCAAGTTTGGCTTTAATAAAAGGTTTTCGTTTTAAGGTAGCTTTAATGGAAGAGCACTTTAATGAGAATTATGCAGAATCCTCTAAATATCCAAAAGCAACATTTAAAGGGAAAGTTATGGCTTTTGATATTACAGGATTATCAACAGATGATAAGGAATATGTTGTAATAGGAATGGTTAATATGCATGGCGTTGATAAAAAAATTGAAACTAAAGCATTGATAAGAAAAGTAGGTGGTATTATATTTTTAGATACTCAATTTGTTTTAAAACCTGAAGATTTTAATATTAATATTCCAAATGTTGTAAGTAGTAAAATTGCTGAAGAGATTCATATTTCTACTAGCTTTGAATTAAAAGGAAAACTCTAAAAATATCATTTTTGAAAAAACAAGTTAAAATAGTTATAGCTTTAGTTTTCGTATCCCTTGGGCTTTATTTTGCGTACAATTATATGTACCAAGATCATAGAGATATTAAAGCTGAAAAAGCCGTAGTTTTAATACCTGCTTCAGAATTAATTAGTTATTTTAATGAAAATAATTCCAAAAAAGTATTAAATAAAACAGTGCAAGTTTCAGGGATAATCACAGAAATAAATACTAAAAATATTATCCTGGATGATAAAGTACAATGTAGTTTTGATTCAGTATTAAAAAATTTAAATTTAAATGAAACCATAATCGTAAAAGGTAGGTGTATCGGTTTTGATGAACTTTTTGAAGTTGTTAAAATGGATCAATCCTCAATTATTAAATAATAATGTTTATGAAAAAAATTGCATTGCTTTTATTATTAGTTCCTTTTTTTGTTTTTTCACAAGACGATTTATTAAATGAATTAGATAGTGATAGTGAAGTTGATACTAGAGTGACTTCCGTTTTTAAAGCTCTTAAAGTTGTTAATTTTGAAAGCACTAAACTCGTTAATAAAAAAGATCTTTATTTAATAATAGCCCACAGATTTGGTTCTGTAAAAAATGGAATTGATGACTTTTTTGGTTTGGATCAAGCTGTGACTCAAATAAAATTTATTTATGGCCTTACTGAATGGTTAAATTTAGGTGCAGCAAGAAGCTCCAATCAAAAAAAATATGGACTTCAAGCTAAGTATAGATTGAAGTATCAAGAGACAGATGGATTTCCTGTTACCATAGTAGGGTATAATTTAATAACTGCAAATACAGCTTTAAAAGATGATATCTATCCTAATATTGAATTTCAAGATCGTTTAACATATACAAGTCAACTACTTATATCAAGAAAATTTAATGATAACTTATCATTACTATTAGCACCAACTTATATTCATGAAAATCTAGCAACTAGAAGTTATGTTTTGCAAGAAGATGGTTCTACCAAAACATATGATGAAGAGAATGATCAATTTGATATAGGTGTTGGAGGACGCTATAAAATTTCAAAAAGAGTTAGTATTAATATTGATTATGGTATTCACTTAAACCGCAATAGCAATTCTGTTTATAATAATCCGCTTTCCATTGGAGTAGATATTGATACTGGTGGTCATGTATTTCAAATGAATTTTACCAATGCTCAGGCGATGTTTGAAGAAGGATTTATTACTCAAGGACAAGGTGATTGGTCCGATGGAGATTTCTTCTTTGGCTTTAATTTAATTAGGGTGTTTTAATTAATCTTTAAATGAGGTAAAGTGTTTTTTAAGCTTATTTGTGGCTTACTTATTTCATGATTTTTATATTTGAATGCTAACACAATAATTAATCTTCCTCTTTAGATCTTAATAATATTTGCTCTGGTATTGATTTTTTTGCTTTGGCACCTAATTTTTTAATCTTCTCTACACTATTTACTAGGTTACCACGTCCATCTACTAATTTATTCATAGCGGCTGAATACTCATCTTTTGCAGATTCAAGTTTTTTTCCAACACCTGTTAAGTCTTCTACTAAGCCTACAAATTTATCATACAAAGCACCTGCTTGTCTAGCAATTTCTATTACATTTCTTTTTTGATCTTCTTGTTTCCAAATAGAAGAAACAGTACTTAAGGTTGCCAAAAGAGTGGAGGTAGATACCAAAACAACATTTTTGTCAAAGGCTTCTAAATAGAGTTTGTTATTTTCATTAAAAGCAATTAATAATGCTGCTTCAATAGGAACAAACATCAAAACATAATCTGGAGTATTGATTCCGTAAAGTTCCGTGTATTGTTTTTCACTTAATTCTTTAATATGCTTTCTTATACTCGCAATGTGTTTTTTTAAATGCTTGTCCTTATCTTCTTTGTTTTCTGAGCTAAAATAGCCTTCATATGCAGTTAATGAGACTTTCGAATCTACTATTAAGTGTTTGTTGTCCGGAAGATTAATGATAAAATCTGGTTTTTTTAAATTTTCATTTTCATCTCTATATCCTCCTTGAGTCGTAAAATGAATTCCATTACTAAGCCCTGCCTTTTCCAATAGTATTTCCAATTGAATTTCTCCCCAATCACCCTGCGCTTTACTATCTCCTTTTAACGCTTTTGTTAGGTTAATAGCCTCCCTACTCATTTGTTGGTTAAGCTTTTCCAAGCCTTCTAACTGCTGTTTTAATGCGGAATGCATTCCAACACTTTCCTTTTGAGAAGTTTCCACTTTCTTTTCGAAAGATTCAATTTTTTTCTGAAGAGGGTTTAATAATAAATCTAAATTTACTTTATTCTGTTTGGTGAATTTTTCAGATTTTTCGTCTAGAATTTTATTAGCTAAATTTTCAAATTGTATCCTTAGCTTTTCTTCTTGATCTACAAGTTTTTTTTCTAAAGTTGTAAACTCTGTAGTTTTTTTAGTTAATTCATTTTTAAATGAATCCTTTTCAGTTCGCATCAATTCAAGATTGCTTAGCGCTTCTTGTATTTCTGACTCCAGCCTATCTTTTTGTTCTTCCGTATTTAAAATAGCTGCTTCCAATTTACTAGTTTCCGATTTGTTTTTTAAAGAAGTAAATCGATTGCTAATAAATGCACCTATGGCAACACCAATAACTAACAATAAAAGAGGTATGAAGATTTCGCTCATTTTTTTATGATAAGAGTTTAACGATCTTATAAAGGTAACCAATGTATTTTAATCTTTCAATACAAAACGTTTCAAATCTTTATCGAAATGTATCGTTTCAGATGGAAATAAAGTGTCAAAGCAACATAATTCAATAAGCTTATTTGGCTCATCGAAATGGACTTTATCTGCTGTCATTACTATCATTTTATCAGAAACTTGAATGGCTAAATCTATTTCGTGTGTTGAAAATAAGATGGTTTTATGTTTTTCAACTGCCAATCTTTTTAATAATTTTAATAGATACGCTCGGTGATAAATATCCAAATGTGTAGTGGGCTCATCCAATAGAATTATCGGTGTGTCTTGAGCAAGCGCTCTTGCGATCATTACTCGTTGTAATTGACCATCACTAAGTTCCAAACACTTATTGTTTATTAGGCCTTCAATTTCAGTGATATCAATAGCATTCTGAATTATATTTTTGTCATTTTCAGAAAGTGTTCCAACCCAATTGGTATAAGGATGTCTTCCTAGTGAAATTAATTCTAAAACTGTTAAGTTTTTTGATGAAGGGGCTTCTGTCAATACGATACTTAAGGTATTTGCTAATTGGAAAGAATCGTATTCTGATATGTTTTTGTTGTTTAAAGAAATAGAACCCTTTAATGCAGGTTGCATATGAGCTAATGTTCTTAATAAGGTAGATTTTCCAATTCCGTTGGTGCCTACAATACTAACTAATTCGCCCTTTGGTATCGAAAAATTGATTCCTTTAGAAATAAGTATGTGTTCCTTTTTTGAAAAATACCCAATGGATAAATCTTTAGCTTCTAAAACAGGATGTGACTTTTTCAAAGACATTTTTTTGTATGTTTTAAAATAATAATTTTCGTTTTCTAACCAATAACCAAATAACAACTGGCGCTCCAAATAATGATGTAATAGCATTAATTGGCAAGGTAAAATCACTAAATGGTAATTGAGCAATGGTATCACAGACGAGCATTAATATGGCGCCACTTAGTAAAACTGCTGGCAATAAAATAAAATGATTAGAGGTAGTGAAATATTGTCTTGTTAAATGGGGGACCGCAAGTCCTACAAATGCTATTGGACCAGCAAAAGCAGTAATTCCTCCAGCTAATAAACTTGTTGCAATGATAATTAATAAGGTTAATTTTTTTAAGTTGACACCCATACTTTTGGCATAGTTTTCACCTAATAATAATGCGTTTAAAGATTTAATGGAGGATAAACAAATTAATAAACCAATCAAAATACAACTAAATAAAATTAGTATTCCATTCCAAGAAACATTTCCTAAGGTTCCAAAACTCCAAAAAACAAATTGTTGTAATTGTTCTGCATTACTAAAATATGATAAAACGGAGACTACTGCTGATGTAACACTACCAAACATTAAGCCAATTATTAAAATGGTCATGGTATCTTTAACTTTAAAGGTTACAGATAATACCGCAAGTAATACTAAAAAACTACCTAGAGCAGAAGCGATTACTAAACTCCAAGATCCTAATAAAAAACCTCCTAATGTTCCACCAAAAACTCCAGCACCTAATATTAATAAGGCAACTCCCAAACTAGCGCCACTACTTAATCCTAAAACAAAAGGTCCTGCTAAAGGGTTTCTAAATAATGTTTGCATGATAAGTCCAGAAACAGCTAAACCTCCACCTGCTAAAATTGCGGTTAGTGCTTTTGGTAAACGGTAATCCAAAATAATAAATTGCCATGAAGACTTTGTAGCTTCTCCACCAAATAAACTTGAAAAGACTTCTTTAATAGGTATTGAAACGGTACCCAAGCTTATATTAATAAAAAATGTAATTACTAATAATAGTATTAGAATTATAAAATGGGATCGATATGTTTTTTGAGTTTCCAATTATTTGAGTTGATCAAAAAAGTATAAATTATGATTTGGTAATAATGCTGGATGTAATATTTTTATCATATCCTTTAATACAATATCTGGTCTATTTGGCGCTAATTCAAAATATAATAAGCCACCAGTTTCTCCAACTTTATTGGTAAAACTATATACTTGATCATTTTTAAATGCATCAAATTGTTCATAAACAGCATGGGCCTCTTTTAATTGTTTCAATGTAGTATAATAACTTGGTCCAATCCAAATTTGAGCGTGCTCACCTTTTTCTAAAACGGATTCTAAATTTAAGGAATGACTTCCGGCACCTTCTGAATCACTCCATAGATAATCTCCATTTGCATCAGCTATAAATTGTGCTGCCCAACTTTTCCCTTGAGGTAAATACCAAACATCTTTATACATAGCACCACTTATAACTGTAGGGATTGATTTTGCTTTTAATGCAAGTTCTTTTGCATTTAGATATACTGTTTTAATTTCTGAAAACAATTTATTAGCTAGTTCTTCCTTATTGTAAAAAGCTGCAAAAAATTTAATCCATTCTGCTTTTCCCAATGGAGTTATTTCTGTCCAATCTCCATTATATAATACGGGTATTCCAGTTTTTTTAAGCGTATTAAACGTTTTATTATTTCCATCTACTGCAAAACCGATGACTGCATCTGGACTTAATTCTATAAGAGATTCCGTATTGATATCTTCGTTTTTACCTAATTCTTTTATAAATCCTTTATGTATTCTTTCTCTTGTTTTTTTAGAGGAGATATAATCTAAATTTGGAAACCCAATTAATGTTTGATCGACTTCTAACATTTCTAGAGAGGGAATGTGGGTGGTAGAAGTAACTACAATGTTTTTTATAGGAATAGTTACAATGGCATCATATTGTTCGGGTGATTCTAGTACAGTTCCCTCTTCAATCAATGCATATTTAAAAACCTTTTCTGCTCCAGGCCAAGCATTTTTTAAAGTGATTACTTTATATCCTTCGTGGTAAGTAATATCAAATCCTTTTGCATATTCAATTTTTGAATCTTTATTGGTATTTACTTCTTCAGTTTTTACTTCCTGTTGTTTTTTACAAGAAATAAAAAGAAATAAAAAGAATAGGATGTAAATCGGTTTTTGCATTTTTCAAAAATAATAGTATTTGATTTGATTGTACCATTAAATAAAATCTTATTTTCGCTTCGAATTTGGTGAGGACGTTTTCTTTATTGCAAAATAACCTCTTAAAAGGGAATTCGGTATAACTCCGAAGCTGTTCCCGCAACTGTAAGTCATTTCAAATATATAATTTGAAACGGTACCTCTTTATAACCACTGCTCAGGCGGGAAGGTTGTACAAATGACAAGCCAGGAGACCTGCCTAATTCACTAATTAAAACGATCGAGCTTTCGGGATAAAAGCTAGTGAATATGAAAAAAAAACATCTCATCATCATATTAATTATTTGTTCGGCATCTATGTATGCTCAGCTAGATTCTATTCAACATTTAAATGAAGTGTTGTTAATAGATGCTAAGTTGGAGGATTATTCGGAAGGTTTTGAACTCATCCAGTTATCAGATACTTTAATAGCACGAAATTCGGTATCGTTAACGGAAGTTTTAAATTTTAATTCGACCATTTATTTTAAAGAAAATGGTTATGGAATGGTTTCTTCCCCTTCTTTTAGAGGAACCAATGCATCACAGACAGCTGTTATTTGGAATGGAATTCCTATCAACTCAAATCTTAGCGGTCAAACCGATTTCAATACGATTTCCCCAAGTTCTTTTAATACTATAATTATAAGAAGTGGAGGAGGTAGTACTCAATATGGGAGTGGAGCAGTAGGAGGAAGTATCCACTTAAATAATACCATCGATTTTGAAAGCAAGCAATCATCAGGATTAAGACTGTCTTATGGTAGTTTTTCAACAATTGGCGGTGTATTTAAAAGTAGATTTTCATCTGATAAAAAGTATATTGATTTGGGAGTCGATTTTATTAGTTCAGAAAACAATTATGAATACATCGATTTAAATCGAAAAAATGAAAATGGAAATTTTGATAAACTTAGTATATCTGCAAATGCAGGATTAAATTTTGGAAAAAGCACCCTTTCTTGGAATTCAAATTACTTTTTAGGAAACCGAAACTTTTCAGGAACCATTACATCACCTTCAAAGGACAGTTATAAAGATATAACAACACGAAATTTGGCAACTTGGAATAAGTCTTCCAATAAATGGAATAATACGATAAAAGGAGCTCATACTTTTGAAAGATATCAATACTATCCTAACGCTGAAAATAACTTATATTTTGAAGGACAATCAACTACTTATTTAGGAGATTATCAATTGGAATATGAAATAAATAAGGATCTGAAAATAAGTTCCATAATCAACTACACCTATATCAAATCTAAAGGAAGTAATATTGGAACTAACGATCGAAATACCTTAGCTGCAATACTCTTATGGAAGCATCATATAAATGAAAAATTGAGTTATGGTATCAATTTACGGCAAGAGTTTTTAACTAATTTTGAGAATCCTTTTTTGGCTTCTTTTGATGTTAAGTATGCTATAAATAATTGGTATACATTAAAAGCAAATGCCTCTAAAAATTATCGAGTACCTACTTTTAACGATTTATATTGGACTAATGGCGGAAATGAAAATTTAAACCCTGAAACTTCTTATCAAACTGAGATTGCTAATCAATTTATATGGAATCAATTTCAGTTGAATATAACCGGTTTTTATATTTCTTCGGAAAACTTGATAAAATGGCAACCAGGTGAAGACGGTTTATTTACACCATTAAATATCTCAAAAACTGAAAATATTGGTATTGAAGTAGACGGTAGCTATTCAAAATCATTAAAAAAACATCAATTAAATTTGGTCTTTAATTATGCATACACCGCTGCTAAAGACTTAGAAAAAAACAAACAATTAATCTATGTTCCTTATCATAAGGCAACTGGAGCTTTTAATTATAATTATAAAAAACTTAGTGTTTATTATCAATTACTATTTAACGGTGAAGTGTTCACAACTACTGACAATAATGGAGTTTTAGATGGGTATTCAGTTTCCAATTTAGGATTGGAATACCTGATACAGGAAAAATTATTTCCAATAAAAATTGGAATTAAACTCAATAATATTTTTAATACTTATTATGAGAATGTTGCTTACCGGCCTATGCCAAATAGAAATATACAAACCTTTATAACCTTTAAATTTTAAAAAATGAACTTATTAAAAAGCACCGCTTATTTATTGATTTTCACCTTCTTAGTTACTTCTTGTACTCAGGATGATGATGATATAATAGTGCCATTAGGAGATTATGAATACGGATTCTTAATCACGAATGAGGGCCCTTTTCAAAATGGATCAGGTACTATATCATTTGTTTCAGATGATTATTCATTAGTAGAAAATCAAATTTTCAATCAAGTTAATTCATCTGATTTGGGAAATATAGTGCAGTCTATGGGTTTTAATAATGATCATGCTTATATCGTTGTAAATAATTCTAATAAAATTGAAGTTGTAAATCGATATACTTTTGAAACGATTGCTACGATAACAGAAGGGTTAAATAATCCAAGATATTTTGTGTCTTCAGGGAGTAACGGTTATGTTACTAATTGGGGAGATCCTTTCGATAATACTGATGATTTTGTTGCCGTAATTGATATTTCTACAAATACGGTTAGTTCAATTATACCTGTTGCTTTTGGTCCAGAGAAATTAATAATGGCAAACAATGATTTGTATGTAGCTCATCAAGGGGGCTATGGTCAAAATAATATTTTATCTGTGATAGATGTATCAGCTAATATGCTCGAGTCAACAATTGAAGTAGGAGATGTTCCCAATTCAATGGTAGTTTTAAATAATGACATTTGGGTGCTTTGTGGAGGTATTGTTGATTTTACTACTGGTAATGAAACCAAAGGTCAATTGGTAAAAGTTGAAACAAGTGACAATACTGTTGTACAAGCTTTCGACTTTTTAACAACTAAACATCCAACAAGTTTGTCGATTGATGGGTCCACTTTAATTTATAATTTGGATGGAGAAGTTTTTAGTAAAGAAGCAACTAGTAGTTCATTACCAACAAGCAGTATCATCACTGGATCTTTTTTTGCTATGGCAATTAATGACGGAAAGCTGTATGCTACTGATGCTGGTGATTTTGCAAGTAACGGAACATTAAAAATATTTGATTTATCTACCAATTCAGAAATAATAAGTATCGCTACAGGAATCAATCCTGGAGGAGTTTATTTTAACAATTAATTGAAAAAATAATAGTTGTAATTTCATTGGGATTGTTGTTATGAAAAAGAGTGTAGCTTTAGTTAGTTACACTCCCTTTATTGTTCATAAGTATCTTATCTATAGGTATATAAAGCCATGTGCATCCGTATATTTACATTGTAGAGAATAGACCCGCTAAAGTTTATTTTCTATTTCATTTTGTTGGGAGTTATCATTAATTTGGTAGCTCCTTTTTTGTATCTAAAGGTTTAAGGGTGGTCTAACCATTACCATATATATACTTAATGTACTGATATACAATGCTATTCTATGGTGTCTTATTTTATCTCAAGTAATATAAATTGATTGAGCTGTTTGCCGAAAACCTGAAAGTTATCATCAGAAACAAGGATTAATGACTGATTTCCATTATCGAGTATAGGACCAAAAGTAATGCCTTCAATATTATCAATAATGCCCTCAGTAAGCTCACTTTTAATAGCATCAAAATTGAAGAGTAATTCTTTTTTTAATGCAATATAATTGGTGTTTTTTAAGGAATCAATAGCTAATGAATTTGTAGTAGCATTATCTGCATAGGCATGATAAATGTTAACCGTGTTGCCATAAGGACCATAGTCACTTTGATACGTTCTTTCTATAACAAAAAAATGATTGGCTTTAAATTCTAATATATCGGTCACTCCATTGATATTAAAATCTCCCTTATTAGGCTTGGTAATAGGAGATAACTGATACACAAACTCTTTTATTGGTTTTCCGGTTTCTTTATCAAAATAAGTGAATCTAACAGGTGAATTTGCTTCCTGGTATATAGGTTCCTCACCATCTAATGGTAGGGGCAGTTCAAAAGCAGTCCAATAGCCTTTGTAGTCAAAACTATGGCTTAGTCCTTCTAATGTTTTATTATGAATGGGTTTAGGATTTGCAGCTGCTAAGAATTTAGTTGGCAATTGGAAGTCTTTTATAAATTCACCATTTTTTTTAGTTGAAAACAATAGCGGATCTTTACCTTTTTTAATAGAGCCTTCACTCACCATTATCATCTTATTGTTTGGCGTTGCAAGTATTGATTCTACATCCAAAAAATTATCTTGATAGAAAGGATCGCCTTTAAAAATAACCACATCAATGAAATTAATTTCCGAAATAGTATCATTTTGAATATTAATTTTTGCCTTGCAATAACGAGGCATGCTAGAATCATCAACTGCTAAATAATAAACTCCGTTTTTATAATCAATTCCTGAAAGCCCCCCAATTTTAGTTTCTTTTATTGTTTTATTAATAGGATAAACAAATTCATCTAAAAAATGAAGCGCTATTTGTTCTTCCTCTTTTGGGAAGGAAGAACAACAGATAAAAAGAAATGAACAACAGGTAAAGAATAAATATTTCATAAACAACATTTCAGTTTTATTGTTCTGCTATCATAAGTTGATAAATAGGAGATTGAGATTTGTTTTCCAATAATTCATTCCATTGAACATTCGTTCTAGGTTGTGGTTGTGGTATGGATAAAATATCATTTAAAGCAGCAGCTAAAAGAGGTTCATTAACATCACCTAAAATACCTAAATTGGTGTAGTTTTCTTTTAATTGGATGTCGGGAAACAAGCCATCTGCATAATCTGTAAATCCTAGCACATTAGCTGTTTTAAAAACTAAGGGTAACATTGCGTAGGTATGTCTTGGGTTCGCCTGACTTTTGCTAAAGTTAGGGGCAGGAGCATCATATAATAAAAAAGATGCCTGATATTTTCCAGTAGTGGTATCTCCAACTTGCATCATATTAATATATGGGTTTAGACCATTAATAACCAATTCACTTGCAGAAGCGGATCTTTTGGTAGTTAGCACATAGGCTTTTGTTAAGTTAAGATTATTAATAGCTTCGCCTGTAAAAATTTCGTTATTAAATAACTTAGGACTTGCATATTCAGCTTGACGATCTTCATTCCATTCTTCATTTATAAATACTTGATTATAAAACTGACCAGTTATCATACTGGATAAATCAATAGCAGTTTCAACAGAACCTCCACCGTTATATCTCAAATCGATTACTAGATCTGTAATGCCATCTGCTTTAAATTGTGCAAAAACAGCATTTAATTGAGCATCAAAATCCCTTGTAAAAGCATTGTACATTAAATAACCAATTTTCTGACCTTGTACTGTTAAGGTTTCTGTAATTAGTATTGGGTTCTCTGTATATTGTTGTTTTACTAATGCTATACTTTCTCCAGTTGGAGTAATGGTAGTTCCATCAAAAGTTGCTAGCGCTATTTCATAGGAGTTGAGGCTTAATAACTCAGAAAAGTTAGTGTCATTTATTTGTTGTCCATTAATGCTATTAAAAATCATGCCTCGTTCTAAGTTTTTAGATGCAGCATCTGTTCCTGGTAATACATAACGTATATAGCCAAAGACATTATTACTGCCATCGGGATAATAAACCAATCCGAATTCCATTCCATTATTTAAGCTAACTCCATTTAGAGCAGCTTCTAATACATTATAATCGCCTACTAATAAACTAAACCGATCTTGTGGAGATTTTAAAAAGCCAAATAAGCTTTCAGGAGTTTCAAACGAGTTTAAAAAAGTATTTAACTCGTCCTGATTAGCAAAATTATCATTTGCTAATTCTGGTGTATCTGCTTTATAAAGGTAAAAGTAATTAAGCCCTCTATAAATAAAGTTTCCAATATCTAAGTCTGAAACGGGTTGTATATTGTCATCTAAATCTTCAAAGCAAGAAACAAATAAAGTAACAATAGCAATTAGCAACAATAAGATTTTCTTTTTCATAAGATAGGGTATATTCAATATTTAATTAAACCACTAAAATAGTTACATTATTATTAATCGAAAATATTTTGTAACAAAATTGAGCGAGGCTCGTCTTCTTAATATAACAGCAAATAACTATTAATCAAATTGGAACAAAAAGAGTTTTTAAATACCATACTGCCCTATAAGGATACTTTATATAGGTTGGCAAAAAGACTTTTGGTTTCCGGTGACGAAGCAGAAGATGCTGTTCAAGAAGTTTTTTTGAAATTATGGAAAGGGAGAGATAAGATTGTTAATTACAAAAGCCCAGAAGCATTTGCAGTTACCATGATAAAAAATTATTGTTTAGATCGATTAAAATCAAAACAAGCTTCAAATTTAAAAATTGTCCATAGTAATTATAAAAACAGCGAAAACATTGAAAGAACTATTGAAGCAAACGAAGGGGTGGAATTGCTTACCAAAATCATGCAGACCTTACCAGAACAACAAAAAATAATCATGCAGTTAAGAGATATTGAGCAATTTGAATTTACTGAAATATCTCAGATGCTAGAAATAAATGAAACTGCAATTAGAGTAGCATTATCAAGAGCTCGAAAAGTAGTAAGAGAACAATTAATAAAACAATACAATTATGGAATTAGCTAAAATAGAATCATTATTAGCTTCTTATTTTGAAGGAAAAACAAGCTTAGATCAAGAAAAAACACTTCGAGAATATTTTTCTAGTGCTACTATCGCACCTCATTTAATGGCTTATCAAGGATTATTTGTAGGATTAAAAAATGCACAAAAAGAAGTCTCAAAAAGAGAAGTTAGCCTTCCTCAAACCTCAACTAATTCAAGAAGGTGGTGGTTGAGCATCGCAGCCTCTGTAGTTGTATTATTAGGAGTAGTTGGTTTACAATTTTCAGGAAATCAAATGACTCTGGAAGAGCAACATGCTTTAGCAGAATTCAATAAATCAAAAGCGACCTTATTCCTCATGTCTAAGAGTTTTAATAAAGGAACCCAAGAATTGGTAGTTATAGGTCAGTTTGCAGAAACAAAAAATAGAATTTTAAAATAAATAGTATTCAATAATCAATTAAATAAATAACATGAAAAAGTTAACAATTTTATTAGCAATAGTAGTAGCTCCAATGTTAATGAGCGCACAAGATGCATTCGACTCATTTGAAGATGAGCGGGAAGTAAGTTCGGTAGTAGTTACCAAAAATATGTTCAAACTTCTAAGTCAATTAGATTTAGCGTCTAATGATCCAGAAGCTAAAGAATATTTAGAATTAGTAAACAATCTAGATAATATCAAGATTTATACTACCGAGAATAAGGAAGTAGCAGCAAGAATGGATGTTGCTGTAGCAAGCTATTTATCAAAATCTCCAGGATTATCTGAATTGATGAGGGTAAAAGAGGATGGTAAAAACATTAAGTTTTATTCAAAAGAAGGTGAGAATGATAACTATGTAAGTGAATTGTTAATGCACCTTACAGGAAATGTGGATGGAGAAGATAGAACGATAATTATGAGTATTACAGGAAACATAGATCTTAAAAAGATTTCAAAGCTTACAAGCGATCTTAACATGCCTGGTAGCGAAGAGTTGAAGAATATAGATAAGAAAAACTAAAGGTATGATACTTATAAAATATGTTTTAGGAATTGGACTAGCAGCACTTACTTTATTTAGCTGTAGTAATAAAGAATCATTGCAACGCTATATCGTAGACAGGCAAAACGATGACTCTTTTTTAAAAATTGATATTGCAGCAAGTTTATTACAAACAGATAGCGCTAATTTATCTCAAGAAGAAAAGGATATTTTGGCAACTGTAAAAAAGATAAATGTAGTTGCATATCCAATAAAAGAAGGGGATGTTGTAGCTTATGAAGTAAAAAAACAAGAGTTAAAAAACATTTTAGATCAAGCACGCTATAAAACGCTAATAAAGTATGGTTCTAATAAACAAGGAGCAACGTTAAAATACGTAGGTGAAGAAGATGCAATTGACGAGATTATCGTATTTGCAAGTGACGATGAAAAAGGATTTGCTTTGTTTAGGTTGTTAGGTGATAATATGCGACCAGACCAAATGATAAAATTAATGAATGCTATTGAAAAAGGAGATGTAGATATCTCAAAACTAACATCGATAGGAAAGATCTTCAATATATAAAGAGAAGAATATTTTTAATAAAAAAGACCGACTATTTAGTCGGTCTTTTTTATTAATTCAATTTTATAATAATTTTTTAAATTCCAGTATAATTGGAAGGGCTAATCACTCTCATTTCTTCTTTTACACTTTCAGAAACTTCTAAGGTTTCTATAAAAGCAGCGATGGATTGTGCATTTATTTTTGCATTGGTTCGCGTTAATCCTTTTAAGGCTTCATAAGCATTTGGATATGCTTCCCGACGTAGAATGGTCTGAATTGCTTCAGCCACTACCGCCCAGTTATTTTCTAAATCCTCTGCAAATTTGCTTTTATTTAATAATAATTTATTCAATCCTTTTAAAGTAGATTGAAATGCAATTAAGGTATGTCCAAAAGGAACTCCTATGTTTCTTAATACCGTGCTGTCTGTTAAATCTCTTTGCAACCTACTTATCGGTAATTTTGCTGATAAATGCTCAAATAAAGCATTAGCAATCCCTAGGTTACCTTCACTGTTTTCAAAATCGATAGGATTTACTTTGTGGGGCATAGCACTAGATCCAACTTCACCTTCTTTAATTTTTTGTTTAAAATAATCCATAGACACATAGGTCCAGATATCGCGATCTAAATCGATAAGGATATTATTTATTCTTTTTAAGCAATCAAATAAAGCAGCCATATGATCGTAATGCTCAATTTGTGTAGTTGGAAAAGAATGATGAAGTCCTAATGTATCTTGTACAAAATTTTGTGCAAACGTTTTCCAATCGGTAGTTGGATACGCAACTTTATGAGCGTTAAAATTTCCGGTTGCTCCACCAAATTTCGCAGCACTTTTAATAGTGTCTAATAAATCGAATTGCTCTTCAATACGAACTACAAACACATTTATTTCTTTGCCTAAACGAGTAGGAGATGCTGGTTGTCCGTGAGTTCTTGCAAGCATTGGGATGTCAGCCCAATCGGAAGCTAAGGAAGCTAATTTGTTTTTTAATTCCAATAAAGATGGAACATACACCTCGTTCATCGCATCTTTTAATGATAATGGAACGGCGGTGTTATTAATGTCTTGAGAGGTCAATCCAAAATGAATAAACTCTTTATATGCTTTTAGGTTTAAGGTATCAAATTCTTCTTTAATAAAATATTCAACAGCCTTTACATCGTGGTTGGTGATACTTTCAATGTCTTTTATTCGCTGTGCATCTTCAGTAGAAAAGTTGGTATATATCTTTCTTAATTCAGGAAATAAAGAAGTGTCAAAACTAGTAAGTTGAGGTAGTTTTAATTCCACCAATGCAATAAAATATTCAATCTCTACTTGAACACGATATTTAATCAGCGCTTCTTCAGAAAAAAAAGGAATTAAAGAATTGGTTTTGGAAGCATACCGACCATCAATAGGTGAAACTGCTTGTAATGAATGGGTTGACATAGTTATGGGTTTGAATAGTTTACAATGCAATATGCAATGAAAAATAAAGATGTAAAGATAAGGAAGTTTAAGAGTATGGTATTATGCCTTTAGATTTTTTAACCGATACTTTTTAATTTTATTGATGGTTATTTTTCCACGAGCTTTATAAGCAGCTGTTTTGGTATTTATATGTTGTTCAATAATTATTTTTAATTCTGAATGAATCCAATCTATTTCAGTTCCTAATAAATATAGAGTTTCCATGGCGTATACCTCGGCAGCTACTTTTTGATTGGTGATAAGCCAATCAAAGCAACATTCAAGCATCGTATTTTTATACGTTATACTTAAAGCTTTAATTATAACAGCATCTTTCTTTTTGTAATAATGAGTAGCGAATATCATGCACATTTTTGAAAATGGTCTAATTGCTTGGTCTATTTCAATTTTAGGAAGGATATAGAAAAACTGTTCTAAATGAGGAATTAATAAATCCAACCGTTCTAAACATACAAACTCCAATACCCAAGCAGCTCTATAAGAAACCTCCTCTTTATTTTTTAAGCAATAGTTTAATAATTCAGGTAGGGTCTCTGGATGGTTGATCACCCAATGAGCAACTTCTAATCGAGTGGAACGATATGCGCTGGTATAGGTGAGTTTTTTAGCTAATATTTCAGAATTGGTTTCCATTGATACAACAGCTGAGCTTATTTAATGTTTTTTATATCTTCGTAAAAATTAATTTTAAAAATAAAGAATAAACTTGGATAATCAATTATTAGAACACTTACTTTCTTTTTTAACAGAACGAAGAAAAAACCTTTTTGAAGAGGTGATTTCTAAGCGCACTAGGCATTTTACAGTAGTAACAGAAGATGTTTATCAAATGCACAATACCAGTGCGGTAATGCGATCTTGTGATGTTTTTGGTATTCAGGAATTACATGTGATTGAAGAAAAAATAAGTAAAGAAATAGATAGAGAAATTGCAATGGGAGCTCAGAAGTGGGTGAACATACATCGCCATCATTCTACAAAAGAATGCATTGATAACTTAAAAGAAAATGGATATCAGATTATTGCCACCACTCCACATAATAATTCTACCGAATTAAAAGATTTTGACATTTCAAATAAATCAGCTTTTTTCTTCGGTAAGGAAAAGGAAGGGTTAAGTGATATTGTGATAGACGCTGCTGACGGATATTTAAAAATACCGATGTATGGTTTTACTGAAAGTTTGAACATTTCAGTTTCTGCAGCAATCATATTACAATCTGTAGTTACTAGATTAAAAGATTCCGGTATTGATTGGGAGCTTTCAGAACAAGAAAAAAATGAAATTAAGTTAGATTGGGCCAAAAGGAGTGTAAAAAGCTCAGTAAAAATTATAGAAAGATTTGATAAAATAAAATAATCACTTAATACTTGTAGTTTACAATTAATTGTTTAACTTTATCAAGAATTAAAAACATTTAAAATGAAAAAAACACTAACAATTTTATTATTAGCTATTTTACCTTTTACAGGTTTTACTCAAGAAAAGCAAGTCTATGAATCTATTACCTACATCAATGATGTGTCGGTTTCTGAAATTCCAAGATTTGTTGAGCTCTTCAAAAAATTTACCGATATGTCTATGGGAGAAAATAGAACGATGACTGGGGAATGGGTTTTTAGACATTGGTATGGGTCTGGCCATACATTTACAATAGCTTCTCAATACAATAGCATGGAGGACTATCTCGTTGATAGCGATCTAGCCAATGATAATATCAGAGCTAAAATTAAAGCTACTACAGGTAAGAAGGAACAAGAAGCATTAATGGCTGAATGGTCTGAGTTAGCAGCATTCTGGAATAACCATAGCGATGAAATACGAATTGCTAATGCTACTACCGGGTTTTATTACAAAGAAGATGTTAATTTTGATGTACCTTTTGTAATGTCTGTTGGACGTTATAATTCTTCAGGTGATTGGGCTGATATGGGGAATGCGTTTTTTGATTGGGCAATTGCTCCTGATGTTGATAGTGGTGCTTCTATTGCTGGTGGTGTAAGTTACCATTATATGGGTTCTGGTCCTGATGTAGAAGTTTGGAGTTGTTATAATAGTTTGGTAGATTTTGCTACTGCTGTTACTGCAGACAGAACGGATACAGATAAAAGCAAAGCAGGACGTACAGCTTTTTGGAGTCTTGCCGATGGAGCGCATGAAGATCAAATCTACTTGCACATTGGACATGTAGATATGGATAAAGGAGTTTTTGATTTAGCCGGAGCAGATCGCTAAAAATTAAATTAAATATATAAATTAAAGAGGTGCTTTGCACCTCTTTTTGTGTTTTAAATGTACTAAAAGTTGTTTATTTACATAAATTATTCCTGCGATATGAAATTAGTTTTTGCAACTCATAATGAAAATAAAATAAGAGAGGTAAAAGCGTTAATGCCTTCTTATATTGAATTGTTAAGCTTAACAGATATTGGTTGCTTTGATGAAATACCTGAAACTTCTTTAACGATAGAAGGAAATGCCTTATTAAAAGCAAACTTCGTAAAAGAACATTATGGCTTTAATTGTTTTGCCGATGATACTGGATTAGAGGTTCAAGAGCTAAATAATGAGCCTGGTGTTTATAGTGCAAGGTATGCTGGACCAGCTAATGATGCCCACGCTAATATGGATAAATTATTAGCAAATTTAAATAACAAAAGCAATCGCAGCGCTCATTTTAAAACAGTTATTGCCTTGATCCACTCTGAAGAAACAGAAATTTTCACGGGTATTTGCAAGGGAACTATTACTAGAAATAAAAATGGAACTTCAGGATTTGGATATGATCCAATATTCCAACCAATTGGCTTTAAAAAAACATTTGCTGAAATGACATTAGCGCAAAAAAGTGAAATTGGACATAGAGGAAAAGCTGTTCGTTTATTAATCAATCACTTAGCGAAAGCTTAGTTTAAAAATAAAGCATTATATTTGCCGCTTGAAAATCCTCAGGATGAGGACCTGTTGAGTGAAGTAGTATAGGATTTATTTGTCGAGTATACTTCTAAAACAGCACACAAATAAATTAAATAAAATACTACAATGAGCACATTTGCTGAATTAGGTCTGGAAGAAAATCTTCTTAAGGCCATCGAAGATATGGGGTTTACAACTCCATCTGATGTACAAGAAAAAGCAATCCCCGTTTTACTAGAAAAAGATACCGATATGGTTTCTTTAGCACAAACTGGAACTGGTAAAACAGCAGCGTTTGGTTTTCCTATGTTACAAAAAATAGATATAGGAAGTCGTACTACACAAGGGTTAATACTTTCTCCAACTAGAGAGCTATGTTTACAGATTACCAACGAAATTAAAAACTACGGTAAGTATTGCAAAGGATTAAATGTGGTAGCTGTATATGGAGGAGCTAGCATTAGTGATCAAGCCAGAGATATCAAAAAAGGAGCACAAATTATTGTAGCTACTCCTGGAAGAATGAAAGACATGATTGGTAGAAGAATGATCGATATTTCAAAAATTGAATATTGTGTTCTTGATGAGGCTGATGAAATGTTAAATATGGGATTCTATGAAGATATTACAGAAATACTTTCCTATTCTCCAGATGATAAGAGCACTTGGTTGTTTAGTGCAACGATGCCAAGAGAAGTTTCTAACATCGCTAAAAAATTCATGCATGATCCCGTTGAAATTACTGTAGGTGGTAAGAACATGGGAGCAGAAAACGTATCTCACGAATACTATTTAGTAAATGCTAGAGATCGTTACAATGCTTTAAAAAGACTTGCAGATGCAAATCCGTCTATATTTTCAGTTATATTTTGTCGTACCAAAAGAGATACGCAAAAAGTAGCAGAATTATTGATAGAAGATGGCTATAGTGCTGCTGCATTACACGGAGATTTAAGTCAGAATCAACGTGATTTGGTGATGAAATCTTTCCGTAATAGACAAATACAAATGTTAGTAGCAACAGATGTTGCTGCACGTGGAATAGATGTAGATGATATTACACACGTAATAAATTACCAGTTGTCAGACGAAATGGAAACCTATACACACCGTAGTGGGCGTACAGGTAGAGCTGGGAAAACTGGAATTTCTATAGTGATTGCTTCAAAAAGTGAAACTCGAAAAATTCATGCCATAGAAAAAATTATTCAAAAGAAATTTATTTTAAAAGAAGTTCCTTCAGGAATGGAAATTTGTGAAGTTCAATTGTTTCATTTAGCAAATAAAATAAAACAAACAGAAATTAATCACGATATCGATGCATACCTTCCAAATATCAATGAAGTATTGGCAGAGTTTTCAAAAGAAGAATTGATTAAAAAAGTGTTTTCTGTAGAGTTTACAAGATTCTATAATTATTATAAAAAAGCGAAAGATCTAAATGTAGCTGCCGGTGATATGTCGGAAGGATCTAAAGATACCGTTCGTTATTTTATCAATATTGGAGGGAAAGATGATTTTGATTGGATGAGTTTAAAAGATTTCTTAAAAGAAATGTTGCATCTTGATCAAGATGATCTTTATAAAGTAGATGTTAAAGAAAGTTTTTCTTTCTTTAACACAGATACAAAGCATCAAGAATTAGTAATGGATTTCTTTAAAGATTTTGAACTTGAAGGAAGAAGAGTGTCTGTAGAAATTTCAAAAGACACCGGTAGAGGAAAACGTGGAGGAAGAGATCGCGATCGCGGTGGAAGCCGAGGAGGATTTAAAAGTCGTGGTGGAGAAAGAAGAGGTGGTAGTGACCGAAGAGATGATAGAAGAAATAGTGGAAGCGGAGATGATAGAAGAGGTGGCGGTAGAAGTAGCGGAAGCGGTGATGACCGAAAAGGTAGCGGTGATGACCGAAGAGGTAGCGGAAGCGGAGATGATAGAAGAGG
>Ga0307985_10000465_pt1 | contig 24501 bp, 25 predicted proteins | sample EllFjometageno80_FD_203155 | JGI IMG/M metagenome (GOLD analysis project Ga0307985, IMG submission 203155) | Marine microbial communities from Ellis Fjord, Antarctic Ocean - #80 | ecosystem: Environmental > Aquatic > Marine > Unclassified | place: Southern Ocean | collected 2014-10-09 | reverse complement strand
TTACGCTTGGAAAAAGAAATACGGACCTAATTCTGCTAAACACCAAGTGCTAGCCGCAGAACAGGCCGAGATTCGCCAGCTTAAGAAGGAGTTAAAACGCGTCACCGAAGAGCGCGATATCCTAAAAAAAGCCGCGGCGTACTTTGCCAGCCAGTCCGCGTAAGGTACGCCTTTATTAGGTCTCACAATAAGGCATGGCCTGTTCGCTGACTCTGCAACTTGTTGGACCTGCATCCCAGCGGCTATTACGCCTGGATAAAAAAACCGCAGTCTAGACGAGCTTCTGCGAATGGACGGCCCACAGGCCTGATTAAGCAAATCTGGCTGGAGAGCAGTGCGGTTTATGGTTACACGAAGATCTACAGTGATTTGCGAGAGTACGGTGAGTATTGCAGAGAGGCTCCGGTCTACCGGCTAATGCGAGCAGCTGGGCTTCGGGCGCAGATTGGTTATCAGCGCCCTCGGCATCGAAGCGGGCAACCCCATGTTGTAGTCCCGAATCGGTTACAACGGCAATTTAATCCGGCTACGCCAGATGCGGCATGGGTGACGGATATCACTTATATTCGCACGCACGAAGGCTGGTTATATCTTGCTGTCGTATTGGATTTTTTTTCAAGAAAAGTAATAGGCTGGTAGATGCAATCTCGGATTACTAAGGAGATCGTATTAAACGCATTGCTAATGGCTGTATGGCGACGAAGCCCAACTACTCAGGTAACCGTGCATTCAGATCAAGGGAGTCAGTATACGAGTCATGACTGGCAGTCTTTTCTTAAAACACATGGTTTGGAAGGGAGTATGAGTCGTCGAGGGAACTGTCATGATAGTGCGGTGGCCGAGAGCTTTTTCCAGTTACTGAAGCGAGAGCGAATTCGCAGGCAAACCTACGCTACAAGAGACGCAGCTAGGAGTGATATTTTTGATTACATTGAAATGTTTTATAACAGCAAACGACGGCACAGTTCCAATAATCAGCTATCGCCTGTAAAGTATGAAGAGCGTTATCAACAGAGGCTGCTAAGTGTCTAGAGAGTTGATAGCGATTCAAATATCTTTCGCTAACAAACCTTTAAACTTTTGAGCTTCGATCCTGGCATCGGCTAGCGGAATGTCCGGAAAGCCACCTAGACCGAGATTCGCTCTTTTCTTAGTGAAGGCACGAGAGTAGTTGAATAGCCTGAGTTTAGTAGCATTAGGCTTCACCCTAAGATAAAGGCCTTTGCCATCAGCAAGGTTGTATTCTTTTTCGCGGGGCTTTGCCTGCTTTACCTCAGTATTGGTAAGCGGCCTTGTGGTATTCGCCATTGTAACATTCCTCCCATCAAGATGAGCTGGTGTTACAAAGAATATTGCATTAAATTCCGGATGTTGCACTACAGCACTGGACGCTAAAAGAGCCTAATTGCATGGATTGTTCAAATATTTTAAGGAGTTATAGGCACTACTGGACAGTGTGATACCTTGATATGGTGCGGATGGGGAGACTTGAACTCCCACACCTTTCGATACTAGAACCTAAATCTAGCGCGTCTACCAATTCCGCCACATCCGCATTTATCAAAAAGCTTATTAGCCCTTGAAGGGCGCGTATTATACCTAAACCAGCGCTATTGCCAAGATCAAAATTACTGACTGTCAATACAGCAAATTCTGGCGTTATACTGACTGCCCTTAATCAAGCAACCTCAACGCAAGTCTCAACTCAGGATCAGCCTATGTCTCACCTCGAAGTCTCAATCAGCAATGGCATTGCCACACTTACCATGAACCGGCCTGAGGCCAGAAACGCTCTCAGCATGGAGATGCGCTCTGAGCTTTGCAGCGCGCTGCACGATGTGGAGATTGATACATCGGTCCGCTGCGTTGTTCTAAACGGCGAGGGAGATCATTTTATGGCGGGCGGTGATGTAAAGGGTATGGGTGAGACCATCAAGAAGCCAGCAGATGCAATTAAAAAGGAATTCATGCTACGCATCCACGATCTTCACCCGATCATGTTCGCCATGCGCAGAATGCCTAAACCCATTATTGCGAGTTGCCGGGGAGCAGCAGCAGGTGCTGGCGTGAGCATGGCGCTTGCCTGCGACCTGGTAATAGCCTCACAGGACGCCTTCTTCACCCTCGCCTACTGCAAAATTGGCACAAGTCCTGACGGGTCCTCCTCCTTCCATCTGCCGCGCGCCGTAGGCATAAAGAAAGCAATGGAAATAGCGCTTTTGGGTGATCGCTTCAGTGCACAGACGGCGAAGGACATCGGAATGATAAATTTCGTTGTTCCTGATGATCAATTGGATTCAGAAACACAGAAACTAGCTAGCAGGCTGGCCGCCGGCCCTACGCATGTCTATGGCAATACCAAGGCGCTGTTCTATCGATCCCTTGAGAGCGAGTTTGAGTCACAGTTACAGGCTGAGGCGGAGTATTTTTCTGACTGCGCCTCACGGGCAGACTTCAAAGAGGGGGTTACCGCGTTTATCGAAAAACGCAGCCCTACATTTACAGGAGAGTGAGGTTTACTGTTACTGAATCCCAGATGAAATTTGTAACGCTTCCAGATTTTCCTGGAGGCGGAACAGGCTTTCATTGATCTGCAGCCTGTGGGCATTCACAGACTCCATAGATTCTTCGATATACTCCAATCTGCCAACCAAACCCAGTACAGTGCTATCGCCGCTATTGAGTGACTGGCGTATCGAGGAAAGATCACCGCGCATTACATCTAGCTCCTGAACTGAATTGCTTAGCCCATCCACAGATTGCATTATTGCTGCGACATCTGTGTTCATCGCGTTGATCTTCGTTTCTGCCACCATTGCTGCCTGATTGCTCGACGCGATCTGCTGACTGTTTATAGCTGTAGTTTCATTCTGCCCTTCGTTCACCAGGGCGATTTTCGCGATATCAGACTGCAAATCCTCTACAGAGCCATTAATTACGCGTCGCGCGGCCCAGAGCTTGTCTATCTCCGAGAAATTGAAGTCCATTCTCTCAAACATATTAAATGCAGACTCTTCGGTAGATTCTCCGGCAAGAGCGAGACGCCTCTCTAAATCGGCAATGCGCAGTTCGTCCTGCTCACTCTCGTAAAGATAGTCACCGTACATCAGGTAGGCACCATAGCCGGCGGCGGCCATCGTTAAAACGATCAGTGTCAGCATGATACGCACTGGCCACGTGCTGACTTTTACCTTCTCGGCGTAGTAGCCCGGGCGCACGATGTCCTGCCCCTGAGCACGCTTGTTACTCCGATGGGTATCCACATCGTCCCGATCTGGGACAATTGGAGGAATGCTACCTAGATCGTGGTTTTTTGTCATAGCCTAGCATTATCCTAGAAATCCTCGGCGCATTCCATCCCTACGATCACTCGATAGCTAAGTATTCAGGCCGATGATAGACTACTGACAGCCTACCAACTGCGCGCCTCGCGTATCTGTGGGTATAGAATAATTAGATAAACGAGCTCTGGAGCCTCACTATGGAATTAGAAAATCTACTATCGTATCTATTTCGCTGGATTCACGTTTTTGCTGGCGTGACCTGGATCGGCATTTTATATTACTTCAATTTTGTGCAGACTGAGTTCTTCAAGGAAACAGACGCTGCTACAAAATCGGCCGTTATCTCGAAACTCGTTCCGCGAGCTCTCTGGTGGTTCCGATATGGTGCCCTCCTTACGTTCATATCCGGTTTAGCATTGGCAGGCTTCCTCGCCAACGCGGTTAATTTCTACATCATGATTGGCATGCTAATGGGCACGCTAATGTTCCTCAATGTTTGGCTAATCATATGGCCAGCACAGAAAATCGTAATTGCCTCAACCGATGCCGTCATCGGCGGTGGCGAAGCTGACCCAGCAGCGGCAGGCGCACTGGCTAAAGCAGGCCTCGCTTCACGAACGAACACCCTTTTCTCTCTACCAATGTTGTTTTTCATGGGCGCATCGGCTCACTTAGGCGGAGCGGGACGACTACCCATATCGATGGACGATGGGGTTAGTAGTCTGGCACAGATTATCTGTATTATTATTATCCTCGGCTTGCAGTTCAATGCCATAAAGGGAAAGCAGGGGCCAATGACCAGTATAGTTGGCGTAATACACTGCGGCATTGCGCTTGGCGCCGTTTTGCTACTTATCATGCAACTGCTTTAGAAAAAGACAGGGGGCACGTATCGCAAACTTTATTAGTTTCGGTACGTGTAGCCCTATTAACTAGCCCTCGAAAATCATCTCTGCCTCTTTTCCAGCTGCGTTTTCTGTTAGAATAATCCTCTCACCGCACTGCTAAACAACTCCGTTAATACTGAAAATAATTCAGCGAATGGACTAGTGTTTGCCTTGCATTTGTAACCCGTAATGACATGAGAAAATTATGAACCTAGAATTACCTGAGCTTCCTTTTGCAAAAGAAGCGTTAGAACCACATATGTCTGCCAACACCTTAGATTTTCACCACGGCAAACATCACAGCGCTTACGTAGTAAAAGGCAATGAATTACTGGCTGATGCGAATATTTCCGCTGTTAGCTTGGAAGAACTGGTAAAAGAAACTGCTAAAGCAGGCGGCCCCCTATTTAACAACGTAGGCCAGCACTACAACCACAGCTTCTTCTGGAATAGCCTTAGCGCTTCCGGTGGGGGCGCTCCTACTGGAGATATCGCTACAAAAATAGACGAAGCCTTCGGAAGCTACGACAACTTCAAAGCAGAATTCGTAGCAGGCGGAATGGGCCAGTTCGGCAGCGGCTGGGTATGGCTGGTAAGCGATGGCGGCAAACTCAAAATAGCAAAGACCGCCAACGCAGAGACCCCACTAACCGACGGCGCAACCCCGATCCTAGTCTGCGACGTGTGGGAGCACGCCTACTATCTGGACTTCCAAAACCGCAGACCCGACTTCCTAGGCTCATTCCTAGAGAACCTAGTAAACTGGGACTTCGCCAACAAGAACCTAGCTAGCGCTTAAGACAGTAACAAGCCAGAACAAAAAAAGGCAGTACCGCGAGGTACTGCCTTTTTTAACAACTAGAAATTCATCTCCTAGCAACTCACAAATCCCAGGAACAAAAAAGGCAACACCTCGCAGCATTGCCTTTGGTACGATCGAAGTTCCGATCAACCAGTCTTCAAAATCGGTCTCTGGAGTGAGGATTGAATCTTCCTAGCAAGGCGACTTAGGGACCCGAAGCACAGTGTAGTAGTCCTACACGAGCATCGGAAGCCCTAAGCGAGACAGGACACTTACCCCAGAAACAAAAAAAGGACAGAACCAATTAGTCCCATCCTTTCCGTTGATCGAAGTTCCGATCAACCAGTCTTCAAAATCGGTCTCTGGAGTGAGGATTGAATCTTCCTGGCAAGGCGACTTAGGGACCCGAAGCACAGTGTAGTAGCCCTACACGAGCATCGGAAGCCCTAAGCCAACGCCGCTAGGGAGGTTCAAGACCGCCCCAGAGGCCGATTTTACATCATGCCGGGCATTCCGCCCATACCACCCATATCAGGCATACCACCGCCCATAGGAGCGCCACCCTCGGTTGGCTTTTCAGTGACCATGCACTCAGTAGTAATCATCAGTCCAGCAACAGAACCTGCCGCCTGAATCGCTGTACGAGTCACTTTCGCAGGATCAAGAATACCCATCGCGATCATGTCGCCGTATTCGCCAGTCGCTGCGTTAAAACCGTAGTTGCCCTTACCAGCCCTAACTTTGTCTAAAATAACTGAAGCTTCTTCACCAGCGTTAGACACGATCTGACGCAAAGGAGAAGTTGCCGCTTTTAGCAACAAGCCGATACCAACATTCTGATCGTCATTATCGCCCTTAAGGCCTTCTATTTTCTTCAAGGCACGAACCAGAGCAACACCACCACCAGGTACAACACCTTCTTCTACTGCGGCGCGAGTTGAGTGCAGCGCGTCTTCTACGCGAGCCTTCTTCTCTTTCATTTCCATTTCAGTGCTAGCACCAACCTTGATTACGGCAACACCGCCGGCAAGCTTAGCAACACGTTCCTGAAGCTTCTCACGATCGTAGTCAGAAGAAGTTTCTTCGATCTGCGCACGAATCTGTGATACGCGACCCTTGATAGCCTTGCCGTTGCCAGCACCATCGATGATCGTTGAATTTTCTTTGCTGATCTGTACGCGCTTCGCAGAACCCAGATCATCGATAGTCGCACCTTCGAGACTCAGACCTACCTCTTCTGAAATCACAGTGCCGCCAGTTAATATCGCGATGTCTTCCAGCATAGATTTTCTGCGATCGCCAAAGCCAGGGGCCTTAACTGCTACAACCTTTACGATGCCACGCATATTATTCACAACCAAAGTCGCTAGCGCCTCGCCTTCAACATCTTCAGCTATAACTAGCAGAGGACGTCCAGACTTAGCAACGCCTTCGAGAAGGCCTAGCATGTCACGAATATTAGAGATTTTCTTGTCTACCAGAAGAATCAATGGATTTTCTAGATCGGCGCTCATACTTTCTTGATTGTTGATAAAGTAAGCCGATAAGTAACCACGATCGAACTGCATACCTTCAACAACGTCTAGCTCGTTCTCAAGACCAGATCCGTCTTCAACTGTGATGACGCCTTCCTTACCAACCTTATCCATCGCCTCGGCGATAATCTGACCAACCTGATCGTCAGAGTTAGCAGAGATCGTGCCGACCTGTGCTATTGCCTTTGAATTTGTGCAGGGCTTAGCAAGCTTGCCAACTTCTGCAACAAGGGCAACAACTGCCTTATCGATACCACGCTTAAGGTCCATCGGGTTCATGCCCGCTGCTACTGATTTTAGGCCTTCGTTCAAGATGCTTTGTGCAAGAACGGTAGCTGTTGTAGTTCCGTCTCCGGCAACGTCAGAAGTTTGTGATGCGACTTCCTTAACCATCTGTGCACCCATGTTTTCAAACTTGTCTTCAAGTTCAATTTCTTTCGCTACGGATACACCATCTTTAGTCACGGTAGGCGCACCAAAAGATTTGTCCAAAACAACGTTGCGCCCCTTAGGGCCCAAGGTTACTTTCACAGCGTCTGCAAGGACATTTACGCCCTTCAGCAGTTTTTGGCGAGCTGCATCACCGAATATTACGTCTTTAGCCATTTTTAAAAATTCCTGTCTTGTCTAAATGATTGTTGGAGTCGGAAATTGAAGCTCTACTTCTTCTTTTTCGTCTTTTCGATTACGCCAAATATTTCGCTTTCATTCAAAATCAATAACTCTTCGTCACCAATTTTTACTGTGTTGCTGGAATACTTTCCAAAAACCACCGTATCACCAACGTTTAAGTCCACAGGCTGAGTATCGCCATTTTCCTGACGCTTGCCAGGACCAACAGCTACAACTTCACCTTGCGCGGGCTTTTCGGTTGCAGAACCCGGAAGCACTATGCCTCCTGCGCTGGTTGACTCTTCTTCCATGCGTCGAACAACAACGCGATCTTGTAAAGGCCGGATATTCATTATTTATCTCTCCCAAATCGAACGATTTGATTAACAGTACTGAAAACAATCACTTCTGCCCCGGTGGCTGACGTAATCACCCTCAAATTACCAATCTGTAGCGTGGGCTGCTATTTCAGGCCTCCCACGCAAATTAGTTGATGAACCCTAAATGGGGTTAGTCGCAGGAAATTCAATGCTTTTGAGGCATTTACCGCGGTTTTTTTCATGCTAGCAAAAGACAGCATTGTATCTATTTGTTTTTATTGATTTTTTTTGCCAAGATCATCGCTGGAATTTTGCTCACTTTCAGGCAAAAAAGCTGACTCTTCGTGGTAATCGCCCTCGTAGACATTCGAGCTGTCTTGGCGCTCTTGGCGGCCGCCGCCACTGCTCCATTGGCCAAAGCTAGCCCCTGGCCCTGCCCCCCCCATCGCCTTGACCATGCCCGATCTAACCACGGAACGCGCTATCGGCCGGCGTAGCGGGCCAGTTAGCAAGACAAACCCAATCGTATCGGTGATAAATCCGGGCGTTAAGAGCAGCGCCCCTGCTGCTGCGAGAAGCATTCCCTCGACTATTTCCTGTGCTGGTATTTGCCCAGATTGTAGCTTCTGGTTCGCCCGGGTTAGTGTCGCGAACCCTTGCCGCTTCAGAATTTGCACCCCAATGACGGCGGTTGCCACCACCATCCCAAGCGTTGTCAGGAAACCGATGCGATCGCTGACCTCAACTAGCAGCAACATCTCACCCAAGGGCACTGCGATAAAAAAAATGAAAAGAAAACGCACGGCTAACCTCAGTTAAATTTATAATGGGCTTACTTTAACACGATAGCGTATACGCCAACTATTGGTTATGGACGACTCACCACTCAACAACAAAGAGAAGATCTGGCAAATCGTCTACCAGATTCCCCAGGGGCAAGTCTCTAGCTACGGGCAGGTTGCGAGATTGGCCGGCCTGCCAGGATATGCCAGATACGTAGGCCATGTACTGAAAAACCTGCCCGCCACAACCAAACTGCCTTGGCACCGAGTTGCGAATTCTAAGGGGGAACTCTCTTTCCCTACCGGCAGTCGTGAATACCAAGCACAAAAAAGCAGGCTAGAGGCTGAAGGCGTGGTGTTTGTAAACGGTAAGTTTTCGTTGAAGAAATTTGGCTGGAATCAGGAGGTCGACTGGGCGGTTAACTCTGGCGCATAGGATTTCATCAATTTCCCCACCCAAAGCAATAGGCAAAGCCCTGGAATTACCATCAGGCTGGTCAACACGAAGAAAAAGGCCCAATCACCGTCCAGAAAGTCGACCAATACACCACTGCTTGCGGCTAATGTAGTCCTACCAAGATTTGATATAGAAACCATCAAAGCGTATTGCGTTCCCGTGTAGGTGCGACTAGTAAAATAGGACACAAAAGAAACGAAGGCCACAGTTGAAAAAGCAACGAAAAAATTATCGATCACTAGGGTTAGCATCAGTAAATTTATACTGGGGCCAACTACTGCAATCAGTGCATACAATAGGTTTGCAGCAGCCATGGCCACTCCAGCAACAAACAATCCCCTAATAACGCCGAATCGAGTATTGACCATCGCGGCCACAATCGAGAACGCAGCGGTTACCAATCCACCAAAGAATTTCTGATAGAAGCTAATCTGATCTGTAGTAAAGCCAACCTCAACATAAAAAACCAGAGACATGCGGCCCAACATAGCCTCGCCCAGTTTGAATACCAGTAAAAATATCAACACCGCGAAAGCCAAGCGAAATCCGCAGCGGTCAAAAAACTCCTTGAAGGGTTTTACGAAGTATTCTGCCATCCAGTTTGCGGCAGATTTTTTAGATTTGTTATCAGTCTCCTGAATCAGGTCAGCATCCTCAATTACCGGCTCCGGCACTGTAATTACGAAGACAAAGATGAATAGGTAGATCAATATTAAGTAGCGATAAACAGTGGGCCAATCGAGCCCAATCGTTTCACCGCCTAGCGCCAATGCCAAAGCCCCACCGATAAATCCATAGCCAGCCCACCACCCGCTAGTAGCCATCGCAGCAGCGTAAGGCATTTTCGCGTCCATCTCCTCACGGGAAAAAATAGTAATACGATAGGCATCGACGGCAATGTCTAGTGTCGCACCGAACGCTGCGATAGCCACGGCAATGACCGTCACATACAGTAAATTCTCTCTAGGGTCTCCCAGGCTAATTGCAAACAGCAAAACGGCAATAGCCATCTGACACATCAGAATCCAGGAGCGTCGCTGACCAAACAGTCGATACAGAATCGGCAGCTTTATCCTGTCAACAAACGGAGCCCACATCCAATTGATGGCATAGACAGTCCCTACCGCTCCGATAAAGCCAATGGTGGAGCGAGAAAAGCCGGTTTCCTGCAACCACAGCGTCAGAACAGAGCCGGTTAGTACGTAGGGAAAGCCGCTACAAAACCCAAACAACAAAATCGTCAGGAAGCGCCTGTCTCTTAGCGCTCGAATTGAATCTGCGAATGAAAGTTGCTGTGACAAATGAAATCCCTAGATCGCCCTAAGGCGCAAGACGAAGCGAAGCAAGTGTGCCTAGTCGCGAAAATTATCGTACTGCAAAGGAACGCCAAAACCACCATCTTTGAGCAAGGCCATTACCTGCTGAAGGTCGTCGCGCTTCTTGCCCGTTACTCGCAACTTCTCACCTTGGATCGCAGTTTGCACTTTGAGCTTAGCCTCTTTCACAGACTTCACGATCTTGCGTGCTATGTCTGCCTCTATACCCTGATTCACAGCAACGATCATACTTGCCTTCTGACCCACCAATTGCACATCACCTTCTTTAAGGCTCTTAATATCGATACCGCGCTTTACCATTTTCGAGCGCAATATCTCCATCATTTGCTGAATCTGAAAATCTGCCTCTGCACTAATATTTATATCTGAATCATTATTCAACTCAAACGAGGCATCTGTTCCCTTAAAATCGAAACGCGTTCCCACCTCTCGATTGGACTGATCTAAGGCATTACTCAACTCATGCATATCAACTTCTGACACTATATCGAACGAGGGCATCGCTAACTCAGCTCCTATCTACCGGCAGACAAAATCGACCTGCATTGTAATTGTTAAATGGCACCAGCCTAGAATCGTAGGCTCTGGCAGAGAAGCAGTTTATCATTAATAGTGAATGCAACACATTAAATGATAAGATCGACCAAGCCTGAATAATGCTGAATTATCGAAGCTAATTCACCAAAACAGCACGCACACCCACTGAATTTTAGGAAACCACTTTTGATCGCTCAAAAGCAGATACTACTGCTGTCATCGCTAATAGTTTTCTCCGTGGCTAGCATCATTTTCTCACTACTTAGTGGTAGCGTCGATATATCAGCAACTCAGTTAGCGGAGGGTATCTTCTCGACAGAACCCAGCCTCAACGCTCAGGTGCTGCAAGAGATTCGCCTACCCCGAACGCTGGCCGCTTTCGTTACCGGCGGCTTGCTAGCGCTCTCCGGGGCGATCATGCAAGTACTGCTACGCAACCCTCTCGCCGACCCCTACATCTTAGGCATTTCTGGTGGCGCCGCAGTCGGAGCGCTTTCGGCCATACTCGTTGGAGCGACAGGATTTTGGTTATCAAACGCCGCCTTCGTTGGCGCGCTGTCCTCCATCTTCTTAGTTTTTGGCATTGCGAATAAATTTGGCAACTGGTCTGTGACGAGATTGCTACTCACCGGTGTCGTAGTTTCTGCAGGCTGGGGTGCCGTAATCAATATTCTGCTCACCACGAGTTCCACCAATAATGTGCAGAGCATGTTGTTTTGGCTGATGGGGGACCTAAGCCAGAGTAGAGTCAATCCTGCGCATTACCTGCTATTGCTTGTAGGCCTTGTAGGCGGCATTTTCATAAGTCGCTCGTTGAATGTACTCATAAGAGGTGAGTTACTGGCCGTGAGCTTGGGTGTCAATGTGCAGTCACTGCGGCTCTTGTTATTCTTTTCCGCATCAGTGTTTACAGCAACTGCTGTAACGGTAGCAGGGTCTGTCGGATTTGTTGGCCTTATAATTCCGCACATACTGCGACTGCTGGGCGCACGAGACCATCGCATATTGATACCCTCCTGTGTCTTGCTTGGAGGAAGTTTTCTCGTTATGGCTGATAGCTTGGCGCGAACGCTCATCGCCCCACAGCAGCTTCCCGTTGGCGTGGTTACCGCCGTCATCGGCGTACCTGCCTTTATCCTGATTCTACGATCCACAATTCGGAAATAGCATGGCGAATCTGAAAATCCAATCTCTAAGCCTTCAGATTCAGAGCAAAATTCTTTGCCGCGATCTGAATGTTCAAATCAAGGAGAATGAGCGTTGGGGATTGCTAGGGAAAAATGGAGTTGGTAAAACCACGTTATTGCATGCCCTAATAGGCCTGCGGCGCACAAATCAGGGCAGCATTCAATTAGATGGCGTCAGTGTTTATGATCTCAAGCAGAGAGAACTTGCGAGCAAGGTTGGCATACTTTTTCAGCAGGGCATCGAAGCATTGCCGGCAACAGTTTTCGAAACGGTAATTCTCGGGCGCCACCCGCACACTCAGTCTCTTCTGTGGGACGATCCAAAAGACATTCAAATCGCGGAAAATGCCTTAGCCGCCTTCGACTTAGATCAATTAAAAGAACGCGCAGTAGATACACTGTCTGGAGGTGAACTACAGCGGCTAGCTCTAGCCATGTTGCTAGCTCAGACTCCGCAGCTTTTCTTGCTAGACGAACCCAGCAATCATTTGGATGTCGCTTTCCAGGTAAAGCTACTGACAGTACTCACCAATAAAGTTGCCGACACCTCGGCCAGCATGATCATGGCTACTCACGACATCAATCTTGCGTTCAGGTTTTGCGAGAACATAATCTTATTGCTGGAGGACGGAGAGTCACTAGTCGGAAAAAGTGTCGATGTGCTGACCGAAGAGAATTTGAGCCAAGCCTACGGCTGCCATATTCGGTCTATTAACAGCGGTGAACGTCGGCTTTTCTATCCAGCCTGATTACATCAGACTATTCTAATGGCCCATTTATAGCGCCAGGTGTCTTACATCGCTGAGTAACTGGCCTAAGTACGTGGCAAACAAGCCACCATCTACGCCATTAACCGCTTTATGGTCATAGGACAGAGTAATAGGCAGGACTTTTCGCGGAACGAATTCCCCGCCTATATAAACAGGCTTTATATCAGTTTTCCCAACACCAAGAATTGCTACTTCAGGTGCGTTGACGATCGGAATAAACCCCGTACCCCCTATAGCGCCCAAACTCGAAATCGTAAAGCAAGCACCCTGCATCTCATCAGCCGTGAGCTTTCTATTCTTAGCCTTGTTGGATAACTCGATAACTTCTTCCGCTAATTGCCAAATCGACTTCTGATCAGCATTCCTGATGACGGGAACTACTAGTCCTGTTTCGGTCGCAACTGCCATGCCGATATGTACATACTTCTTCTGAATTATGTACTCACCGGAGGAATGTAATGAAACATTGAATTGAGGGTATTCCAACAAAGCCTTTGCACAAGCCTTCAACAGGAATGGAAGGAAGGTTAATCTGACATCGCGACGTTCTGCTTCGCCCTTCAATCCTGCCCTGAATTCTTCAAGATCTGTAACATCAATCTCATTAAACTGAGCGACATGCGGAACACAGTTCCAGTTACGCTGCATATTCACCGAAATGAGCTTATGTAGCTTGCTTCGCTGGACTTCTTCTACTTCGCCAAATTGACTAAAATCTATGTCTGGTACGGTAGATAGCGAAACGCCCTGACTCGCAGGCGCATTGAGTCTGCTGTTAACAAATTTCTGCACATCCTCTTTGAGGATTCGGAATTTCGCACCGCTGCCCTTAACCTGCCCAAGATCGACGCCAAGCTCTCTGGCCATTTTCCGCACAGCCGGGCCTGCGTAGACTTTCTTCGAAGATTCGTGCCCAGATGTGGCCGGTGATGATGCCACCGCTTGGGGTGGAGCAGGCGCGGGCCTGCTTGACGCTGTCGTCTCAACTGGCTGTGCTTCTTGTTTAGCCGCAGGCGCTTCTTGTTTAGCCGCAGGCGCGCTCGCCAGAATTTTAGCAATCGGCGAACCAGTTTTAACTTTGTCGCCAACTGCGACTAACAATGATTCTATGACGCCTGCATAAGGCGCAGGCACGTCCATAGCCGCCTTATCGGACTCCAGTGTGATTAACACATCATCGACTTCGATTGAGTCTTTCTCTTTGATATGGATTTCGATAATCTCAATTTCGTCATCGCTGCCCAAATCTGGGACTTCGATAGTTTGAGATGTAGGGACAGGCGCTGCGACGGGAGACGAAGCAGTTTCTTCAACCTTCGCCGGTTCAGCGGCGGGCTCTTCTTTCGTTGATTCTACAGCAGGGGCTGACTCTCCCTTTGGAGCAGAATTTTGACTGCCACTTTCAGCAATTTCCAGCGAGAGCATTTCACTACCGGTGCTAACCTGGTCACCTAGGTTCACAGAGATGCTTTTCACCACGCCAGCCATCGGCGCTGGGATTTCCATAGCAGCTTTATCGCTTTCCAAAACCAAAAGCGAATCGTTCTCTTCCACAGACTGCCCAACCGAGACAAGCAACTCGATTACTTCTACTTCACTGGAGTCACCCAGATCTGGAACTTTTATATTCTCAATTGACACCGGTAACGGCTCCTGAAAGTTATCAACACTATTCTGGTTCGATTACTGCGCGAGCGGGTTTGGCTTATTCTGATCTATCCCACTGGCCTTCATGTGATCGGTAATCTGCTTCGCAGTAACCACACCGACTTCCTTCAACTCGGTCAACGCAGCCAGCACGATGAATTTACAATCGACCTCAAAGAAATGTCGAAGCTGCTTACGACTGTCGCTGCGACCAAATCCATCTGTACCTAACACTCTAAAAGTCTCGGGAACAAACTCTCGAACTTGATCCGAATGCGCCTTCATATGATCTGTTGCTGAGACAATCGGCCCCTTCTGCTTTAAAAGCATTTCAGTCACGTAAGGAACCTTCCCCTTCTTGCTTGGATTGAGCATATTCTCGCGCGTCACCGCTAGCGCTTCTTTACGCAGCTCATTGAAGCTAGTCACGCTCCACACATCAACCGATATGCCGTAGTCTAAACGTAGCACCTCGGCGGCTTTCCTGACTTCAAGCAGGATGGTGCCACTGCCTAGCAGTCGTAGCCGCTGATCTGATTTAGGCTTCGCTGTCTTATACGCTTTGCTACTTCCGTCTTCGAGCAGGTACATGCCCTTGATGATGCCCTCTTCTGCACCCTTGGGTAGCTCAGGTTGTTTATAATTTTCATTCATCGTGGTGATGTAATAGAAGACGGATTCCATCTCCTTGTACATTCTACGTAAGCCATCTTGAACAATAACTGCCAGCTCGTAAGCATAGGCTGGATCGTAGGAGACGCAATTAGGAATCGTTGAGGCTAGGATATGGCTGTGACCATCTTGGTGCTGCAAGCCTTCACCGTTGAGTGTTGTGCGACCTGCAGTAGCGCCTATCAAGAAACCGCGGGCCTGAGAATCTCCAGCAGCCCAACACAGATCGCCCACTCTTTGAAAACCAAACATAGAGTAGTAAATATAGAAAGGGATGAGCGGGTAGTTGCTAACACTATAAGAAGTTGCCGCTGCCAGCCACGCAGAGAACGCGCCGGATTCTGTGATGCCTTCTTCCAGCATCTGCCCTTCCTTGTCTTCGCGGTAATACATCACCTGATTGGAATCTTCAGGATCGTACAGCTGTCCTACTGAGGAGTAGATACCCATCTGGCGGAACATTCCTTCCATTCCGAAGGTCCGCGCCTCGTCAGGGACTATAGGCACAACACGTTTGCCTACTTTTTTATCTCTAGACAGCGCCGCGAGCATGCGCACGAATGCCATAGTGGTTGAGAGTTCTCGATCGCCGCTGCTCTTGGTTTGGTTCTCGAATACGCTTAGGCTCGGAATTTCTAACGGTATTGTCTCCACGCGTCTTTGAGGAACAGGGCCGCCTAACTCGCTGCGCATCTGGCGCATATAGGTAAGCTCAAGACTGTCTTCCGGTGGTCTATAGTAGGGAACCGACTCGAGGTCCTTATCTTTGATGGGGATACCGAAGCGGTTTCTAAATTTCTTCAAGCCCTCGATGTCAAGCTTCTTAACCGAGTGCGTATCGTTCTGTGCCTCGGCTGTATCGCCGAAGGCGTATCCTTTAACTGTCTTCGCAAGGATGACCGTTGGCTTGCCATTGTTCTGCACGGCCTGAGCATAGGCGGCATATACTTTGTATGGGTCATGACCACCACGATTTAGAGCCATGATGTCATCATCGGAAAGGTGCTCGACCATCTTCAATAGCTCTGGGCTTTTTCCAAAGAAATGCTCTCGCGTATAGGCGCCCCCGCGGCTAACGTAGTTTTGGTATTCACCATCAACCACCTCATCCATTCGGGCCTGAAGTATGCCGTCTTTATCCGCATGCAGCAGTGGATCCCAGTGCCTACCCCAAACCACCTTAATAACATTCCATCCAGCGCCGCGAAACACACCTTCAAGCTCTTGAATGATCTTCCCATTACCGCGCACAGGGCCATCGAGTCGCTGCAAATTGCAGTTGATAACAAAAATTAGATTGTCCAGCTTCTCGCGCCCAGCCTTACTTATAGCGCCGAGTGATTCTGGCTCATCCGTCTCACCATCACCAAGAAATGCCCAGATCTTGCGATTGCTGTTGTCTACAAGCTTCCGGCTAGTGAGGTATTTCAGAACGTGGGCCTGATAAATAGCCGTAATTGGGCCCAGACCCATAGATACTGTAGGGAATTGCCAGTAGTCAGGCATCAGCCAAGGGTGTGGATAGGAAGAAAGGCCATCGCCGTCTACTTCCTGTCTAAATCTATCGAGCTTGGCTTCGTCCATGCGGCCTTCCAAATAGGACCGCGCATAAATACCCGGCGATGAATGCCCCTGAAAATAGATGAGGTCGCCTTCGTTTTCCTTATTCGGGCCATGGAAGAAGTAGTTAAAGCCCACATCGTAGAGCGTAGCTGCAGAGGAGAAGGTGGAGATGTGTCCCCCGATACCAGGGTCGCGCTCGTTCGCGCGCATAACCATGGCTAGAGCGTTCCAGCGAATAATGCCGCGAATCTCTCTCTCCATGAACATATCACCGGGCATACGGTCTTCATTCATGGGGGATATAGTGTTGCGGTAAGGGGTGTTGACCGAACCTGCAGATGATACGACGCCTTCAATGCTCGCCTGATCCGCGAGGCGATCTAACAGGTACTGGGCTCTATCGATGCCCTCTTCATCTACTACCGAATGAAAGGCCTCTAGCCATTCCTTGGTTTCTTCTGGATTTCCGTCATTTTGCTGAGTCATGTTCTATAAATTCCGCATCCATCGCGAGCCTAGGCGCTCGTCTAGTTTGTGTAAATAAATTACAAAGCAGGTGTGATCCTAACCCAAATCGGTGCATTTTTCTATTTTGGATTGCCATACCTTGTAGTATTACTACAAAATTATTCAAATCCCACAGCCGTACTAATTTATTTATTTTCTCTTATAGATTAATAGCTTAGGAATAATATTCGTCATAAAATCAGAGCCAACACCCAAGAAAGTGAAGTAAAAAGAGCAAAATACTACAACTCTTTTAGACTTACTCAAGTAATTAATTTACTAAATTACAACTCTAAGACAAAACGAACCTCGCTATAAGCCAAAAATTGTTATTAGGGCAAGCACACTTAACCAGATTGCCTGACTCCGTTCCAGCAAGCCCGAGATGGCCTTAATCTCTGCAGACTCTCTATCGAGAGCCTCAGTCTCCAAGCCCTCTTTAGCCGCGTTATCTATCACCATGCCAGGTGCCGCGCAGCCAGCATATCCATAAAGGAGATCAGCATTGTTTACCTCAATGCTAAAGCTCCAGAACGACGCGCGAACATTTTCAAAGCACTGCACAAAATTTCCGGCCAATGAAAAAGTGAGCGCAAGAAGCCGAAGCGGAGCCCATTCCAATAGCCGAATTACCAGGCTGATGAAATCAACCTGCTTCTGCCATTGTTGTTCCCTGTGACTATCGCGAAGTTGGTAGCTAATATAGGAGAACAAAATCCCAAGGGCTCCTGCGCACAGATACCAAAAGAACACGACGAACATCTTCTCGAAACTGCGGTAAGTTAGCTGTTTACTGAAATACTTACCGATCCCATCCTTGTCATCTGCATTTGGCGGACTCGTTGTATGGAATTCCTGCTTAAGGAAATCGATGCAGGCATCCATGTCTCCTCCTGTGAACTTCTCAAGAAAATCCTTCGCAAGTTGACCTGGTTGCGTTCGATCGAAAGCAACCAGCATCACCAATATATGCACCACCATAGTGACAAGCCCAAAGACACTGCCTTTGGCAATGAACAAGATCAGAGCGAGTGAGGCCAGAGGAAGCCCATAAATGAGAATGAACGCTGCCAGCCAACCCAAAGGGATGTTATCCACGCGATTTGAAGCCCAATCTTCAACCTGGCACCTGAACCTAAAGAACCAGCCATCATTGAAACGATCAAAATCCTTTAGCCACAGATAATTGACTATCAAACAAATCAGAATCACTAGAAATTTCATTCGAATCCTTCTTTATGTGAATTTCATTGTATGCACGTTCTATTCCTGCCAACGACCAGCCAATCACTCAAACTGACAGCGACTGCTTGTATCTGCCCCAATCAAAACAGGGGCCGGGGTCGGTTTTTCTACCCGGCGCTATATCGCTGTGCCCGACAACCTTGTCGCGGCTCATCTTCGGGTATGTGCTCAGCAATAGTTTAGTCACATTAGCGAGGCTAGTGTACTGACTATCGGTAAATGGCTCGAAATCAGTACCCTCCAGCTCAATACCTATGGAGTAATCATTGCAGTTACTCCTCTCGCAGAAAAGGGACTCCCCTGCGTGCCAAGCTCGATTGCTAAAGGGAACGAACTGTGTCAGTCGACCCTCTCGATCGATTAGCAGATGCGCTGATACCTTCAGGACTGCTATTTCCCTATAGAAAGGATGAGACTCGCTATCAAGTTGATTGCAGAAAAACTGCTTTATAGCAGGCGTACCAAATTCGCCTGGAGGAAGACTTATATTGTGAATTACCAACAACTCTATATCGGTGTTGTCTGGCCTCGCATTTTGATTGGGCGACTCTACTATTTGAGCACCTATCAGGATATCGTTGGCTATAGCGAGTTCCATGGCATTGCTCCGGCGAACGAGTAGGTTTCTAAAGGGGGTCCGATCTCTCACAGATCATATGCACTGCAATCGCTCGATATTACCACACAATGCTAACTTGCTTGACGAGGCCGGCGGACTAGCTCATACCGGATGCAGGTGGCAGGCTGTGCTGCAGAATAGTCAAACTGCGAATTGCCGCGCTTCGTATTGTTCGAGCCAGTATCAAGGAAGGTTTCTTCGAAGAAAACTTATTTGGCACAGATTTCTCGTATCGCACCCAATCCTCACGCACAACATGACACTGTTCACATAGCGGAGAATTGACGGCTATTTAAAACAAACTCAAGTGCTTGCCATACCACTTTTTTTCAAAAAACATGACTGTGCTCACAACTTCCTATTCCATGTGGGATAAGACATAATCCTCAAAATGTCTTATCCAACGACAAAAAACAAAGCCTCACCAGGCAAACGCATTGGCCAAGGCATGCTGATTTTCAGTTTCGTGCTTGGGCTAGGCGGCCTAACTTTCTTCTTTGAAGAGCAGATACAGCAGCAGGCAAACCCGAATCAGAATCCGTTGTCGATGGAGTTAAATTCAGGGATAAGGGAAGTCGTTTTGCAACAAAACAGACAGGGGCATTATGTGGCAAGCGGCACTGTGAATAATGTACCTGTTCTCTTTCTATTAGATACTGGGGCCACCGACGTAGCTATACCCGAGTCAATTGCCTTAGCTGCTGGCTTGCAGCGCGGAAATACATCGCGAGCGTCGACAGCGAATGGCGTGGTCACCGTCTACTCAACTCGTATTGACGAATTAACTCTCGGCAACATAGTTCTCGAGGACGTCAGCGCTAGCATCACTACAAGCATGGCCGGCAATACCATCCTGCTCGGCATGAGCGCATTGCGCCAGGTAGAATTTAGTCAACGCGGCGGCGAACTGACGCTTCGACATTATCCGGAGTCTTGAGAAAATATGCCCCCTGCTGTCCCGAGCGATATAGCGAAGCTTGTCACCTTTTGCCTACAAGAAGATGTTGGCACAGGCGACATCACCGCAGAACTCATCCCTACCGACAAAACGATCTCGGCAAAACTAATAAGCAGAGACAACGGAGTTTTTTGTGGACGACCTTGGGCAGACGAAGTATTTCAACAAGTCGATAACTCGATCACAGCAAACTGGCACATCGAAGAGGGGGCTGAGCTTTCTCCCAATCAAACGCTGGTCCAAATTTCTGGTTCGCCACGCAGCATTCTAACAGCCGAGAGAACCGTGTTAAATTTTCTACAAACGCTTTCCGCTGTTTCCACAATAAGCCAGCACTATGCATCTTTGGTAAGGCACACATCCGTCAAGTTACTGGACACAAGAAAAACCCTACCAGGTCTGCGCTCAGCACAGAAATACGCTGTCCGTGTCGGAGGTTGCTTCAATCACCGTTTGGGATTATTTGACGCCTTCCTAATCAAGGAAAACCACATCGCCGCCTGCGGTGGTATCGAGGCGGCTGTCTCTAAAGCTAAAGCGCTTTACCCCAACAAACCTGTTGAGATAGAAGTGCAGAACCTGAATGAACTGGAACTGGCCATATCCGCAGAGGCCGACACCGTCATGCTCGACAATTTCGAATGTAGCAACATATTAAAGGCTGTGAAGCTGAATGGCGGGCGCGTAAAACTGGAGGCTTCCGGGGGCATCGAAGCGGATATGCTGGTATCTATCGCTGAAACTGGCGTAGACTATATTTCCTTAGGCGCACTGACTAAAAACTGTCAGGCCATAGATCTTTCACTATTGATAGAATGATGACCATCGCGAGAACTCATCAAAGTTGTCCCAACTGATAAAAATCAGGGAGAATCGATGCAATACAAAACCTTGTGCAGAAATTTACTCTCAATCGGGCTGCTGCTAATTCCTGCAGTAGCATCGAGTCATGGCGGAAATCTCGACCTCAATGGCGGGCACTATTACAGTCGCTCTTATCACTGCCATTTAGGCGGATGCGAAATGCCCGACACATTCAACATCGGGAGAAATCGCAGGGATGGCATAATGACGAATCATCGTGATAGAGAGAAATTCTTTAACACTGATGATTGGGATTTCGAAGTGGACTATGACAATGACTGTCAATCAACCCGACAGGAAATGTTAATTCTCACCAACCGTACTGAGTCTCGATACACCAATCCGCGCAACTGCGTAGTTCGTACCGGTGAGTGGCTTGATGAATATACCGGAAAAATTTTTAAGGTAGCCGTTCAGGTGGATATAGATCATGTCATCCCGCTCATGTACGCGCACACCCACGGCGGTGATCGCTGGTCGCAACAGAAGAAAATGCAATTTGCTAATGATCCGCTCAACATGATGTTGGTTGAGAAGCGAGAGATTAAGAAGAAACGCGAACGAGGCCCCGATCGCTACCTACCGCGCAAAGAATTTCAGTGCGAGTATGCAGGCCTTTGGCAAGCGATTGCAAAAAACTATGATCTTGATATAGAGAACCGAGACAAGAACGAAATTAGAAAAATCTTGGAAGGCTGCGCAGACTAGCGGCGATCTACATAATGAGTAAAAGTTGAATTACAAAAAGCGTAGCAAAAAAATGCCGAACTAAGTTCGGCATTTTTTTTGGACTACTGTTAGACCTACTTCAATTTAGGGGCTTAAGACCTTAATGGCATCCATACCATTATCTGGGTCCAACTTAGCCTCGCCTGCTGGGAACCCATTCTCAGACAAAATATAGGCAATCACGTCTGTATACTCTTCGAGCATCAATGAGCCAGGATTGTCCGCTGGCATGGTTCCCAAGATTGATTCCCACAACCACAGCACGGGCTGATTGTTGTAAGACTTGAGGATGTCGCGATAGAAGCGCATATCGTGGCAGGTCTTGCAGCTATTATCGTACACGCTCTTGCCAGTGGCCGCCTGTGCCGCAGTGAAGACGCCGTCATTCACGGTTTTGTCCTGAGCCATACCGACCTGACTTAGCACAAGACTCGTCAATGCCAAAATTATTTTCACAGGTTTTTTCATTGCTCAATTCCTCCGCAGAAAGTGAAACTAGTGTTTCAGGCCTGCTTATTCTTTACGGTAAATACTCTGCATATTATGCAACTGGCTATCAATCCCACCCTAAATAATTTAATAGATGAGGCTAATTCGAGAACCGCGTAAACATAAACCACATCAGCCATTTTATCAAGTAGCTGCCTATTCTCTGCTACATCGGTGTTGAAAAAATTAGTCATAAATCAGCAACTTAATATCAGGCGCCTACTATAGACTGGGACAAATGAACCGCAGCTTAACTGCGGCTCTGGCTCCGCTATAAAGTAGAAACCTGCCACAACCTCTACTATCCATTTGGTAATTGCAGCCTAGATGGAATGTTTTGACCCCCGACGCCTCGAAAATCTCCACTAAACCAGGGCTTTGCAGCGGCGGCTCGAGATACATGCTGTAAATACTCAGGCCCGGTCACCGCCTTTGTACATGAGCGCGGTAACCTGCTCTGACATAACCCCTATTCGACACACGATAATTACCGTGGTAAACAGTACCGCACTTATAAAATGTACTCATATTTATGAAGATGCCCAGCGTCGTATAGGTGTCAATATAATTAACAACAGCTACAAGCAATAAACCAACAGCTACCGGCAGGAATATTTTCAGCGGCCAATAGAGCGTGCCGGCCTTGAAGATTATCAGCAGAAATTGAATGCCGCCTTCAGCGACTAATATGACCTTCACCGAGACATTTCTGTGCCTGCGTCGACATACACCCCACCGAACAGCCCACCGGAAAAAACTTTAGTTGCTGCGTCATTCTCTGCACGGCATACAGTCGCAACGAGCAGAGCGCTGCGCCGCGACTTACCGATGGTCACGTTCGCTAAGAGAGCCAATGGGAGATAAAAAATTGCTTATCCTGAGCTCTGTCTTGTGACCTGCCACTGTTTATATGGCGGGCTACAGGCTGACCTATTCCCGTCATTGACAATTTTTGTCAGTTTTGTTCTCAATTGTCAGTTCATGACGTGCTGGATTGTCCGGAAAAATACTAGAAGTTCTTATATATTGTTTTATATCAATAAGTTGAATGATTTTTAGATTCTGGCACGGAAAATGCATTAATTAACCTAGCCGCTGCTAAACCTGCGGATAGGATTGTAAATTAGTTAGCCAAACTGGAGATAGAAAAATGAAGAAAGTACAACATGGTTTTACACTGATAGAGCTGATGATCGTTGTTGCGATTATCGGTATTCTAGCGGCAGTAGCACTGCCTGCTTACCAGAACTACTCAAACCGCGCAGCATTCTCTGAGCTAGTACTTGCTGTAACACCTCTCAAGACTGCTACTGAGCTTGCAATCCAGACTCGTAGCCCTGCTGCCCTAGCCGATTTAGACGCCGGATTATTGGGTATTCCTGCTGCTGTAACTGCTGCCGCAGGTGTGCATGGATCTGCAGTCGCGAACGGGATCATCACCATGACTTGGCGGACTACTGATGGCTCAGCTGCCGAAACCTTGGCTGGCATCACCTACACTCTGACAGCTGGCGGCGTCACTCCACCAGTGCAGTGGACTGAAGGCGGCACTTGTCTAACGAATGGTTTTTGCTAGAGACGACTGCCCCGCATAGTTAACTCGAGTCTCACTTGAGTTCGAAATAGCTGGCACCCAATACCCATTGTGGCGCCAGCATTTCAACAATTCGAAAGCTCCCCGGCAGTCGCTTTGGCGACATAGAATAAAGATCCTCCCGTCTTGACTCTATTTAAGGATTCCGCGCAGGCTGCACTCACAGTTGCGCCCTTTTTATACCTGATTCAAAATTTGTGGGACAAAAAAAGGTAGCCCGGCGCCGCAACATAAACAGCCTTCACCCACATCGAGTTCACGGTAGTCATCGCTATTATTGGCAGGAGTTACCAGGCAATAAATTGTATTACCTTCTGTCTAATTCGGCCGCGACTAAATAACACCCGGCTCTAAGTGGCCCTTATTTCTCGATGATGGCCCCAGGCGCGGTTGCACTGACATAGAACTTGCTTAACGTTCGACTATTGGCTTCAAAGCACACAAAACCGCTAGTCACCGGCGACACGAATTTGCTGAATAGGCAGGATTCATCAAGCTGACTCAGCACCTCTTGTGATGCGCCACGTCTTGTAGATTGCTCTACTCTAAATGCACTTCTTAGTGCATCGAGCGAATCTGGCATCGCTCGGTAGTTCTCAGTTTGAATATAGAGTGGATCACCGATAAATTGAGCTCGAACCGAGGCAATCTGAGCGGCAATTTCAGACTCCGGTAGCTCGATATAAATGAGTTTAGGATAGGGCCCAGGGAAATTTTCAAGGGATTGAGGGTCGCGTTCATACTGCAGAAACGCCTCTGTGTCGACAGAGTAGAGCGTATCATAAGCCAACACCAACGCTATAGGACGCTCACTGTAAATAACCCACATTCCAGCGGCCATGCACGCTGCTTGGAAAAAGGCGATACAACTAAGATCGAAACTTAGCCCTTTCTTTCCCGCCTTAAAGACGACTAAAGTCAACACAGGGCCCGCTATAAGGTCTACTCCTATAACTAATTGCAGTCCCGCCCAACCGCTATCAATATTAAACAAAATCCCTGGGTACCACAGAAGTAGTATTACCGCTAGCAGTCCTAGAAATATCGCTAAGCTGATTAAAAAATGTAGGACTCCTGCCTTCCATCGGCTCATGACTCGCCACT
>Ga0307985_10000463_pt1 | contig 24563 bp, 20 predicted proteins | sample EllFjometageno80_FD_203155 | JGI IMG/M metagenome (GOLD analysis project Ga0307985, IMG submission 203155) | Marine microbial communities from Ellis Fjord, Antarctic Ocean - #80 | ecosystem: Environmental > Aquatic > Marine > Unclassified | place: Southern Ocean | collected 2014-10-09 | reverse complement strand
CGATTAGTTAATACAGCGTTGCCAATATTATCCGTCAAACTGTATAGTGAAATTTGCTGTTAGCGCGCGGTGGCTTCTTATGATAGGCCACTGTCCTCTTTCATGCTCTTAGGAGCAAATGGGATGTACGGCCGCTTCGGCGGTAGGCGGTTTTCGCCAAAAAAACGAGGAGGAAGAGAGATGCGGTCACGCAAAGCAATAAAACCAAGCCAACTAAGGCTGGATGCTGAATCTCTTAGCCTTCCAACCCGATTAATTCACTTACAAGACCTAGATTGGATCAGTTGTTATCAACAGCAATTGCGTACCGAAAATAAGTCTGAAAATACCCGACGCAATTATATGTGTCATCTTAGAAGTTTAATAGAAACTACATTGCCTGGAGAATTGGTATTATCACAGCATGATTATGATTTTATGACAATCCTTGAATTGGCATCAAGAATTGAGCCATTGAATGGTAGAATAGACCGTTGGTCTCATTCTCAAGCCGAATTAAGACCTACAACTTTCAATGCCAAACTCGCTGCTGCAAAGCATTTATTGAAATGGGTTGGTCAAATTTGGCCAGACCATATTGGAAGAGTGAAGACTGGTAAAAGGCTACCCAGAGTATTATCTCGTAGCGAATTATCAATGGTATTGGAAGCCTCACGGTTGAGTGAAAATGCTGTTGCTTCAATTGTCGTTGTCATGCTATTAGACACCGGCATGAGAGTCAGTGAAATATGTAATTTAGATATTGGCGATATCGATTTTGCCGATGGTTCAGCTAGAGTTAGAGAAGGAAAGGGCGATAAAGACCGACTCGTATTATTCACAGATAGAACACTTAATCGAATCAAAGCATGGTTACCTGTAAGAAATGAAAGAGCCGCTGCAAATGAATTAGCATTCTTACTCAATACACGTTGCAGAAGATTACAACCTCGTGGTGTTCAAAGACTGATGGACGACTTGGCTGTTGAATCCTCTATCCCTAAAGGAAAACTAACACCCCATGTATTGAGGCATAACTTTGCCACCGGTTTACTTGAAAGAGGGGCTGATTTGGTTTCTATTCAACGATTACTGGGTCATTCCAGCATAGCAACTACTAGAAATTACTTGGATATTTCAGACCAAACACTGCGCGAAGTCTACCATCGCGCTCAAGCAACTCGTAAAACAATTGAAGCAGAAGCTGCACAACAGCAACATTATGTTGAGGAATTGATTGAAACAACGCCTTCTACAAGTTCACTAGGCATTTGATTCAGTTACTCTTTTGTTTGCGTTTAGAAATATATTTAGGACCAAACCATTCCCTATGCGGGCGGATTTCTTGTCCGACGTGTCCTACGATTGGGCAATATTTTCCCGATCGGCATCGAGAGCAGTTTTCTTTACCAGGTAATTCTACCGTTTTGCGAAGTCTTCCGTACTTACGCCTCGGCATGAATAGACAACTAAGCCAAACGGCTTTTGTTTATTGCGATTGATAAGAGGTGAATTCAACGTTTCTTCAAACGCTTCATCCAATCGAACTGGTCAACATTCTTTGGAACTTTGATAACTCCACCTTTTCTTCCGGCTTCCTTAGCAGCTTTCTTCACTTTGCTAACAGATGCTTTGGCAACCTTACTGATTTTCTTAGGTGTTGCTTTGGCGGCATTTTTAGCCTTAGTAGTGGTTTTCTTTGCTGAAGATTTGGCCGCTGTTGCCGCCTTCTTAGCCTTAGCAGGAGCTTTCTTTGCAACTGCCTTAGCCTTAGCAGGAGCTTTCTTTGCAGCCGCCTTAGCCTTGGTAGTGGTTTTCTTTGCTACTGATTTAACCTTAGTTGCGGCTTTTGCGGCAGCGATGGCTTTACTCGAAATAGCTTCACTCAAGCCTGCCTTTTGTAAAGATGCAGTGGAAGATTTAGCCAATTTGGCAACGCTATCAATCTTTGCAGCGACTAACTTTTTTGCAGATGCTGCACTTACATTCGGAAGTGCAGATAAATTACCAGATTTTGAATCAGTTCCCTTAGCAGCCATAGTCTCACCTATGTTAAAGGAAAACGGCGCTCACACTTCAATACTTTGATTCAATTAAAACACACAACCGTTGAATTGATTGCCTATAAGCCGACACATGGAACATATGAGAGCGGTTCTTGAGGTTGATTCGAGTGTGCTCTTCGCCCAGGTCAAAAAGGCCACCTCCGACCACAAAGTAGAGCCTGAAAGTAATCTATTACGAAGTAAACATTTCCATATGGGTAAGCCTGTATATCTTGGCGATGTTGCGATTCGCCTACTTTCACAATTATCTCAATCAGATACCCCATTTTTTATCCAACCACCTTCTTTTAACGAACAAATATGGCGATTCACTTGCAAAAGTAGTTCCTTGACCGTTTCAGTTGAATCCATTTCATACTGGGGTTTAGGGCTATTCAATTCCGGATATCTAAACAGAATTGAAATTACTGGACCTCTACAGGAGCGGGCAAAGGTTTTCTTTGATTTAGTGGCCACATTATCTCATAATCCTTGGGAATTTTCACATCGCCTTAGTGCCAGAAGAGTAATGAAAAAAGAATCTAACTCACTTGAGGAAAATGAAAAATCTTGGCGCCACCTAATACAAGTTGCGTCTTCTGATATGGAGGAGCAAATCTCGATTATGGCCGAACGTGCAGGTATGGTTGAGAAGCGGATGGCATTGAATAAAGATGTCAAAAACTGGAATCAACAAAATGCCAATGCATCACTACAAAGCGCATTGCATGATTTGGATGCTTCTAGAGCCGCTCATGCAGATGACAACTCCCCTGCTGTCGCCCGTGCACTGGCTAGAGTTGAAGCCTCTTTGATCAGTGCAGACCCAGCAACACAACTTGAAAATAATGATGAGATGCAGGAGGAGTTACTAGTCGATGGGCAGATTTTGCAGTTCGGAGAAGCTGTAATTGATGAAAATGTGGAACTTGTAGACCTGTCCGAAAATGCTGAAGATGATGTTGAATTAACTGCTGAAGACGCCATTAATGCTGATTTATCACAAAAATTTGAAGAACAATAATTACTTTTCCCCTCAATTCACTTGCGGGTCGCGTTGATAAGGGGGTGGCCACTCGCCCATATCGGTTACAATGGCTGCAAAGAAGAAGAAGTCCGATGGCAGTGGTATCCAGCAAGCCGCTGGTTTGATTCGTTATTTCGATGAAGAATCAGAGCATGCTTGGAAAATTACCAAGGGACAAGTATACTTTACTTGTATCTCAATCTCTATATTCTTTTACCTTGTTAACGAAGGCGTTGCACAAGCAATCTGGAATATATTCGCTTGAATTATATCATTGCTTTTAGCAATTGATAATTTTACAAAGGTTTGATTAAGACTATTTTTCCTTCTTTAGAAGCCATTGCTTGAGCAACTTGCATTGCGGTTTTCATACCAGAAGTAGCGCCGATCGTTTTCGCTTCCCCTTCCTCATGAATTATCAGTCTGTGAGTTAGATTGTAAAGAACGCCTTTCTCGATTCTTTGGAATACCCAATGTTCATTTTCAATGGTAACCATTGCAGGAACACCTGAAAGTGGACCCATCGCTTGACCGATTGTAGAGGTCCTAGCCGAAAGACCTTGTAGGTCTCTAAACGGTTTCCAAGTTCTTCGCCTTGCTGGCTGTTGTATACGCCGACTTCTATCTATGCCTTCTCTAAATGCTCTTGTCATCTTAGGGTCCCATCCCTTGGAGTTGGTTAACTCCATTTTTTGAGCCAATCTGCCACACTAATAAGAAGCGCGACGACAAAGCAGCCGCGAATGCCGATTAGAACACCCTCATCAACTAATTCAAGTACGTGATTATACACTTAATTGCTGTTGTTTACGCATTTGATGTAATAAAATGGAACTCAGTAAAAGAGGAATTAGCGGCATACAGAACCACATTAAGAATAACTGATTACCTGGTTGCTGAAGAATTCTTGGTGCGATAGTTAGGGCGAAAATTATTACCAAAGCGATAGAAACATACAATTGCTTCGAATTTAAACCCTTTACATCTTCCTCTACAAGCCACGGAATAACCAATGTAACTGCCAAGGAAAACCAAATCGCTGGCAACAAAACTAGTACATATGGTGAAAATGCAGCAATAAATAATGGCGACAAACTCAGTGTTAATCTTACCCACCAAAGTTCAGGTCTTGGAGTTGCATCAAAGCCCATAGTCGGTAAAAACATTGATCCAACACAAGTGGCGATTACCACAAATAGTAACCAAATCGTCATTAATGATTCACCATTGCCTGAAGAAATATCTAGCGATTGAGAAAATATCAATGAAATTATTATCAAAAAGATGAATGCTAATAGTGAAGTAAATATCAACGATTTTGTCCTGCCATCACCGGCACCTAATTTGGGATCTAATTGTTTAGCAGGTTCTAGTATTGTTGCAAAACTAATTGCCATGTGTAAAAATATTGAAATGAATATTAGATGGTAATAATGTTCTAGATCCAACCAAAAATCAGCATCCATATTTTTTATTGCATCAGTTTTCATGAAAAGAATCATCGCTATTGGAAAGATAACAACCAGTTTGTATTTCGCATTTTTAGCCAAACTTTCCAGCCCTAAATCAACAGCCGCGATTGTACTGGCAGCGAATAATTCGGCTGCAACAATGAGAATTGCTATTGCCAATAATGCATACCAAAGGGGACCTATGCTGTCTGTAGGCCATGTTGATTGGCTGGTAATCGATTGTGCATTTAGATATGAACTGTCAGGGAAAAAGACTGTAAATGAAAATAGTGCAATGAGTGAAACAAAAGACATCACCCTATGCCTAACCAATGTTCTAATGAATTGGGGGCTTTGTGAAATGCTTGGCAACTTATCAACAAATAATGAAAAAGTTAACAATATCATCAAGGATAATTCTGCAAGCCCGTCCCCTCTCAAAAATGTCATCCATACACCACCGTTCGGCACATTGACACCTGCGTTATATTTGGCGATGTCTGAATGATTGAGATCGTTTGTAAATACTGCTATTAAGCGGTCCAATATCATCAATGCGAGGAAAATAAGTGGCAATAGGTTGTGCACCGATTTCAACCATTTTCCTTTTTTAATGGCCATTTTTTCGATTATCGGAGTCATCAGCCAAGCGATAAGAGAGATGGCGAATAAAGGCACTAGCCAAGGCACATCATCTCCCAACATAGTATGCGGCACAAGTGTTCGGCCCTTGAGCATGGCGGAAACTATGAGGCCGGAGGAGTGATGGCGCTGCTAATGGGGACTGACCGTTGGCACGATGAGGACCTCCTCGATGCGGCAAAATTATCCCCATTAGCAGGTCTTGCCGAAAGTCTTGGCTATCAAATGGAACAATGGTTAGAAGTTGCAACTACCGCTCTCCCCGAAACACTACGAATTACTTCAAATCGAAATGATAGGGCTTGGACAATACAACAAATACGCAATATGGGCGCCACTCAACTGTCGTGGCTTGGCTCAGATAATGCTTTCCAAATGCCATTCGCAAGGGGTAAAGCGGACGATAAAAATACAAAGCACATGATGACCATATTGCATGATTCTGGACGAATCACAAGACAGGAAGCAGCCAGTATGCTTCCCGTGGTATTACTGCAACCACAACCTGACCAATTGGTATTGGATATGTGTGCAGCACCTGGTTCAAAGGCTACTCAAATCGCGGAAACAATTGCCCCAAGTGGTGTCGTTGTCGCAAATGAACCTGTCTCTGGTCGCCTCAATATGCTAGTTAGTAACCGAGGACGTTTGGCGCTGAGTAATATGCTGATCTCGCAACACGATGGTCGCCATTTAGGGAGAATCCCCCCTCCGGGATTTGATGCGATAGTTGCTGATGTTCCTTGCACGGGTAATGCGACCACTCGCAAAAACCGAAATCTATGGTGGAGATGGACTCCCAAGAATGGTCGCGCTTTATTCAAATTACAAGTTGATATTGTAGCAAGAGGTGCGAGTTTACTAGCGCCTGGTGGTAAATTAATGCTGTCAACTTGTAGTATTGACCCTGTTGAAAATGAGGCTGTTGTCGCTGAGTTATTACGCCAATTACCATATTTACAATTAGTTCCAATAGATGAACGTTTAGTCCCTGGGCTAACTTTGCAAAAGGGAATTAGTGACTGGAGCATTTTAGATGAACAAGGCAAAGAGGTTACCTTTGATGGAACTTTACCAGATTTGCCCTTGCTAAAACCAACACATTTGTCTCCTAAAAAGCGAATCGAATTGTCAAAAAATATTGATTTAGAGGAAGATTTCGATGTTGCAAAGGAACTTGAAATAGAGTCTTTATTGCCACTATGCCGCAGATTACGCCATCAAGATAACGATACTAGCGGATTCTTTGTTGCAATGTTTGTCCATAAAAAAGATGCAACACCTGAAGGTATCGCTCGCACATTCATTCACAAACGCGCTTTGCCTTCTGATTCAACTTGGCAACCGAAAATGTTGGACCATCCAAAACCGGACCGCAATTCAGTTTTCCCAGCTGCTGATGAAATAATTAATGAGGCGGTATCGAGATACAAAATAAAAGACCCTGGATGGTCATGGTGGCATCGCGGAAAGAGAACAAATATTGCCCCAATTATGGCATATGAACGACTGTTCATGCAAAAATGCCCGAATAAGAAAGGAAATATTTGGCCACAAGGAACTTTTCATCCAATGAAAATAATTCATGTTGGTCTTCCTGTTTTCACTGAGAAAAAAGGCACATGGCGGACTAGGCAAGAATCAATTCCTGCTATCCAACAGCATATGGGTGATGTACTACTCAATATTTCACAGGAAACTCTCAAACGATTATTACAAGGGTGGGCGCCATTGATCGAAGAATTCATTGAAGAATTGAAAATTGAAGCCCCTGAACCGGGACCTCTGCTATTTGGATGTGAAATTGATGAAGTTGAACATGTTGTTTCAGCATGGTCTGGTGCAAGAATTACGATGATGATAGACGACATTGGCAAAGATATTTTGCGAATTAAATTAGGATTGCCTTTCATTTTTGAGGATGAGGAAGAATGAGGACTAACTATGATGGTATCCAACACTAAGGAACATTATCATTCATTGCTAATTGCAATCACTTGTTCTTTATTCCTGTTAACCCCGATTTTGGCCTCATCTGTTTCTGCTCAAAGCGAACCTGAAGAAGTCGTCTTTGCTTCTACTGCAATCCCTTCCCCTCTTGCCAAGAACATCGTATTAGTAGAACAATTCATTGAGGACACCCCTAATGCAGATGATGATCAACAACAGGATCTGTGGAGGAAATATCAGGTCAGAGATGATGTCCTCCCTCTAAGTTGGTGGAAATGGTCTGATGAAACAGGTTCTGATTGGCCTGATGATGATGCAAAGGCAAGAGCAGGTCAACTAGGAATGGAACAGCAATCTCAACAACAGGCTCAATATGTATTGAATTCCAATATTGAGCAATTTCAAGATATTGATGAAGCAATACGACGAGCAAGTAATTTTTCTGTTCAAGAGGTTGTTATTGAATTGTCTGGAAATATCATTTTGACAATAAATCAGCAAGGACAATATGAGGTTAAGATTCAAGCCGAGTTCGAGCCACTGGTCAACTTAAGCGATGACACAATGCTATATGTGTTCCTCAGTGAAGATAATGCAGAGGATATTCACGGAAGACAGATTAAGAATTTGATAAGAGATATGAAGCCGGAAGTCGGTTTTTCTGTTGAAGCAAATAATATCACTAATACAACTTGGATAATGCCAAAGGAGCATTTGATCGCTGCTGGCATTGATTTAGAAGAAAATCCATTGGGGTGGCATTTGACTTTAGCATTCATAGGCAGCGTTGAAGGAGATGATGAAGCAACTGGACTTCTTGCATTGTATAATTCTCCGCTTCCGAACCAGTGGTCTAATCCACAGTCGTCTGAGTTCTTAATGCCAATTATGTTGATTATTTTTACCATTGCCATCGCATTTATCGTATATTCTAATGCCTCTATTAGAGAAAAAGGAATGCCGAAAATCAATGTCAATTGGAAGGAAACTTCTAACTCTGCAATAGTGATTTCAATAGAAGCTGGAAATCAAAAAGTCTCGGTTACTAAACTTGAGATCGAACAACCATGGAAAAGTCGTGGCGGATTTAAGCAGTTAGAAATCAATGAAAATAGCAAATACGACATAAATATTTCATTCAAGCAAGGGCATCAGGAAGATTTGAGTTTTTCTTTGACCATGGTGATTGAGGAATTGGGTGGTTGGACGCAACATTTGCGAATTTCACCACCACAGTTACAACAAGAAAAGCAATTACAAAGTGTTGAAGGCAATGACGAATGAGCGAGGGATTGTGAGCCAAATGGAACTTGATGATACCGACAGAGCAATTGTTGCTGAATTATTACAAGATGCTAGAGCCTCTCAAAGAGAATTAGCAAGAGCGGTTGGAGTTGCGCAAGGCACTATTACAAACCGGTTGAAACGACTTGAAAAAAATGGAGTGATAAAGGGCTATTCAGTAGTCCTAGACCCTGAAATGGTTGGTTGGAGTATGACGATAATGGCCGGTTTAAGAATAGAAAAGGGCAAGATGATTCCTGTTCAAAAAGTAATATCTTCTGACCCGAGAGTATTTGCAGTATACGATGTAACAGGCGATTGGGATTCTATGGTCTTGGCGAGAGTAAAGAATCGTGCCGATTTAGATGACCTTACCAAGACTGTTTTTACGCTAGATGGAGTAACAAGATCTTTCACTCACGTAGTCCTAAACACCGTCAAGGAAGATGGCTTGCCAAAGCCCGCTAGTGAATAAATTGTTCAAGGCCTATTGAATTTAATGATTCAACATATTTTGTTTCGGGCTTGAGTGCTCGTGAAAGAACTTTTCTAACTTCTTGACTAAGTTTTACATCTAATGATTGTAATTTTTCAACTAGTTTTTTTTGCAATGTTGTACCAGTTCTATCCCAATCCATCAATAATTCAAGCACCGCTCCACCTTCACTATTTCTCGTACCATAAGTCTCGAATAAATAGGTGCAAAAACGGTCTAAATCCCAACCTCTGTTTAACTGCTCAATGGTACCAGTGAAGCCAAGTTCCCTCAATGCATCTGTGTCTTTTTTACCTTCGACTATTATTGGTATGCCAAGTGAATTTTCTTCCAACAATCTCGACAGGGCTTGTGCTGCCAAATTGAATCGTAATTGAACGTCAGCCATCCGATTCACCTTGTAGTGTTAAGGCATCATTCAATCTTGCCAAAAAATCGCTTATTGTAATAGATTTGACACTGACTCTCTTAGAGCGAGATATTTGTCCAGAAACAATTTCCAAATCTGCTTTTGCCAATGATAGTGATTTAGCCAAAACATGCAAAACTGCTTCATTAGCCTTACCTTTTTGGGCTTCTGCTTTGACCGCTACCGTTAGTTTGGAGCGCCATTTATTTACCCCTATAATTCCTTGGCGAGTGGAACCTGGTTGCACTTCAATGTCCAGTAAAACCCGCCCATCAAGGGTGGTTTGAACACATCCGGATAACTCCATCATCCATTGCGCAGGTATGCTAGTCAAAGAACCCTTGTTATGGGCGTTATTTGACCGATAATATCCGCGCTTATTATCAAATTCGGCGGACCTTTATTTGAAAGATACTCTTTTACTAACCACATTTGAAAAATTACAAAAAAAGGGGTGCTGGAGACGATTAATGTACAATGGAAATCAATATAGTTTTATGTTGGCCTCAACAAATGCTTAAAGTCGGTATCGGCGGGGGTTAGAACAAGGTGGAACTATGATTGCTGAAGACACTGTTTTCTCCGTACTATATGATAAGTTCATGTTTTGGTCGGACATCGTAGGAATAATCACCTTTGGCGTGTTATTTTACTCAATTTTGCGCTACCGCGCTAAACCTGGAACGGAGAAATATAATCCCGACCACATTGAAGTTGGATCGTTTCCTGTTGACAGGCACGATACTCGCTTAGAAATCGCATTTTATGTAGTTCCAACAATACTTATTGTTTGGCTGACTGTACTAGCAACCTCCTCTAGTTCCACCGTGTGGAATATCCCTGCTGATGAAGACTCATTCGATATTGATATAATTGGTAAGCAATGGTTTTGGGAATTCGATTATGTTGAGGAATTAACTTGGGAAGATGATTCAAGGATCACCTATGTCAATGTTGAATGGCAATTTGGTTCAACCACTCTTACCATCGATACTCTGGGCTCCTCAGCAGTTAATGCGACCGTCGTTCAAGACGGGGTAGTAACCGACTATGCAATCGACCTAGAATCAGATTCTACCACAATTAACCTTTCAAGTGACTATTCTCTTTATCAAAGTGTAAAAGTAACCGATGCTGATGGAAATCTGCTCCACACATGGGAACATTTACCTGTCGGCCATCAACTATCAACTGCTGCTGACGAACATTTGGTTATTCCATGCGATGAGGATATCGTTCTAACTTTATTCTCAAGGCCTCATGACCAATCAAATCCTACATATGTTGGAGTTCAACACGCTTTCTGGCTCCCACAATGGGGTGCAAAGGAAGATCTTGTGCCTGGCCTAGAAGGTGGCACTGTAATGACTTTCGAACCTGATAGAGCGGGAACATTTGATATTAAATGCGCAGAATATTGTGGTTTAAGTCACGCTAAAATGACAGGCTATATCGACATTGTCGCTAGAGATGGCGCAACATGTGACGAAGATGTCGGAATACAACTGACTTCTGATTCTGAAGGTTCAAGTGGAGGTGAGCATTGATGCGAACAAGAGCAATAGTACTACTAGGCCTCGTAATGATTTCATTGGTTGCAATACCGTCCTATACCGCAGTACCAAGTGGAATTGGAAGTGCTGCTGATACCGGATGTACTTGTCACGGAGGCGCAAATTCAAACACACAAGTGCTAGTAGATGGTCTTCCAGCAGTATTCAATGCGAGTGAAACTTATTCTTTTACAGTAACAGTCGTCAATGATGATTTGACGAGGGCTACAGACGATAACGGCAGAATGGGTGGTTTTAGAATCATCTCCAATGGTGGAACAATTTCTTCAATCAATGAGAGTTTATCTCAGGAAAAAGATGGAGCATTAACTCATACTGATGAGGCAAATACAGTTCGTCAATGGGCATTTGAATGGACTGCTCCTGCAGATTCAGAGGCTATAGTTGGCTTCACCATCTACGGAAACGCAGTTAATGGCGGAGACGGTTCTGGTGGCGATGAATGGAATGAGTTCACTTTGACGAGCATGGGCGTTGATGCTGGCGCAGTAGCACCTGCGGCACGTTCCTTAGTAGTCCTAGTCACTTCTATTGGACTTTCATTAGGCTTGGTCATCGTTGGATTGATGTGGGTCTTTTACAACCGCTCTCCTGAAACTTTCAGCGTTAATAGCTTCTTTGCTTACATCAAACCATGGCTAACAACAACAGACCACAAACAAGTTGGAATTCTATACTTCTTGGTTGGTTTCACATTCTTCCTTGTTGGAGGAGTACTAGCACTTCTATTCCGTATTCAATTAGCTTTACCAGAAAACAATTTCTTGACTGAAGCAGAATACAATTCATTCTTTACTTTACACGGTACAACAATGATTTTCTTGGCGGCTATGCCAATGATTGCCGGATTTATGAATTATGTCTTACCTCTACAAATTGGAGCCAAGGATTTAGCATTCCCAAGAATCAATGCAATGGGGTTGTGGTTACTCGTTTTCTCCACGCCACTAATTTACACCGGTATTTGGACCGGTGATGCTGCTGACATCACATGGGTAATGTATCCTCCATATTCCTCTTTGACCGCTGGTGCTCTTGGAGAATCGATGTCACAGTATGGCTCAAGTGTTGGAACTACTGCTTTCATCGCCGGTATGGCTATGCTCGGTGCATCTTCAACACTCAGTGGTGTTAACTTCATCACAACCGTATTCACTATGCGAGCAAAGGGTGTTGACTGGATGAAGATGCCATTGTTCACATGGTCGGTGTTCGTATCCGTATTCATGCTCTATATGTCACTCCCTGCTTTCGTTATCGGTGTTTTCTTCTTATTATTCGACCATACTATTGGAACTGTATTCTTTACCAGTGGTGGAGACCCACTATTGTTCCAACATCTGTTCTGGTTCTTCGGACATCCCGAAGTTTACGTCGTCATTGTACCCGCTTTCGGAATTATTTCTGAAGTGTTAGCAACTTCGGCAAGACGTTCTATTTTCGGTTACAAATCAATGGTAATCGCGATGGCTGGAATTGGAATCGTTGGATTCGTTGTATGGGGGCATCACATGCTAACATCTGGTATGGATCCAATGTGGAGAGGGATTTTCATGATCACAACAATGGCTGTTGCAATTCCTACTGGCGCTAAAATATTCAATTGGTTAGCAACGATATGGGGCGGTTCATTGGTAATGAAGGCTCATACATTGTGGGCACTCGGATTCCTAATCACATTTACCCTCGGTGGAATATCTGGTATGTTCTTGCCTGTTTCAGGACTTGATACTCACTTCCATGATTCTTACTATGTAGTTGCTCACTTCCATTATGTGTTCATCGGTGGTACTGTATTCGCACTCTTTTCAGGATTATACTATTGGTTCCCTAAGGTAACCGGCAAGAAGTTGGACGAGACTCTTGGAATGTGGCACTTCCTCATTGGATTCACTGCATATAACGCTACATTTTGGCCAATGCACGCACTTGGAATAATGGGGATGCCTCGTAGAACTCACTCCTATACTGTAGAAAGTGGCTTTGCCGAATATAACATGGTAATATCCATCTTTGCCATAATCTTTGGATTAAGTCAATTGATTCTAGTATGGAATCTGATTCGCTCTTCTCGACATGGAGAACCAGCAGGAAAGGACCCATGGGGCGGATGGTCGCTTGAATGGTCAACTACCTCTCCTCCACCTACACCTTCATTCGATGTCAACCCTGTTCAAGGGGACAAGAATATCGAATTCGGACACCATTCCGAAACCAGTATCGGTGATAAGTTGTGGACTGTTAAGAAATCTAAGAAAAAGGAGGTGGATGTATGAGCGGTCACGGAGCGGATATAGAAAATTCAATTTGGGTGCGCGCTTTACTATACGCTGGAGGATTCCTTACTTTCGGAATTATTGCTTTCAGTATTCTTGGTATTGCACTTGCTGGACCTGCCCATGATGAATACATGGATGCGGTTGAGCACTATCATCACGCAGAAGATGCATACAAGGAATCTATTGCTGCGGGAGATTCTGTTGAAGGTGATCATTACGACGAATTATATTTAGAAATGGAAAAGGCTCACCATCATGAAGTGGATGCGCATTTATCTTACCTCAATTGGAAGGTTTCTGGAAATACGATCTTGGTAATGAGTATTATTTTCGCTTCATTCATCGGAATTGGCGGTTTGATTAATTCACTACAAGCAGATGCTGAACATAGTGATGATGAACATGAACATCATGGCTCTGCTTCACCAATTATTTTCACCTTTGGTATCATGTTATTCATGATTGGATTCCCTGGTTTTTCAAATACCATAACCGAACTGCTAACTGGAACAGATGCTGTAATTAGTGAAATGCTAATCGGTGTAGCCGGTCTACTAGTCATCATCATAGGAGTAGGAAATTGGTGGAAAGAAGATTTGCCATTCAATGGATATGGAGAACAAATTGCTACTTCAGCACCGTTTGAAGGCGAACACATTCGCAAGGCTGGTATTTGGGTCTTCATCATGTCTGAAATAATGATCTTCGCAACTTTCTTCTCATCATACCTACGTATGCGCACTGGATGGTGTACAAAGTGGGCATGGGACAATGATATGTGTGCTTCTGATGCTACAGGCTATGATATCTTGACCGCTTCTGATTATTTGAGGCCAGGTGGTGCAAATGGCACTGGAGACTTCTGGACAATGCTTCCAGGTGGTCTCAATACATTTGCCCTAATTATCTCGTCTTACACAATCGTCATTGCTCTAAAGACTGCAAAGGCACAAGATTGGAGTCGCCCTGATAATTTCATTACCAAGTATATTCCACAACCGATAATGAAAATTGTTTTCCCTGACCAAAAGAAAACTGTCAGAAACTTCTTGTTCGCAACCCTATTACTAGGTTCACTGTTCATCGTATTGAAACTGGTCGAGTGGTCTCACTTAGTTGCTGAAGGATTTACCGTTAGCACATCACAAGCGGGTTCAATTTTCTACATCGCAACAGGAGCACACGGATTACACGTTTTCGTTGGACTGCTTATTATGATCTATCTTGTATTCAAAGCCGATACTGTTGGCTATGACAAGGATAATGCACAGGGGATTGAGTACTTTGGATTGTACTGGCACTTTGTCGATTTAGCTTGGGTAATAATTTTCCCAGCATTCTATTTGTATTGAGGTGAAGATGATGAGCGAACATACAGTAACTGGATTAGAAGAGTGGCTTGAAGATAATACTGGAATGGACATCTATTTCTGGAATTTTCTAGTATTGATGTTTTTCACATTATTTGAAATCGCAGCAGTATTCTTTGAAAAAATACCTGGAACGGAGATCAAGGTGCCATTGATGATGGTTTGGGCAATTCTAATAGTTGTTGGAATCATCAAAGGATACGGAATCGGCGCATATTTTATGCATTTGAAAGGAGACCCAAGCATTTATTTTAGGACTGCAATGTTCCCAGTATTATTCGTATTATTGATGATTTTCGGAATTGGTCTTTCAAACCCAGATGGTGTTGATGGGCTTCCTTCATGGTGTACTCCTAACTGGGATTACGCTACTCGTTAAGCGAAGTAATAGTCAACAACTGTTATCAACAGCCTTCAAACCCCTTTGGTCATGAACAGTAGATTTGTCATCGCAGTTACGTTAGTAGCATGTTTGTTGATTTCTTCCGCCCCTACTGCCTCAGCATACAAAGGACATGTTTTAGGCCGAACCGCTGTTGATGATTTCGTATTAGTAGACGCTCATTCTGAAAATGTTTCTCTTTACACTATACAAGGCGACCTCCTAATAGTTTCATTCATCTTTACAAGATGTACATCCGTTTGCCCTGTTATTACTCAAAATCTAAAATCAGTTCAAGCGGGACTCTCTTCTGATATTGCTGACGATGTTGGCATCATTTCGATTACAGTAGACCCTGCATATGACACACCTGAAGTCCTTCATAATTACTCCCACGATCACGATGTGGATTGGCCGCATCTTACCGGTTCGGAAGAGATTTTACAAGCGGTTTGGAATTCCTTTGGAGTTGTTGTTGCTAAAGAGGTAATTGATGCCCATGCATCGATTAATTCTAGTCAAGCAATGGAAAATCAAGTTTCGATTCTTTACCCAAACAATACTACAATGTTGCTCGATGGCCACTCACAAACGCTACCTTCAGAAAATGCAACTGGGTGGAACTTAACTGAATCAACATTGGAAATGCATAATGTATCGCTCAATTATTCCACCCATGAAACATGGGGCAATTCTGTAAATGGAATCAACAATGTTGATGCACCTGCTGATTATTCATGGTGGTGGTCTCTATACCAATGGAATCAAACTAATTCATCATGGCAAGAGAGTCAAGTGGGAATAGATTCTGTGATGTTGGGTCAAGATACAGACCATCTAGCTTGGGCAGCATCAAATTCTAACCTTTCATATCTACCAATTCCCGGTAGTGAAATGATTTGCCATGACTCTACAACCAACACGACCACAAATCTTAGCCAGCAAGTTGACTGTGAAAACTCTGGTAACATGTGGATTAACCAAACAAATGAACACCATAGCGAAGAAGGTGAAATTACTAAATGCGGTGGTAATGGTTGGGAGATGGGCCAAGGAGAAGGAAAACATTGCATGTGTAACGATGGATTTGAATGGGCAGAAGGAGACAAGTTATCCTGCGAGGGGGCAACTCCAGCAGATCAATTTGAAGTTGGCCATTCAACAATAACCTACATCCTAGACAATGAACGAAAACCACGCATTGCTTGGATTGGAGATGATTGGCATGTTGATGACTTTATTGCAGATGTTGAAGAGTTATACAGTTCTGAAAACGATTTACCAGAAAAACCTGGATTGCCTGGATTTGGTATTGTCATGGCAGTATCAGCACTTGGCTTAACAGCAATAGCAATAAATGTCCGTTCATCCGATGAGGATGAAGAGTGACCATTCTGACCTCGGCCGGCCAAAGTTTTGAGCCGAAAAGGGGATGAAAGGGAGGCTCTTCGCACAACCACTGCAGACGTCGCATAGCCTGGTATTGCGCCGGATTTGAAATCCGGTGCCCTTTGTGGCACGGGAGTTCGAATCTCTCCGTCTGCGCCTCCTTTTTTGTCGTTGAGATGTTGTTATTTCGCAGTAAATATGAAGCAAGGGTTCTCAAACTGATGCCGTTCTGCAAACAATATGCGCAGAGGTCTTGTTGCCCTATATCTTCTATCCCTCATGCTTTTGGCCGGTTGTTTATCCCCAACAACCGCTGGCTGGGGTCAGGACGATGGTGAAGTAAAAGTTGATTTCTCAACTGAATCTGCATCTGCTACAAGTTCCCTAGGCGATGAAAAAGAATCCTTTGATGGGCTATTACCTATCGGGTGTAATGAAACTCGAACCCTTGACAATGGCGGCAGTCCAGTAAAATTCACTGGATATATGGCTGCAAGTCACTTCTACGAGACTCATGACCAACTAAATGGCGCAAAAGACCTTGATCTAGTTGTAACTGTCTCAGTTGCAATAAAATCAATGAGTATGAATGAAGCAATAAGTGTCGATGGAGAGCAAATCCCACGTATTCAAGTAAAGAATTGGAATTTACCTTTGTACCCAGAGACTGGAGCCGGAAATATTGATCTCGATGAAGTTGATATGGATTCAAGTTCAAAATGGTTTGTTCTAGGTCTTATCCCAGCAACTGAGAATATTCTTTACGGGATGCAAGCACTTGGAGAATGGCATCAACCTATCCAAATAGAAGGGTACCTCGTTGACACAAACAAATCAGCGTCGGCTGGATATTACTCCTCTTACCATGAAGTAAACGATAACTGCGAGATGAAGATCGGCCAGAACAACATAGAATCAGTTTACTTGATGGTGACTTCAATCAAATTTGAAGATTCGGTTATTACTTCAAACGGAGATTCTTCTGATGAATGGGTTTTAGGAGATGTCCCATTCCTAGGCCGTGCCGGTTTTGTCATGTTCTTCTTAATCTTCGGAATCGGTGGCGCAGTTGGGATATTCATGTTCTCCAAGATCGCAGTTGAAAAAGCCGCATCTCATTCTATGGAAGTACTAGTCGGAAAGAAAGCGATGGCTGCTGTTTCCAAAGTTAAATCTGATATGAAACAAGCAAAATCTTCAGGAATGAAAAGTTCAAAACAACGTAATGCCGAGGCACGACAAGAATCTTTAGTTGAGGCTGAGGCTAAAAAAGAATGGCCAAAGCCTGCTGAGAAGGAAATTGTTGATTCGCCCAGCCTAGCTGGATTTGATTTGGATAGTGCTTTACAATCTGGACCTAGTGAATCAATTACTTCTGAATTTGGTTCTAAAACTTCAAGTGCAGTAGCAACTAGCGAAGCAAAAAATATTGCATCCCAGGCCAGTTCAATTCCGCAAAGTGTATCGCAGCAAAGGAGTAGCCCTGTTACTTCAGCGGTGAATGTGTCATCGGTGACTACCGCTCAGTCTTCTGTTGTCTCCAATATTGAATCAACTACGAGTAAGCGTTCACACTTTTCATCATCCGTTCCTGGAAGTTCTAAGCCTCAACAACAACCTCAAAAGAAGGTTGTCAAGAAGCGCGCAACCAAGAAAGCGCAACAACCGGAACCTGAAAGTAAACAAGAAACTACTAATTCATCTGAAGAAGAGGAAGAGTTCTCCGACTTCTCCTTTTGATTATAACTATTGCCAATCTACTTGATTAGCGCCTCTAACAGTAATTTGGTTCAACTGCCATTCTAATTTGGCAGGTAATTGCAAAACCGGTTCACCATCAATATTGAGATAACTTGTTATTTCCGTAGAAGAATCGCTAGGTTCTCCATTGGGCAAAACGCATCTAAGATTCAATTTACTTGCAGGGGTTTGAGTTATGCCCCATTTTCCAATATGTTTCCCTTTCTTGATAGGGCCCATTAGAGAGAGCATGGCTATCCTACTCAAGCGAGGTGCGAAGATTAGCAAACCATTTTCCTTAACTGGATTCATTCCAGGATTTATCTTGTAGCCACCACCAAAGGTTTCTGCCACAGTTACCGAGATCAAAGTAAAATCTCTAATCTCAGGTTCTCCGTCATCAATTGTTACTTCGACTTTTCTTCTCTTCCACAGTGGAATTGTTGTGATTCCAAGATAAGTGTATTTCTTAGCGCCCTTTATCCATTTGGCCCTTCTCAACTTAGCTCTTCCGATATCAGAGGTGATTCCACAATCTGCTTCTAAGAATGACCACCTTACGACATTGCCTTCACCTGTTGGCTCACCATCCCAAACATTGGATTCCGGTGCTGGATAGTCACCTTCTTTTGGGCAAGGAACTCCTTCTAATCTCCATGCTCCGCAGCGTCTATCTGTTCCGTTCTGTAGAATCTCAATGGCCTTATCCAAATCAAATCTTGGAATGTTATGCGCAATGCAATAATCATTTCCTGAACCGTATGGCAATTGACCCAAGACAATGTCTGAACCTCTCAGGGCACTGGCTATTTCGTGGACAATTCCGTCACCGCCGACCGCTACAACAAGAGGTGGCTTGCCTTCACTTTCTCCACCTTGTTGCGAAGATTGCCATCGTTGTCTAATTCCATAAGCAAGATGCCCACCATGACCGACTCGTTCGGTCATGTAAGTTTCAACTTGATATCCAGAAGCAATCATTTTTGTTAGTAATTTCGGCCACATTTTACCGCAAAGAAAGTCCCTACTGGCCGGATTGACGATACAATGCACTAATCCCATAGTTTGACCACAGCCAAACACATGGATGAACCCTTTCCCGTTTTTACCTATTTTAGGCAATGACTCTTCATAGGATAGAGATTGGCGGACAATAGGGGCGCAACTATGTGGAGTGACGATGATATCAAATTCATGTCAGCAGCATTAGATGTAGCGATTCGCGGAAAAGGCAAAGTTTCGCCCAATCCATTAGTTGGATGTGTATTGGTCAAAGATGGCCAAATTATTGCCGAGGGGTGGCATGACCATCTTGGCGGATTACACGCTGAGCAAATGGCGATTCATGATGCTGAGACCAAGGGCAAATCTCCTAATGGTTCAACTGCTTATGTCACCTTAGAACCTTGTAACCACTTTGGTAGAACGCCGCCGTGTACTGAGGCGTTAATGTGGGCTGGAGTGAAATCGGTAGTCGTAGCCCACCCAGACCCAAACACTACCGTTAGAGGTCAAGGAATCGCTGTTCTACAGGATGCTGGAATATCTGTTAAATCTGGACTCCTAGAAGGCCAAGCTGCTGACCAAATGAGGCCATTCCTACATTGGTGTCAATACCGAAAACCAATCGTTACCGTAAAAATGGCTGTTGATTGTAATGGTAGTGTTGATGATAGAAGTAAGGATGCTGGACGTTTTACCTCGCAACAATGTTTAGATTTAGTTCACCAAATGAGAGCAGAAAGTGATGCTATCTTGGTCGGTGTTGAGACGATTGTACGCGATAACCCCTCGCTATTGGCATCTAGAGTTGAGGCTTCTAAACAGCCTCTACGAATCGTAATAGATCCTAATTCAAGGATTCCTGAGGCTTGTCAAGTTCTAAACGATGGAAAGGAAACGCTAGTATTACAAGAGGATTTCAGAGATTTACCTACGATTCTAAATCGATTAGGAGATATGGAGATTCAAACATTGATGGTAGAAGGAGGTCCAAGTACTGTCAAACATTTCCTTGACAATAAATTAGTGGATGACTTTTTCTTGATTCAATCCGCAGTCGAACATCTAACCCCATATGAGAGTGGAATTAATTCCCAGGTTCTTAGCGATGCGGGGTTAATTCGTGCTGATGACCGAAAGTGGGGAGATGAAATCGTTCAATATTGGAGCCGTTGAATTACTTTTTATTGTTTGACGAACGGTTAAATTAGGCTCCACTCCTCGTAGAACCATGTCAGCGAAGAGGATACTGGTAATTTCTATTCTGGCATTATTTTGCTTTTCACCGATGCAAGGTCCTCTTTCATCCCATTTACAAGCAGATGATGGAGTCTTAGAGGCAAGTCCTGTTTCTTTAGAAATATTGATGATGGGAAATAGTTACACTTCAGCCAATTCTCTTGATTCTATCGTAGATGGAGTGCTGAGTGCTGCATCAAACCCAGCCAATGTCACAAGTTTAACCGGTGGAGGAATGCGTCTTTCACAGCATTCTAGCAACGTAGCCTCAGCAGGCCACCAATGGAATACTACGCTCAATAATGGAGTATGGAATTGGGTAATTGTTCAGGACCAAAGTCAGATACCTGGTTTCCCTCGCAACCATCAAGAATGGATTAATAGCAAAAATGGAGCAGTACAACTTGCACAAACTATCGATGACAAAGGGGCAGATTCTGTACTAATGATGACTTGGGGTCGCCGTGATGGAGATAGCGTCAATACACAAAGATTCCCTGATTTTTCAACCATGCAGGACGAATTAGAGGCTGGATATTTGGATTATCGAGATAATATGTCCTCGCATGGAAATGTATGGGTTGCACCTGTCGGTCTTGCTTTCGAGCATATTCATGACCAAATAATTGCAGATGGCGGGACTCCAACCAATTCTGGAAACCTATTCTATGACCTTTACAGCAGTGACGGCAGCCACCCTTCAATCTCTGGCTCTTACCTTGCCGCATTAGTAATCTATGCAACTATAACTGGCGATGACCCTGTTGGCCTTTCTCATTCGACCAGTCTTTCTAATTCAGTTGCTTTGGAACTACAGCAAGCAGCTTCTGCAACAGTATTCAATGAAACATCTCACCTTGATTATCCTTGGCAAACCAATAGCCAAAACCAACTTCCTCCTATCAATCTCTCCGCAATACCAGATGGAGCTCTAGCATGGGAATGGGTCGAGCATTTTGGTAGGCACACCGATGGATTAGAGATTAGTGATGTCACCGTAGACCATAACGGTGTAATTTATGCGACGGGTAAAGTTGATATTGAGTTACAATCAAACTTTAGTTTTGGACCATGTAAGTTTCCTCAAGAACTAGTAATATTTGTAATCAAATTACAACCGGATGGACATTGCTCTTGGTTGGCGGATGTTACAACGTCACAATCTGGTTCCTCGTCTGGATGGGTTACTACATCTATTACACATGATCTCCAAGGAAACTCATATGTTACAGGTTATTTAGATGGCGGAAGTAGTTCAAAAACATATAATTTCAATAATAATAATTCAAACACTATTTCTTTCAAGCCTACTGCAAATAACCATGGTTTCGTAGCCAAAATCAATTCACAAGGAGAATGGCAATGGCTAAATAATTATTCTGAACAACGTATAACTTCTGTTGGAGTTATATCACAAAATCAGATTGTGGTTGCGGGCTATATTTCATCGACTGGAATGTGGCATGGGGCTGGAACGTGGCTTGAAATACCATTTGTTCGTTCAATTGATGACTCTGGGGTAAACTCATGGTATGAAGCGGTAACAACAGGCACAGGATGTGGCAGTAATTGTTATGAATACAAAATGTCGTTTGAGGATTTATCGGTTGATGGCAATGGTGATATTTTACTAACTGGATCATATAAAAATGCTTATAATTCCGGTGTCAATACCTACTATAATTATTCTTTTGGAAGTTTTGAGTTAGGGTATAAGGAAAATCTCAATAATGACTACCCTGCTACTGTAATTGCAAAAATCAACAAAGATGGCGACTGGCAATGGGCTACAACTTGGAATTCGACAACTAATCAAAACGATGGTTATTCAATCGATACTGATTCTAACAATGATGTATTCGTTGCAGGAGCACATTACGGAGAAATTGAAGCAAACGGGACTGTATTAAGTTCTGGAGGAAATGAAAACGGATATGTAGCAAAATTAGACTCTAATGGGTCTTGGATTTGGTTAGTTGGAGTAGATTGTAGTTGTGAAAGTTCTGCTCTTTCAATTGCAACTGATGTCCATGATAATGCAATAGTTAGTGGAAGATATTCATCTCCGATTCAACTTGGACCGATTCAACTTACCCCAGTAGCAGGCGGGGTGGATGTTTACTTTGCAAAGGTAAGTGGAGATGGTATTTGGGAATTCGCAATTGGCGCTGGTACTAGTCAGACAGATTTACCATCATCAGTCTTTAGTGATAGAAATGGAAATGGTTACTTGGCAGGCTCTGTAGATGTTGGCAAGGCGATTTATGGTGGAATCGAAATACAGAATAGAGGAGGAAGTGGTACAGATGGTTTCATTGCTAAATTAACAAGTGATTATGATTTTGACCAAGAGCCAGATATTCTCGATATTGATGATGATGGAGATTACATAATCGACATTTATGATAAATGCCAATTCTCACCTATCGGATTTGAATCAATAGCAGCGTTTGACCACGACTCCGATGGATGTCGTGATAGCGATGAAGATGATGATGACGATGATGACGGGCTAAACGACACAATCGACAGTTGTCCTAAAGGAATGACTGGATGGAGTTCATCCAACCTAACCGACCTTGATTCTGATGGATGTATGGATGCTCTTGAGGATTTTGATGATGATGCAGATGGTTTCGAAGATTACGAAGATTACTGTCAAAGAATCCCTGGCAATTCAACAATGGAATACGAAAAGGGCTGTCCTGACTCTGATGGAGATGGGCGTCCAGATGTCCTAGACCCTTTCGCAGACGACCCTAACGAATGGTCTGACAAAGATGGCGATGGAGTTGGCGATAACTCGGATGCATTCCCATTGGATGCAACACAGCAATCCGATACTGATGGCGACGGATATGGCGATGAGGAATATGGAAACGGTGGAGATTCATGCCCAACTATATTTGGTAATTCAACAATTGACAGAAGGGGTTGCAGAGATTCGGATGGAGATGGTTGGAGTGATGCTGGTGATGATTTCCCTAATGATCAAAATATACACCTAGATACTGATGGAGATTCTATTGCAGACCATTTGGATGACTTCCCATTTGACCCAACACAACAAAGCGATAGCGATGGAGATGGCTATGGAGATAATGCCAATGGAAATCTTGCTGATGCATTCCCTGATGACCCATCCAAACATTCTGATGCTGACCGTGATGGCATAGATGATGGTGGTGATGCATTCCCGTATGACCCGACACAATGGAAGGATACTGATGGAGATGGATATGGTGATAACCCGTTGGGAATCGGGGCTGATAAATTCCCTGATGATGCTTCTCAATGGGGTGATATTGATGGAGATGGATATGGTGATAATTCAAGTGGAACTGATGCTGATGCTTTCACTACCGATGCAACGCAGTGGTCTGATATTGATGGTGATGGCTATGGAGACAATCCAGCAGGAAGATTGTATGACCTGTTCCCAGAGAATCCTACACAATGGATAGATGGAGACGGTGATGGCCTAGGAGACAATCTCACCGGAGATAATGCAGACCCTTATCTCAATGATTTTGACAATGATGGGTATCCAGATAATATTGATATTTTACCTAAGTTCTATTCCCCCGGCGACCTTGATAATGATGGTTGCTTTGATGATGTTGATGTATTCCCTGCTGATATGAGAGAATGCTTCGATAATGATGAAGATGGAGAAGGAAATAACGCTGATACTGATGATGATAATGATGGATGGGCCGATACTGATGAAAGAAGATTAGGAACTGATCCTTTTGATGCAAATAATGTACCTGTAGATAGTTTTGAAATTGTAATTCCTGGAACTTCAATTGGCTTGGGTGCTTGGGATTTAATCGGAATGTTCGGAGGTCTCCCTTTATTCGCCTGGATTGGATTTGGTTTTGTTACAAGAAATAGTCGTTGTAATCGCTATCAACAACAATTGGAAGCAGCAACAACTCGCAAGGAGTTAGAAGATATTGCAATACGTTCAGAATATTCATTGATGCTGAGAATGCTTGGACCTCATCAAGGAATAAAATTAGAACGATTACGTGCAGAATTGGACGATGTACTTGAAGGCGAAGAGAATTTGATAGTTCAGGGGTTCGACCAAACTCAATTAATAGTGGTGAATGAGGAACTGCTATCTGATAAAGATGCAAAAACACTTCCAGAACTTAGTACAAGAAATGTTCCAGCTACTTCTCTTACTGCAGAAAATATCGATGCTAATGGGTTTGAGTGGATTCAATTTGAAGGTGAAAATTGGTATAGAGAAACCGATTCTAATTCCGATTGGTCATTATTTGAATAAAATCACAA
>Ga0307985_10000462_pt1 | contig 24564 bp, 28 predicted proteins | sample EllFjometageno80_FD_203155 | JGI IMG/M metagenome (GOLD analysis project Ga0307985, IMG submission 203155) | Marine microbial communities from Ellis Fjord, Antarctic Ocean - #80 | ecosystem: Environmental > Aquatic > Marine > Unclassified | place: Southern Ocean | collected 2014-10-09 | reverse complement strand
TTCTCATGGAAGACCTTGATGAATATCTCAATACCGAGATCACCAAGATTATTCCAGCAAGGGTTCAAGAGGCGGAGAGCGAGGGTTTGGATCAGTTAATACATGGGCTAATGGAAGAAGTTTCCAGACAAGCGCTTGAGATTGACGACGAAGCTGGCCTCATGGTGCTTCACTAATGAATGAATATGAAGTGGTCATACAAGCAACCATCACTAAGACAATAACTGTTCTTGCGACTGATTCTGAACACGCTTCTCAAGTAGCCAATGAGGATTTTAACCCCTCTCAAGATGGCCACGAAGAGGATTACACGCAAGACGCCATCAGCATAACGATACTGGAGAATTGATATGAAAGACAACAAAGATAAGTTAATCGAGCTAGTCGAAGACGGCAACCTCGATCCTATGATGGCGTTGCTCATGTGCGCTATATGGATGTCCGACAATGAGTGCGGTGAAATGCTTGATGCTAACGAGCTGAGTGAACGATTCAACCAGCATAGTGAGGATTGATTATGAAAAACCTACTGATAGACATCATCACGATGGCTGGGCTTGCAACGTTCTTTGCCTTTGTATTTTTAGGCTTTGCCTTGTAGGTGTTTCCTACCCGCCGTTCCAAAGGAAGGAGTTATGAAAGAGTCGGCATTCAGTTCGGCTCTTTATCCTTTTCCACAACAAAAAATGAGACATACATATGAGTAAAACAACCCGCGAATTATTGAATGATTATTCCATCGTTACCCCATCAGCCGACTCCATTATCTCCATAGCAGGAGCATTCGACACATCATCGGCAATTCAACGTATGACAAGGCTGAAAGCTAATCAAAGCCTAATACACGCAATGATTACACACACTAATTTACCGCGTCTCAAGAAGGAATCTGAGAAAGGTAAATATAAACTACTGTCCGCAAGCCACTCAGGGGCAATGAAGCCTACCCTAAGTAGTATACGAGATTATACGTCAAAGTTGACCCATTATGTCATTGCTCTAGGTCTTACGACGGGAGACGAATACGTTGAGGCTTTGCTCGACCCATATGACTTTGGAGCAGTCGTTGACGGAGTCAGGCACGTTGGGCTTCATGAAAAAGCTGCCACCTTGCTTTATGCCTTGGTGAGGGATTGGTATTTGGATCAATATGGCCATGAATTCGAGACATCACTAGAGGGGTATTACGCCATCACTGAGGACTTCATGGAGAAATGGCGTTTGGAAACAACCGCCCCTATCGCATCATTACCCACCCCTATTCCCGAACCCATCGAAGAAGAGTTTCCCGATCCTCTCGGAATATTATCTGGACTTCCCACCACTACTGTCACCACTGAGCCTGTATCCATCCCCTTCGATGGCGGAGAAATAACAAGCGTTTCAAGCTGGACTCCTGCGGTTGATTGTTCAGGGTTTGATCTGCGAGAGACACTGAATGTGTTTGCAATGACGTACGACTCATCTAATGACGTTGATTTTGACTTGCTGTTCGAAAAGATGCGAATGCTACAAGGCATCAACAAAGGGTTCGTTAATAGCATTGAGAAGCTGAGTAAGAATGACGAGGCACTGAGTAAGTTGAGGGTCGATACAGATAAAGTTTCCGATACCGAGTTAGCTGCGTCTGTTGAGCTGCTCAAATTAATCGATGGAGTTACAACTACAACAACCGAGGTAGAAACTATGACAGTAGCGACCAGCAAGTACGACGCAGCGAAGATCGATACCACGATGCTATCCATCATCAACTCAGCAATGAGTAGCAGCAAGATGGGTTCGTTTGAACAGTTGTGTGATGAGATTAATGGCTCAATCAATGAAAACGCAGAGCTAACCGATGCATTGGCAAAGGCACGTACTGCTGCGGCAATAGTGAAGATGGCTCCCGTATCGATTGATGCTAGTAGCGATGGTGTTATTCCCAAGGGTGAGACATTGACTCGTAAGGTGATTGATATCCTCGATGAGTTGGGCATGGATATACCAGTGGCAGAGCGTGGACGCTTTGCTTTCGAAGTACCCTACTTTGTGTGGGAATCGGAACATCCTCACGTACCTAAGTTCGATACTGATTACCAGTGGCGGTGGGATATCTTACTCAAGATTATCTGGGGAATCACCAAGAACATGAAACCGTGGGTTCATGGCCATACTGGTACTGGCAAGACGACGTTGGTTGAACAGGCATGTGCCATATTGAAGTGGCCTTTTGCACGTATCAACTTTGACTCGGAGATTACTCGCATGGATTTGATTGGTAATGCAGGGCTTGAAACGGATGAGCATGGCAACACCATCACCAAGTTTGTCGAGGGGATACTGCCTCAGATGTTAGCGCAACCCTATGTGATTTGTGGTGACGAGTTCGACTTTGTGCGTAGTGACATTGCTTACGTGTTTCAACGAGCCTTGGAAGATAAGGGCTTGCTACTGACTGAGGATGCAGGTCGATTGGTGCAGCCACATCCCTACTCTAGGATTATTGCCACTGCAAATACACAGGGCCAAGGAGATGAGTTTGGTTTGTATCAGGGTGCGAGAGTTCAGAGTCAGGCTTTCTTGGATAGATTCCAGTGCTGGATAGAAGTCCCTTACTTAGATTCTGATAAGGAGAAGGCGTTAGTGTCTGCGAAAGTACCTTCACTGCCCGAAGCGATGGTGGACAAGATAATCAAGTATGTTTGTGAGCATAGAGAAGCGTTCAAGCAAGCCGCAATATTGAAGCCAATGAGTCCACGAGGGGTGGTTTCTCTAGCGTCAGCGATCAGCGACTTCACCAGCTACGAAAAGCATGAGGCTGATGGCGTGAGATTGGCGCTTGAGTCTACGATCTTAGGGTCGGTGACACATGCCGATGCATCGAAGATCAATGAGCTTGTTGATCGGACGTTTAACTAATGAATGTACCTAACACTACCTATAAGCAGATTAATGCCCTGCGTAAAGCACAGGCTAAGGCTGTTGCGGATGGTAAAGATACGTTCCAGTTCGATAACAAGATGCTTGATGTGCATTACGCCAAGTTCATGCTGGATTTTTTAGTTATACAGTCAATGGGGGGTGTGAGAGATGATTGACCAAAGGACGTATGACCTTACAACGAAAGCCTCAGCAGAACGTGAGGTTAGGTTGTTGGTGTCTGCGAAGGAAGGCACGAGGCTTAAGGTGTTCGTTGTGGTGGGTAGTAACCGACGTAAAGAGATGGTGAATGATAGCTTGAACGCTATCTGTTTCTTGTTGTTTACATTGTTCCTTAGCGTTTACATTTTAACGGAGAAGATTGATGTTACTTCCTTAATCGTAGGGGTTATTGCACTGACGTATATGGCCTACCTAATCCATCTTCGGTGGCGATCATCTTACAAAGCAGACAAGCGTGGGGAAGTTGTTACGAAAATATTCCAACGCAATGGTGAGCCAATGGATGTAGAGCTAGGGAAGAGCGTGGCCAATAACATAAGAAAACTTATATTAAATACTAGGAGTAACACATGAGTAGAAATCTAACGGTATCAACCATACCTGAGCATGGCCTTGATACGCAGGAGTTTATTCAAGCACAAACGGCGGCGAGCCGGGTCTTTGGTAGAGATAAGGACGCGAAGATTATCTTTGAGGGTAACTCAGCATACGTTCGCAGTGATGGGGCGATCTGCTATCCGTCGCTTGCTGAGGGTAGTCGTATGACTAAGGAGAATGTGTTGGTGAGCCGAGGTTATGCGGATCACGAGTCATCCCATAAGAGATATACCCATATGGGTACGGTGAAGAAGTTTATTCAAGAGTGTGAAGCGTCTGACAATGGCCTACTGCGTAGCACTGCCAATGCGGTAGAAGATTTACGGGTTGACCACTTGGCTATACGTGATTACAGCGGGGCAAAGGCTAACCTAGAGGCGACTTGCGAGAGTGTTTATAACGAGTTCCTTGAGGTTGTTGAGGTGCAGCCTGAAGTTGGTCAGGACTTTGATGTGACTATGCCGCTGATGATCACCGCCGAAGGGCGTAAGCGTATGGGATACAACGCACCAAGTATACAGAAGACGCTGGACGTAATGAGTGATGAGCAACGGGCTAAGGTTGAGGCGTTCGTTGACCTTGCGATTGAGTGTCGTAATCCTGACCCACTTCGAGGTACGAAGGAGACTATTGCGGTGAGTAAGGCCATCGTTGCTGCGAAGGAAAAGTCTGATAGTGAGAGTGAAGAGGCATCGAAAGGCAAAGCGCCTACTAGTGGTGGGGAACAAGATGGTGAGAGTGATGGTGAATCCGAGAGTGAGAGTGAATCCGAGAGTGAGAGTGATGGCGAGGGTGAAGGTGAAGGTGAAGGTGATGATTCTCGTGAGTTAAATCCCGGAACTCAAGACTCAAGTGAGGATGAAACTAAGCTGGGTGGTAGTAATGCGCCGTTGGAGTTCGATGACTTTAGGAAGCGCAGTCTTGAGAAGACGTTTAGTAATCATGTTAAGAGCGACAGTAGTACGTACCGTCCGTTCAGCACTGAGCATGATCAATATTCTCGGTTGGGTGACAACACTTCAATGGGAAAATATATGGCTAGAATCTCCGACATCAGCCTGTATGAGCGTGAGGTTCGAGCGCTGTCTGGTAAGACCAGTACGATGGCGAGAAAGCTCGAAAGAGCATTACTGAGTACGCAGAAACGTGATTGGGAAATAGCGCGAGAGGTAGGGGTGCTTGACCCGAAGCGTTTGAGTCGGGTTATTACTGGTAGCCGGAATGTCTTTCGTATGAGGGAAGATCGGAAGGAAGTGGATACTGCGGTGAGTGTGATGATTGATCTGAGTGGCAGTATGTATGGGTACGAGGCCCGACTAGCCCAACAGATAGCCATTGCGTTGAGCTTGGTGATGGAGAAATCTGGGGTTGCTTATGAGGTGCTTGGATTTAACAACTACTTTCTGTGTAGTAGCAGTAGGCCGCCGACGGTGGGTGCTGGTAATTTTAGTAGTGAACTTGCTGGTAGTGGCTCTAGGCGTAAAAACTTTTTAAGTCGAGCGCATAAAGCGATTAGTAGTTCAGATAGATTCTCTCGCTATGAACCAGTGCAAGTGTATGAGTTCAAGGGATTTGAGAGGCGCTTGGTGCAAGATAGGCTGGGATTGGGTGTCATTAATAGGCTGGCTGGTGGTCACAACTCTGATTCTGAGGCGGTGAGTGTGTCGGCTGGTCATTTGAGGCGGCGGCCAGAGAAGAAGAAGATCATGTTCGTACTGAGTGATGGGCAGCCAGCGGTTACGTGTGACTTCGGTACTAATCATCTGGCGCAGCACCTACGTAATCAGATTGGTGAGGTTGGTAAGCATGGGATTGATTGCGTTGGGATTGGGATTCATTCCGATGCAGTCAAGCACTTCTATCCCAACTACGTAGTGGTAGATGATCTGGATGATCTGCCTAAACAGGCGTTCGATCAGTTGGCAAAGCTACTGGTGGGTGATCGCTTCAAGGTAGACAACTCCGAGCTGATGACATCGACCAAAGCACGATGAAGACGCCAGATAAGGTTGGCATAGTTCGTAGCTACTGGCTCGCATGGTATCCCAAGGTCGGTATGTGGCCTAGCTTTTGGGTGGCTGTATCGGCAAGGGTTAGAGCGCGTGGAGTTAGGGCTAAGGATCGGGTCACAGTAGTAGCTATTTGTAATGAGGTTTATTTTTCAATGAAACACATGAGGAAAGACACATGAGTAACGATGATTTTAATTCTAAAGTTGGTAAGAGTGCGCTGGATGGGTTGTTGAATATTAAGAAGCCTGAGCCTGTCGCTGCCCCTGCGTATGAGTCCAGTGTTTACGATCGATATCCTGTTGGGCGTGAGGATGGATTTTCTGGGTACGATAGTGGTTTGTATGGCCGCAACAATACTAAGTTTGAGCCTAGCTACAAGAGTGATGTGACTACGAGAGAGCCAGCTTGGTTAAAGGGTAAGACTCGGCTTGCGTCGAAGGGTGATGTGAGTGGGCAGGTTCGGTTCGAGCCTGACGGTAAGTTTGCAATCGTTGGTGAGAATGCCCTACGTAATATCAGAGTAGCAGTTAGGACAAAGATACTGGATGAGCTACGGGTTCGTGGTGTCCATGTTAAGTTGGGTGAGGACTATGCAATCGATGATTTTATTAACCATCTTCTTGTCGCTGGATCATGTCAAGTTAAGAAGAAGCAAGGCGGTGGATTCTTAACCATTAAGAGTGACGATTGGTTTGGTGATGAGCTGGATTTTGATGGGGAGTTATGAGGTTTACGGTTACAAAAAGCCAAGCAATCAATAGCCGATGTGCAAATAACGAAGACGATGAAGATTAAAACAAACGAGGGAAAGAAAATGAACAAGCAACAATGGATAGACACACTAGAAAGTGAAGTTGAAGAACTGCAAAACAAATCAATCGAAGCAGCGCAAGACAAAATGATTAAGCTCTTTCAAGCGCGAGAGATGGAGCGCATGGATTGCTTTAATCACGACGAAGATGTTGGTAGTAAGTATGAGATGGAGAATCTTTTTAATCGATATCAGGGAAATTATGCTTACGAGACCAACTCCAACTTCACAACTATGGAGATATTTGAAGCACATACTACTAGCTGGGATGGCGTTACATTGAAGACAGTATGCTTTGGGAAGACAGCATCACCTACGTACGAGATTGTTTTTGACGATGGGGGTGAAGACCGTGCTGGTGTGAAGGCTGCAATGTTGGGTGTTGATAGTAAGGATAGGGTTACTCAGCGCTCAGTAAAAGTAGATGGGAACGGCAAGGTAAGGGCTGATGAGGGAAAATATATTATGGTGAGGCTCGGTAGTAAGAGTGGGTGCTGGCACGGTGGGAGCTTTATAAAACACAAATGTTTTCTGCTAATGCAGATAGATGCTTCGGGCCATGACAGTCATCGATACAGTGTCGAGATTGATTTTGAGGGTTTTATTGTTAAGAAGAAGCTACCTAATGGTATGTTGCTTGGTGTCTTTGATAGTGAAGAGGCGCTGTTAGAAGACGCTAGGACAAGGATGTCTATAGGGGGATAGAGAATACTTATGGAAGATATTAGTTTTATTCATTGTTTAATTTGTAGGTAGGGGCTACACTATTTGTACTGTTTACGATACAAGACTTAACACCTTGAACCTACTATCGTGCAGTAATTCAACGTAAAAAGGAGAGTAATGATAATGAAAACGAGAAGTAATTTAGAGAACGTAACAGCGTTTTTTGAATCGCTGTGGTTACGTATAGGGTATTTTCGACCCTATAAACTTGTGCTTGATCAGCCGCGCACAAATGGAGATATAGGTTTTTGGGGGCGATTGGTTAAAGCAGATAGGTTAAAGAGCTTTGATACGCGTGTTACGGAGAGGATTCAAAAATGGATACATTAAACTACGCATTAATAGGGAACCGAAAGTTGTCTCAGACACGTATGCTTTGTCGTGCGCTATGGATCTGCACATCAAGATTTTCTTGGAAGCTCACATACTCCATTGGGATGTCCTTTCAGCGTAGACAAGCTAAGTTCTTGACGAATAAATCGAACCGTATGATATGCGTTAATTTTTATGCGCTGGCATTTATCGACGGCAACAATACTTAAATTAAACAACACAAAGTAGAGAGTAAAAACTATGTATTACTATTAAATAATTAAACCATAGGTGGAAAAAATGACTGATGAAAGCATAGCAAACTTGAGCGAAAAGATTACTCGTTTGGAAGCTAAGGTAGACCTTCTTATACAGATAACGGCGTCACAATCTGTGAAGGTTGAAAGCAAGGCAAGTATAGGCGAAACATTGGAGAAGCTAACGACTAAGCAACACGCTGCTTTGCAGATGTTGTTTAACGGTTCATCGAATGCGGAGATCGCCGATCGATTTGAGGTTAGTCAGAACACGGCGAAGGTCTACGTCCGTGGCATAGCTAACAAGCTGGGTGTTAATACTAGAAATCAAATCGTTGTTAAATGTTTTGATGATTACAAAGAGGTTGCCGAAGATGAGTATCGTTTGTTGAGTGGTGGATTGCCGAAGCATTGGGCAGAAACTTACGAGACGCCTGATCCTTACAAGGCTTTATACGCAATTAAAACGAGGTAGATATTATGGGTAGAGTGACGTTGTTGAACAACGTACAACTAATGAAGAAGATCAGTAGGAATTACACGTTCGATGATGCGTGTAATTCTTACCTTGATCATCGGAGGAACTTGGGGGATACGGATATCTCCCATGCGAGGCGGCTACGTGCCGTCCTTGCTGAGATAAGCCTCGATGATATCAGTCGGCGCTTCATTCACAACCAGATAACTGAGCCGATGTATGCGAGAGGGTTGTCTGGGTCAACGGTGCGGCGCTTCCTAACTACGTGCCAATCCATACTGAACCATGCACATCACATGGAGTTGACTGACAATCAGGTTAAGTTGGATAAGCCAGCCGAGGGTGCGCCGAGAGACGTATGGATTACGCTTGAGGAAGTTGATCAGTTCATTGGTCACTGTCATCCGAAGTTCAAGGCGTTTGCCACGTTCCTTTTCTACACAGGTTGTCGTCTTGGGGATGCGTTGAAGTGTAATTGGACACAGGTACATGATGGTTGTGTGCTATTCACGACTCGTAAGGGCAGGGGTTTACCGAGAAAGCGGTACGTGCCATTGCATACTAAGGTGTTAGCTGCCATTGGTGAGGCGGGAGATCAAGGATATATACATAAGCTCAACGGTAGGGGCTGGCATAAGTCTGAGGTCTATCCTTACTGGAATCATGCGGTTGAAATGTGTTTAGCTGATACGGTTAAGGGCAGTGCATCTTACGAAAGGTTTCATGGGATCACGCCGCATGGGGCTAGGCATACTTTTGCTTCTTTGTTAATTATGAATGAGGTTAGTGAGCGTGATGTGGCTGAATTGTTAGGCCACTCGTCGATGGATATGATGAAAAGATATACTCACTTGAGTACATCGCATTTAAAGAAGGCGATACTTAAGCTAGGTATGTAGTACCTTAGTTGTCTTACTGACTACCGAGTTAGGTGTCAGGTTTTTGCTAGAAAAAAAGAATCTAGCTCCGCAATCATATGGCGGAGAGCGAGGGATTCGAACCCTCGATACGGATTAACGTATACGCCCTTAGCAGGGAGAGATTAATACACCTAAAGGGGTAGTTAGTGTAGCTCTTGGGTGTGTGGCTTCTAGTTTTAACCTACTGTTCAGTATTGTGCTGATAAACACCTAATAAACACTTGGGAGTGTTTTGGTAGTTGCAAGGTGTCATTAAAGTATGTACTATAAATTTAGAGGAAGATGAAAATGCTGCAAAATAATAACAACATAGTCGATCTAGCCCTACCGTTACAAGATAGGATTAAAATAAACATAGGACTTGATCATGCGTTGATACACCTCAGCGAGTTAATAGATAATGGGGAGATAAGCCCTGCATCTATCGATGAAGTTGAGGATATTATTAGCACTTTAGAAAACATTATGGATGCGCTTTCTAGTACGGAGTGATAAAATAAACGCTCTTCGAAAGAAGATCATGTGTGTTGTCAGGGCGGCTTTCGGGTCGCCCTTTTTATTACCTGAGTCTTTGCTCCTTCTGCGATCTAGTATGCATCGCACTAAATATCCTATCAGTATTAGCCCTCGAAAATTGGTATGCGTATGCGTATGCTTCCTTGGCTGTCATGCCTTCCTGCTTTATTAACGTCGCAGCATTCTTATTGATAACCTTCATGCTACGTCCAGCCTTTAACACAACCCCAATCACTTGAAGTAACCTTTTGAAATACCCCACGCTTTATAGAACTCGGTGAAATCATCTAATGAAATCAGCACATACGAGTCGCCTATCTTCTGGCGCGATCGCCTGTTGATCACCACTGGGTACTCGCCTAGCGCTGCATTGCGTAGTGCCTGAGCGTACGCGGCTGGGAAGGATAGCTTCTCTACTCGCTTGGCTTCTACTGCCAGTGCTGGTACACCCATTAGATCACACGCACCTACAGTTTCTTTCATCGTTGGGTCTTTGGTATAGAGAGAACGGAACACCTCGACGCCAAGTTTTTCACTAAAATATACGCATAGATCGCGTTCAAACTGATCACCTTTTGCTTTTACGCCTTTGATTGCCATTAGTCAGGGTCATCCCAATCGAGTTTATTTTTGCATGGAGTGCAGATAAATTTATTTTTTGGTCGTGGAGTATTAGATTTGCAGATCATGCATGGGCGAGACCATTGGATTATCATGCTGCGCCTTGATCGTACGTGCTTCTCTGAATGTAGGTTAGCTATGCCTTGTGTTACCAGAATCCTCTTTACTGTATCGACGCAGACACCGACATGATTTGCCAATGTCTTGTACGTCATACGCCTCTGCGTGTGTATCTTGCCGATGTCTTCCATGACGATGGGATGATTACTACGTAGCCAATCAACCTGTTCGGTTGTCACGAGTCTTGCCTTTGCCATACTCTAACCACTCTTTAGGTGTCAGCAGTATAGCTATGTGGAAGGCTCTTGTCATCTTTTCTACGCTTTAGGTGTCTTTCTTAATGTATATTCTCGGTTAGTGTTCATAATCTTGATTGCTAATTCACCCCCTTGTTCGACTTCGAACTTAGTTAAGCGCATCTTTCCGAAGGCATCTTGTAGTTTATTTATAGTAGCTACCATCTCGTCCGGCATGAGTGATCGATTGATTGTTGGATCAGGTGTTAAGTTTACTTTTACCATTCGTTTCATTTTTATTACCTTGTTGTGTTGCTCTGACCAAGAAGAGGGGAGTCAGGTGGAGGGGGAGTGCTAACGACTCCCCCACCGGACGACCCTTCTGGTCTACGCAAAGGTTTATTATTTGTTTTCCGCTTCTTATTTATATATAAGGGAGGACGAAACCGGACAGAATACCGGACAACACCCTCTTTCCTTATACATATCAGACACTTACAGATTTAAAAATCGTCTCACAAATAATTAACTTGAGACGGTTTTTTCACGCTAAAACTAGGTAGTTTGTGGGCTTGCCGCGAGTGCCTTCACTCACTGATTTGACCACTAATTTCCCATCGTTAAGCAGCTTAGTGACTGCACCCTTGAACAGCACCTTCCCTGCTTTACTCTTATAATCTTGCGCTAGATCACGTAACGAGTAGCCGCAATCAAACACACCTGCCAGCTCACGACCTGCGTTCTTAACCATGTAATAAATCTCATCGTGCAGATCATTAAAGTCTGGATGATCATCAGCCATAACTAGAGTCTTGCCCTCATCGACAATCACACCAGTATCGATCAGCTCTTTGATCTTTGCGTACGTAACTGTCTTACTGGTAAACACATGGCTCAGAATATCCTTGCGTGTATTAAGCCCCTTCCGCAGCGCCTCGATCACCATGCCCTCGGTACTCACATCTGCTGGCTCAACTCGTGAGCCATCGATCTCATCCGTACGATCTACAAGCAATCCTGACAATGGTTCGCGTATCATCCAGTGTGTACTCACATCACCACCGAAGTTCTCTTTGCCCAACCCAGCCATGAACACGTTGTTGTTACCCACAAGATTTAATCTACTGGATACTTCCTCACATACTTCCTGAGATGGACGCCAAATCGGGATGGCAAAGCGTGATGAGTTGACGATGTTACTTGCGCCACGAATCTTACCGATCGCGCCTTGAGGTGTGGTTGGGGCCACGCCCATGTCATCCTTGCGTAGATGATGCGTGAAGATAACCGTAGCACCTGTCTTAACTGCAATGTTCTGCGCCCACTTGAGCGCTCTATCAGCGGCCACATTGTCTTCGTCGAAGCGCCACTCAAAGAATGATTGCAGTGGATCAAACACAACCATTGCCAAGTCTTCCATCTGTATCAGCGTGTTCCGCCAATCATCAGCTTCTTGCGTGAACTTAGGCGCGTCAAACTTCTTTGTGCCAAAGTTCATGGCAGTCTCAAGCTCAGGGATAGGTATTACGATCAGTTGATCAGGGAATCCTATTCGCCTGTACGCTGGGTCAAGGAATTCAAAGCGACGCATCAGCTCATTACGATCGTCTTCCGCTAAGAACATCACCACCTTGCCATGCTTGCGTATCGGATGGCCCATAAAGAATGATGTCTCTCCATCTTCGGGGCAAGCGATCTTCATCGCCAGATCCATGAGTAAGTACGTCTTACCTACGCCACCCGACGAAGCGATGACCCCCGGCAATCCCGCTGGAATTAAATCCTTCACGAGCCAATCACGCTCAGGCGGCGCACCGCATAGCCCAATCGAATCACACTCGAACATGAGTCTCATGTGAGCGCGTAGTGTTCTCTCCTTGTCAGTGATCAACGACTCCTTACGTACACCGTCAGCATTAAACTCATCGGGGTTATTCTTTTTATGTATCTGCATAACAGACACAACGATGATCTTAATTTCATCTTGCTCAAGTGGTGGCTTGCAGCGTTTCTCGTTTTCAGTAAGCGCTAAAAGAAATAACTCCTTACCCCACGCCGCAGGATTATCGACAATTAATTTACCAACCAGCCGTGTCATCATGTCGTTACGATTACCCGACGAAAACTGGTCGGGCAGTATGTCGCGCACTACTCCGTCAGACACGACCTCTGGTACATAGTCCTCGAATTCCCAATCCGGCAGCTCAAACGGTATGTCAGACACCTTAACGTCCAATGGTAAGTCCCACTTGTAACCAGCGCTCGGATAAACTTTAACGAGTCCACCGTCACCTCTTACATCTATGTTGTTTATACCTCTCCAAGTTGTTGCGTTTTTAACAACTCGCTTTGGATGTTTGAAAAAATAATGCCTACCTCTTTTAGTGGTCTGCATAATTGGGGTCGGACACCCCATCTTTTCGAACTCTCTTATAGACTGCTCATCGTCACAGTCAACAACAACAATTCCTGATAGCTCACCAGTTATTATAGCTATCCCAGCAGTCGGAAAGCGATCCCATAATTCTTCTACCAGTTCAGGTTCTTGTTCGGTCAGTTGATATTCTTTCCACTTAACTAGTGGCTTCTTGTCTTCACCTATCGGTATCACTTGGAAACCAAGTTCACAGTAAGCAACGGCCCATTCTTTTAGATTCATGTGTGTGTCTCTATATATTAAAGGAGTTAGATAAAATACTTATTGATATTTAATTTTGGATTCTCTGTCTTCAACACCTCCAGCACTTTAGTAGTAACAAAACCTTGATTGGCCCATCGATAAGGTGCTGTGCGGAACTTATTAGTTAGCCTCGCCACTTCTTTTTCACCGCCGCAATCTGTAATTAACTGCTTAACATTAAACTTTTTCACTTTTTTACCTGAGTCGCTTGCATTAAAAAATGTATTGTATATGATACACACCTAAAGTACATCAAAGAACTTTAATAATAGAATAAGGAGACACCGGAGATGATGATAGACACACCTGAAAGACCAATAGATTTTGCTGTGATGGATGAGATTTGCGATCAATATTTTGTAGCAAAGAAGAGCAAGGCATTAGCAGATGTAGAATTTAAGGATGCAACGGCGAGAGTGGATGCTCTATTAAGCGCTAACGAAGAGATAAGGAACTCTGGCAACTACTCGGTAGCAAGAGTGCTGGGTCAGTCATATAAGTGGGATAAAGAAATGCTGGGTCACATGGCCTCATCTCCTTTAATAGAGCTATCTCCATCAGTTAATAAAAAAACATTTGATGATGCTGATGCGGAAGACCAGCTTGTGTTGATGCCAGCTTTAGAGATCAAGCCATCTAATAAAATATCAATCAAAAAAATTAAATAGGGTACGAGTAATGACATTTAAAACAAAGAAGACTGACAGCGATTCGATAAAGAATACTAGTAAGACTCTTATCTATGCGCTTCATGGATTCGGCAAGACTACACAGTGCAGAAACTATCAAGAAAAGTTTGGTCGCGGCCTCATCCTTAGTGGTGAAGGTGGACTATCAAGCATCTCTGATACGGGTATCGACTACCTACCCTTTAGTAGTTGGGACGGCAAGCATGAGCCTGAATCAGGTATCTACTCGTTCCGTGGCATCTGCATGATGATGGCAAATCCTGACTCTGGATTCGCATCAGAAAAGTTTGCTTGGATAGCTATCGATTCGCTAACGGAACTCAGTGACCTACTCATGCGAGAGCTTGAGCGTAAGTACGCTAATGATGCTAATGGCTTCAAGTTATGGGGAGACTTTAAGCGTCAGATGATTGGCTCACTCAAGTTCATTCGAGACCTACCCTATCACGTACTGGTTACTTGTCTTGCCAAAGATGAGGAAGACGACAACGGCAGAGTTTCTTTCTGGCCAGACGTACATGGCAAGGCAGTTAGTAAGCAATTGCCAGCCCTATTCGACCACGTTTTTGCTGGTCATAGATACACAGAAACAGTAGAGGACGGTTCAGTTGTTGTCCATCGTCGCCTCTACGCAGATGAAGTTTACGGTTATCACGGGAAGGTGCGAGACCCACTGCGTCGCATCCCCCCCGTAATAAACACCAGCAACGTCGCGGATGTTGTTAGTGCGATACACATGAATAGCAGTGATTTTAAAACTTGGCTAACAGCCGTAGGAGTACAAACAAAATGAGTGAATTTCAACTAGACCAGCTAGACCTATCGAACGTAGAAGCAGACTCAGGTGAGTCACGACTAAGAGCAGGGCGATACGTGTGCCGTGTTGATGATGCTTCTCTTGAGAAAGTATCGACCGACCCTAATGGTCGTCGTATCCAAGTAAAGTTTATCGATAATAGTGGCCTCGGTTTTATCGGCGAGTCTATCAACATCCATTTACCCAAGTCAGACAAAGGTACTGCGATTGGAAAGAAGCAGTTACTAACACTGCTGACGCATGGCGGTGACAGCGTACCTACCAAGCCATCTATCGAGAAGGTTCGTGACATTAAGGAAGTCGGTGTGAACGTGATCGATGAAGTCTATTACAAGGACGGTGTTCAGAAGATGGGCAGCAAGGTCGATAGCTGGCATCCATATTTCGCGCCGGACTCAGCGGTGAATTTAGGGGCAGCACCTATGTCACCACCACCCAAGCAGGGTACTAACGGCGCTGGTTCACCAGTTCCAGCAAGCACCTTCGACGATATACCTTTTTAGAAAACTCCTGCAAGGCAATTGTAGTTAGGGTAATCCTTCCCTGTTGAGCCGACGGTCGGCGGTGCTACGTACCGACCACCTAATAAACACACATGAGAAACTAAAATGAAAGAGATGAGGAAGAAAAGAAAGTACACGAAGAGAGCCGATAAGCCCTCTGCGCTGGCCGTCCAAATTGATGGCACTCACTACAAAGATATGAAGATCCAGCCCGTTGAATTTAGCATGAAAAATAACCTGAGTTTTCTTGCTGGCTGCGTCGTCAAACGAGTATGCCGCTGCGACAAAAAGAACGGTGGCGATGATTGGCTCGTTGACTTGGAGAAAGCCAAGCACGAGATTGATTTAATAATTGAGTTTAAGTCGGGTAAGTAATGAAAACCCTACGTGAGTTTGTTGATTATTTACAGGAAGACTTACCGCCCAAGGGTATTGAGTTTACCAAAGATACCGATGAGCGCATGTACGTTGGCGCATCCAGTATAGGCTCAGATTGTGAGCGACAGGTTGCGCTAAGGCTTCGTGGATATCCGCAGGATGTGCTAACTAAAAAGCTACGGCGCATCTTCTCAGTGGGTCACAAGGTTGAGGATGTTGTTGTCGAGAATCTCTTAGCAGCTATCAAGGTCAACCCTGAGATTGCACTAGAGGACACTGGCCCAGTACAGCACGAGTACACGTACTTCGGGAAAGTTTGTCGGGCGCATTCAGATGGCATCCTTTATTTCGTTTCCGACCCATCAAAGAAGATTCTGGTAGAGATTAAGACGGCTAACGATGCGTCCTTCTCGGCCACTGTACGCCAAGGTATTCAAGTGGCTCACGGTGAGTATTACGACCAGATGCAATTGATGATGGGGCTAGGCGGTATGAAGGAAGGCTTGATGTACATGATCAATAAGAACGACTCTCGCTTGTACACGGAGATCATTAATTTTGACCACGCTACGTACTACTACCTGCTTCAACGCATTGAGTACATTGCGGCTGGTAGCGACGAGAAGATCGCGAAAGGCCCGAACGATTGGCGGTGCAGTATGTGTAGCTACAACGTGATGTGCTGGACAGATAAGCCTGTACCTGTTGATCGACGCCACTGTCGTCATTGCAAGAACGCAATTATGACAAGTGATGAAACCCTTTTCGCTACGTGCTGTAGCCCCTCAGTAAAGGTCGATGGTATGACCCAAGCTGACGCCAGTAGAGCGAAGACTTGCAACTACTTTGAAGACCATAGAGGAATTTAATATGAACGGTAACTGGACTAAAGAAAATTTTGAAACGCATCACATGGCTCACCCTGAGATTTATCAGAAATTTTGCCAGTACGCACTGCAAGCTGCCTCAGTCAAAGGTCGCTACTCAGCCAAGTGTATTTTCCATCGCATCCGCTGGGAGTCGATGATCATAGATCGCGTGTCTGATTTCAAAATAGATGATGGATGGATATCCCACTACGCTAGAAAATTTATGAGAGACAACCCTAGTCTCAAGGAGTTTTTTGGAACCAGAATGCGTCGAAGCACCTACCACTCTTGAGGAGTTGATTATGAAAGATTCAAAATTAATGATGTTTGTTTTACTTGTCTCCCTAACTTTTATATTCGTCTTCGCTGCTAGTGCAGGGGTTCGATGCTCTACCGATTATTTCGGCAACCAAACGTGCTACGGGACAGGAACGGATAGCGGTTATAGGTCGCAAGGCAGTACCGATTATTTCGGCAACCAAACATGGACAGACAATAAAGGAAATCGAACTAGGTGTAGTACCGATTATTTCGGCAACACAACTTGTAACTAATTTACGGTGATTTCTAGCCGTGAAAAATGGAGCTGCCCCAGATGGCAAACTTGATGTTTAGGAAATGAGCGAAGTCCTGTTAATTCATGCCCCAAACAGGCAACCGATGTGGCTAGGCTTTCCCCTAGTCACATCAACTAATTCAATAAGGATCAAAGACATGGCTAATGTATACATAGTAGTAAAGCATGACAGTCTCGCAGACAAGATCATAAGGGTTTTTGAAGATAGAGTGTCGGCAGAAAGTTACAGCGCACTATGCAATGATACAGCTATCACCAATCAAAATGAGTTCTACATTGTCGAGAGGCATTTGTTAATGCCCGTAAAGACTAAGGGATGAATGGCGTTAGATGGCAGGATATTCCAGCCGATTTTGCTTACCCTAAGTGTCGGGTATGCGGCGAAGATACTCCAGTATTTACCAAGAGTCGGGTGCGTATCCCACACTGTAAACGCCTTACTGCAAAGACCTGTGGACGACGAGAATGCCGTACCGCGATGATCAGTAGGCCAAAGGTCAGGGGTAAGTATAAGGTTAAGGCGGTTCGCCCTCTCGTGGTAAGTGATCTTGATTTCGGATTTCAGCTCTTTAACTTTGATCGAGGTTCGATCGAGAGACTTGTGAAGAAATTATACTAGCACCCTAGCTAGGGTAAGCATCACCTTAGCTAGGGTAAGCATTAAACTACCAAGACTTCCCCCATCCACCAGAGCGACGCTCAGTTTTCTCACCAGCAAAGAAGTCTACACTCGCTTCCTTCGCTCTCTTGATACCACCAAGTACAGGTAATCGACCGATAATTTCTCTTGTCGCTAGTCTCTGTTTAGAGTTCGTTCCGGTTGTTCCTTTATCCCAGACATCCAGTGCAGCTTCCTTAGCTCCGCCCATGACATTTACAACACTCGCACCAAGCCCGAAGGTTGGGCCAAGTATTGTTCCCGCAGCGCGTTGTACGCCGTACGCTCCATTGTCTGCTTGTGATGCTACGTCATGCATCATGTCTCCGATTAATCCGAATCCACCAGCAGCGGTAAGACCTTCGAAGTACCATCCAAGGAAGGTATCAAGGTCGCCATGTACGTCTGCATTGTATCCAAGAAGTTCACCGAACTTACCAGCACTACGCTCACGTAACTCTGCGCTCTTACCATCTTCACCACCACGTTGCTGCACTAAGTCTTTCGTGCCTATCGCAGCCATACCCAATGCTGGGGCGAAGGTTGCGAAGTAAAGTGGTCGCTTGAAGTTGCCTGATTTAACATCATCAATTAATACGTCCTTAGCCATACGCCCCATGAGTAATGGAAAAGACTTAAGCTGAAATAGTATTGATCCGGCTGGCGTCTGGTACGCAAGAGGTATGTCATCAGGATTAGGCGAGAAGATTGTGTCATTAGCAAACTTGATCATACCTAACGCAACTGCATCGTCAGTAGGGTCTAGCTTTTTAGTGGGGTCTTTCAGCCACTCCGTCATGCCATATCGCTTCAAGTATCTGTGTGCAAACTTGTACTCACGACTCTGATCTTTCTCTGCGAGTGATGGGTCGAAGCTCTTCGCTGCCTTACTAACCTGCGTATTGAATGACTCAAGTGCTACTGCACCAGCCAAGCCTCTCCACATATCAGTCCAAGGTGTCAGCATCGTTGCGTTAAAGAATGCATTCTGAGCCATACCAACACCGCCTGTTGCGTCTGCTCCGTACATGCCAACCATTCGTGAATGCAATGCGTTCTCGATGGCTACGCCAGTGTTCTTAATTTCTGCACGATAGTCGGGGTCAGCCGCGTACTTACTAATGCCTTTCATCCATGACCGGAATGATCCAGACCGGATCAACGGTAATACAGCGTCGGGTATAGAGGTTAGAACGGTAAAGGATAGCAGTGATATATTATTAATCGCACGTACGTTACGAGAAGCATTCATAAACTTCTGACTCTCGCGAGGATTAACTTGCTTACCCTGTAGTGTACGAATCGTTCCTTCTGCGTGGTCAAATTCACTACGGTTAATGGCTGTCGGTCTACCATCTTCGGTTAGCTTGAAGTCGCTCATCGCATTGGCGATCGCATCAACCCTGCGCTCGTACGTCTTAGTACGCTGATCTTCTGGTAGAAGATTTAACATGAAGTCTTTTGCTGCAATCTTGCCGTGCTTCATGTATTGGTCGAGAGCCTCCATTGCAAAAGGTCGAGCCTGTTCTTCAGATTGAAATGGCATAGACATCACTTTCTCTAGGGAAGCGGAGCTTGTGACGCCAGTGATAGGGTCTTGTCCTTTAATTTCCTTAGTGAATATGCGAGGCGTTGATAGCTGCCGGACAACTGCATCGATACCTGACTCACCTATATCCATGTAATCAGCGTATGCGTGTACGTTCAAACCAATATTCTTAGTCTGATGTATACGTTTTGACGCGCCATCCATGTACTTAACTAGCAGTCCATCAAGATTATTCTCCATGAATGGTTCGAATAAGTCGTAAAGTTCGGGGGTCTTATCGATTCGTAACAGTCTTTGGAAGTCCAGATGTCCTTCAACGCCACCCTTGTTTGACACGGGCGGCGGAATATACAGCCCATCATCATTCATTAGGTTGGTAGTGATGCGGTCTGCGATTGCCTTAGATTCTTCTGTCGTACGCTTTGGGTTCTCGGACTTGAGATACATAGTCAAGACTCTAGTGAAAGCATCCTGATCCTTGCCGATGTTCTCGATGTTCCAAACTTGAGGCATATAATTCTCAATGTCTCCAACCATAACCTCATTATCAACCATCTCAGTGTGCAGGGTTTTCATTGTGCCTTTGATCTTATTGAATAAGGTTCTCTCTGGAACAGTAAGACCTGCGTATGCTCGGCTTGCGTTACCTCTACGTAAAGCCTTGAGTACATTAGTATGTGACTCTGGCTGAGTAGGTGTGCCTTTCAAGAATGGATTAGAGGATTTTACCCAATTCTTCACGATACCATCACGGTCAGGTAGCTCGTTCATTAGCTGCTTGATCGGCATGTAAACGCGAGCGAACTTATTGTAGACAGATGGGTAGTAGTTCTCGACGTAGTTTGCAAGCCAGTTCATACCTGTCTTACGCATACGCTGAGAGTTCTTTGAGAGTAATCGCTCGGCTACTGACGCCTCACGAATGCCTTTAATATCTTCTTCGTTTAGTGCGCGGCCTTTTGCTATCTTACGTAGTCCACTAGTCACTTCTGGCTCTGTGCCTTTAGTTTCTGCGTTGTCCAGCATGGTAGCAATGCTTGGGCTATCACCACCCTCACCCCTTAGTGCTGCGAGTGCAGTAGTAAGCGATGCAGGTTGAGACATACTATCCGAGTAATATAGCCGAGCATCCTTCTCATCAAAGTATTGAGCGTCCTGAGACTTGATATTAAATGTAGGACTGCGCCAATTATCGTTGTCGTCTAATGTTTCAATTAAAGTATAAGAATCATGCGGTATTCGATCGCCCGTCAAAGTGTTCTGATGCGTTGAGTGAATTGCGTCGTAACCCAACTGACCAAAGAACTCCGTGTATTTCTGCTGGACTACCTTCTTACTACCAACCACGCCTTCAAGCGCCTTGATAGACATCATGTAAAGATCATCACCTGATAGAGACCCTGACTCAGTTAGCTGATCGTTCATGGGCGCGTATGCCTTTCTGATCTGCTCCATCTCCTTTCCTTCGGAGAGCATTTCTAACATACCAAATCGCATCATCGACTGTAGCGTAGAGTCTTCCATCGTATAAAGGGTCTTGCGTGTAAGATCAACAGGGTTATTGACTCGTGCATACACAGTCAAAACGCCAGCGTTGTAATCTATGTCTGCATTTTTCAATACGGTATGGAAGTTTTGCTCGTTGTATTCCAGAGTTTCAATATCTGCATCCATTAACTCCAGCTTAAACTGGTTATCAATACTGGAGATGTCACCCCTGTCAGCGTAATCACCACGACCTTTAATTAAATCCTGACGCTTTACTTTTAATTTAGATATCTGAGAGCGTAATGAACTTGCGCTTTTTGCATTATCCAAAGCCTCGATTTTCTGATCAGCATCAAGATTAGGGCTACCCTCAATCATCCGTGTCCACGCAGCCATCGTTGGCTTCTGAGCGTAGACCTTATCTGCTACTTCGGCGTTTGTGGTTATATAAATTCCCGGCCCAAAGTTCCCGGACTGAGATGGCTGGAAGACAACCTCTCTATCCTCTAATGGGTTCATGTTTGGTGTGCCATGATACAGGCGAATAGGTGTGCCGTCGGGGGAGAGTAGTCCACCGTTTATGTAATCATGGATACGAGACTTCTTATTGTTGCTGGCTGATGCGTACATATCTTGGAAATGCTGCGCTGCCATGCTTGCTGGCACAGGGCCACGGTTACGTATAGGCATCTTGGCAGCTTTTCTAGGTTGCACCATGTCGCCGTACACTGTTAGGCGACGGAAGATTTGCTTGATATCCTTGCGTCCAATAACACCATTAAGGAAGTAAGCTGCACCTTCAACAAAAGTATCTAGCTTTGATCCAACTGCACTTCTTAGGTTGAGAGACTCAGGCGTTCCACTATCTCTAGCTGAGAAAACATCTCCCTTTGATGTGCGTTCGGCTAAGTATTGCGCCCAATGCTCAACAAACCATTCCTCTGTTTGACGCTCTAACCTGTCATGCACTGGAAGCTCGTCATACTTTCTTCGCATGACGTTCTTCTTAATGGGGTCATTTGATTCAAGGAAAGCGTTTAGTATTTCACCGCGATCTTTATCGTTGATCATGTTAGTACGCATGAGAACGTGTCCAACTTCATGCATGAGATCGAATGGGTCGCTTGTTCCTTTGTTGAGTCCAACTGTCATGCGACGAAGATCGTTACGTAGATTTTTAAACTCAGGGCTGGTGAAGTCGGCCATCACGCCAGTAATACCTGCTGATGCACTGCCTTTTCCATTAAGGCGCATCACATCATCCATTGATAATATGTTCGCGTCTTCCATAGTCGCCTTAGCTGATCGACCCATCAGGTTGAACATGCGGTAGGCCATTGTACGTAGGTCGTTCTGAACTTCTGGGTTACGGTGTACAAAGTACCCCATCGCCTCACGTATACCAAACCGTGCATTGGCTGGTATACCATCAGGTGAACCACCCTCGTAATCGATTGCCTCTATCTTAGAAGCTAATCCTATTGCTTGGGTTTTAATAGGCATAATAGCCTGAATCTTAGGCCCGACAACTGCCACTTTATTCAGCTCACCAGCTCTCTTAATAGTTCGGTCTATCGCTTTATTGTAAGATCGTCGCTGAGTTTCCCATATGATGCGTGTCACTTCTTCTGTATTACCCGACTCAAAAGCGTCGGTAAGCATGGTTTCCAACTCATCTATTTTGGCAGATTGAATTCGCTTAGAGTGTTCTAATGATGCGGCACGAGGCTTGCCTACTGGCTCAGTCGTTAGCTTCTCTTTACGTAGTAACTCTGTAAGAATCTGCGACCCTTCTTTGGTTCCTTCGAACCCTTTGTAAACATCCGCAAGCTGTCTGATTGTAAGGCCATTAAGGTCTGGCAAAGGCTTGCCAGAACGCTCAAGTTTTCCAAGTTTTCCAGTAGCAAATTGCGCTGCTCTTGCTTTGAGGATGTTTTCCAGTTTGTCTGTGCCATTCGCTATCCTTTCTTTTTTGTTACGCTCTCGTGCTTGATTGTATTTTGCTATTGGAGGCAAGGGTTCAACTGCATGTATACCTGTTCTAAATGACTCAGGCATAGAGCCTACGTAGTCATCAAGAGTCTCGCTGGTAGGGATTCCACGACGAACAAATTCCTCTTCTAGTAATTGCTTGCTGCGTTTTAGTATCTGAGAGAGTGATCCGTTGTCAGATTGTGGATCAAATATTTCCACCCTTAACTCTTGGATTATTTCATCCAGTGATGAATCAGGGTCAGTTAAATTGAAGAATGAGTATCCATTTTCAAAGTCGTTGTAGTCAAAAGAAACACTGTCATTACCATCACCACCCTCATAGTCGCTATCCACGTACGAATATTCGTCGTACCCTTCCTCGGCTAAGTCACTATCACGGTGCGGGTTAGCTACAATATTGTCGTTAAAAACTTGGTCAGAATCAGCTCTATTACCAAGCATCTTTATACGTAGCTTGTCTGCCTTGCCTCGTATCTGCTTACGTATCTTTCGAGTGGCCTTTAGTGCGCCTGTAGATACCCGTCCTTCCTTAGCTGCTCTAAACCTAGATGGAACAAGCTGATACAAATGAACAACCACTTCACCCACTGCGTTAATAATTCTGGTGGGGTCTTCTGTTAGTAGGGCATCGTGTAGGTTCTTATCAACCTCATCCGTCATCTGCCAGCGGAACTTCATCTGCTCACCGTATGGCAGTAGTGGCGCAGGGTTACGTACAGGAGGATTTTTTGCAGAGAACTCAATCTTCTCATCACCTTGCAGCATCTTTGCAAACAAAGGCTCAAGGTCTTTATCGAGAAGCTCTTTGTTGGTAGCTCTATTAAAGAGTTCGGAAATATATTTTGATAGTCTTTTGTACAGGGCTTCATTGCCCATGTTGTACTTACCGTTACTGGCTAAGTAAGCCTCGAATTGGTTAGCAAAGAATTCTTGTGGTGAGTCTGCGTCGTTGGCCTTACCACTTCTGATGAGGCGGTACTTAACAACGTCTTCGTTGAACCTGCCATCGCCATCGTAATACTTTGATACCGTGTCCCAGAACTCAAAACGATCTTCTGATGTTAGTACGTTGTGATAAGCCCAATGAGAGATTTCATGTGCCATCACTGTTGCTGGCGTGTAATCACCAGTTTCATCGGCAATATCTCTGGCAACATTTACTCCGTTTTGAACCTTTTCATTTCCTAGAGCATCATAAGAGCTATTGCCTACCCTTCCTTTACGGATACGAGGTGCAGCGCTTCCAGTTAAGTCTTGGATGAGCTGAATAACTTCAGAGGTTTCTTCGTCAGTATATTTAGAAAGAATATCTCTCGCGTTCTGCATAGACGTTTCTTTGTCTACGTTGTTAGAACGCTCGATACCATTGGGGGCTATCTTAGTTAGCTCTGCTTCAGTTGCTCGCAGGGCTGCTACTATCTGATTGAAGCCTTCTTTATTCTTGGGCCAGCGTACAGCGTTTAACGCAATCGAATGGCGATATAGATCATTCGCAGTGCTGATGCCATGATTAAAAGAATCACGTAATACACTCCATGCTGGGCCAGCCATCTTCGGCAAAGGCATGGACGATAATCGTTTATTTACATCATCCGGTATACTGACCGCAGCAAGCTGATCCTCTGGGAAGGCTCGCTTGGATTCATTGGGTATAATGTCTTGTGCTGACGCAGGAGCCTCATCGAATGGGATGATCATGTCTGGTGCGTGGCGACCACCTTTGCCGCCGATCAGGGACATATCTACCCGACCAAAAATCCAATCCTCTATCGGCTTCTTGCCGAGGATAACGCTTGGCGTATTGATACCAGCATCGAGTTGTTTCTGTGAAATAACTTTGTAATCGTGAGTACCGTCAGCGTTAGGCTTCTTGCTCATAATGGCTGCGAG
>Ga0307985_10000458_pt1 | contig 24591 bp, 21 predicted proteins | sample EllFjometageno80_FD_203155 | JGI IMG/M metagenome (GOLD analysis project Ga0307985, IMG submission 203155) | Marine microbial communities from Ellis Fjord, Antarctic Ocean - #80 | ecosystem: Environmental > Aquatic > Marine > Unclassified | place: Southern Ocean | collected 2014-10-09 | reverse complement strand
TCGATCAGGATGATTTCGATGCACACGAGGTGCGTGTATGCATCAATGAGAGGCGCACGCTAGATGACTCAAGACGACCTCACAATTACACCGATCAGCAGTACTTAAAGACCCGCGATGAGATGGGAGAGCTATTTAGCGATATTCCTGAGGCGCTGGAGAACTCTTGGGAAATCGTAAAACGCTGCAATCTTTCACTGGTACTAGACAAGCCTTGTTTGCCGAATTATCCCGTGCCCAAAGGCATGGACATGGAGCAGTATTTTTCCGAGCTGAGTTCCGATGGGCTCAGAGAACGGCTGCGTAGCCTCTTTGGGGACGACTACGAGACGAAAGACGTCGAGAAGCCCTATTGGGAGCGTTTGGAATTTGAGTTGGGCGTCATCAACCAGATGGGTTTCGCGGGCTACTTTCTTATCGTAATGGAGTTTATTCAGTGGTCCAAAGACAATGATATACCAGTCGGGCCAGGGCGTGGCTCGGGTGCAGGTTCCATTGTCGCCTACGCGCTGAGAATTACCGATCTAGATCCGCTTAAATACGATTTGTTGTTTGAGCGTTTCCTGAATCCGGAAAGGGTGTCGATGCCCGACTTTGACGTGGATTTTTGTATTGAAGGCCGCGACCGCGTTATCGCGCACGTAGCCGAGTTGTATGGCAAAGAGGCGGTATCGCAGATCATTACCTTCGGCACCATGGCCGCCAAGGCTGTAGTACGCGATGTGGCGCGAGTGCAGGGCAAGCCTTATATGCTGGCTGACAAGCTTTCCAAGTTGATTCCCTTCGAGCCCGGCATGACCCTGAAGAAGGCGTTTGAGGTGGAGCCGCTGTTGGGTGAATTCGTCGATTCTGATGAGGACGCGCAGGAAATCATGGAAATGGCTTACAAGCTTGAGGGCATTACTCGTAATGTCGGCAAGCATGCCGGTGGCGTGGTTATTGCGCCTACCAAGCTAACGGACTTTACACCGCTGTACTGCGACGAATCCGGCCAAGGCTTAGTTACCCAGTTTGATAAGAACGATGTGGAGACAGCAGGTCTGGTGAAGTTCGACTTCCTCGGGCTGCGCACACTGACCATCATCGATTGGGCTGTGAAGATGATCAATGCCAGGGCGGCTGATGGGGTGCCGCCTGTCGATATCACCAAGCTTCCTCTAACCGATGAACGGGTGTATCGCTTATTGCAGAAGGGCGAGACCACGGCGATTTTTCAGCTTGAATCCCGCGGCATGAAGGACCTGATCAAGCGTCAGGTGCCAAATAGTTTTGAAGACATTATCGCCCTCGTGGCCTTGTTTCGACCGGGTCCTTTACAGTCGGGCATGGTGGATGATTTTATCGATCGTAAACACGGTCGCACGCACGTGGTCTATCCACACGCTGAATTGGAACCAGTTCTCGGCAATACTTACGGAGTGATTCTCTATCAAGAGCAGGTGATGCAGATCGCCCAGGTTCTCGCGAACTACTCGCTGGCCGGCGCGGATATTTTGCGTAAGGCCATGGGTAAGAAAGACCCGGCAGTAATGGCGAAGCAGCGTACCTTGTTTCAAACTGGAGCCGAGGCGAGAGGAATCGATGCTGACCTGGCCGCCTCTATCTTTGATTTGATGGAGAAGTTCGCAGGCTACGGTTTCAACAAGTCGCACTCGGCAGCGTATGCGCTAGTCTCTTATCAAACCGCATGGCTAAAGACCCATTATCCAGCCTGTTTTATGGCGGCGGTGCTCACTGCTGAAATGCAGAATACTGATAAGATCGTAACCTTGATCGATGAGTGCCGCTCGATGAAGTTGGTCATTGTGCCTCCAGATATCAACCTTGGTCAGTTCAATTTTACGGTAAACGAAAAGGACGAGATTGTATACGGGCTCGGCGCGATCAAGGGCTTAGGCGAAGGCCCAGTTGGCAGCATTCTCGCCGCAAGAGAAGAGCTGCCATTTACAAATCTGTTGGATATCTGTCAGCGAGTGGACAAGCAAAACGTCAATAAGCGCACCATGGAAGCGTTGATACGCTCCGGAGCCCTGGACAACATGGTGGAGGGCGATCTCGACTATGCGCGTTCCTTGCTCTCGGCACTGTTGCCCCAGGCGATGCAGGCAGCTGAGCAATCTAGTCGAAATCAAGCTAGTGGTGTTGAGGATATGTTCGGAGATATTGCGCCGGCGGGCACAGAAGATGCAGACCTTAGCGCCTCTAATATCACGGTCCTTGCCTGGGCGGAGCAGCACCGCCTTAAGGTGGAGAAGGAAACTTTGGGCTTGTGGTTGTCAGGGCATCCAATCGACGAGTTTCTGGATGAGCTCTCCCATATTACAAAGAATAGGTTGGTTAATCTGCGGCCGGAGCGAGGACCTCAAACGATTGCAGGTGTACTGCATAGCATTCGTACTATGAAAAATAAGGCAGGAGATACTATAGCATTCCTGGTATTGGATGATAGTAGCTCTCGTTTCGAATTCTCCCTGTTCGCAAAAGAATACGAGCAGTACAGAGAGACGTTGGTTAAAGATGTGATCATGGTGGTGGAATGTGCTGTGAGCACCGACGACTACAACGGCGGCATGCGCGGCCGCGGCAAGAGCATAATGACACTATCCCAGGCGCGTAAACGCAATGCACACCGTCTGGCATTGAATCTCGAATCGGCGTCGCTTGGCAGTGATTTCTGCGCGCATCTCGGGCGCATTCTAGAGCCTTATCGTAAACCAGCCGAGCTTGCAGAAGTTGAGAGTTCAGCGACTGCAAACGGTTTAGGCGGCAGTTCTGCCCCGGGTATTAGTACGCGTCATCCGCATTCTGGGCAGTTTCCAGCAAGTGCTCAGCCCGCCTGGGGGACAGCGGATGCGGGGGAGGGCTGTCAGGTTATGGTGCGCTATCAGCGCTCTGACTCCATTGGGTGTATAATGTTGGGTCAAGAGTGGGTTGTATCGCCTGCCGATGATCTGATTCAGCGTCTGCGGCTGGAGTACGGTAAAGACAAGGTAGTGTTAAGTTACAAATAGACAGTGTTAAGTTACAAATAGACAATAACGACAAGTAAACTAGCAGGAAAAATTGAGAGTAGCATGGATCCTAATTATCTCGAATTTGAACAACCCATTGCGGAGTTAGAAGCCAAGATCAGTGAGCTGAGATTGGTGGGTAGTGACAATGAGTTGAATATCGGTGAAGAAATTCAGAACCTCAAAGGCAAGAGCACGAAGCTTACCGAGAAAATATACTCGAACCTTTCTTCATGGCAAATCTCTCAAGTTGCCCGGCATCCACTGAGACCTTATACGCTCGATTATCTGGATCACATCTTTACAGAGTTCGATGAACTGCATGGTGACCGACTGTTTGCCGACGATCAGGCTTTAATCGGTGGAATGGCAAAGATAGATGGTCGTCCGGTGATGGTGATCGGTCATCAGAAGGGTAGGGGAACGAAAGAAAAGGTTAGACATAACTTTGGCATGCCTCGACCGGAAGGTTACAGAAAGGCTCGCCGACTAGTGCTTCTGGCAGAACAATACAGGCTTCCGGTATTAAGCTTTATAGATACACCTGGCGCTTATCCGGGGATGGATTCGGAAGAGCGCGGAATTAACGAGGCGATCGCTGTGAATATGGCGATGATGTCACACGTAAAGACGCCGCTCATTGCGACGGTTACCGGTGAGGCAAACTCTGGTGGCGCTATCGCTATCGGTGTCTGTGATCAGCTCAATATGCTGCAGTATTCGACTTATACTGTAATCACTCCAGAGGGTTGTGCGACCATTCTGTGGAAGTCTGCCGATCATGCAGCAGCAGCAGCAGAAGCTATGGGGGTGACTTCTAAGCGATTAGAAAAGCTAGGCATAGTCGATCATACAATACCCGAGCCACTTGGCGGTGCGCATCGAGACGTCGCTGCGACGGCTGCTAGCATCAAGGCTGCGTTAATCGAGCAGCTAGATCGCCTGACCGCATTGGATCTAGACGACTTGGTAGAGCGCCGCTATGAGCGGCTGATGAGCTACGGAATACCTAGCTAGCCGTCCGCTCTTCGCTGGCGCGTGTGAAGAGTAAAAACAGTGAAATAATTGCCGAGGGAGGTAGAGCTCCTCCCTTTTTTTTGAATGGACCAAACCATAGCACTGCTATGCCCACAGGCCATGAACTACTCTCCCCAATTACTCCATGACAAGCTAGAAGCAGCTCTGAATGAGCTCGCCGCAACGCGTAAATTTCTAATCGGATTAAGCGGTGGCTTGGACTCTGTCGTGCTCCTGCATGCTATGGCTAAACTGCGCGATCAGTCCGGCGTGGGTATTCAGTTGCGTGCACTTCATATCAACCATCAGCTCCAGGATCAGGCCCAGAATTGGGAGACGCACTGTTTGAGTCTGTGTGTAAAGCTCGGCATAGAGTGCGTTAGCACCAAGGTGGAAATATCAAGGCACTGTGGCCTAGAGAATGCGGCCAGACAGGCGCGGTATCGCGAATTCGAGGCTACTTTGTTGATTGATGAAGAGCTACTGCTGGGTCACCACCGTGACGACCAGATGGAAACGCTGTTACTGCGGCTGATTCGCGGCTCTGGGAGTCGCGGGCTTAGTGGTATTCCGCGCAGCCGCGTGTTGGGAGCGAGCAGGCTGCTGCGCCCATTATTGGATATCGATCGCGAAGAGCTGCAAAGCTACGCTGAATCTGAGCAGCTTAATTGGGTCGAGGATCATTCAAACCAAGATGAGGAGTTTGATAGAAATTATTGCCGTCACAGTTTACTGCCACTTATCGAGGAGCGCTGGCCGGGGTATAGGCAGAGTTGGTCGAAGTCGGTAGTGCTGGCTAGTGAGAGCGAAGTTCTTATTCAGGAGCTAGCTGCTATAGATCTGGGGGAGATAGTCGCTGAGTCGGAATCGGTAGTGAGCAGAGAAAAGCTGTTGACTCTTTCTGAGCCGCGACGCCGCAATGTTCTGCGCCATTGGCTGGCAAGTCTCGGCGCAAAGGAGCTGGGTTGGAATAAGCTGCGGCAGTTGAGTAACGAGGTCTTGCCCGGTGCTAGCGGTCAATTTATAGCAGAGGATTTTCAGGTCGTTTGCTTTCGCGGGAGTGTCTACGCATTGGACTCAGCCGAGCTCGAGCTAGATGTAAATACTACCGATTCAGATGCTATGCCAGGATTGCCAGTTGCGGGAGAACTCATGCTGCCCGGCAATGGCCGGCTTCGAATTTGTGCGAAGCACGGCGAGGGGATTTGTGCAGACAAGCTCAGTAAATTGTCGATCCGCTTTAGGCGCGGTGGCGAAATTTGTCGCTTAGCTGGGCGGCCGAGTAAGACACTGAAAAAAATTCTTTCCGAAAGTGAAATTCCTCCCTGGCTGAGAAGCCGTATTCCCTTGCTCTATGACGGCGAAGACCTGTCCTATATTCCAGGTGTAGGAGTTAGTGAGGAGCTTGCAGCGAAGGGCGCCCAGCCTGGCTGCATTATCGAATGGGAGCCACCCAACCTTACGCTGGGAGTTTGAATTGTTGCTGCGCGCCCGGGCGCATTTAGGCCCCTCAGTTTAGCCCAACGGAACATTTCAGATTGTTCTATCGAGGGGCTTCTGGTACGCTGCAACTCCATCTGTGTGGGTTGGTGCACGACCAATTTTTCTTATCCGATGGGGCTAGCATGACGCGTTATATATTCATTACCGGTGGTGTTGTTTCATCTCTGGGCAAAGGCATAACTTCTGCATCTCTCGCGGCAATTCTCGAAGCCCGCGGCCTAAACATCACAATGTTAAAACTGGATCCCTACATCAATGTGGATCCTGGCACCATGAGCCCCTTTCAACACGGCGAGGTCTATGTGACCGAAGACGGGGCAGAGACCGATCTGGACTTGGGTCACTACGAGCGCTTCAGCCGGACTACTATGCTGCAGAAGAACAACTTCACCACCGGCAAGGTTTACGAAGAGGTTCTCAAGCGCGAGCGCCGAGGAGACTACCTTGGTGCCACGATTCAGGTCATTCCACACATCACCGATGAGATAAAGCGTCGCGTGATTCTTGGTGCAGGTGATGCCGACGTCGCGCTGGTTGAGATCGGCGGCACGGTAGGTGACATCGAGTCGCAACCCTTTCTAGAGGCCATACGTCAGCTGCGTGTAGAGGTGGGCCCTGAACGCGCGTTGTTCATGCATCTCACTTTGGTACCTTATATCGCCACGGCTGGTGAGACCAAGACCAAGCCTACGCAGCACTCGGTAAAAGAATTACGCTCGATTGGTATCCAGCCGGACATCCTTATCTGTCGCTCTGATGTGGAGATCGATGAATCGGCGCGACAGAAGATCGCGTTGTTTACCAACGTTGAGCCAAAGGCCGTGGTTTCTCTGCCTGATTCTGACTCTATCTACAGAATACCTTCGATTCTGGGTGAGGCGAATCTCGACGATATCGTTATCAATAAATTTAGGCTGGACTGCCCGCCTGCTGACTTTCGCGAATGGAATCGCGTCGTCGATGCGCACCTGAATCCAGTCAAGGAAGTGAATCTTGCCATGGTAGGCAAGTACATGGAGTTGCTGGATGCTTACAAGTCTCTGAACGAGGCAATAATCCACGCTGGTATTCATACTAAAACCAAGGTGAACATCACCTACATCGACTCTGCCGACGTTATAGACAAGGGTGTCGAAGTGCTGGCCAATCAAGACGCGATCTTGGTACCAGGGGGCTTCGGTGAGCGCGGTGTAGAAGGCAAGATCATGACTGTGCAGTACGCGCGCGAGAATAAGGTCCCTTACCTAGGTATTTGTCTAGGCCTGCAGGCTGCAGTCATCGAATACGCGAGAAACGTTGCGGGTTTAAAAGACGCGCACAGCTCTGAATTCTCACCCGCTTGTGACAATCCGGTTATCGCGCTGATTAGTGAATGGACGACGCGCGGGGGATCGACAGAATTCCGTGATAAGGATTCTGATCTTGGCGGCACGATGCGCCTGGGCGCACAGACCTGCGTTTTGGATAAAGACTCGACCACCTTCGCCAGCTACGGCAAGGAAGAAATCATTGAGCGCCATCGCCATCGTTATGAATTTAACAACGATTACATCGACGTATTGTCTGAGGCTGGTTTGAAACTGGTGGGTAAATCTGTCGACGGCATGCTGGTGGAGGTGGTGGAGATTCCTGATCATCCTTGGTTTGTTGGATGTCAGTTCCATCCGGAGTTCACTTCTACGCCACGCTACGGTCATCCACTGTTCACAGGTTTTATCGAGGCTGCTATAGCGCATCATGAGGCCGCTGTTGAGCCGGAAGCCGCCACTGCATCTGCGACTCTCACGGTGAGTAACGCTCCTGTTTGAGCGCTAGGAAAAAGGACCCGGTAGCTATTCATGACAGCAAAGCAAATTAAGCTTGGAAATTTCACCATTGCCAACGATCAGCCCTTTGTCCTGTTCGCCGGGGTGAACGTGCTGGAATCCAGAGACTTGGCAATGACTGTGGCCGCGCAGTTCCACAAAGTCACTGACCAGCTCAATATTCCCTACGTATTCAAGGCCTCCTTCGACAAGGCAAATCGCTCTTCCAAAGATTCTTATCGGGGGCCCGGGCTGGAAGAAGGGTTGCAGATACTCGCCGAGATCAAAGAGCAGTTTGGTGTTCCCGTGATTACCGACGTGCATGAAATATCTCAGGTCGGCCCGGCATCTGAGGTGGCTGATATCCTGCAGTTGCCTGCGTTCCTGTCTAGACAGACCGATCTTGTTGTCGCCATGGCCGAAAGCGGCGCGATCATCAATATCAAGAAGGCACAGTTTCTGGCGCCTCAGGAAATGGGCCACATCCTTAATAAATTTGAGTCCGCAGGCAATGAGCGGCTGATTCTCTGCGAGCGTGGCAGCAGCTTCGGCTACAACAATTTAGTCGTCGACATGCTGGGTTTCGCAGTAATGAAGCAATTTGGTAACCCGCTGATGTTCGATGCGACACATGCCCTGCAGCAGCCTGGGGGCCTAGCCAATGCGGCAGATGGGCGTCGGGGTGATGTCACTGCACTATCTCGTGCTGGCTTGTCGCAAGGGATAGCGGGGCTGTTCATCGAGGCGCACCCTGACCCGGACAAGGCGCTCTGCGATGGGCCCTGTGCATTAAGATTAGACTCCGTTAGGCCCTTCTTACAGCAGATGCGGGATGTAGACGATCTGATCAAGTCGCTGCCTGAGTTAGATACAGCCTAAGCTTTCAGGCGCGTTAAAATTCATTTATTAGATCAAATATTATTCATAAGGTATTGAAATGGCTAGCATTAAAAATATAAAAGCGAGAGAAGTGCTTGATTCCCGTGGTAATCCAACCATCGAGGCAGATGTTGAACTAGACAATGGTGTCATGGGCTCGGCCTGTGCGCCTTCAGGTGCGTCCACTGGCTCGCGCGAGGCGCTGGAGTTGAGAGACAAAGACCCAGCACGCTATCTCGGCAAGGGTGTGCTGAAAGCCGTTCACAACGTGAACACCGAAATCAGGCAGGCTCTTATCGGGCAGGATGCTGCAGACCAGAAGGCCCTCGACACAGTCATGCTGGAGCTCGACGGCACAGAGAACAAGGCCAAGTTTGGTGCGAACGCAATTTTGTCAGTGTCACTCGCAGCAGCTAAGGCAGCGGCACTAGATGCCGGCCTACCTCTGTATGCACATATCGCTCAATTGAACGGCAGCACGGGTAATTATTCGCTTCCGGTACCGATGATGAATATCGTCAATGGTGGCGAGCATGCCGATAATAATGTAGATATTCAAGAGTTTATGGTTCAGCCAACGGGCGCGGTCAGCTTTAGTGAGGCGCTGCGCTACGGCGCTGAAATATTTCATGCCCTGAAGTCTGTGCTGAAACAGCAGGGTCTTAGCACGGCTGTGGGAGACGAGGGCGGCTTTGCCCCGAACCTTCCTTCTAACGCTGCGGCACTGGACTGTATTCTGCAAGCTATTGAAATTGCAGGCTTTCGTCCGGGCGCGGATATCCACCTGGCACTAGATTGTGCCGCCTCTGAATTCTACGTGGATGGCAAATACGTGCTCGCAGGCGAGGGCAAGAGCTACGATTCGGGGCAATTTGCCGATTATCTGCAGGGTTTGGCTGAGAATTATCCGATTTTATCGATCGAAGATGGCATGGATGAGAGCGACTGGGAAGGTTGGGCTAAATTATCCGCGCAGATAGGCGATAAAGTTCAGTTAGTAGGCGATGATTTGTTCGTCACCAACACTAAAATTCTGCAGCGTGGAATTGACGAGAGCATCGCGAATTCTATTCTGATCAAGTTTAATCAGATTGGTACGCTGACCGAGACACTCGCGGCGATCAATCTGGCGCAGGCGGCGGATTATACGGCGGTGATTTCTCACCGGTCCGGCGAGACCGAAGATACCACTATCGCCGATTTGGCTGTGGCCACCGCCGCAGGACAGATCAAGACCGGTTCACTGTGTCGTTCGGACAGAGTGGCGAAGTACAATAGATTGCTCAGGATTGAAGAAGAGTTGGGTGGCAACTCGGTATTTAATGGCATCAAGGAATTTTCTAAATTCACTGGCTGAATAGGAAAATGGGGTCTGTCCCCTAAGTAAGGCTTATGAAAATACTATTAGGATTTCTTGGGTTCGCTTTTATCACTTTGCAATACCAGCTATGGCTGGGTGAAGGTAGCGTGCGCACGTTGAATAGGCTGGAGCTGGAAGTCCAGGCGCAGCGAGCGAATAATGAAGGGCTAGAGCAGCGTAACCGTCTGGTTGAGATTGAAGTGCTTGACCTGAAGAATGGGCTTGAGGCCGTCGAAGAGCGGGCACGCTCTGAACTTGGCATGATAGAGAAGGGCGAAACATTCTATCTACTAGTGCCTACCCAGAAATAAACAGAACAATCGGGGCCAGACCCCTAATTACCAGAAGACCTAACTATGACAATATGGGCTGTCTTGCCGGCCGCAGGCATTGGTCGTCGCATGGGATCCAGCATCCCTAAGCAGTATCTGTCTATCGATGGAGCCCCACTTATCTTGCATTCATTGCGCCGACTCAGTGCAGTGAAAAAAATAAAGAAGATTGTAGTTGTGATTCACCCCGAGGACAGTCGCTGGGCTGAATTGGAAAAATCGATCAAAGAGGAATTCGGAAACCGCATTATAACTGTTATGGGTGGAGGCGAGCGCTACCAATCAGTTCTAAACGGTCTCACTGCGCTGACAGAGTTCGCAGGCAAAGACGATTGGGTGTTGGTGCACGATGCCGTTAGACCCTGCGTACGCACTTCCGATATAGGAAACCTAATTCAAAAAGTTTCGCTGCATTCCATAGGCGGACTGTTAGGCTCTCCTGTAGACAACACCCTCAAACGGGTAGATAAAAAACTGACGGTGATCGAAACCGTCGATCGAGAATCGTATTGGAATGCACTGACGCCGCAGATGTTTCGCTTCGCTCTATTAAAAGAGTCTATACAAACGGTAGTGGTTAGCGGCGAGCAGGTGACCGATGAAGCGGGGGCCATGGAAGTCGCCGGTTTTAAGCCTATAATGATTGCAGGCCACAAAGACAACATCAAAATAACTGTTGAGGCGGATTTGGTCTTGGCCAGTCAAATCCTAAAAAACCAGGCGAGTGACAATGGATCCAAATAGTATGCGCATAGGGCATGGCTATGACGTGCACCGATTTGACGTTGAGTACGTTGCTGCGAAGCCGCTTACCTTAGCGGGCGTCGTACTGGAGGATAAGATGAGCCTGGTTGCCCATTCCGATGGCGACGTAATTTTGCATGCCGTGTGCGATGCAATCCTCGGTGCGCTAGGCGAGGGCGACATAGGGCTACACTTCCCCGACACTGATCCTAAGTTTGCCGGCGCTGCCAGCGGTGATCTGCTGCAGGAGGTGCTCGCAATGATGGGCGCGCGCAAACACTATCTGGTGAACGTTGATATCACAGTGATTGCACAAGTGCCGAAATTGACCCCCCATCGGATCAACATGATTTCCAGTTTGGCTAACTTGCTCGAATTACCGGAGCAGCGGGTTAACCTAAAGGCGACTACCACCGAGGGCCTTGGAGCCATCGGCAGGAAAGAGGGCATAGCATGTGCCGCAGTGGTCCTGCTAGCTGGCAATGCCTGAAAATTCTACTAAGCAGTCTATAAGCTCTGCTGCTCAGACCTTTAGCGGTCTCGACGCTCTAGCATTTGCTAACGGCAAGCCAAAATTGGCAGCCACCTTTAAGCAAGAATTCACTGATTTTCGTGTCGATGAGGATCTCGGCTTCGACCTCTGCGAGAAGGGCGAGCATGCCTACCTGAGGGTCGAGAAGGTCGATCGCTCCACCGTCGATGTGGCAAAGAAGCTAAGTGAGGCAACCGGCGTTCACGGTTCACAGATAGGTTATTCCGGCATGAAGGACCGCCGTGCACAGACGCGGCAGTGGTTCAGCATAAAGCTGCCAGCGGGCAGGGAGGCTGAGCTAAGAGCTTGCGAGAGTGATTCACTGCGTATCGTCGAGATACATAGAAACTCACGCAAACTCAAGATTGGCAGCCATCGCTCTAACCACTTCCAAGTCTTGCTGCGAGATTGTGAGGGCTCAAGAGACGAGTTCGAGCAGCGGCTAGCTCACATTGACGCTTCAGGCGTGCCAAATTACTTCGGTTCGCAGCGTTTCGGCAGGAACTTGAGCAATATCAAACAGGTTCAGTCCTGGATGGGGGCGGCGCTGGATGCGGGTTCGGGTAGCGTCATTGGCAGCAGTGCGGCGTCGATTCCGAAACAGCGATTCAAGCGTAGCATGCTGTTCTCAGCGGCTAGGTCCTATTTATTCAATCAATTGCTATCGCACAGGCTGGAGCGCGGCAATTGGAACGGCTATCTACAGGGAGATGTGCTGAATTTGAACGGCACGAATCGTTCGTTCGCGCTAGGGGCCGAGATTGAGTGGGACTCGGTGCTGCAGCAAAGGCTAGAAGATTTCGATATTCATATCACTGGCCCTCTGCCTGGAGAGGTTGATCCTAAAGATAAATATGTAAGCTACGGCGAAGCTGCCGATATTGAAGAGGCAGTGTGTAAACAATTTACTACGTTGCTGGCAGGTTTGCGGCATTTCGGTCTAAAGACAGCGCGCAGACCGCTGCGTTTTCGGCCTATCGAGCTTAACTGGGAATGGCAGAAAAGCGAACAAATTCAGGGGGCTAGCAACTTGCTGCTAGACTTCTCTCTAGGCAAGGGAGCCTACGCCACGAGCCTGCTCAGAGAACTCTGCGTGACTCGAGGGCCCGGGCAGTAAAATCACGAGTTGATGAAAACAGATTACAAAGGACATTTGACTTGAGCAGTAGTGGAAGCGGTAAACCAAACCTAAGCGGCATCGGGATGACGTCTCAGCGCACACGAGAGCGACTACTGGGTAGATTGATCGATCAGGGAATTAGCAGCATGGAGGTGTTGGATGTTATTCGCTCCACACCGCGGCATATTTTCCTCGACGAGGCACTCTCCCATCGCGCCTATGAAGATGTGGCTCTGCCTATCGGTCACAACCAAACAATTTCGCAGCCCTATGTGGTCGCCAAGATGACTGAGGTTTTGCTGAAGAGCGGCCCGATGGACACGGTACTGGAAGTCGGCACTGGCTGCGGTTATCAGACCGCCGTAATGGCGCAATTGGCTAAGACTGTCTACACCGTTGAGCGCATCAAGCCACTGCTGGATCGTGCCAAGAAAAACCTTAAGCTGCTTAAGCTGCGCAATATCAATTACCGGCACGCAGACGGCAGCGCGGGTTGGACGAACAATGGCCCTTACGACGCTATCATTACCACGGCCGCTCCGCAGCAGGTTCCACGCGAGCTATTTGAGCAGTTAAAAGACGGCGGGCGTTTGGTTATACCTGTGGGTGGCGACGATCAGCAGGAGTTACAGCTAATCACCCGTCACGGCAAAGAGTTCACCGCTCAAGTGCTGGAAGCTGTGCGATTCGTCCCGCTTTTGGTAGGTCAACTACAACACTACTAATTTTCGCACTCAAACACTTCACCATTGGCTTGACCATGCACTACAACTCAAGCACGCAGACGCAGAAAGCTACGGACTCAATGACGACCCGTCGTGGCAAATTAATGCTGTTCTTAAAAGGCGTCGCCATGGGGTTGGGTGATTCTGTCCCTGGCATTTCTGGCGGTACCATTGCCGTCATTACGAAAATTTATGATCAGCTGGTGTTTTCTATTTGCGCTGTCGATCTGCACGCGTGCGGGCTTTTCTTTACAGGGCAATTCAAGGCGTTTTGGCAGTATATCAACGGAACGTTCTTGCTTATTCTCGCGCTGGGAATTTTGTCTGGGCTGTTGGTTTCGGCGAATACGGTGCTCTTTCTTTTGGAGAATTATTTTGTACCGCTAATGGCGTTTTTTATCGGCATGGTGCTGGCGTCTAGTGCTTTACTGCGAAATGAATTTTCACTCACTGCCTGGCAAAATGTCCTTGCGTTATTGCTGGGGTTTTTACTGGCAATGTCGATAGGTTTTATTACTCCGCGGGCTGTGGAGCTGTCACTTATCACTGTTTTTTTTAGTGGCGCGATAGCGATTAGCGCGATGATATTGCCCGGTCTGTCTGGTGCCTTTATTCTGTTGTTGCTGGGCGTTTATGAATTTATTTTGGGCGCGTTGCTTAGCTTTGATCTGCCCACTATCCTTGTCTTCGTTCTTGGTTGTGGCGTGGGCCTGATCGCTTTTTCTCAAGTCTTGTCCTGGCTGCTTCGTGACTATCATCAATTGAGCTACGGGTTCATTACGGGGATGTTGCTAGGTTCGATATCGGCACTTTGGCCCTGGCAGCACGAGGAGAATTACACGATGCTCATACCAGCACTGCTGTGTCTTGTGTTAGGTGTTGCCGTTATTGTATTCCTGCAAGTGCTATTTGCAACGAAGCCATCGGAAAGCGCTAACTAATATGAATGCCTTGTATCGACAGTTCAGTGTCCCCTTGATCGTGAGCTGCTGCTTGCTGCTCGCCTCCTGTGGAGGAGGGTATCAGGCTCCGATCTCGGAGCAGGGCGAACAGCAGCGTATTACTGCGCCGATAATTGTCGATAGCTCCACGCCTGAAAGCAGTTTGCGCCTCGAGAATTCAAGGCCGGTTAATGTTTCGTCGAGTGGGGGTGGGTCTCGGATTATTCGGGGTGGCTCCAGCGATTCTATCCAGGGCGGTTCTCGGCAAAGCAGTTCTAACCAGGGCGTTTCTACTATCAATGGGGCTGGGGCGACGACGCATCTTGTGCGTTCTGGGGATACTTTGTTCTCCATCGCGTTTCAGTACGATCTTGATTTTCGGAGCCTCGCCATCGCCAACGGCCTTAATCCCCCGTACACGATCTTTGTAAATCGGGAAATCAACCTGGACTTGAACAATATTGTGAGCAGTGGCAGTGGTGTGTCGACTTCCAATCTTGGTACTGCTGTGGGTAATAATTCGGTGGCGCGTGCGAGAGCCACAAGCGCTGCTTCGGGTTCTGTCCTACGCCAGCCGGTGTCGAGGACGCCGCAGCTTATTACTTGGCAGTGGCCGCATCAGGGGCGACTGCTTAGGGGGTTTCAATCTGGAGTCAGCAAGGGCTTAGACATAGCGGGTAATGTAGGCGATCCAGTGTTGGCAGCCGGCGATGGCGATGTAGTCTACTCGGGCCGTGGCATTCAAGGATCAGGGGACTTAATCATAGTTAGGCACAGCGATCGTTATCTCAGTGCCTATGCGCACAATAGTCGCATGCTGGTGAACGAGGGGAGTCGTGTGCGTGCTGGAGAGAAGATAGCCGAGGTCGGTGAAAACTCTTCTGGCGTAGCTATGCTGCACTTTGAAATTCGGGAAGCGGGTGATTCGGTGGACCCATCGAGGTTCTTGCCCTCTAACTAGACGAATCGAAACTAGAATCGGGGACAGACCCCATTTATTAAGAAGCCGAGCCTGGGCTCGGCCTCTCAATAAATGGGGTCTGTCCCCTGACTTGAGAAACAAAAACGCAGACTGATGTCTGCGTTTTTGTTTTATCTCTAAGTGCTCACAGAGCGATGCTGGTGATTAGCGCTCTAGAAATTGCAGTTTTTCTTTCTTGTCAGTCCACTGTTCTGCATCGGGCAGTGCATCTTTCTTCTCGGTAATGTTTGGCCAAACTTCCGCCAGCTCTGCATTCAAGGCAAGAAACCCCTGCTGGTCTTCGGGCAGTTCGTCTTCTGCGTAGATTGCGTCAACCGGGCACTCTGGCTCGCATAGCGCACAGTCTATGCACTCATCGGGATGTATTACCAGGAAGTTAGGTCCTTCGTAGAAACAGTCTACCGGGCATACTTCAACACAGTCAGTGTGCTTACAGCGAATACAATTATCACCTACTATGAATGTCATGTTATCTCCAAACCTTTAATTCTGGTAATTCTGGGCAATTTTTTAAAATTCGCCAATCTGGCTTATCGCTGCCCTGGCCACCTTTGAACCGTCTTTTAGCGGCCAGTGGCACGGCTTTGCGGCGTGCATTCTACCAGTTTTTTTCGGCAGTTTTCCATTGGGCTGGAGGATTTATTGCCGGAGTTGTTATTTTGGCTCCCCATTCAGCTATCTGCTTTGTGTTTTAGATCATAGAGAATTTTCAGTGCTTCTTTCGCGGTGATGTCATCAACCTCCAGGCGCTGCAGCAAGTCCACCGCCGGATGCGCCACACTAGCGAACATCTCACTCTGAAATGGCGAGTCAGCCACAGCTGAGGGTCCAAAGGAAGGTGTGGAGGGGCTTGGTACAGTGCCGCCTGACTGCGCTGGTGCCTCATTCTCCAATTGCTGCAACTTCTCACGCGCCTTCTCGATAACCGCACGTGGTATCCCGGCCAACTGGGCTACCTGTAGACCATAACTTTGATTGGCAGGGCCCGCTTTAACGGCGTGCAAGAATACGATGCCGTTGTCGTGCTCAATCGCGTCCAGGTGCACGTTAACGATCGTCTCGAACGTCTCCGGCAGGATGGTGAGCTCAAAGTAGTGAGTAGCGAACAGGGTATAGGCCTTCACCTGTTCTGCAATATAGACCGAGGCGGCCCAAGCCAGAGACAGTCCGTCGAAGGTGCTGGTGCCGCGTCCGATCTCGTCCATAAGAACCAAGCTATCTTTTGTGGCGTTGTGCAGGATATTCGCCGTTTCAGTCATCTCAACCATAAAAGTAGAGCGACCACCGGCGAGATCGTCCGATGAGCCGATGCGCGTAAAGATTCTATCGATGGGTCCCAGCTTTACAGCGGTGGCTGGCACGTGGCTGCCGCATAGGGCGAGCAGAGTGATAAGGGCGGTCTGCCGCATATAGGTGGATTTACCACCCATATTCGGCCCAGTAATGATTAGCATCTTCTGCGTAAGGTTTAGGCAAAGATCGTTGGCAACGAATGTCTCAGCAGTCACTTTCTCCACGACGGGGTGTCTGCCGCCCTCTATAACTATGCCCGGTTCATCGCTTAACTGCGGTTCGCAGTATTCGAGGTTCACCGCACGTTCGGCGAAGCAATTCAGTACATCCAGCTCGGCCAGAGCCTCGGCGCTGGCAATTAGTCGGGTGAGCTCGGTGGCGAGCTCTTCTAGTAGCGCCTCGTAAAGGGCTTTTTCGCGGCTCAATGATTTGCTGCGCGCACTTAATACTTTGTCTTCGAATTCTTTCAATTCTGGTGTGATGAAACGTTCGGCGTTCTTCAATGTTTGACGGCGAACGTATTCTGCAGGCAGCTCGGTGCCAGCCTGACCCCTGCTGATTTCGATGTAGTAGCCGTGCACACGGTTGTAACCAACCTTGAGCGTGCTTATGGTTGTGCGCTCTTTCTCTCGCTGTTCGAGGTCGACCAGGTATTGTCCCGCGTTGCTACTCAGATTGCGCAGTTCATCGAGTTCGGCGTCAAAGCCTTCGGCGATCACACCTCCCTCGCGAATTACCACGGGCGGGTTTTCTTTCACGGCGCGAGTTAGCAATTCACTGTGCTGCGGATATTCCCCGATGCGCTTCGCTAGTTCACCAACGTAGGTCGATGTCATTGGTCTTAGCTGTTGCTGTAGTTCAGGCAGTTGGCACAGGCCATCGCGCAGCTTTGCAAGATCGCGCGGCCGCGCCGAGCGTAATCCCAGTCTAGCGATGATGCGCTCCAGGTCACCGATGGTCTTCAACAGCTCAAACAGTGCTTCAAAACGAAAATCGGTCTTCAATTCGGCGACTGTCGCTTGCCGCTGTTGCAGTTGTGCTCGATCTCGAAGCGGTCGGTTGATCCAGCGCGAGAGCAGGCGGCTACCCATCGCTGTTGCCGTGCGGTCGATCACTGAGAGCAGCGTGTTGTCCTTTCCCCCGGCGAGATTGATATCCAACTCGAGATTGCGGCGACTGGCTGCATCTAAGATGACGCTATCTTCCTGGCGTTCTACCTGAATGCCTTGAATATGTGGCAGGTCCGATTTCTGTGTTTCCCTCGCGTAGTGAATGAGGCAGCCGGCGGCCTGCAAAGCAGCACTTAAGTCCTGACAATCGAAAGCGGAAAGGTCGTGGGTATTGAAATGCTCCGTCAGGATTCGATTCGCATTTTCAATCTCAAACTCCCATATCGGTCGCCGCCGTTTTGCCGGATGATTGAGTGCTGCTTCAACCTCCGTTAACTCTTCTTGCAGGAGTATCTCGGCCGGTTGAATGCGGCCTATCTCCGATGTCAGCGCATCGAGGCCTTGTAGCTCACTCAATACAAATCGACCACTGCTTATATTCATGAAGGCGATGCCGTAGGTCTTTTGTGTACCGGTGTTGTTTACTGTCGCGCTGATGGCCAGCAGGCAATTGTCACGGTGCTCGTCGAGCAGGGCTTCATCGCTAACCGTTCCTGGCGTGATGATTCTGACCACCTGCCTGTCAACCGGGCCCTTGCTTGTGGCGGGATCGCCGATCTGCTCACAGATCGCGATTGACACACCCGCTTCAACTAATTTCGCGAGATAACGGTCCGCCGCGTGATAGGGTATTCCGCACATGGGAATAGGCTCGCCAGCGGCCTTGCCACGTGCGGTGAGCGTGATGCCTAGGAGGTCGGACGCGCTTTTTGCGTCGTCAAAAAACAGCTCATAGAAATCGCCCATGCGATAGAACAACAGGCTGTCTTGATGCTGTGCTTTGATGCGCAAAAATTGCTGCATCATGGGGGTGTGTGTCTGCGCGTCGGTCAAATGGCTAACTACTGAATTGTTTGAATGAGCTGAGGTTTTTTCTTGTTCTGCGTTGCTGTGGTTCAGAATTCTACACGTTTTAGCGAAGCGGTGGCATAGCTAAATTGCTTTGTTGTAAGGTGAAAAAAGGTGGCGCGGGGAGGGTGTGCAAAAGATCGGCCGCAACGGCTTAATCGTGGTTCACTTCGGTCAATGAAGTCGCTAATATGAGTTTATGTCAGATTCGCTTACTAGCCCGATTTATAAACTTGTCCAACAGCTCGCCGACAAACTTCTCGCAAAAAAATTGATTATCTCGACTGCCGAATCCTGTACCGGCGGCTGGATTTCTCAATCGCTTACCGCGCTTGCCGGGAGTTCTGCTTGGTTCGATAGCGGCTTCGTTACCTATTCTAATGAGGCGAAGCAGCGCTTGTTAAACGTCCCTCCACAGTTGTTTAGTATCGACGGCCCGGGCGCGGTGAGCGAGGCGGTAGTGCTTGCGATGACCGCGGGAGCTGTTCAAGGCAGCAGGGCGAATCTGGCGGTTGCGGTCAGCGGTGTGGCTGGGCCGGATGGTGGGTCCAAGGACAAACCGGTAGGCACGGTTTGGATCGCCTGGCAGTGGGAGGGCAAGAGCCTAGCTCGCCGCTTTCATTTCAGCGGCGACAGAGAATCGGTCAGGCGGGCAACAGTCCTTGCCGCGCTGGAAGGCTGCCTTCTCTTAATTGATTGATAAGAAAACCTAAAGGAATTTCCTTTTTTGCCAATATACTGGTTGTATATACAGTATAAATTTGTTTAAATTTGTACTGATCAAATATACAGTAGTTTGGCAAAAGGCTGAAAGCCAGAGAAAACGGGCATTAGCTCAAATTTGAAGGATTAGGTTAAGACCATGCACAGTTTAATTAGAGGCTCAATTAGAAGGACAGTTAGTCGCCCGTCAAGAAATTTAGCCGGCGGTTCAACAAGTAGTGCCTCTGCCGAATTGGGGTCGATCGGTACGACATCAACAGGGTTATACGATTTATGGCTGAACTCGATGTTACCCGCTGTGGGTCCATCGATGGTCACGGGAGTGATATCGAGTTCGAGCCACCAGATAAACAGTGAACGCTTAGCGGAGAAGCTGATGGAGTTGAGCAGCAATGAATCTGCCAGGGGAATCGTTGAAATGCGGACTTAGAAAGATTGCAGAAAATTTAGTAAGTAGCCGGGGACAGGCTACTATTTAAAAGGGCTCAGGAAACTGAGTGTAAGGGGAAACCCAACAACTGCTTTACTCACGGAACCAGGCTTCAGTTGTGAAATTAAACACAGGGAAATTAAAATGATTGAAGATAAAGGCAGCAAAGAAAAGGCACTCGCAGCGGCACTGACGCAAATCGAGAGACAATTTGGCAAGGGTTCCATGATGCGACTCGGTGATACCGATCGCGAACCAATTCCAGCTATTTCTACTGGTTCACTAGGGCTAGATATCGCGCTAGGCATAGGCGGTCTTCCGCGAGGCCGTGTTGTTGAGATATACGGGCCAGAGTCCTCCGGTAAAACCACATTAACCTTGCAGGTTATCGCCGAAGCACAGAAGGCCGGCGGCAGCTGCGCATTCATCGACGCGGAACACGCACTCGATCCTATCTATGCCGGTAATTTGGGTGTCGATGTCGACAACCTGCTCGTGAGCCAGCCGGACACCGGTGAACAGGCGCTAGAAATTTGCGACATGGTTGTGCGCTCTGGGGCTTTGGATGTTGTAGTAATCGACTCCGTGGCCGCGTTGACGCCTAAGGCAGAAATCGAAGGCGACATGGGCGACACGCACATGGGGCTGCAGGCTAGGCTGATGTCTCAGGCTCTGCGAAAGATGACAGGCAATATTAAAAACTCGAATACTCTGGTCATCTTTATCAACCAAATTCGTATGAAGATCGGCGTTATGTTCGGCTCTCCCGAAACCACTACCGGTGGCAACGCGCTTAAATTCTATTCCTCTGTGCGATTGGATATTCGTCGCATCGGTTCGATCAAAGAGGGTGACGAGGTCGTTGGAAACGAGACCCGGGTGAAGGTTGTTAAGAACAAAGTAGCACCACCGTTCAGACAGGCGGAATTTCAGATCATGTACGGCAAGGGAATCTTTCACCTGGGTGAGATTGTCGACCTAGGCGTCAAGCAAGGCTTGGTAGAGAAATCTGGCGCTTGGTATGCCTACAAAGGCGAAAAAATCGGCCAAGGCAAGAAGAATGCCGCTGTATTTCTGAAAGAGAACCCGCATATCGCTGAAGAAATCGAATTGCAGATTCGTGCCCAGCTATTGGGAGGCGATACTGAAGAGGCAGCTAACTCTGAAGAGACGCCAGCCAATGACGATGACGTCATTGTTTTAGCTGACGCGAAGAAGAGCAGCTAGAGCAGTAGACTCTGATGCCTTCGTTATCAATGAGCACAGCCTCCTCTGGTAATGAAGGCCTATTTGATGGATCGGGTAAATTGGATAGATCAGATACATCAGAAAGCGCTAGACGCTGTAAGAAGAAAAAGGTGTCCGAGACTGCACCTTGCAACGATGTCCCTGTTCTCCGGCGGGCCGCAATGGATTATCTGGCCCGTCGGGAACATTCTCTGTTCGAGCTTCTGCAAAAGCTCACCAAGAAATTCCCCGAGACTGACGAAGAATTACTCCTGGAAGTTCTGGAAACACTCAAGTCTGAGAATTTGCAATCCGACGAACGCTTTACCGAATCCTATGTCAGGTATCGCAAATCTAGAGGATTTGCTTATTTGCATATCAAAGCAGATTTGGGCGGACGACGTGTGAGTGACAGCCTCGTCACCAAGCACCTCCTAATTGATGACGAAGATTGGCAGGTGACCGCAAACCAGCTGGTAGTAAAAAAACTCCGCCATCAAGAATCACCAAGCTACGGCTCGAAACTGCATAGAAAGCTAACAAGGTTTCTGGAGTCTAGAGGGTTCGCTTCAAACCAGATCCGAAAAGCCCTCGAAAAACACCTCGTGTAAGCGGCAACTTCTTCCTTTTCTTTTCTTTGCTTTCCATGCAGACAGATATAATTAACAACAGCTGTTTTCGTAACTTCAAATAAAATGCGACAATGCACGACTCTGTCTACTCTACCTTGATAGGATCGAAAGCTTTAGAGAAATTCGCTCCAGATTGGTGTGGCAGTAGTTATTTGAGTGAGCGTGTATTGGTCGCTCACACCGAGAAGAAACACGCACACAATTGGAATCCACAATGAAATTGATTAAACCCTTTCGGGGCCTTCGCCCGAGCAGAGAGCTTGCAGTGAACGTAGCCTCTCATCCCTACGATGTGCTTAACAGAGAAGAGGCATTCGAGCTGGCAAAGGATAATCCCCTTAGCTTTCTGCATATCAACAAACCAGAAGTTGATATGGATGCTTCGGTAGACGTTCACGATCAGTCGGTTTATGACAAGGGCAGGGAGAACCTGGATCGATTCCAAGCAGAGGGCACGCTAAAGCAAGACAGCGAAGAAAGGCTTTATGTGTACAAGCAGGTTATGGGGGAGCACGAACAGGTGGGGCTTGTCGCCGCAGCCTCGGTTGATGCCTACGAGAACAACTTGATCAAGAAACATGAGTTTACGCGTCCCGTGAAAGAAGACGACAGGGTGAATCACATGGTCGCGTTGGACGCGCAGGTCGGTCCAGTATTCCTAACCTATAAGGCCCATGCCAAGGTAGATGCTTTAATAGCCAAGGTTATGGCGACGGATGCAGAGTATGACTTCGAAGCGGAAGACGGCACACGACATGTGTTCTGGGTTGTGGAAGATGTAGCGCTATCATCTGATATTGAAGCGGCCTTTTCCGAGATCAAATATCTGTATGTCGCCGATGGCCATCATCGGTCTGCGGCGGCATCGCGTGTGAAGCATTTGCGCCAGAAACAGAACCCCGATCATACAGGCGATGAGTCGTATAACTATTTTCTCGTCGTGCTATTCCCCGACAATCAAATGCAGATTCTTGACTACAACAGGATCGTAAAAGATTTACGCGGAGCCGATAGCGCAACATTTTTAGAGAAGCTAAGCACAAACTTCGATATCCAAAAGACAGACCTGCAGGCTGCGAAGCCAGGTTCCGCTAGAAATTTTGCGCTCTACTTAGACAGGCAATGGTACACGCTGAAAAGCAATAGCAACCTAACTTCGCAAATCGATGAGGCGAATCCGGTGAGCAGTTTAGATGTAAGCATATTGCAGGACTACGTGTTCACGCCGCTGCTTGATATCGTAGACCAGCGTACCGACAAGCGCGTGGACTTCGTAGGGGGGATAAGAGGTTTAGCGGAGCTAGAGAAACGAGTCGATACTGGAGAATGGGCGGCGGCTTTTGCTCTATACCCAACGTCAATTGAAAGCCTGATGTCTATCGCCGATGCAGACGAGGTGATGCCGCCAAAGTCTACTTGGTTTGAGCCCAAGCTAAAGAGTGGCTTGGTAGTGCATAAGTTGGATTAGTTGATCACTTAAGCTTTGCGGGGCAGCAATCTTCCAGACAGAGATCAGTCTTTTGTTGCGAAGGGCTGTCCCCTAAGACGCTGCTTCTGAATTGCAAGCGCATGCAGATGTAGTGCTTGAGCGTATCGGTAAGTATCTGTGTTGTGCCATTAAGAATTTTCATATTCCTCTCTGCTATGGGTTCACCTTCTTGTCTTATTAAACGCTCTAAGCGCTCATTTGGTTTACAGCAATTTCCACAAGCATAGCTGCGCTGCCGGTTGGGTGCTAAACAGGGCGCCATGAACAAACCATGACGCCCTGATCCTTGGCTATTAACTCACGGTTACACTGCTTACGGCTTACGCAGCGTTCTGCTTGTTTACATCGATAAACGCGGTTTTTTCGCTACCAATGGTGATTTTCTTCGGCTTCATAGCCTCAGGAATTTCACGCACCAGGTCGATGTAGAGCAGGCCATGGGCCATGCGTGCGCCAGTCACCTCAACATGGTCGGCCAGCTGAAAGCGCCGTTGGAAATTGCGTGCGGCGATGCCCTGGTGCAGATAGTTTCGATTAGTAGCCTCTTCGCCGGCCTTTTGGCCGGCAACCGTCAATGTTCCCTTCTCAGTTTGGATATCCAACTCGGTTTCTTCAAAGCCAGCTACGGCCATAGTGATTTGGTATTTGTCCGTCTCAAGAAGTTCGATGTTGTAGGGGGGGTAGCTAGGTTGATTGACTTCACCGCGATTCACAGAGTCCAGCAGCGAAGAGAGGTGATCAAAACCCACGGTGGAGCGGTATAGGGGTGAAAAGTCTAAAGTACGCATAGTCATATCCTTGCTTATAAGCAATATGTAGTTAAAGTTTGATTGCCCATCAAATCGATCGGGCAGTGTGCGAGCCTCTACATGAGCGCCCGCTACAAATTCAAATATGGGGATAGACCCGCCTATTTAAAAGGGGATATTTCAAAGGGGACGGAGGGATTTAATTTTGATCAATCGTTAAGATTGATCAAAATTAAATCCCTCCGTCCCCTTTACCCCCTAAACCGGAAAGAGCGACCGAGACCTTAAGCAAATCTTAGAGGCGTTTAATGGTGAATATTCGTAATATCGGGAAAGAAATAATTGATGGTCTCGGCGAGAGCAAGAGCAAGAGCTCTAAAAAGGGAAAGCTCAAGCGTAGAGCTATCGAACTCTGACAGCCTTCAAAGACTAGGGTAATTCGTGAAAAGCGTAAGCTCTCGTAATCAGCGTTCGCTGGATTGCCTGACGTAAGCATGAGGGCTTTGTAAGATTGGGAGCAGGGGCGTCGGAACCCACAAGGTCCTGCCATGGCACTTCTTCGTATTGCTGAGAAGCCCCGGAAGTATTCACTGAGCTGCGGTAACAGCTTAAAGGGGACGGAGGGATTTAATTTTGACCAATCGCTAGGGTTGATCAAAATAAACTCCTCCGCTCCTTTTATTTTAGATAACTATTATCTATCTAAAATAAGAGCTTAGTAGGCATATCTAATGTCCTATATAACTAAAAGATCCATAAAGTCATTAACCGAGGTTTCTTCTAGCCGCTTCTGATCCTTGCACAGCTCAAAGATCTTGGCGCTGCGTTTGGCAGGGAAGCGAGTAGCCAAATTGGTCTTGAACTTCTCTTCCAGTAGAGGAATGCCTTCCTGCCGGCGGCGACGGTGGCCAACAGGGTAGTTGATTTCCACCTGTTCCGTGCTGCTGCCGTCCTTGAAGAAGACCTGCATAGCATTGGCGATAGAGCGCTTCTCGGGCTCCAGATACTCTTTCGAATAGGTGGGGTTCTCGTGAATCTCCATCTTCTCGCGCAGTTCATCTATTATTGGATTAGCCTCG
>Ga0307985_10000454_pt1 | contig 24649 bp, 26 predicted proteins | sample EllFjometageno80_FD_203155 | JGI IMG/M metagenome (GOLD analysis project Ga0307985, IMG submission 203155) | Marine microbial communities from Ellis Fjord, Antarctic Ocean - #80 | ecosystem: Environmental > Aquatic > Marine > Unclassified | place: Southern Ocean | collected 2014-10-09 | reverse complement strand
GGAGTTCTTTAAATTTAGCATATAAATTTATGGTATTATATTCTTGTGTAAAAGCAATAAATTCATTTTTATATTTTCCTTCAAAAGCTTCTAATAAATACGATTTTTTACCTGTTTTAAAATCTTTCCCAGCTGCTTGCCAATACAAATGATCTAAAGCATGCTCGTACCGGGTATTTCTATCGATAGTTTCTCTAAAACGAGCGTCAATGAGATTAATTAAGTCTGTGGAAGCAAATTCAATTTTTCGATATTGAGCACTTTGAAAACCACTTGCAGGAGTCAACGTATTTCTAAATTTTAAATATTGATCTACTTCCATCCCGTCTTGCATGATAGCAAATGAAGAAGTTAACATATCAAAATAACGACTGATACGCATGAGTCTTGATGTAAAAAAAGTTGCTGTTAATTCTTTATGATGTGCTACTTGCTCAATTTCCCAAAGTATCATTTTAAATAATAATTCGTTTACTTGATGATACATAATAAATACCATCTCATCTGGCAATGTAGTTCGTTTTGTTTGCAAATTTAATAATGCATCAGTTTGTATGTAATCCCAATAGGTCATCGGTTCACTATACAAGATTCCTTCTAGATGGGTGTCTAAATCTTGACCAATGGCATTAAATTTATTTTCTAACTGATTTATAAGTTGTTCTCTTTTTGATTGGTTTGCCATAATTAATCGACTACTATTTTAAATGAATTTTTTAAATTTTTAAATTCTACAAGAGTTGCTTTTAAGGACCCAACTGATAAATTTGCTTTTATCAATAAAGGAATTTTATTATCATCATCGCTTATCCATATAGTAAGGCTTTCTTTTTCTTTAAAAACTCTACCGGATTTCACATAAGGCCTAAAAACTATACAAGAGACAGCTCCAAATTTGGTATCTAAAATTTCTCTTCCTAAAAATTTAAGCTTAAATTTATAATTTTCCCTATCAAAAAACATATCCAACTCTATTTCATTGTTTACATTTATATCTTTTGCGTTTAGATTGTTTCTTAAATAATAGAAAGAGGAAACCATATCCTGAGCTTCTCTTGGAAAGGAAACTATTTTTTCTGTATCATTTTTAAAATCAATAATGGTAGCATTTTGACTGCTATGATCAAAATCTATTCGAATATCTTTAGTATACCCTCCTTCATCAATTTTTCTAATAAACCGTTGTGGCAGATCTTTTTCCTTGCTAATATAAGACTCATATTGATCTTCTACATTAAAAAACCAACTAGCAATCCCTGTGGTCTTTCCAAAACCTATCACATGAAAAACTTCTTTAGTATCTATAAGCTCACTCTTTACTTCTAGAGTTGCTACTCCGGCAGTTATCAATCCATAATGAACTCTAAACTTAAGAAACTCTCCATCATCATATGCCTGTTTTTGAGAAAAGGAATGAGTACTTATTAATAATAAAATAAGGATACTTAGTTGTTTCATCTGTTTATTTAATTATAAGAACTAAAAAATAGGAATTTATTCTGAAATTAAAAACGCTCCCTAATTGATGATAGCATTGTTAATTAGTTACACTTTAAAGGGTTCCTCTATTTGCTTGTTCTCTCTCTATAGATTCAAATAATGCTTTAAAATTACCAGCTCCAAATCCTTGAGCTCCCATTCTTTGAATGATCTCAAAAAATAAAGTTGGTCTATCTTCTACTGGTTTTGTGAATATTTGTAATAGATAACCATCTTCATCTGCATCTACTAATATAGAAAGCTTTTGAAGTTCTTTAATATCCTCTTTCATCATATCCATATGCGCTCCTAATCTACCTGGAATTTCATCATAATAAGCTTGTGGTGGTGGTGGTAAAAACTCAATCCCTCTAGATTTTAATTGAGCTACCGTTTTTACAATATCATCTGTTGTTAATGCTAAATGTTGTACTCCAGAATCTTCATAAAAATCTAAATATTCTTCAATTTGAGACTTCTTGGCAGCTTTTGCTGGTTCATTAATTGGGAATTTTATTCTTCCGTTACCATTACTCATTACCTTACTCATTAAGGCTGAGTATTCTGTATGAATTTGTTTATCGTCAAAGGACAAAAAGTTAACAAATCCCATTACATCTTCATACCATTTAACCCATTTATTCATTTGTCCCCAACCAACATTTCCTACCATATGGTCGATATATTTTAAACCTACTGATTCCGGATTGTAATCTGACTCCAAAGGAACAAAGCCTGGTAAAAAATTACCTTTATAGTTTTTACGCTCCACAAACATATGTACCGTTTCACCATAGGTATAAATACCCGCCCTTACAACTTCTCCAAATTCGTCTTTCTCTACAAGGGGTTCCATATAAGATTTAGCGCCTCTACTTGTAGTTTCTTCGTAAGCTTTTCTAGCATCATCTACCCATAAGGCTATCACTTTAACACCATCCCCATGTTTAATTATATGATCGTTAATCGGAGATTTACTATTAAGAGGTGTTGTTAATATTAAAACAATTTTATCTTGTTTTAAAGCATAACTCACACTGTCTCTTGAACCTGTTTCAAGTCCTTTATATGCATAGGATTGAAATCCAAAAGCTGTTTTATAAAAGTGTGCAGATTGTTTAGCATTACCAACATAAAACTCAACATAATCTGTTCCTAATAAAGGCAAGAAATCTTGCGCTTCTTTAAATATTTTTTCTAAACCGTAATCAACCGATTTAACTTTGTTATCACTCATATATATTGTTTTTTTTCTTAAATGTGTCTTACTTAATCCAAGATTTATAATAATCGTCTACTTCTAATTTTAATGCTTCTTCAGTAATCATAACAGGTTTGAAAGGGTCAATCATAACCGCTAATTCTCCTGTTTCTTTTTTACCTACACTTCTTTCATATGCTCCTGGGTGGGGTCCATGTGGAATTCCGCCTGGGTGCAAGGTTATTTGCCCTTTTTCTATATCATTCCTACTCATAAAATCCCCATCTACATAATACAATAACTCCTCTGAATCTATATTAGAATGATGATAAGGAGACGGGATTGCATCAGGGTGGTAATCGTACATTCTTGGCACAAAACTACAGACTACAAATCCTGCTGCCTCCCAAGTTTGATGTATTGGAGGTGGCATATGAATTCGTCCAGTTATGGGTTCAAAATCATGAATTGAAAAAGCATATGGGTAATGAAATCCATCCCAACCTACTACATCAAAAGGATGATTTGAATGTGTATATTCCCACATTACACCTTGTTTTTTTGACATAACTTTAAACTCACCTTGTTCATCATTGGTTTTTAAATTTTTTGGCAATCTAAAATCACGCTCACAAAATGGAGCACCTTCTAATAATTGACCAAAATTATTTCTATACCGTTTTGGTGTTACAATTGGACTAAAAGACTCTATGTATAACAGTCTATTATCTTCTGTATCAAAATTAAACTGATACGTTGTTCCCCTAGGAATGATTAAATAATCTCCATATTTAAAATCTATATTCCCATACATCGTTTTTAAGGTTCCAGAACCTACATGAATAAAAATCATTTCATCAGCATCAGAATTCCTATAGAAATAATCTTTAGAAAACTCTTTAGGTGCCGCTAAACCTATATGCAAGTCATTATTAACAAATAATGTTTTCCTACTGGCTAAATAATCTTTTTCTGGTTTTAAAGAAAATCCTTTAAAACTCAATGCTTTCATGTTTTTATCTATGCCTATTTTTGGAGAAACATCTGCTCCTCTTTTTATCTCAGATACTACTGTAGGAGGATGTAAATGATAAATTAAAGAAGACATACCTGCAAATCCTGCAGTTCCAAATAGCTCTTCTTGATATAAAGATCCATCCGGCTTTTTGAAAGTAGTATGTCTTTTATGTGGTATTTTACCGAGTGTATGATAACGTGGCATAATTTTTTATTAAATGATTTAAATAATTAATTGAAAACTATAGATTGCCTATTCTGGGTTTCTTTTATTTAGAAACTTGATATCTAGAAGTGTATATTTCCAACGATGAGCAGGCATTTTACAAATATCGTAAAAATATAATTGTAATTTGATTAAGAAAATACTAAAAACAGCATTGTTAATATTTAGCAATTAAAAGCGATAACCTATACTCACATACCAAGCACTGTCTTCTATTTCTGGAGAATAAGAATACTTTGCTTCAATAGGTCCTAAAAAAGTATCCCAACCTAACCCAAACGCATAACCTGAATAATCTATGCCATCTATCCATTGCTGCGTATCGAACAAATCATCTCCAACGTTTGCAATATTTGCTGCAATATTAATATGTCCTTTTTTATAGATGTTATAATCTAAGGTAATTGTTGCTTTTAAGTACGTATTTCCTCTTAAACTTAAATCTTTATAACCGTATAAAGGAACTAAGTTACTGCTCTCTTTATAACCATAACCTCCAACAAAAAAATCAAATGATTTTGTCTCATCACCTCCTATTTTAACCCCTACTGCAGCTTCCAATAAAGCAGAGAAATTTTTAAATATAGTTTGCGCATATCCTATTTGTGTTTTTATTATTGAAAATTCATTAAAATTTTTATTCGTCCCATTTGCATAAAAATTAAAATTAAAATCTCCTCTTAAATAAAACCCTTTTGTTGGAAAAAATTTATTGTCAAATGAATCAAAAGTCACATAACCAAACGCGCTTAAATAGTTCGTATTATCAAATACTGTCCTAAGCTCATTGTTTTCATCAATCCCAATAGTTTTAGATAAATACTCTTTCCATTTTTGCTCCACACCAACTCCTAATAAATAGGTTTTTTTAAAGAAGGTTTGTAAGAATATTTGATTGGTTAATTCTCCATATTCAAAACTTAAACTATTAACTTCATTATCATTAGGAATAACTCCATTCAATCTAATAAAATCAATAAATACATTTTTAGTAAAGTCATTATAATTTGAATTAAAACCAATACTCCAATAATATCCTTTGTCAATAAAATAATCGAAATTATACCTTAAATTATCTCCCACAATAAAATCAAAAGACGTGATATCATTATTTGTAAAAAGTCTTTTGCGAGTAATATTTACAAGAACTGCTGTTTTATATAAATCATCATAATGCAAAGACAATCTAAGTGAGGTCTTATCTTCACTTTCAATTACATCAAATTTAACAATTAGCTCCCCTTTTTCATCTTTAAAAAAACGATAATTAATTTTTTTAAAATTTTCGGTTGCAGATAAATTATTAACTCCTTCGCTAAGTTTTTTGTACGTAGTTTTTGAAGGTATTTTCAATTTTAATTTACCTAAAATATAAGACCTTGTATATTGTTTGTTTCCTTGAATTCTGACTCCTGTGATAAACAAAGAATCATTAAGGTGAAAAACAACTTTTTTCTTTGGAGTTTTTTTTTGTTGAGCTGCTAATGCTATTAATTCATTTTTAAATAGCAATGCTTCCTTTAATCCTGATTCAATTATTTCATTTTTTTCATCAAAGGAAACTACCGTATAATCATTGATATTTGGATGGATATAAATATCTGTTTTATTACGTTTTTCTTTCATCACCTCAATAGACTCATAATTGCCTATTTGTCCTAAAATTTCAATAGCAGTTTTTAAATTTTCTCTTGTCTTTAAAGAGTCTTGGACATCAATACCAATAATAACGTCTGCTCCCATAGCTCGAACTCTATCTATTGGGTAATTATTTGTAATCCCGCCATCTACATATAGGGAGTCACCTAATTTAACTGGATTAAATAATGTTGGTAATGCACTACTAGCAGATATCGCTATAGGTAAGTAGCCTTTATTTAATAAGGTCTCCTTACCAGATTCAATATTTGTAGCAATACAAAAAAACGGAATTGGAAGTTCGTTAAAATCCTCTATGTCATTAACATGGGAAGTAAGTTTTGAAAACATATTATACATGTTTTGACCTTTTGAAATTGAGGAAGGCAATGAAATTTTAAAATTATTAAAAGGCAAGGTTAATGCATATCGTTCAGATTCGTATTTTTCAAAAAAAGTTTTTGTACTTCTTGGTAGATCATCTTGAATTAATTCTGAAAAATTTACATCCTTAAATATCGAATCTATTTGAACTGGTGAATATCCCGCAGCATACAAACCTCCAATAATTGCTCCAGTACTTGTTCCTCCAATATAATCAATACGAACACCTGATTCTTCTATAACTTTTAAAGCACCAATATGCGCCATTCCTTTAGCGCCACCACCACTTAATACCAAGCCTACTTTTACATCATCTTTTTGTTGATTTTCTTGTGAGAAAACAAATCCAGAAATAAATAAGATTGCTATTAATAATACTATTTTCATTTTCGTTTTATGGTCTAATTACATTAGTAAAGATAAGTCCTTATTTATTGATTTTTTTTATTTTTTATTTGAAATATTCTTTGATTTTTTTTGATTTACTTGGCCCTACCACCTCAGATAATTCTTCAAAAGTAGCTGATTGAATACGTTGTAGGCTTTTAAACTTTTTCAATAATTCAATTACTGTTTTTTCACCAATACCATCAATAGTCTCCAGCGTTGTATTTAATGCTTCTTTGCTTCTTTTATTTCTATGAAACGTAATTCCAAATCGATGAGCTTCATTTCTTAATTGTTGTATTATTTTTAAAGTTTCTGTTCTTTTATCTAAATATAAGGGGATGGGGTCATCTGGATAAAATAATTCTTCCAATCGTTTTGCAATGCCTATAATTGCAATTTTTTTTCTTAAATCAAGTTTATCTAAACTTTTTAATGAAGATGACAATTGGCCCTTCCCTCCATCTATAATGATTAACTGTGGCAATGGTTGCTTTTCGTCTAATAATCTTTTATACCTGCGGTAAACCACTTCTTCCATGGATGCAAAATCATCTGGACCTACCACTGTTTTTATATTATATTTACGATAGTCCTTTTTACTTGGTTTCCCGTTTTTAAAAACCACACAAGCCGCAACAGGATTGGTTCCTTGTATGTTACTGTTATCAAAACATTCGATGTGTCTAGGTTCTTCAGATAATCGTAAATCCTTTTTCATTTGCACCATGATTCTATTTTCATGACGATTTGGGTCTGTTATTCTTACTTGTTTAAAACGTTCCATTCTATAATACTTAGCATTTCGAATAGATAAATCTAGGATGTGTTTTTTATCACCTAATTTAGGAATGTATATTTTAATATTCTCTCCAACATTTATTTTAAATGGAACATAAATTTCTTTACAATGAGACTGAAAACGATTTCTTAACTCTATAACAGCTAATTGTAAAATCTCTATAGGTGTTTCCGCTAATTTTTTCTTTATTTCTAAAGTATGGGAACGAATTATGGAACCATAAGAAATTTGAAGATAATTTACATACCCATATTCTTCATCTGTAATAATAGAAAATACATCAACATTATTAATTTTTGAATTTACAATCGTAGATCTGGATTGATAATTCATTAATACCTCCATTTTTTCTTTTACTTTTTGAGCTTCTTCAAAATTCAAGTTATCAGAAAAGTTCTTCATTTTATTTTTAAATACTGAAAGAGATTCTTTAAAGTTTCCTTTTAGAATATTTCGTATCGCTATTATACTTTCATGATAAATTTCTTCTGTTTGTTTTCCTTCACAGGCACCTAAACAATTGCCTAAATGATATTCTAAACACACTTTATATTTACTTGATTTAATATTTTTATCCGATAAATCATAATTGCAATTTCGCAATGGATACAAACCATTAATTAAGCCCAATAGAGTATGAACTGTTTTCATACTTGTGTAAGGGCCAAAGTATTCGGAGCCGTCTTTAATCATTTTTCGAGTAGAAAAAACTCTGGGAAACCGTTCTTTTTTAATACAAATCCACGGATAGGTTTTGTCATCTTTTAACAAGATATTATATCGTGGTTGGTATTTTTTTATAAGATTATTCTCTAATAATAAAGCATCTGTTTCTGTCTCAACAACGATATGCTTGATAGTAATAATTTTTTTTACTAGTACTCTTGTTTTACCCGAATCGTGTTGTTTGGTAAAATAAGAAGACACCCTTTTTTTAAGATTTTTTGCCTTTCCTACATATAATAATTTTGCATCTTTATCATAATACTGATACACGCCCGGCTTATTGGGTAAAGTTGATATTTGTAATGCTACCGATGGTATTATCATAGCTCAAAGATAATTGATGTTTTATTAAATGAGAAATCAAACCTAATAGATAAATAACTAAATTAGCAATAATGAAACATTAAAAAATGAACATTGCAATTTTATCTAAAGGGGAAGCTCTTTACTCAACTCAAAGTCTCCTAAAAGCAGGCACTTCAAATAAGCATGTGATGGAAGTATTAGATCCATCTCATTGCTCTTTGTCCATCGAAAACGGAAAATCAATAGTGAAGTTTCACAATGAAATTATAGACGATTTAGATGCTATTATCCCCAGAATTGGAGCATCCAACACTTATTATGGCGCTGCTTTAGTTAGGCATTTTAATGCGATGGGGGTATTTTCAATTGTTTCTGCTGGAGCAATTTTGCAATCTAGAGATAAATGGACTTGTTCTCAATTACTTTCTACAGCTAATGTTCCCATCCCAAAAACAATACTTGGATCATCTTCAAACTTAGAATACTTACTTTCTAATTTTAAAGACCAACCGGTTATTATAAAAATTTTAGAAGGGACACACGGTAATGGAGTCATATTAGCTGAAACTTATCTTAATGCCTTATCAACTATTGAAACATTAAAAACCGCTGGAGTTAAATTCTTACTTCAAGAATATATTGAAGAATCCAATGGTTCCGATCTAAGAATATTGGTAGTAGATGGAGAGGTGGTTGCTGCTATGAAACGACAAAGTAAGGATGGTGATTTTAGATCTAATTTACATAGAGGGGGTTCTTCATTAAATATAAAATTAACTTATGAAGAAGAGAATGTTGCACTAAAAGCTGCAAATGCAATGCAACTAGGAGTTTGTGGTGTTGATATTTTACAGTCTAAAAAAGGACCTTTAGTACTTGAAATTAATTCATCTCCAGGATTAGAAGGCATTGAAAAAACGACTGGAATTGCTATTTCAAAAAAAATAATAAGTTATATTGAAAGAAATAAACATTGATGAGTGAATTTATAAAAACTCTTGAAATATTAGGTGAAAAAATAGAATTAGGTCAAAGTAAAACAGTTGATTTTAATATAGCAAAACTATTTACTTCTACTAACATTGCAATTCCTATTATAATTGAAAGGTCATTGATTCCAGGTCCTACCGTTTTAATTACTGCGGCTATTCATGGGGATGAAATTAATGGTGTTGAAATTGTAAGACAATTAATTGCTAGAAAAATAAACAGACCTAAAAGAGGCTCCATTATCTGTATTCCAATAGTAAATGTATTTGGATTTTTAAATACCGATAGAGCTTTTCCTGATGGTAGAGATTTAAACAGATCGTTTCCAGGAAACAAAAGAGGATCTTTAGCTAGCAGAGTTGCCTATTATTTAACTACCCAGGTATTACCGCATGTAGATTACTGTTTGGATTTTCATACAGGTGGAGCCAGTCGTTTTAATGCTCCTCAAGTAAGAATAAACCCCGGTGATGAAAACCTTTTGAAATTGGCAAAAGTGTTTAATGTACCTTTTACAGTGTATTCAAAAAACTTAAAAAAATCATATCGATCAACCTGTGATAAATTAGGAATTCCAATGGTGCTTTTTGAAGGAGGAAAATCATTAGAAAGCAATACTCAGATTGTTAATTTTGGAGTTCGTGGCGTCAAACGTTTTTTGTATTTTTTAGATATGTTGGATTCAAAATTTAATGTCACCAACCCGATTAAGGATACTGTTATTATTGAAAAATCAAGATGGATTCGCGCACAAAAGAGTGGCCTTTTTCATTTAAAAATAAAGTGTAATCAATGGGTAGAAAAAGGAGAAATACTTGCAACTATTACAGATCCCTATGGGAAAATGATATTTAATGTTACCGCTACTAATAAAGGTTTTATCATTAATGTAAACCAAGCTCCAATTGTTAATCAAGGAGATGCCATATTTCATATTTCTACTAAAGAAGGTGACCAACAAGATCAAGAAAGGAAAAGTACCGATGAATAAAGAGGGTTTTAGGAAAAAATACAACTCGTTGCGATCTACAGTTTCTGATGAAGATTTAGAGGATTTAAGTATCGCTATCGCAAATAATTCTTTAAAATTACCTGTTTGGAAATTTTCAAATTATCATATTTTTTTGCCTATCACTAATAAAAAAGAAATAAATACAGAGTTTATACTCCATATTTTACAAGGGAAAGACAAAAGTATAATGGTTCCAAAAGTTGAAAACAATAAAGAGATGTCACATATTTTATTACAAGACAATACTGCTTTAAAATTATCTAATTATGGAGTTCCAGAACCTATTTCAGGAATTGAAATTCTACCTTCTAAAATTGATGTCGTTTTTGTACCCCTATTAGCTTATGATATTAAAGGAAATAGATTGGGTTATGGTAAAGGGTTTTACGATCGTTTTTTAGAAAAATGTAATTCTGAAACCCTATTTATTGGAGTCTCTTTATTCGAGCCAGAATTAAAAATTCCAAATGAAAAGACAGATATCCCTCTAAATTTTTGCATAACTCCTACTAAAATATATACATTTTAAAAATTCGCAGTATATTTAAAACTGAATTTATAAAAATCTTCTTCTATGGAAACCGCTTCTTTTTCTGAAAATCCCCTGCCAAATAATAATATGACCTTAGCAATCATTGCTGCTGTTTTAGGACCGTGCTCTCCTTGTTGTATTGGGCTTATTCTTGGAATTATTGCAATTGTATTATCAAGTCAGGTGAAAACAAAATTTGAAAGGGGTAATTTCGCTGGAGCAAATTCTTCTGCTAAAAACTCAAAAATAGTATCTTTTATAGCGATAGGACTTCTAGTCTTCAATTTAATTTTCTTATTTGTTTTTGGGGGAATAGCTGCTTATCAGAAAATATTAGAGACCTATACTATTACTCAATAACCTATTTTGATTTATAAACTTTTATCAATAATCGCCTTTACGCTATTAGGAATAGGTATCTATTATTTTTACACCAATGATCCATCGGGTGGAGAAGCAATTTTTGTAGCTTGTATTAGTAAAACTATTAGTGGTTTAGATTGTCCTGGTTGTGGAGCTCAACGTGCTTTTCATGAGTTATTACATGGTAATTTTATAAAAGCTGCTCAACTTAATTTACTCATCTATTTTTTTGCACCCCTATTGCTTTTTATTTTTATTAAATTGTTATTAAAACCATTTAATATTATTTTACCAGACATCATTATTTCTGCTAAATGGTTTATTACCATAGTAGCTTTAATGATTCTTTTTACAATCATTAGAAATGTAATTTAATTATTAAGACTCTTTTTCTTCTGAATTTGAAGAGGAAACACGGGTCTCATTTTCTGGTTTGGGAAAAGCCTTATTGCTAAAAACTAATAATATTCCAAAACCGGTACTAATAGACATATCTGCAATATTAAATACGGGATCGAAAAAAGTGAAGTAATTTCCTCCCCAATAAGGCAGCCATTTTGGTAAAAACCCTTCCCATAATGGAAAATGCAACATGTCTACCACTTTCCCATGAAATAAAGTGCCATAGCTCCCATCTGGAGGAAACATAGTCGCAATTTGCAGATGACTATCGTTGAAAATAATTCCATAAAATACAGAGTCAATAATATTGCCAAATGCTCCAGCAAATATTAATGCAATAGAAACAATCAGTATTTTAGAATGTTTCTTTTTTATGGAATCCCATAGCCAATACCCTATACCAACAATAGCAATTAACCTAAAAAGGGTAAGTATTAATTTTCCGTATTTGCCAGGAATTTTAGCTCCCCAAGCCATTCCTTCGTTTTCTACAAAGGCAATTTTAAACCATTCAAAAACAGGTATACTTTCACCTAATACAAAATGAGTTTTAATGTATATTTTTGAAATCTGATCGATTACTAAGATCAAAACTATAATAAATATGGATTTTTTAAGAGACATCGTATTTTATATGCTTGGCAAAAATAATACTATTTAATTTGTATTTAAAAAATAAATTCCAAATTCTATAAGCTATTTAGCTGTTCTAGAATTTGGAACTTTAACGATCTTATTAATTTACTATTGCATATTCTTAGCTTCCATACTAAGAGTGGCATGAGGAACTAATTTTAACCGTTCTTTATTAATTAATTTTTTTGTTACACGACAAACTCCGTAGGTTTTATTTTCTATACGGATCAATGCATTTTTTAAATCGCGAATAAATTTTTCTTGACGTATAGCTAATTGAGCATTTGCTTCTTTACTCATTACATGACTTCCTTCATCAAAAGCCTTAAACGTTGGTGAGGTATCATTGGTACCGTTATCGCTATCGTTTTTAAAAGCACTTTCAATTAATTCTAATTGTCTTTGTGCATTTTTAATTTTTTCAAGGATTAGTTGCTTGAATTCTTCTAAATCCGCATCATTATATCTGCCGTATGTTTCTTGTTTCATTTTACACTTTTTTAATGACCAACTTGCTTGTTATTTCATCAAATATTATTTCAATACCTTCCTCTAATTTCTGATCAAAACACAAAACATCTGTTAGCGTTTCACGTTTAATATATTCTAAATTTTGGCTTACCGCCACTTTTAAGTTTTCATCTTCCTGAATAGTTACCTCAACTCGATCCATTACTTCAAAACCAGAGTCTTTACGTAAATTTTGAATTCGGTTTACCAATTCTCTAGCAATCCCTTCGTTCTTTAATTCTGGACTAATGGTCACATCTAAAGCCACCGTAATACCATCACTATTTGCAACCAACCAGCCTTCAATGTCTTGAGAGCTTATTACTACATCATTTTTGCACAATGTAGTATTTTTTTCGTTAATTAAAATATTAATTTCTCCTTCTTTTTCAAGAATTGTAATCTCTTCTTGACCAAAATTGGTTATTACTTGTGCTACAGATTTCATATCTTTTCCGAAGCGAGGCCCTAACTTTTTAAAATCTGGTTTTATCTGTTTTACCAATATTCCAGATCCTTCATCAATCAATTCAATTTCCTTCACATTAACTTCAGATTTAATTAAATCTGAAACCGCTATTATTTCTTCACGCTGTTCGTTATTTAAAACAGGGATCATGATTTTTTGTAAAGGTTGTCTAACTTTAATCTTCTCTTTTTGGCGTAACGATAATACCAATGAAGATATTGTTTGAGCCTTTTGCATTTTATGTTCCAATGCACTATCAATGTATAACGAGTCTGATATTGGGAAGTTACTTAAATGCACCGAAATCTCACCAACTTTAACAGTTCCGTTCAATAAATCATTATAAAGACGGTCCATAAAAAAGGGAGCAACAGGTGCGCTTAACTTAGATATCGTTAATAAACAAGTGTGTAATGTTTGATATGCCGATATTTTATCTTCGCCATAACTACCTTTCCAAAAACGTCTTCTACTTAAACGAACAAACCAGTTACTTAAATTTTCTTGAACAAAATCTGAAATCGCTCTTGTAGCTTTTGTTGGTTCATATTCGTTATAGTATTGATCTACTCTTTTAATTAAGGTGTGTAATTCTGAGAGTATCCAACGATCTATTTCTGGTCTTTTCTCTAATGCAATATCTTTTTCTGAATAATTAAAATTGTCCAAATTAGCATACAGACTAAAGAAACTATACGTGTTATATAGTGTCCCAAAAAACTTATTTCTTACTTCTGAAATTCCTGCTACATCAAATTTTAAGTTATCCCAAGGATTGGCGTTGCTTATCATATACCAACGAGTGGCATCTGGTCCAAAAGTATCAATGGTTTCAAAAGGATCTGTCGCATTTCCTAGGCGCTTGGACATTTTTTGTCCCTTTTTATCTAATACTAAGCCGTTTGAAACTACATTTTTATAGGCAACATCATCAAAAATCATAGTTGCTATAGCGTGTAGGGTGTAAAACCAACCACGTGTTTGATCTACTCCTTCAGCAATAAAATCTGCCTTCCGCCAAGTAGTATCTACTTTTTCTTTATTTTCGAAAGGATAATGCCATTGAGCATAAGGCATACTTCCACTATCAAACCAAACATCAATTAAATCGGCTTCACGGTTCATAGGGTTTCCTTTTTTAGAAACCAATACAATATCGTCAACTATGTTTTTATGGAGGTCTACTTTTGCGTAATTATCTTCCGAAAAATCTCCTGTTATAAAATCATTAAAAATGTCTTTTTGCATGAATCCAGCATCTACTGCTTTTTTCATTTCGCCTTTTAATTCTTCAATAGAACCAATAGCAATTTCTTCTTTTCCATCTTCAGTACGCCATATAGGAAGTGGAATACCCCAATATCTTGACCTCGATAAATTCCAATCGTTTGCGTTTGCTAACCAATTTCCAAAACGTCCATCACCAGTAGCTTTAGGTTTCCAGTTGATCCCTAAATTTAACTCAAACATTCGATCTTTAAAATCGGTTACTTTAATAAACCAAGAGTCTAATGGATAATATAATATAGGCTTATCGGTACGCCAACAGTTTGGATAACTGTGTGTGTATTTTTCAACTTTAAATGCTTTATTTTCTGTTTTTAATTGAATTGCAATCTCTACATCTACTGATTTATCCGGTGCTTCTCCATCTGCATAATACTCATTCTTTACATATTTACCAGCGTATTCTAACATTTCTGGTCTAAACTTACCCTGTAAATTCACCAACGGTACTAACTTTTGGTTTTCGTCCATCAGTAACATAGGTGGTATTTCTGGCTCTACTAGTTTTGCAACCATAGCGTCATCTGCACCAAAAGTTGGAGCGGTATGAACAATTCCTGTTCCGTCTTCAGTGGTTACAAAATCACCAGGAATTACTCTAAATGCATTTTCTGAATGGTCATAAGGTAATGTAAAGGGCATTAATTGTTCGTAGCGAGATTCTAAAACCTCAGCTCCTTTAAATTCTTTAAGAATGATATAAGGAATTTTTTTAGCTCCTCTTTCATAGAAAGATACATCTTGTTCTGTTGCTACATTTTCAAATTTATCTGAAAATTGTTTTTCAACTAAATTTTTAGCTAAAATAACTTGTGATGCTTCAAAAGTATATTGATTAAAAGTTTTAACTAACACATAATCAATTTTTTTACCAACTGTTAAAGCCGTATTTGATGGTAAAGTCCAAGGAGTTGTAGTCCAAGCTAAAAAATAAATATCCCCTTCCATATTTTTTAAAAAGTCTGGTAAGGTATCTTTGATTGCTTTAAATTTAGCAACAACAGTCGTATCGGTTACATCTTGATAGGTGCCAGGTTGATTTAATTCATGAGAACTTAATCCGGTTCCTGCTTTAGGTGAATATGGCTGAATTGTATAGCCCTTATAAAGTAATCCTTTGTTGTATATTTCTTTTAATAACCACCAAACAGTTTCCATATACTTTGGTTCATAGGTTACATATGGGTCTTCCATATCTACCCAATAACCAATACGTTTAGTCAGGTCATTCCAAATACCAGTATAACGCATTACTGCTTTTCTACAAGCCGCATTATAATCCGCTACCGAGATGGTTTTACCAATATCTTCTTTGGTGATTCCTAATTCTTTCTCTACGCCCAGTTCTATAGGTAGTCCATGAGTATCCCAACCAGCCTTGCGCTTTACTTGGAAGCCTTTCATGGTTTTATATCGAGGAAAAATATCTTTAATTGTACGAGCTAGAATGTGATGTACTCCAGGCAAGCCATTGGCAGATGGAGGTCCTTCGAAAAAAACATAAGGCGTTTTTCCATCGCGAGAAGAAACACTTTTTTCAAAGACGTTTTCTTTTTCCCAAAATTCGAGTATTTCTTCTCCTAATTTTGGAAGATCTAAACCTTTGTATGTTTTAAATGCTCTGCTCATTATGTAATATTTTTCAATATAAAATTTATCATCTTCAAGATAGCTGCGAAATTAATAAAATGTTAAGATAAGACAATGCTTATTGCCTTATAATTAAGCAAATAAAAAAGCCCTGTAGAATTCATTTTAAAGAAAAAAATAAAGATTCTAAAATATTATTGGTAGTTTTATAGGCATGAAAAAACTTTGTCCGGAATGCGGTGATAAGATTATCGGTAGGGCCGATAAGAAATTTTGCAGTGATGCTTGCAGAAATACTCATAACAATGCTTTAAACAAGGATAGCAAAAACCTTATTAGGAATATTAATAATAGTTTGCGAAAAAACTATCGGATATTAGAATCTCTAAATCCAGAAGGGAAAACCAAAACAACAAAGGAAAAATTATCCAGATTGGGATTTAATTTTCAGAATTTTACCAGCATTTATACTACAAAAACAGGCTCTGTTTATTTTTATTTATACGACCAAGGATATCTGCCTCTGGAAAATGATTATTATTTAATTGTAAAGAGGGTTAATTAATACATTTAATTTTTCACTCAACTACTTTAAAAGATTCAATAGCTTCATTTGGCTCCATAATAGAATAATCTTGCCAAAATTTAGGATCATATTTAGATAAATAGGTCGCTTTAATTAACTTTTTTTCTTCAATTAAATCGTAGGAAGATTGCGTCATATTTTCCGATTCAAAAATAACTAACTCCTTTTTTTGTAATTGATTTCCTTGAATATCTAATTTTAGGGATAATTCGTTTTGTTTTCTTCTACCTTTTACATTCTTATTTTTTTCTATTATTTTTAAAGATCTATCTAATCCCATATAACTACCGTCCAAGAGCTCTATAAATCTTGGGCTATAAGTTCCGTTTTCATCTTTATCAAATAACATTTTACCCTTATAAACATCATTTCGGTAGGTAATTCCAAGAAGCGCAAAGTTACTTAGTGGTTTTACATTTTCAAAATCTAACCGCACAATAGCAAAATCTTGTGTATTTACATACATTGTGCCTTTAAAATCTTTTCCTCCTTTAGGGGTGAATTTCAAAATATAAACAGTCATTTCATTAATTACCGTATAATTATCCAATGTGAAATTATACCTGCTTGATTTATCTAACACATCTATTTTACTGTCTTCTTGAAAAAATAATTGCTTATATAAATTAGCTATTTGATTGCTTATTTGTTCTTGAAATTCTAGAGTACCCTCTTTCTTTTTCTTTTCTAAGGCAGCTTTAGCTTCTTCATTTTCTTGAATGATAGAATCGACTTGCTTTTTAGTACTAAAGATTCCTGATTTTATTTTTAAATATGAATTTTTTTTTATGTTTTCGTTAAAAATACCCTCTAACTTTTTCTCTATTCCTTCTGCTGATATGTCATTATTTTTATCATATAATTCTGCAGCTTTATTAATATTTAGCTTATAATTATTATAATCTCCATATAAATCTGCAACAACTTCTTTATAATAGGATGATTTTTTTGGTAGGATCTTTCTAATACTATCTAGGAGCTTCTTATTTAACTCTTTAATAGTAGATTTTTTAAATTCAAGCTCCATCTTTTTCATGATACCAATATCAGATTGCCGAAAGAAAATTTTCTTTTTTGTTAAATTAGATGCATAGTTTTTATCTAAGCTGTCTTTTACTTTTTTAATAATCTCTTTAATGGTAAGTACTTCGGTAGTTAAAAATACTTCTTTAAGTTGGTAAAGCGTAGGAACCAATGGTATAGTTATTCCTTTATTTTCTTTAAAGACAATGCCTTTTGTTTCATATCCCATATAAGATATGTAAATAGAATCTGGTGTTGGTATAATATTTTCTAATAAGAATGTAAATTCTCCTTCTTCATTAGAAACTATTCCTTGGTACAATCCTGTCTCTATTGTTGCATAAGGTATTGGTTCTTGAGTTTCTTGATCGATAACCTTTGCTGAGAAAGATTGGGCATTTGCAAAAGATAAAAAAAGAAAGCTTAGTAGTGTTAATGAATATTTTAAATGCATTGTTTAATCATTATGGTAATAAATATGGAGGTGATAAATGGTAAAAAGATGGTCTGTATAATAGTAAAGAAGATCATATAAAATCTATTAAGCAAATTGCACTTTTTTATTAATCCTCTTTAGTGGGTGACATTAAATAACCAAATGCTATCACTAAATGCAAAATAATAATTGTAATTACTACATAAAACCCAAAGTCTGAAATTTGTAATTAATAATTGTTAAACTGACGTGAACTTACCTATATAAAAAAACCTACAAATGAATGTAAGAGGCTTTAGTTTTACTTGGTTTGTCTATTGTTTAATACTTAGTAGTAGTAATTCGTAATCTGCCATCATCATATTTCATTACATCTCCCTCAGTATCAAATGTAATAGCAGTAGTAACTGATATAGGAACACCATACATATTAAGAGCTTTCCCTTTTATAACTACATTCATGCCTCCTCCTTCATCATTAGGGTTTAAATAAATAGGGTCTTCGATTCCGCTCAAAAACTCATAAGTAAATGTGTTATCTACACCATAATCAGCATACTTAACAGCTAAATTTGCTGTTTTATTTAGCATAGCCTCATCAGGTATTGATAACTTCCTAACTTCATATAGCTCTGAGGCTCTAAACTTTAATTCAATTTCTTTTCCCTCGCTGTTTTTATTCTTAATATATATTACCTTTCTCAAAGGGTCTATTACCTCTGATTCCGCTATGATCTTCTCTTTTGCTTTTTCATTACAAGAGATAAATGCCAATCCTAAGGCTAACACTAATAGTAATTTTTTCATGTTGTTTATTTTAAATATGCTATAAATATAATAATTATATACCTAACTTAGTCAAGAGTTTTAGATTAGCTGAATTAGCAACCGAAGAGATACCTTCTATCTAAATCTAACTACTACTTTCTTTATATAGAATAGGTTTGCTATAGCTTTCAATTATAGCATTTCTTGGGTTATTAATTTTTAATAGCATTATATTTATATTATGAAAAACAAACAAAAATCATTTTTTGCTACCTTTCTTAATGGCTTTGCCAATATCTTTTCTTTTAAAGAAGACTCAAGAAGACGAAAAAACAATTACTTTAGAAGAAATAAATTATAGTTTATATTATGTGGGGAGCAAATAAATGGACTGATTATATGTTTAAAAAATATTGGTGGGTTATTGTTATTTTAATAATCCTTTATATAACTTCCAAAGTAATTAATCCTTAATAGCTTCATCTAATTGTTCATCTGAATAATCACTTAACTTATCTATAATTTCTATAGTAAACTTCTGTTCTTCTTGTGGTGCTACAGAAAGCAATGGGGCATTCATCTATAAATGTTAGTTTGACTTATTTACGAGGTTTAGAAATAGCTGAATTAACAGAGGAGGATATGCCTATGGTTTAGTAAGTAGGCTTTTACCAGCAATTAATTTTATACGGTGATGGAAGTAGTGTTTATTTTTTTGGTAGGTATACTTTCATTAAAGTACTCTTCCAATCATAGAGTTAGCATTAAGTATACAATGAGCAATAATTAATGGCCATAAATTTCTTCCAAATTTCATATATGCTATTCCCATAATTAAACCAATAATACCAACTGTAATTGATCTTTCTGAAAAATCATTAGAATGCCTAAAACCAAAAATTGCTGCTTGTAATATCACGGCAATAACAGTTGCTAAAGATGTCGAAGAAAACAACTTCTCAATCCAATTCATTAAAAAGCCTCTATCTAATAATTCCTCTAACATTGATTCAAGTAGAATGAAAGGAATAATTAAAAAAAAATGTGTCCAATTTCCTTTTAGATTTCCAAATTTAGAAACAGCACTTTCCGATGAAGTGTCTGCTCCCAAGGAAAATGGTAAATGGTCTATAAAAATATTAAATGCTACCAATGAAGTCATTGTAGCCGCAAGAATTAAAGCCGCAATCCTTAATGTTTTCCATAAATTATCTGGTTTTCTTAAGCCCAATTCTTTCCAAGTAACATTTCTTACTTTCATTCTCCATGTTGCTATAACTAAGGTTGTCAATGACCAAAAAAGGCCATTTGCTATAAATCCTACTTTTGGAATATAAATTTCTCTAACCAAAAACATTATGGATATGTAAATAACCAAGTCAAACAAAAATCCTTTGTAGTTATTTTTCCCTTCTAATTCAGTTTTTGATTTCATATTATCTATCATACTTTTCCTGTCCTAATTCGATTTTAATTTCCACGAGTTATATCCTTTTTTTTAATGCACGCCAACGTTTAGTGTATGGTGCATTTGCATTCCAGAGGGTGCATATGCACTATACATAGTATTATGTACATTATTCTTTAAGTTCCTCGATTTCACTAATTAATGCATCAATACCTGTAGTTGTTTTTGTTACAACAATTTTATAATTAATATTAGCAATAATTACTATCAACAAGGTGAAAATTGGAAGTAATAAAAATAAGTATATCGTAGAATAGTTGAAACCATTAACTCCAAAAATTTCACCAATCGTTTTCCCTGCTTGATTATAGTAAGTGTATAAAAGCATTGGAAATAGAAAGATTGGAATACTAAATATAGCTAGATTTCTATTGTATTTCCGAATCGAAATTAGTTTCGCTCGGATAGATACTAAATAGTCATAAGAAGATAATAAGTAATCATGTTTCTTCAACGATTTTAATTGTTCTTTCCCAAGGAAAAACCAGAAAACACAGGGAATTGAACTAATGATCCCCCAAAAGATTGCATTGTCATTTTCTAACCAGATGTTGAATAAAAAAATTAATGCCGTAGCTGGGATTAAAATGTAAACTTCCCACTTAAACCCAGTAATCATTTTTTCGACATAACTGATAGATTTTTGATTGTACATTTTTTCAATTTTAGGAAGAATAAACTCTTTGTTTACATAACCACTTTTCCAAATATTTTCGATTGATTTATCCATAATACTTACTTTATTAATTTTTTTAATTTATTCTTAATACGTTGTATTTTAACACCAATGTGACTGAAATTGATGCCTGTTATTTCTGCAATTTCCTTATAAGTTTTTTCTTCCAGGTACAGGAGAATGATTGCCTTGTCTATATCTGATAAATGTTTAATTGCCTTGTAAAGATCTGAAAGTGATTCCTCTTGATAAGAAGATGAGTCATTACTTTGTACTTCGGAAACTGAATCTAACGAAAAAGACTGAAACGTTCTCTTGGCTTCTTTTTTTTGAATTGTCAAGCAGACATTCAAAGATATTCGATAGATCCAGGTAGACCATTCTGAGTTTCCACGAAAATTCTCTTTGGTTCTCCAAACCTGTAAACATACCTCTTGATAAAGATCTTCAAAGTCTTCCTGAGAATGGCTATATGCCCGACAAATTTTAATAATGATTCCGGCATATGGTTGGATAAAGGTTATGTGAAAGTTGCTGCTCATAGATTCTTTTATTTAGTTAGTGGCAACTTTTCTCATTTATAACACTTCATAAGTACTTTTTTTGAAAAATATAGATTTCTTCATTGTACATAACGGTTTGTGAATGGTTAGTTGCGTGATTCTCGGAACTAATTTAGCAAAAGAAAACTATACCTTAGGGAAATCCGTAGGATTTTCCGAGTACACACAGACCCATGACATATAAAACAGTACATACTTTTAAAAATAAGGTAATAGAAAATTATGAGTTTTTAGATTTAACAATATATCTAAATAAGAATCAAATAAGCAACCAAAAAAATTAGCAATATTTTTAAAAAATCACTAAAAAAGGCTAAAAAACATTAAAAATGAGATATTCAAAATAGTATTTAAATAGGTTTTTTTTAGACAAGACATTCAAATCATATTATATTTACAGAAGAATTAAAACAAACAAAATGAAAAAGCTTCTTTATTTATTCTTAATAGTATTAATCGTTTCTTGTAGTAGTGATGATAATAACAATATTAATGACACACAAGCAGAATGGATATATGTACATACAGCTATAGAGGCTAATGCTACTAATAGCACTACCCTTGTGATTCCTTTTACAGAGGATATATTTGCCTTTACAGACAGACCTAACAGAGAACATAAATACATTAGTGCAGAAGAATTTGTGTCTTATTGGAGCGAGGATGCTACTAATAGTTTTCAGTTTGACCCTCCAAATGCTGTTTTAACTTCAGTTAGTGATGATGGAGTTGCAGAAGTAGAAGTGGTTATTATAGGAGCAAGTACTGATGGAGATAATATTACCTATACTATTCAAAGTCCTAAATTAACAGAGAATGCAACCTTTGAAGATGTTAGTTTATTTGTAGATGGTAATGGAGATAATAATCTTACTATTGGGCAGAGTTATCAGGGAGGTATAATAGCTTATATAGATTCAACTGGGCAACACGGATTAATGGCAGCTACAGCAGACTACAATGGCGAATTAAGTTGGTATGATGCTATGGATTATTGTAATGGTTTAACAGTAGGACATCACGAGGATTGGTATTTACCAAATCAGGATGAATTAAATCAACTGTATGTAAATAGGGTAGCGATTGGTGGATTTAATGATGATTACTACTGGAGTTCTACGGTGTTCGATTTCGATAACGCGTGGGGACAGGGTTTCGGCAATGGTGTTCAGAGCATCGGCAATAAGAACTACACGAGCAGTGTGCGTGCAGTTCGAGCTTTTTAATTATTTAATTATTTATCAATTTAACAGCTTACAAGCCACTCTATTAATTTAGGGTGGTTTTTTATGTTTGAACTCAATCTTTTATATTTGTTCTATAATTATAATTATGTAAAATAGGATTGTAACTACTTAATAATCAATTACATATAAAAGGCGTTATTTAAATAAGTGAAGCAGCTTCATTTTAAATCTTAAAACGGCTTAAAACGGCTTAAAACAGTATTTATGTCGATGCTTTAATGTTAAAATGCAGCATTAATTTCTACCAAAAACATCCTTTCCTTAATACTTACTACTACACAATCAAAATAATGCAGTAGAATGCTTCTAAATGCTTCTAAATAGCATAATCAATAGTTGATTTGTATTGATGTTTTAATAGTTAGGTTCTATTAGATGTGTCCACTTATGTCCATTTTGAAAATAGTACACTTTTATTTAATTCCAATTTGCAAAAAGTTTGCTTTTGCACGTTATATAAGTAAGAAACATTAAAACACACTATGAAACATTTAAGGGCAGAAGTTAAAACCGATACATTGGCATTCAGACTAAACAAAGTTGAAAGACTTAATATCGAATTGGCAGCAGCAAAACAAAATATAAGCAAAGGAGCATATATAAGACAACAATTATTTAATACTAATTAATGGAAGCAATAAACATAGCATTTGCAATAGTCATTGTTGCTTTACTAATAATACAAATGTCAAAAAAATGAAAGAAATATATAGTTTTAAAGGTGGTACTACTGATGGTGATAGACAATATACCCAAAATCAGTTCACAGCAATTAAGAAAGCCAAAGGATTAAATAGATATACTATTGAATTATCAGATGCAGAAATTAAAGATATTAGGCAAATGTCTAAAATTAGACGTGGAGCAGTAGAAATGGCTTTAAAAGTTTTTATCACAACTCAAATTCAAAATAGGTAGACGTGAAAATCCCGTAGGGATCTTTCACTTTAAAAAGCAATCAAAAAAAATCATTAATGAAAAAAAAGGTATTAAATTTTAGTCAGCAGAAGTATAATGTAGCGTTGTCAGAAGTATTTGCAAGTAGAATTGAAGCAAAGGAATTAGTAGATGCTTTATCTTCATTTGATGGGTGTGAAAATTTGGAACAAGTAGAAACGTATTTAAAAGAAAAAACAGGATTTGTCAATGTTCAATTATCAGCTTCAGCTTTGGGAGTTGAAAAAGAATATAACACAATCAATGAATATTTTGATGTTCTTGATTTAAGCATATATGAAGATAATTTTACTAAACTATCTGACAAATTTATTGATGGCTTAAAAGAACAATTTACTGAATATTGGAGCAATGAAGATGCTATCTATATTGATAAAGTAGAAAAAGAATTGAAAGCAATAAACAAGTTGGATATTCCTAATGGGCTTTATGTAAATGGTAAAAATGAAGTTGTTTTTAATGCAATTTCGTGGCGTACACATAGACAATTTAGCCGACCATAATGGCAAACGAAATATATAAGGTTACGTGGTGGGGAACACCAACTGAAGATTGGGGAAACTGCTATAAAGAAAACGTCAATACTGAATTAAGTGATGATGATAATGAATAAAAATACATTGTTTGTTCGTAGGTTCTGCTTACACGAGTAGTCAGGGTGCATTTGGTTTTTCGTTTTCATCCATTTGCACCCACTATTCTAAACAATAAAATAATAATATATGGCTTTTACAAAAGGTAATAATTTAAGCAATGGCAGACCACGTGGTTCGGGCAATTTAGTGTCTAAAGAAATACGTGAATTTAGTGCATCGCTGCTTCAAGGTGAGTTGGAAAACTTAAAAGCTAAATTACCAACTTTAAATGATGGTGATTATTTGAAGGTGATAGCAATGCTTTTTAAAAATGTACTGCCATCACAAAAGTATATTGAAACACACGAATCTGATATGCCTACTGAAATTTCT
>Ga0307985_10000453_pt1 | contig 24650 bp, 18 predicted proteins | sample EllFjometageno80_FD_203155 | JGI IMG/M metagenome (GOLD analysis project Ga0307985, IMG submission 203155) | Marine microbial communities from Ellis Fjord, Antarctic Ocean - #80 | ecosystem: Environmental > Aquatic > Marine > Unclassified | place: Southern Ocean | collected 2014-10-09 | reverse complement strand
ACGGTGGCCATTGGCCTCAGGCAGAGAGGTCCATTGCAAACGCACCGACTGCGTTGTTGCGGACCCCGCCAGTTCCAGTTCGGTAACCGTCGTCGTCGGGCCAGCCCAAGGTTCGTAGTCTGGAATAATGAGCGCACTGCGAGCACTGCCCGGTGGCGTGCTGAGTTGATCCAGGTCCTGTTCGGATGAATTCACCGACCACAGCAGAGGTCCAAGTAACGTGAAAATAAGCAAGCCAATGATGAGACATCCAGAGGCGAGCGCGCGCTTGTTTGACTTGAGGCGGATCCAGGCATCCTGCCAATAGGAGAGTGACGGGCGCGACAGAGCATGGCAGTGGTGTTCGTTTGAGTGGGGTGCAAAATCGGCTGCGGTCAATTTACTCATCAATTCATTCTCACGCGCGGATCGATAAAGCCATAGATCACATCGACGAGGATCACCATGAAGACGAGAAAGGCTCCGTAAAATACCGTCGTCCCCATAATCACAGTGTAGTCAAGCTGCTGCACGGCCTCCACAAAGAAGCGGCCTAGACCGGGGATGGCAAACACAATTTCCACAACGAAGCCGCCGGTGGTGATGGCAGCGATAGAGGGTCCAAGCACGGTTATTACCGGCAGAACAGCATTGCGCAGCTGGTGGCGCGCAAAAATACGTGCCGGCGGGACGCCCTTGGATTTAGCTGTTCGCACGAAATCAGAATTCACGATTTCAAGCATGGACGATCGCATCAGCCGCGTTAGATAGGCCATTGTCGTAAGTCCCAGTACGAGCGCTGGCACTAACATATGGCTGATGGTTCCCCAGCCGGCGACAGGAAGAAAGGTTCGGCCCAGCAAACTATTGATGGTGACAATGCCAAGCTGACTGAGTGCGGCGACGACAAAGCTGGGTACGGAGATGCCCAGTATCACCAGAAACATGATGATGTAGTCAGGCAGACGATTGCGATACAGCGCTGTAAGAGATCCCCACAGTATGCCGCCAACAGCGGCAATGACGACAGCAAGAATACCCAAGATGGCTGATACCGGGAAATGCTCGCGGATAATATCATTCACTTCGCGGTTTTCCTGCGCGAAAGAAATGCCAAAATCACCGTGGGCGATATTATTCAGGTAAATAAAGTACTGCGTGGTGACAGGTTTATCGAGGCCGTATTTGGCTTCGAGGTTGGCGCGGATAATGGCGGTGGTGGCGCGGTCATTCAAGAGTGGATCGCCAGGCACATTGTGCATAGCGAAGAACGTGGCGGTGGCGATAAACCAGACGGTTATTAGACCCTGAACCAGGCGTTTGCCAATAAACCACATCATAGTAAGTCTGACTCTGTGTGATACTTCATTATATTATAGGGAGTATTCGCTAGTCAGACGAAACGTCAATATAAGCATAGTTATAATCTACTTCCGGGCCCACTGATCGGCGTCGAAACCCTTTGAGGCGGGGATCGACAACAAATGACCAACCCCGTTCATACATCGGCAGCATAGCAACGTCATCATATACCAGCTGTTGAATATTACCGAAGGCATCCATGCGCTCCTTCGGATCCAGCGAAGATTGGGCTGTGCGAATATAGCTGTCCATTTCCGGACTGTTATAGCGGCCACGATTATTCAGATTCCAGGACGCAAAAAAATCACCGAAGGTCAACGCGTCATCATAGTCGGGCCCCCATCCAGCAAGCACAATATCGAAATCCCCAGAGGTCATCTTCGCAAGTCGTTGCTTGAATATTTGAGCGTCTATGCGTATTTCCAAGCCTAGCCGCTTACGAAAGAGTTCCTGATAATATGCCGAGGCAACCAGAGATACAGGGGTGTCGCCTGAAAGCATTACGATAGGTGGAAATTCATCAACGCCCAGTTCCTGCTTTGCTAGTTCGAGGTGATGTCGCGCTTTCTCCAGATCCATATGGTGTTCCGGTGGTGGGTATTCCTCCCGAAATGGCCCGTTAACTCCCTGGATCCACACCGGGAAAAGGCTCACAGCTGGCAAGTAGCTAGCTTCCTTCAAGGCTTTGTAAACGAGTTCAGAAGATTCATGCGCGTACATCAGCGCCTTGCGGAAATTCAGGTTATCCGTGACGCGGCCAGGGCGGTGATTGAATTCGAAGAAGAAGACAGTGCCGTCCATAATGCGATCGATCTGCCAACGCTCGGCCATGGCGCCGCGTAACATTGGGGAGAGTAATTCGGTTTCGACGATCTGGCCATCCTTAAACAGATTTAGTTTCGCATTGGTGTCGCTGGTGATATAGGCGACGCGGATCTCGTCAAGAAAACCACGCTTGTCACTCCAGTAATAGGGGTTTTTCTTCCACACCATGGAAGCGCTATGTACCCAATCAGTGATCATATAAGGCCCGTTATAAATCATCTCGTCTGCATCTGCGCCATAGCGGCCATTGGTGCTGTTGTAGAAGTCTTCGCGAACAGGAAGGAAAGTAATAAAGGCGACGAGCTTGTCGAAATACGGAGTAGGCTGTTCAAATACAACTTCAAGTTGGCGGTCACTGACGGCGCGGACACCGAGCATCTCTTTGGGCAGTTCCCCGGTATTGACCGCTTCGGCATTCTTGATGGAGTAGAAGATGAATGCATACTGCGAGGCGGTGGCCGGATCCACTACTCGACGCCAGGCAAATTCAAAATCGTGCGCCGTAACTGGTACACCGTCACTCCATTTCGCATCCTCGCGTAACCAGAATGTCGCGCCATCTGCCCGAATCTCCCAGCGCTCTGCCACACCCGGCGTCAGTCGGGCTTCTTCGTCATAGGCAATTAGCCCCTCAAAGGCGTGGGCGAGCACAACGAAACTGGATGCGTCGGTGGAACGACCCTGATCCAGCTGAGGCGGTTCTGCCCGCAGTGTAATGGTAACGGCGTTGTTCTCGACATCGATTGCTTGGCCGGTGCTATTGCTACCGAATTGAGCAGCAGCCAAAGACAGGATGTAGACGAGCATGGACAGGCTGATGACCGCATACAGCGCGTAAAGGGCTAGTTGTTTTCCCGCAGAACGGGTGAAACTGTCGTCGCCTTCAATTGCCCTGGAATTCGTCTCGGCCATGCCTTTCTCCTGATTGAGTTCGAGAATACCCCAGCCCTTTGTATACGACAAGCAACTGATTCCGCGGAAAATATCCAGATACTTTTTGATTATTTCCAGCAGATCAAAGGAGAGATCAAAGGGGTCAGAGCACTTTGGCTTTGACGAATTCTCTGGGTCAAATTATCGTGACTTTTTTGGCTTCTATTCGCTAACACACCTAGCCGGGTCGCTCTGTGTGAGCACTCCGCTCATGTGCCCAGTATGAATATACTCTGCTACCAATTTACCTGCCATCGGTCCGCGGCCGAAGCCAGACGAAGCTAGGCCGCTGACAATAAATAAATTATCTCGCAGCGGTATTTTGCCAATGATCGGTGCCCCGTCCAGTGAAAAAGGCATCATCCCAGACCATGTGCGGGCAATGGGAAGAGTAGTAAGCACAGGGATCACCTCTGCTGCATGGCCACGATTTATTTCGATGCCTGCTGGATCAGGATTCAAGATGTAACCCAAACTTTCGCGATCGCCGCCGAAGATGATTTCGCCATTCTTGCGCTGTCGACCATAAAGGTGCCGAGTCGAGCGGTTAGTATTTTTATGAGTAAGGTTCGGCGGTGTAACGTCATCCGAACCGTTGTTCCGGCTCCAGGCAACACTGGATTCAGCAGAACCGATGGTGTTAAAAATCCGTGGGGGCAAACTCTTCGTAGCCCACATTTGACCGCGTATCGGCACGATTGGTATGTTGAGTCCCAACATCTTTCCAACCGGGCCACACCAAGCTCCAGTTGCCAGAACCAACGTCTGACAGCGATACTCACCTGTCTGTGTCTGCAGAGAATAGCCGCCGCGAGATTGCGGCGTGATGGCGATGACATTCTGTCCGGTATGAATCTTCGCCCCTGCCACTTCAGCGGCGTGAGCAAATGCCCGAGTTGACTTCACCGGATCGGCCTGGCCGCGCTGAGACGTATGGACATAACCTAGCAACTCGCCATTGGCCTGGGGCTCGAGTGCGAGAGCTTCCTGAGGCGAGAGCAGCTCGATCTCATAACCGCCAGAACGTAGAGAGGCCACTTGATCTTGGTAGTACTCGTATTGCGCCTCGTTATGAATGGCAGTCATCGTACCTGACATGCGAAATTCCATGTCGTAGCCTAGGTCGATCTGCATGTGCCTAAATATCTCTACGCCACCGGCAGTCAGGTAAGACAGCAAATTAGGATTATTGCCCCAGCCATTTCCCCCGAGGCCGCCCATATTCTGCCCTGATGCCTCGGATGCAATGTCCCCCCTTTCCAATAACAGCACATCGCGGCCCAGTTCAGCTAAATGCATCGCCGTGGAAGCGCCGGCAATACCACCGCCGATGATAAGGGTTTCGGCTTCATTGACAGAGTTTTGTGCAGGCAGTTGGCGAGGCAGAAAACCTGCAGCAGCGAGAGCGCCAAACCCAGTAACGATGCGACGTCGGCTGATACCCTTTACATTAGTATTTTTATTGTCTGCCATGGTGAACCCTAGGGAAGCTAAGAGAGCAGAGTAACATAAATTGGGACAGCGCTATTTTGGTACGCAAAGGATGAAATGAACGGGGATAGATTTATTTTTTAGAGTGTCCAAAATACCGACCGATCCAGAGATGGCAGTCAAAAGCGCCCCTTAAGTTTAGGTGGGAGAAAATAGCCGTATCATGGAGAACTAGCCAGAATTAGGACGTTCCCAAAGCAGGTAAAACAATATCTCCAGCAAAGGGGGCATAGACTTGGATGAAGATAGCTTTTATTCTACTTAGTCAGCGTCGTGAAAAGAAGGCTCAGTGACTCTAAAGCTGTCTATGGTGGTTGCACTAAGGTCATTGTGTTCAAAAGAATAAAAAGCAGTTAGTAAGGGAATATTGACTGAAGGGGAAGAAATATGACGAAGAAAGATCAGAGCTCAGCTGTGGAATACGATGACGTGCCAGCTGACTATCTCGACAAACGCCAGTTAAAAAAAGGTGCCGCGGGTTGGATTCTGCTAGCGGGTCTGGGTGTGTCTTATGTGATCTCAGGTGATTTTTCTGGTTGGAATTTCGGCCTGGAACAAGGTGGCTGGGGCGGTATGTTTATCGCTACTGTGTTGATGGCTACCATGTATACGTTTATGATTTTTGGGCTGGCGGAACTGTCTTCTTCTCTTCCTACCGCCGGTGGTGGTTACAGTTTTGCCCGACGGGCAATGGGTCCTTGGGGAGGGTTTCTCACTGGCACAGCTATCCTGCTTGAGTATACTATTGCGCCGGCTGCCATAGCCGTTTTTATAGGCGGTTATATAAACGAATTAACTGGCTTTAGTGGCCCTGCTATTTATGCGGGTTTCTATATTGTATTTGTCGGCATACACTTATTCGGTGTTGGTGAAGCGCTGAAGATCATGATGGTGATCACCAGCATTGCTGTTATTGCGCTATTGGTTTTTGCCATAGGTCTTATCCCTCATTTCGACTATCACAATCTTTTCGATATTGCTGTTAACGAGCAGGCCGTTGGTAGCAGTAGTTTCTTGCCGCAGGGTTATGTGGGCATCTGGAGTGCTATTCCCTTTGCAATCTGGTTGTTTCTAGCTGTCGAAGGCGTACCCCTGGCAGCTGAGGAGACTGCTAATCCTGGCAAAGACATGCCAAAGGGAATTATTACCGCTATGGCAATTCTTCTTATTTTTGCGGGAGTAGTGCTGGTATTGGCTCCGGGTGTTGCTGGTTCGGAACTAATGAAAGATCATGGCGCACCTCTGGTAGGGGCCTTACAAGTAGCCTATGGTGAAAATTCAGCTATAGCGACTTTCGTTAATGTGGTTGGTTTGTTTGGGTTAACGGCCAGTTTTTTTTCCATTATTTTTGCCTACTCCAGGCAAGTGTTTGCGTTATCAAGAGCCGGCTATCTACCCCGGTTTCTATCGGTTACTGGTAGCAGGAAAGTTCCTACATGGTCGCTTATAATTCCTGGCATCATCGGCTTTGGTTTGTCCTCCACCGGTCAGGGTGATTTGATGATAACCATGGCGGTTTTCGGTGCTACCATCTCTTATGCCCTTATGATGTTGTCACATATTCTGCTGCGCATTAGGGAGCCAGAATTAGAGCGTCCGTTTCGTACGCCGGGCGGTGTTTTTACCACGGGAGTAGCACTGCTCTTATCCTTGGTGGCATTCGCATCCACCTTTGTTGTCAGTCTTGAGTCCGCCCTATGGGCCGGTGTGTTCTATGCTGTACTGCTTGCATACTTTGTTCTCTACAGCCGTCATCATTTAGTCGCAAAATCTCCAGACGAGGAATTTGCGTTGATAACGGGCGCAGAGAATGAGTTGACTTTGGACTAATCCGAGTAGGGCGGTGTCAAAACTAACCTGGCGAAATGAAAAGGAGAAAGCATGCTGAATCCTCGATCAGTAAAAACAAATCTTGATGCTAAGAAAATCGTGGAAGAACGCGGGCTCACCCATATTAAAGTTGGTTTGTTTGATATCGATGGAGTTATGCGCGGAAAGTATATGAGTAAGGATAAGTTTTTTTCCTCTCTTGATAGTGGTTTTGCTTTCTGTGATGTTGTCCTGGGTTGGGACTCCAATGATCAATTGGTTGATAACGTCGAATATACAGGCTGGCATACCGGTTATCCTGACGCGCCGGCGAGAATTGTTGCTAGCAGTTGTCGTTCCTTACCCTTCGAAGGTGAGATGTTGCTGTTTATCGCTGAATTTGATGGCGAAGCAGAAAAAATATGCCCTCGGGGAATTCTGCAACGCACACTCGCCAGGGCGTCAGACATGGGCTTTAGTGTATTGGCTGCATTTGAATACGAATTTTTTCTTTTTAACGAAACCCCGCACTCCGTTCGTGAAAAATCCTATCAAAACCTGACATCTTTCACTCCGGGTAATTTTGGTTATTCGGTGATCCGAAATTCAGTCCATGGGGAGCTGTATCATAGCTTGCTGCAATTATGTGAGGCTATGGATATGCCCATTGAAGGCCTGCATACAGAAACCGGGCCTGGAGTTATTGAAGCTGCTTTGGCTTACGACAATGGCAGCGATGCAGCGGATAAGGCTGCCTTGTTTAAAACTTTTACCAAAGTGTGGGCGCAGCGCAGCGATATGATGGCTACGTTTATGGCTAAATGGTCGGCCGAGCACCCTGGTCAGAGTGGCCATATTCATATTTCCCTGACAACAAATTCCGGTGAAGCCGCTTTTTTCGATTCTGACAATGATTACAATATGAGTGATACTCAGCGCCATTTTTTAGCTGGGCAGCAACGGCTTATGCCTGAGTTTTTGGCGATGATAGCGCCCACTGTAAATAGTTATAGCCGGATGGTGCCTGGGCTTTGGGCGCCCCTTGATGCTACCTGGGGTGTAGAAAACAGAACTACCGCGCTGCGGGTAATACCCGGGTCAGAAAAATCTCAACGCATTGAATACCGCCTTGGTGCAGCCGATGCCAACCCTCACATAGCCTTAGCTGCCGCATTGGCATCGGGACTGTATGGAATTGAACACCAGCTCGAGCCCTTGCCTCAAGTAAAAGGCAACGCCTACGAACAAGATCACCCGGCGGAACTGGCGTTACCTCACAGCTTAATGGAGGCTGCAAACAGGCTTCGACAATCCGGCGCTGCAAAGGAACTGTTTGGTGAGCATTTTGTTGAACACTTTGCGGCAACCAGAGAATGGGAAGAACGGGAGTTCCGTAAACATGTAAGCGACTGGGAATTATCCCGTTACTTTGAAATTATCTAAACAAAGCAGCAACGATGATGCAGCAAACAAAGGCAGCGCCGTTGAATTATTAGTCAAAGGGTCCCTGAGCATGAATTTTGATCAATACACAGCCAATTGGAATTATCCAACCAGTATTCGCCAGGGTGTTGGTAGGGTCATTGAGCTTCCCTCAATTTGTAAGGAACTTGGTTTAAAGCATCCGCTGCTAGTCACCGATCCAGGCCTGGCGCAACTGCCAATGGTGATGGATGTTGTTGAAAATTGCCGCACGCAAGGTCTAGGCTGTGGTCTGTTTTCCGGAGTTACCAGTAACCCTACACAGGAAAATGTTGCAGAGGGGGTCATAGCCTTTAAGCAAGGTGGGCATGACGGAGTTATAGCCTTTGGCGGTGGCTCTGCGTTAGACGCGGCCAAGGCTATTGCATTGATGGTGGGCCAAACACGTCCACTTTGGGATTTTGAAGATATAGGTGATAACTGGACTCGGGTGGATGCCGATAACATGGTGCCAGTTATTGCTGTGCCCACGACTTCGGGCACAGGCTCTGAAGTGGGGCGAGCATCGGTAATCATCGATGAAGCTCATGAAACAAAGCGAATAATTTTCCATCCGGCAATGCTGCCATCTGTGGTTATTCTAGACGCAAAGCTGACCGTTGGATTACCTGCACATTTGACAGCGGCTACTGGAATGGACGCACTGTCGCACGCACTTGAAGCCTATTGCGCACCCTATTTTCATCCGATGGCTGAGGGCATAGCTTTGGAAGCTATACGCCTGTTAAAAAACAATCTGCTTCGTGCCTATTCAGATGGACAGGATATCGAAGCACGCGTGCAAGTCATGACAGCGTCGACTATGGGAGCGACTGCGTTTCAGCGAGGATTGGGTGGCATGCATGCTTTGGCTCATCCTCTGGGCGCAATTTACAATAGTCATCACGGTCTGCTCAACGCAATTCTAATGCCCTATGTGCTAGCCGCAAATCGTAGCGCGATCGAGACACAGATTGAGCGTCTGTCTCGTTACATTGAATTGGAGGACATAGGTTTTGATGGCTTGCTTAGCTGGATTCTTGCGCTTAGAGCAGAGCTGGGAATACCACACACGCTAGCTGAAATTGGAATTAGTAATGACCGGGCGGAGGAAGTAGGAGCTAAGGCTGTTGATGATGCTGCATCGGGGGGCAATCCGATTGCATTTAACGCCCAAAAATATTCAGAAATTTTTTCAAATAGTGTTCGAGGGAGACTGAAGTGAAATCTTTTGGGTTTTAGTCCCGGTTCTACTACTGATTTCTTACAGGGCTTCTACAGCCGAATTGGTATTGAAATATTCTGGTGCCCAGAAGAGGGCTTGAACCTCCACGACCAGGCGATCACTAGCACCTTACTTCCACGTTATACGCCGCCACTGTCAATTGAATTTTCCTTTTGTTCAAGAACTTACTCCAATTAACAATGCAGGAAATAAGCTTATGTCCAAAATTTTTGATTTCATATAATTATAATTCTAGCTGAACAAATACAGGGGCGTGATCAGACAAATAAATTTCATTTAATTTTCGCTCAAAAAGGCATACCTGTGAACTCTGGTAATTACTCCAAATCCGCAATAACCCGATTCAAATGCTCCATAGCCTCATCCGTCGGCCCCGGATAATCCCCAGCAATCGGCACATTGCCAATATAACCAATATCCTCAACCCCTTCGGGGCTAGTAAAGTAGCCACCGAACACCAGTCGCCGCAGTCGTGAGAAAAACTGCACGGCATGTTCAAACTCCGGCACATCACCCGGATCTCTATAGGCAATGTCTTCAATAATCTCGATCTGTTGTGTATCACTGGCAGCGACAAAGCTGCTACTGAAACGTCGGCTCGCTTCATCATCCAGCCATTGCAGTCCGTTTAGAATTTGCACACGATCTCGATGCTGTGAAGAGTAGGGCGCGCTCACCCATTCGTCGATAACATCCGGCACTCCTACTTCTGTGGCAGAAGGGCCACGTTCATCCTGAGGGCAGATAATGTCGCTTAGCACGGCTACTTGATCCAATTGTGCAGGGCTTAAAGTTTTCGGCCACCCAGCTGTGGGGCTAATCATGTTGGGGTCGGTACCATAGCCATTTTCGCTAATTGCCGCGAAGTCTAAGTTAGGCCAATGGCTGGACGCATCAACCGCCACAGCTTCGGGCTCCGGTGCCTCACAGGCAACGGCGATGCCGCCAATCATCACCACGCTTGTCATCGAACCCATGCGTTTAAGGCTTTCCCGTCGCGTCATTTTGGGGTTATACACAGTGCTCATGCGGCTTCTCCTGCAGTCATTTGTTCGGCTAAGTGAGTCGCGTTGCGCATAGCTAAAGTAAGAATAGTGAGTGTGCAGTTCTTATGAGGGTTAGAAGTAAAGACACCACCGTCCATAACATAAAGGTTGTCTACGTCCCAGCATTGACCCCACTGATTAACAACCGAAGTAGCCGGGTTGTCGCCCATTCTTGTGGTGCCGACTTCGTGAATGATTTGCCCGCCAGCCTTGATAGCCTGTTGGGGAGTGGCATCAGGGTTGTTGACAATCCCGCCCATGGCTTCGATGATTTTCTTGCCCCATTCCAGACCGTGAGCAACCTGATTCAATTCTTGCTCGGACCACTGCCAATGAAACTTGAGAACCGGGATTCCCCACTTGTCCTTAACTTCTTCATCGATTTCGCAGTAGCAATTGTCGCTTTGTACCATCTCACCACGAAGAGACAAGCCGATACCCGTACCGTATAAATCCCTCACCTCGTCCTTGGCGCGCTTACCATAGCCATCGACACGACTAGCAACGCCCATACCCGGAGAGCTAAAGCCGCCGCCTACTTCAAAATGGTAGCCGCGGGTGAAATTAAGCGAGCCATCCTTCTGGCCTTCATTGTCCCACCAGGGAATATACAAATGATTGCTGGCATAGCCGTCTTCATTGTATTTGGGACGACCTTTTAAGGCGGGTATATAACCGCCCATATCGGCACCCAGAGAGTCCATTAGATTACGCCCTACCTGTCCGCTGCTATTAGCCAGGCCATTAGCATGCAAAGCGCTCTTTGAATTCAGCATTAGCCGAGCAGTCTCGCAAGCACTGGCAGCAAGAATAACTCTATCAGCGTCAACTCGTATGTCTTCATTGGTGAGTCGGTTAACAAAGGTGACACCCGATGCCTGACCGTTTTCATTAACATGCACTTCTTTAACCATGGCATCGGTAACCAACTTCATGTTGCCGGTTTTCTGTGCCCAGGGCAGGAGTGACGTTGTAGTTTGAAAGGCTGCACCGATAGAGCAGCCTCGGCCACAGCCGGTGGCATAGAAACAGGCTTTTCTGTCGTCAAGGTCTTGGGTAATCACCGCTCGGCGCATGGGCACCGCGGGTATGCCCATCTTGTCGGTAACCGCTTTCAACAGCAATTCGTAGACACGCGGTTTTGGTGGTGGTTGCAAAACGCCATCAGCCGAGGCGGGCGTATCTTCCAGGCCTGGATTGGTGCCGGAAACACCGATCAGTTTTTCAGTCCGGTCATACCAAGGGGCGACTTCGTCATAGTCGATGGGCCAGTTCTCACCCAAGCCATCACGATCGGCCATGTTGAAATCTTCTGGCGTGAAGCGTGGTACCAGGCGGCCAAAGTGATTGGTCCGACCACCGAGCATACGGGCACGCCACCACATGAAACGCGTACCCTCAGCTTCAGTGTAGGGCTCACCAGGGACTTGCCAACCACCATCGACGGTGGCATCAAAATAGCCGAAGTTCTTGTCACTAGTGCTGACGCCGCGCAAAGGGGCTTCGTGGTTTTGTTGAAACATCGGTGTTTCTGTAACCGGGTCATAATCTCTACCCGCTTCCAGTAGCAACACTCTTATACCTGCCTCTGTCAGTATGTGGGCCGACATGCCGCCACCGGCACCTGATCCGACTATCAGTACGTCGTATTCAAAACCCTCAAATGAAGCCATTCAATTCCCCTGCTTGTTTGTTCTTGTAAGTTACTGATCGTATTAAGCTGGATCTAACGAGCATACTATCTAAAGTTCTCGTAGCCAGATGTTCTTGAATGAAACGACCTGTCCATGATCCTGCAATAGCAGTGGCATCTTTCCATCACAAGCCTGCTCTTCGCGGTGAGCGAAGGGAGTGCAGTTGCTTTCGTACTGAGGCGCGCGCGTGTAGGTCGAGCCGAGTATCTCCACATGGTTTTGAACCAACACCCCGTTGTGCAACACGGTGACGTAGGCGGGTGATTGCAACGTGCCACTGGCCAGGTATATCGGTGCGGTAAAGATAATGTCGTAGCTCTGCCACTGACCCGGTCGCCTCGCGGCGTTCACTTGGGGACTGTGTTGTAGGTACACGGAGCCGGCCTGACCATTGACATAGGTCGGATTTTCCCAGCTGTCCAGAATCTGAATCTCAAACAGGGAATGCAAAAATATGCCGCTGTTGCCGCGCGACTGACTTTCACCCTCAATCACATCGGTTGCGCGCCATTCCATATGCAATTGAAAGCTGTCGAAGCGTTGTTTTGACCTCAGGGTTCCTGTTCCGTTTACCGTGACAACTCCCTCTTCAATATCCCATTGCGGGGAGGCCGAATCTTCGAGCCGCTCCCAGGCATTCATGTCGCGGCCATCAAATAACACTATTGCATCGGAGGGCGCCGCCTCGTGGGTGGCTCCTGTCACCAGCGCTGGGACAGGCTCGAATATCTGAGTGTGGTCGGGCAATTGCGCTAGCGCCGCAGAACAGCCAAGCATGCAGGTTAAAGTAAGGGTGATGGTTTTCATGGCTACTCTCTCTGGGTTGAATCTATTTTTATGCGCGACGTTATGAAATAAGATGCATGCCGTTCGGTACTTACAAGCTAACTTCTAATCTGCCAGTATTCAGCTCTTGACTCAACCAAAATAGTAATAATCGCCACAGATTCCTGCCTGAAATAATCCAATATACCGTATGGCTATACCATCGATTCCACTTAAGTCACCGCGACGTCGAAGACTTGATGGCCAAGCGGGACAGGCGAAAGTTTAAGTCAATGGCGAAAACACAACGGTTTTTGGGTGCTCATATAGCGGTGTACAACTTATTCAATCTAGGGCGCCACTTAGTGTCAGCTGAAACCTATCGGTATTTTCGACGGCGTCCCTTTGCGTTTTGGAAAAAGGTAGTGGCAATGAGGCGGGAAATAGCGATTTTCTCGATTTGGGTAATTAACCTGTCAGTGTCTTTGCTCTTCATAGACTGAGTTCAGATTTAATCTTAGTTAGTGGACGCCCGCAATTGGCAAGCGGTAATATGCAACACAATCAACCTATTGCCTTTTACCAAATCGAAGAATCACGGAGCCGTAATATGAAAGCCATAGTCTTACAAGAGCTAAACAGGGATGCCGAAGGAATGGATTTGTTCGATTCTCTGGTGACTACCGACATGCCGTATCCAGAGCCGGGAGAAAATGAAGTGACGGTTAAGGTAATGGCCAGTGCACTCAATCATCGTGATCTGTGGATAGTTCGGGGTTTGTATGCAGGCATTAAGCCGCCGATCATTCTTGGCTCGGATGGAGCCGGTGTTGTCGACAAGGTCGGTAGCCGTGTAGATGCGGGCTTGGTTGGCAGTGCGGTAATCATTAATCCGAGTTTACGTTTCGGTGATAATCCCCGAGTACAAGGTAAAGAATTCAGTATCCTTGGCCTGCCAGAGGATGGCACACAGGCGGAGTACGTTAGGGTGCCCGCTGAAAATATCTTTGCGAAGCCAGATTTCTTGAGCTTTGAACAAGCTGCAGCACTGCCTCTTGCAGGTATTACAGGGTACCGAGCTTTGTTCACCCAGGGCAAACTAGAATCGGGCCAGGTGGTTGTTATAAGCGGAATTGGGGGTGGAGTGTCTTCGCTAATGCTGGCGATGGCGGTGGGGCGCGGAGCGAAGGTTTATGTCACTTCTAGCAGTGATGAGAAAATTAGTGCCGCGGTGGCACAGGGAGCTATCGCTGGTGTTAATTACCACAGTGAAGATTGGGTCAAGCAATTACAAGCGCTAACCGAATCAGATGGTATTGATCTGGTTGTAGACAGCGCCGGCGGCGATGGCTTTGCCTCATTGCTTGATTGTCTGAAGCCTGGGGGGAGATTGACTTTCTTTGGCGCCACTCGTGGTTTCCCTTCTAGCATTGACCTGCGGAAAATGTTTTTCAAGCAAATCACTATTCAGGGAACTACCATGGGCAATAACGCTGACTTTGCCAATATGCTTGATCTGGTTAACACGTTGCAGATGCAGCCTCGGATAGATGGACCCAGCTCCATAAAAGATATTCGTCAGGCTTATAATAAAATGCACACAGGGGATCAATTTGGAAAATTGGTGCTGACTCACGATAGTTGGAATTAGGCTTAGGCGCGGAGATAGTTATTGCTATGTGTGTTGGAAGACCTAGCCCCGCTATCCCTTAGCAATACTCATTCTGCTTGAGGCCGGGCAGATATGGACAGTCTGTGAGGCTCGTGAACATTCAAGGGCGTTAGTTTCATGAATGCGTTTCAACCCGCTTTTTAATAAGGTAAATTTTCCTATGCCAGCAGATAATTCAATCATTGCCGGTCCTACTTCGCACAACTATTTCTCGCAGCGCCTTCGCCTTAATTATGTGGACTGGGGCAATCCCGGTGCACCTCCCATGATCTTGATTCACGGTGGGCGTGACCACTGTCGAAATTGGGATTGGGTTGCCGAACATTTTCGCGACGAATACCACATTATCGCGCCGGATTTGCGGGGTCACGGAGATAGTCAATGGATGGAAGGTGGCACTTACACTCAGTTGGATTACGTTTACGATATCGCTCAGTTATTACATCAGAAGGATATGAGGCCAGTAACCATTATTGGCCATTCCCTAGGTGGCTCTATTTCCTTGTTATACACTTCTGTATACCCAGATAATGTAAAAAAACTAGTTGCTATAGAAGGCCTGGGGCCCTCCCCATCCATGCAGGAAAAACTTATGGAAAAATCCATAGGAGAACGAATTCGCGATTGGATGACAGACCTGCGTAAGTCGTCGGGACGCTCAGCACGGCGTTATCCCACTTTGGAAGATGCATTCCAGCGCATGCAGGATGAAAACCCTCACTTGTCAGAAGCGCAAGCTCGGCACCTGACCGTTCATGGTAGTAATCAAAATGAAGATGGCACCTTTAGTTGGAAATTCGACAACTATGTGCGCTTCTTCGCTTTTAGTGACCTACCTAGAAATGACTTGAAGAAATTGTGGGGCGACATTAAATGCCCAACTTTACTCGTACGCGGTGTGGAGTCGTGGGCGTCAGATCCAGTTGCCGACGGACGCACTGAGCACTTCAACTGCCCTATCGAAGTTGAAGCGTTTGAGAAAGCCGGGCATTGGGTGCATCACGATCAGCTTGAGGGTTTTGTTCAGCGCGTTAGAACGTTTTTGGCAGATTAAATTGAGTTAGATTCGAAGTAAAAGGGGACAGATTTGTTTTCAGGATATTCGAATCCAAATTTTTTTCTTCGCTGTCAGCGCTCGATAAAATAAATCTGTTCACTACATTCTACATCTGGTCTGGAGTCATCTTCTACTCCCCCTGTAATGGGTAAATCGATTTCTCTAGTGCATTCACTTTAAATTCATAAGTTAGTTGTAGCAACTCGCCAATTTGGCCTTGTGGAAATCCCTGCCCGGCAAACCAAACCAAATAGGGTTCTGGTAATTCAATCAGTGTTCTGTTTTTGTGCTTAGCTAAGGGCCTTTTCATGTTGGCGATCTTTTTGAGATTTTCGGGATCAAACATCGTCTAAAGTCTTTTCCCGAAGTAGAAGTGCCGTGAACAAATAAGACCCGAGTGAAAATACAGTAGTTTGTATGGTGCCGACAAGTTAGCCCCCATTCTGTCAGGGTTCGGCATATGACCCAATCGAAAATGTACAAGCGTCACCGGTTCCCGCCTGAAAGCATTCAGTATGCCGTGTGGGTTTACCACCGATTCAACCTCGGTCGGCACTTGGTGTCAGCTGAGAAATATCAGTATTTCGCGCTAGTGCCTTTGCGTCTTGGGAAAAGGCAGCGGCAGTATAGAAAGACCGAGTCGGCGTTTTTCACGATCTAGGCAGTTAACTTGTCAATACTGGAATTTCAGTTGGAGTTGAAAAAAAGCAATAAAAATCATATGGTCATTATACTAATTTGACTACAGGCAGGATTTTGCGATGCGCAGACGAGATTTCTTAACCAAGTTACCAGGCCTTGCGACTATGCCATTGATGCTGCCACAGGCTGCTCAGGCTGCGCAGGGGGCGAACCTAAAGGTCACTGATGTCCGTTTGATCCGGATCAAGCTGGTCGAAGACAAGGGCATCCTTGCCCGTCGCGTCGATACCCCCCGTGGCGGGCTACACGTTCAGATTGGCAATTTCACCGTGACTGAAGTGCACACGAATCATGGTCTAGTGGGCATCGGCCCGGGAATCCCTCCCCAGAACATCGAGGCCGTGAAACAACTGCTCGTCGGCAAAGATCCTTTCGATATCAATCAACATGCCAAGGCGCTATACCGGCCGCAGCGCAGATGGGGTGCCTCGGTAGAGATCGCGCTTTGGGATCTGCTGGGCAAAGCAACTGATTTACCACTTTACAAGCTCTGGGGTGGTGGGCGCGATCGAGTCCTGCCCTACGCGGCCATGTGGGGCATCGGCACTGTGGAGGACCGTGTCGACATCGCCATTGGACTCAAAGAGGACGGCTGGCGCGCCATCAAACTACGTTCGGGGTTCAGGACGATGGAGGAGGATATCCGCGTCGTGGAGTTGGTTCGAGAAGCGGTGGGCGATGATTTCCACATCCTTTGCGACGGCAACAAAGCGCCCGGCGACGCAGACGCCAATGGGGAGGATCCGACACTCTGGAACTTTAAGCGTGCCTACGACACGGCCATGGAGTACCAGCGGCTCAACGTATATTGGTTCGAGGAGCCACTGCCGCGCTATGACTACGAGCGGTTGGCGGAGCTCAACCGGCTCCTCAGTATGCCGATGGCAGGCGCCGAGGCAAACTGGGGCATCCATGAGTTCAGGTGGCTTCTTGAGCAGGGATGTTTCGACGTCCTCATGCCGGAGATTGGCGATATAGGCCCCCTAATGTCCCGCACTGTAGGGACCCTAGCGGCGGCGTATAACAGACAAGTCTCGCCGCACTCGGCGCCGTTTGAACGGCGATTGGTCAATATCTGCGGAATCCACCTTATCGCGTCCATGCCAAACGCCCCGATAACAGAGTTCATTCACGAACCGCCGCACGCGGATATCTTCGAGGGCTGGCAGGTGTTCGAGAACCCGCCCGTCCTAGAACCGGACGGTCAAATTAAAGTGCCTCAGGGCCCGGGCCTCGGGGTTACCTTCAGGGCGGATCTGATCGAAAAGTACTGACAAGATAACTCTTAATCTATCGGGACCTGAAACAAATACGGAGTAAATTCGTGCCCGCTTAATCAGGCACTACGAAACACATAGCTTGTGTATTCGCAGAGGGTCCCTTATTTAATTAGGGCGGCTTCCGGCAAACAGTAAACAGTAGTCTCTGAATTCAAAGACTACTGAGTCCCTTCATAGCTGAATAATGTGCGATGCTGGATGCGCCACCCGTTAATGGTGCGCACGAAAAAATCCTCGTAATAGCCAGACGATATCATCGTCGGAGGTCGTGCAGTAACATCTAGCAATAGGTAATAGGCTCGCGCTTCGGCACCATCTTCGGTCGCTGATATAAGGAAACTTCCGTTCATGTGCCGTCTGCCTACATCGCCAGTTTTTCCCTGATAGCGTTCGGCACGATCAGCCCTTAGTGCGTCCATCCCTACTATATCCCCGCCACCTCTCGTCATCACCGCATCTTCAGCGAATGCCGATAGGAATAGTTCGGCATCTCGAAAATCACTGCCTTGATTGTAGCGTGCATAAAGCGCTTTGATCTCTTCGTAATCCTGGCCGGTAAGCGTGGTTGAAGCTGAATCCTGAGCCTTCACGAATCCAACTCCTGCCAAAGCAACAACGAGTGCTGTCGCAACTAACTCTGATTTAAAACGCCAAGCAATTCTATTCACAACTTTCTCCTAAGCAAAAATTTTGGGACCTTATGCTTGTTCTAAATCGACTGCTTCCGCGAGAAGCTGACATTCATTTATAATTTCCAAAGTGAGATGCTGCTTTGTTTTTGGTGTGCTTGCTGGCAGTTAATTTCATTATGTACAGGCATCCCCATACAGAGTAACGGCAGCTCTCGGCCAGAAGGGCGCACTCCACAGTGTCATTTGATACTACCTCAAGAGGTTCGTGGGCGCTATGAAGGCTAATTCACCCTGTAAAGCCAAAGATGCTTAGGCGGGGGTGTGAACACGACCATTGGAGGCGTTCTAAGTGCTTGTGAGATGTTTTAAGCCCAAAATGCGAGCCAATAGAAATTTTAAGGGGAGCCGGTATCCTTGGAGAATTTTTGAGCCTATTCACTCAACAAGTGTTCAGGGATTTTCACTTGTTGTTCTTTGTAGTAGCGCAGCGCTCCTTTATGCAGTGGCACGGGAATACCTTTCAGTGCTTTTTCAATGGCCATAGATTTGGTGGCGCTATGAATCTCTTGTAATGTCGCTAGGTTGTCCCACAACAATTTTGTGATGTCGTATACAACTTCTTCTGATACGTCATCTCGAACGACAAAAATATTGGAACTGTAGGCTGTTGTAATTGGCTTTTCCTGGCGCGGGTAAGTCCCTGCTGGCAATTCATAAAAATCCCACAATGGAAATTGTTGATTGATGGCTGTCAATTCCGCTTCGGAAAACCCAAGGATGGTCATGCGCTCACCTTGCAGAGCGTAAGCACGAGCTATGGCTGTTACTGGGGGCCCTGCGGGCACATTCATGCCGACAATATTACCGTCCTGCAGGGCGTTAGTAGACGGCCCGTAGCCCAAGTAGGCAATAGACAGATCTTTATTGTAATCGATTCCAAGTGCATCCAGGATATAGAAGCCGGTGTGTTCTGCTCCTGAATTGCGCATGCCGATGGAATACCGTTCGCCTTCAAGTTTGCCAAGGTCGGAAATAGTACCATCGATAACTAAATCAGAACGCAGTACGAAGTGCTCCACGTTAGGCCACATCGCGCTGATGCTGCGTAAATGAGGTTGAGGAGCGCTAATCGGCCCATCGCCCTCGTAGGCCCACGCTGCGAAGGTGCCCAGTATTAGTCCAAACTGCGCCTGATTATCCCGCAGTAGTTTGATGTTTTCCATCGAGCCGGCCGAACTTATTGCAGTTAAAGAAAATCCTTGCTCACCCTTTGCTGAAACCAACGTTGAAAGGGCAACCCCGACAGGGTAAAACGTACCGCCAGTTGTACCTGTAGTCAGTACGTAGGTGCGTTGGTCGCTCATTCCGTCTGAGCAGGCGCTGATAAGGCAAACTAGCAGCACACCAATGGCTGTAAATCGCGACAAGGAGACCTCCGCCGATAAAATTCAGTTATGTAAGGTGAAACCCTACTCGTAGCAATTAGTTTTGTCACCTCACTTTCTTACTAGATATCAACCCCACCCCCTAATTGAACCCTCCCTCTTGGTGGCAAGAGAAGTAAAAAGGAGTGAGGTGCAGTCTTTGGGTAGTCTTTGGAAGGATATTGCGGGTGCTGAGCAGAGCAGCAAGCTCTAATTCATTAATTTAATTGGAGGGCCCACAGGGACTCGAACCCCGGGCAAACGGATTATGAGGCAGTGGAACTGAAGGGTGGACTTCCCAGTTTTTACTAGACACTTTCTAGTTTGGAGAAATAATTTTCTTCAATTTTGGCCACAGACACACCTTCAGTATGGCTATGCCGCTTATCGGGTTGTAGAACATCTCGATAAAATTGAAGATCTCTGTCTTCGTACCGCCTCTTGTCGAGTATATTTTTGGTTGAACAGCATCCTGCAACACTGACACTCATATCTGCTCTTGCATTAAACGTCTATTTTACACTAACCAGAAAAGGTCGCTGCTAACATCCACCCACCTCACCAGTAGTCAAAATAGGCGATGCATCGATATCTTCAGCGTCCATTAGTACTGCGATTTTTTGCACGGAAGCAATAAGTTGATGCTGCTCCCAGCGCTCAAGCTTACGGTACTCCCTGAGAAACCCGGTCTGCAATGGCTCAGGTGCCAGTTCTACCATTTGCCTTCCCTTGTCTGTTAGGAGTACTTCTACCACGCGCTTGTCCACGGTTGATTTCTGTCTAAGAACTAACTCGTTGCGTTCCATTCTGTCGACAAGATTGGTTACCGTTGCCTGAGAGAGCTGAACTTCTTTCGCAATATTGCTGGGCGTAGATGTGTCCAGTTTCACGACGGCTTCTAGCACCAGTAATTGCGAAGTGGTTAGGCCGGTTTCTCGTTGCAGCTTTTTTGAGTGCAGATCGATGGCTCGGGTAATACGGCGCAGCGCAATAAACAATTCTTCATAATCTTTCATAGTGTCTTACTCAACTTCCGACGGCTCAGTCAGTGGGGGTTGCTTGTTTTCGCCTTATTTACTTAGATTTCTAATATTATTCACTCAGTCTATCTGATTTTTCTAAAGCGCAAAAGCACTCTAAAATACTCATAACTAATTGTTATCAATAAGTATTATCTAATATTTTCTGATTCAGGTCCGAATGTCGTCAATAGTTCTCTAATGCAATAATGCTTTCAGTTCGTTATAGTTAAGCCCCTTCAGAATACGACCGCCACCAAAAAGGTATTTTTATGTTCCGCAAGAACCAATTACATCTCGCAATCGCCTTGGCAAGCAGCGCTGTGATCATTCCCGCTCAAGCTCAAATCGAAGAAATTCTTGTCACCTCCACTAAACGTGAGGAGAGTATGCAGGATGTACCAGTTGCTGTCTCCGCCTTGACGGAGGAATCTCTCAATCAGCTGGGCGTGTCAAATTTCGAAGATTATTTGCTGCAGTTGCCTAATGTAACCGCTGGCGGCAGCGGGCCCGGCCAAAATACAATCTATATCCGCGGTGTGGCATCTACCACCCCGGGACTAACCACCGCTGGAGTTGCCGGATTAGCACCTAATGTTGCCCTCTATCTTGACGAACAGCCTCTGGCCCAGCCGGGTCGAAACCTAGACGTCTACGCGGCCGACATGCAGCGAGTTGAAGTATTAGCCGGCCCGCAGGGTACGCTTTTTGGCGCCAGTTCTCAGGCTGGAACGGTGCGCCTGATTACTAATAAACCTAACCTTGGATCCACCACCGCTAATGTCAAATTCGGCAGTGCATTCACTAAAGACGGCGAGATGAGCAATAACGTGGAAGGGGTCATCAATCTACCGGTTACTGATAAATTTGCCTTGCGCGGTGTTGTTTACGTCGATAATCAAGGTGGCTATATCGACAACGTCGCCGGTAAACTCAGTGCTCGGGAAAGTGCTCGGTTCCGTCCCGAGGGCACAGTACGCGCCAACGGGCTCCCAGTCGCTGCGGGTCGTGCCGGCAAGCAATCGACCGCTGACCTAAGCGGTGTTCGTTTTATTGATGCTGACAATGGCAGCCGCGTTGAAGAAGATTTTAATGACGCGACTTATTCCGGCTTTCGACTCACCGGCCTTTACGAAATTAACGACGACTGGAGTCTAACAGTCGGCCATGCGCAACAGGAGCTAGAAACCGAAGGCGTCTTCTTTGCCGACCCCAATCTAGGTGATCTTGAAATTCAGCGTTATCAGGAAGACTCTTTAGAAGACACGTTCAGTAATACCAGCTGGACTCTAAAGGGAATGCTGGGTGAGCTTGAAGTTGTTTATGCAGGAGCCTTCACCGACCGCGAAGCTGATCAGTTAGTTGACTATGCGGATTACCTGTTTGTTGGTCAGTACCTTCCTTATTACGTGTGTGACGGCAGCGTGAGCTACCCTGGCGCGGATCCCATGGGAACCTGTCAGGCGCCTAATCTGTTTGTTAAAAGCAACACCGAAACTGAGATTAGTACCCACGAGCTGCGATTCGCGACCGACCCAGATCGACCCATCAGCGCTACATTTGGCGGCTTTTATAGCAGCCTTGAATTGCAAGAACTAAATAGCTTCACCTATCCTGGTTCGACCGAAGCAATAGCCTCTAACGGCACGCGTGGTTTCGGCCCTAATTTCTCGGCCAGCGGTGCAACCGTCAGAGATACTGGTCAGTGGCCAGACGGTGTGATCTTTCGCAATGACGTCGTGCGTACTGATGAGCAAAAAGGGGTTTTCGGTGAGGTGACTTTCGATCTAAGCGATCAATTTTCCATTATTGGAGGGGCTCGCTGGTACGACATTGAAGTCGATCTTAAAGGCAGCGCTGCTGGCTCGTTCGGTAACTTCGGTGCAACACAAGACAATAACGCCGGCAATAATTTGGACAACCTGTTTAGTAACCCTAACCCAGACACTGCTTCTGCTGACGGTATCATCACCAAATTCAGTGTGAACTGGACGCCGAATTCCGATACTTTGGTCTACGCAACTTTCTCTGAAGGTTTTAGACCGGGACTGCTTAATCGTCCTGGCGGGGCATCTAACCCAGCCGGAACTTTTACTGTTCCCTTCGCTGTCGATACTGATGATCTGACAAATTACGAGTTAGGGTGGAAGGCTGATTTACTGGACTATACGCTACGTTTCAACGGAGCGATCTTCTTCTCAGAGATTGAGCGACTGCAGACGACTATTTTTGATCCAAGCATCACTAATCTGTTCTTTTCTGACAACGCAGCAGATGCCGAGGTTAGTGGTATCGAAGGCGACTTTATTTGGGAGCCCGCTTCGATAGACGGACTGACAGTGACAGGCGCGTTTTCGTTTCTAGACACCGAGATCACTAAGGTGATCACGCCTACCAACGACGTTATAGTAGGCGACTCGCTGGCCTTTGCGCCGGAGGTTCAATTTAACCTCCGTGCACGTTACGAATGGGATATCGGCTCTGGCCGAACAGCTCATGTAATGCCGCATGTGACTTATTCCGACGAAGCCTACAGCGACATTATCACAATCAATCGTGATCGCATGGACAGCTGGGTTATGTTTGGTATGACCGCTGGCATTAGCAACGATCAATGGTCGGTAGATGTCTTTGCCGAAAACATTGGCGATGAGCGCGCGGAAATTTCGAACTCGTTTATTTATGATCGTCAGCGCGTGACTTATGCCAGACCTTTTACGGGCGGAGTCCGAGTCGCCTACGACTTCTAAGGGGCGATGTTTAACGTCCTCTCAGCGCGTTATGATTCAGGCACTTCTTCGGAGTGCCTGTGAATTCATCGGGCACGCAAAACCCAGAAACCGAATTGATTGACCTGGCCAGTAGTCTTGGCGCCGCTCAGAAGCTGATTCAAAGTCAGGATTTTTCGGCGGCGATTGATGCCTTGCAGCTACTGCTGAAATCAAAACCGGACGAACCGGAGGCGCTTTACATGAGCGCTGTCTGCCTTCGTTACACGCAGCAATACGACGCCGCTCTTACATCTCTTTCTCACCTAAAGTCAGTGCATCCGGAGCACGGCCGCGCCCATCAGGAAGAAGGCTACAATCAGCGCGCCCTCGGCAATACCCACAAGGCGCTGAAAGCCTTTGATCGCGCCTGTTTCTATAATCCAGCACTGGAAGCCAGCTATCGGGCCAGAATTGATATTCATAACCAGCACAGCGAGAGAGCCCGCGCGCTGCACGTGCAAGAACAGTTGAAACAGTTACTCGCTCTGCCTAAACCACTGATCGCTGTCGTCGACCTCATTTCTATGGGTAAGCTATTGCGTGCCGAAGAGTTGTGCCGTGCGTTTCTAAAAAAGATACCTCATCATGTGGAAGCCATGCGCCTGCTTGCTGACATTGGCATGCGACTTGGCATATTGGAAGACTCTGAACTGCTCTTACACTCAGCCAGCCTCTTAGCCCCGGATAATATCCCTATCCACATCGATTACATTCAAGTGTTGCGTAAACGTCAGCAGCACCTTGCTGCTCAGGAGCAGGCGTCGAAGTTGCTAGAGCGCGAACCCAGCAACCCCCAGTTCCAGTCTATTTATGCAGTGCAGTGTATGCAGTCTGGTCAGTTTGATGAAGCGCTGGCGACCTTTGATGAACTCTTAAAAATCCTGCCAAACGATCCCGTCACGCTTACGTCTCAAGGTCATGCGCTCAAGACGAAGGGTGAGTCTACGAGCGCAATCACTAGCTACCAACAGGCCATCGCCTCCTATCCTAGACATGGAGAAGCCTATTTTTCGCTCGCCAACCTGAAGACTTATCGATTTAGCGATGAAGAGATTCAGCAGATGCTCGTGCTGCAACAAGATGACAACCTCTCGTTTATGGAGCGTGTTCACCTTTGTTTCGCGCTGGGCAAAGCCTTTGAGGACAACAAGGATATAGAACAATCGTTTGATTTTTATGAGCAAGGCAATCAGTTAAAAAAATCACAGAGTCGTTATGACGCGCTCCAGATCACTAAAGAGCTAGAACTGCAGAGGGAGTACGTAACCGAAAAGTTGCTCAGCGAAAAAAGGGACTTTGGCAATGCCAGCCCAGATCCAATTTTTATCGTAGGCATGCCGCGGTCGGGGTCGACCCTGATCGAACAAATTCTTTCAAGCCACTCCCAGGTAGACGGCACTTTAGAGCTGCCCAATGTTCTCTCTCTGTCACAGCGCTTGCGCCGACATGCCGTGAACGGCACTACACCTGGTTACCCACAAG
>Ga0307985_10000452_pt1 | contig 24680 bp, 21 predicted proteins | sample EllFjometageno80_FD_203155 | JGI IMG/M metagenome (GOLD analysis project Ga0307985, IMG submission 203155) | Marine microbial communities from Ellis Fjord, Antarctic Ocean - #80 | ecosystem: Environmental > Aquatic > Marine > Unclassified | place: Southern Ocean | collected 2014-10-09 | reverse complement strand
GCGCAGCGAATCCGGACTACCCATCATCTGTGTCGGGTGTCAAGGGTGGCCCCAACGGAGACCCCTAGATAGAATGGGGTCTCCGGGACCTCAGGCGCAGACAGCTCGGACAGGATGAGCGCAGCGAATCCGGACTACCCATCATCTGTGTCAGGCACCAAGGACGACGGCACAGCGCTCTAAGCTCGGTCGAGCGATGACGACGACGAGTGAACCGGTGAAGAACACCGCCAATCCGTTGCGGTCGTTCCGGGAACGTAACGTGCGGATCTTCTTCGGTGGGATTGCGATTAGCAATATCGGTACGTGGGCTCAACTCACGGTGCTGATCCTGCTGGTCCGCCAGTTAGGTGGCGGCGGACTGGAACTCGGCATTATTACCGCCTGCAGGTTTGCGCCATTGCTTTTCCTCGGGCTGCACGCAGGCGCTGTGGCTGATCGGGTGGATCGGCATCGGCGGACCATGCAACTTCAGGCGGCGCTCGGTGTGATGGCGTTGGGACTTGGCGTCGTCGACTGGCTTGATCTTGAGACGTTGCCGGTGTTGTACGGCATTTCGACGGCGCAAGGATTCCTGACTGCCTTCGACAATCCGACCCGACGCACGATGGTCACCGAGATGGTGCCGCCTGAGCAGCTAGCGAATGTGCTCTCGTTGAGCACCACGGTCATGACGGGTTCGCGACTCTTTGGCCCGGCGCTGGGTGCGGTCCTGGCAACGACTATCGGCACCCATGGCGCCTTCTTATTGAACGGCTTTAGCTATCTGTTCTTCCTGTTCGCCATGAACAGCATGGACACCTCGCGTTTCCATCTGCTGCCGAAGAGCCCAAAGTCCGCAACCCCGATTCGTGATGGGTTACGAGAGATGTGGGCCGACCCGGTCTTGCGGATCACGATTGGTGGGTTTGCTCTGGTCGCGACTTTTGCATTTAACCACACGGTTGCCTTCCCACTGACCGTGACTGACCGGCTGCAAAAGCCCGACGAGTACTACGGCTATCTGCTTTCTGTGATGAGCATCGGCAGCATTGCTGGTTCGTTGTTCGTGGCCAGGTTGCTCGTCGTGTCCCAGCGATTCATGCTGATCTCTGCGGCCCTGCTTGGGGCCTCGTTGGCAGCCTTCTCGTTCGCGACGACCGCATGGGCAGCGTTCCTGCTAGTCATCCCGCTTGGTGCGGGTATGACGGCGTACATGAACTCGTCGAACATCATCGTGCAGCAACGCACCAGCCCCGAGATGCGTAGCCGAGTCCTTGCCCTGATCAGCGTGATCTTTCTCGGCAGCACACCTATAGGCGGTCCAATCACCGGCGTCATCGGTGATATGTCCGGTGCCCTCTGGGCGAACCTGTACGGCGCTCTCATTATCGGGGGAGTGCTACTGATCACCCTGCCAGCGTTGAAGATCGTTACCGGTTCGCTCAACCCAGTCGAGACTGCTCAATCTCGGGCTACCTAACGCCACTGGTTGTCGGTCTTGGCCGCTGCCACGCAGCCCGCGCTCTGGTGCCAGAGCGCCTGTGGAATAGGCGTGGGATCAAAGCGATACATCTCGGGTAACGGTGGCGCGGCAGCGTCGACACCCTTGGGGCGGTCTGGGTTCCTTTTGCCGAAGGGGTTATCGAGTCAGGCCTGTTGGCGGAGATGGTCGCGCTGGGTCGTGCCGCTGTACTCGGTGCGATAGCGGCCGCGGCGCTGCAGTTCCGGGACGATGTGGTCGACGAATTGTTCGATCGATCCAGGGTTGTGAATCGGCGACAACATGAACCCGTCGCCGCCGGCTTCGTCGACATAGGCCAGCATCTGGTCCGTGACGGACTCGACCGTTCCAGCGAACTGAGGGATACCAACACTCTGGCCGTGCTTCTGGGCAACTTCGGCGACCGTCATCGAGGAGCCATCGGGGTTCAGGTAACGGGTCCGCATGCGTTGCAGCTCAGGTTCGGTCCGGTCGGCCATTGGCTCATTCGGATCGAGCTTGGCCAGGTCGAAGTCCAGGTGGGCTGACAGAATCGCCAAGCCTGCTTCGAGGGGCACGAGGGCATTGTGTTCTTCGAGCAACTCTTGGGCATGCGCATCGGTTTCACCAAGTACGGGTTGAGCCCCAAACAAGACTGCACAGTGGCTGGGGTGGCGGCCAGCGTCGACGACCCGTGACTTGATATCGTCGTGCAACTCTGCCGCGTCGACGGCGCGCGGCTGGATCGCAAAGATGGCATCGGCGTGCTTCGCAGCGAAGTCCTTGCCTTGTGGCGAGGTACCAGCCTGCAGGATGGCTGGTCCGGTCTGGGGCGACCGCGTGACGTTCAACGGGCCACGAGATTTATAGAACTCGCCCTCGAAGTCGATGCGGCGCACCTTGGTCGAATCGACGAATTGAGGCGCCTCGGTGTCCATAACCACTGCATCTTTGTCCCAGCTGTTCCACAGTTGGTTACAGACCTCGATGAATTCGTGTGCCCTGTCATAACGTCGCTCGGACGGCTCACGTTCTTGGCCGTAGTTTGCCGCTTGGTTGTGATTCAACGAGGTGACTACGTTCCACCCGGCCCGGCCTCTGGTTAGATGATCGATCGTGGCCCACAACCGAGCGACATAGAAGGGGTGGTGATGGCTTGTGCTGAACGTGGCGGCGAGGCCGATCTTGTCTGTAACTGCCGCCATAAACGAAAGCAGCGGAATCGGATCGTGCTCAGGAGCCTGCACGGCATAACGCAACGCCGGGTCCAATTCACCGGTGTACGTGTCTGAGATGTAGTTGAGGTCGGCGAAGAAGACCATGTCGAAGAGTCCCCGCTCGCATGTCTTCGCAATCTGTTGGTACAGCTCAGGGCGAGCCCAAGTATCTGCTTCCCATTGTGTTAATGGATGTCGCCACATCGCATGGCTGTGATAGGTCGGACCATGAATAAGGAACTGCGCAAGATGAACGTGTCTCTTCGGAGTCATTAGTGCTCACTGTAGGATTTTTGGCAGACCGGGAACCAAAGCGACGAGCGAGGTGTGTACCGACCGATGGATATTTCGGTGACGCCTCATCAGGTGACTATCCAACAGCACCGCGAGAACTCTGAATCGGTGGCCAGCGTCTTGGCAATCACGTTGCGCGATGCTGAACTGGCCGCAGAGGAGACGAACGAAGGCATGAAACGAATTCTCGCTCTTACTGAACTAACTAACGAGCGAACCGGTGCTTGGAGAATCGCGGAAAGGTGTACGCCCACCCGCTGACGCTCCTGGCGCTGTTTTAGGAGTGGTGATAGGGGTGGCCGGCCAGGAGCGTCTCGGCCCGGTAGATTTGCTCGAGCGCTGCGGCGCGCGCCATCTCGTGGGGGAGTGTCATCGAACCCAGGTTTACCAGCCGGTCTGCCCGGGCCAAGAAGCCGTCGGCCAGGCCGTAGCTCGTCCCAATAATGGCTGTCACCTTCTTCGGTCGGGCATTCTGCAACAGCTTGGCAAAGGATGGCGAGGTGAAGCTCTTGCCTCGCTCATCGAACACCACAACAAATACTCCAGCCCCACAGTGTGGCTCCAGCAGCTTCGAGGCGTTTGCCTTCACATCGTCGGGCCCGTCGCCTTTTTCGCGCAAAATCACGTGTTTGAAGCCAATGGCCTTTGACAGCCGCTTCTCGTAGATCTCAAGAATAGGCTTCCACACAGCCTTGGGTTTGCCGAAGCTCACGAACGAGATGTCGGGAAGATGGCCCACCGCCGAACTCTAATCGGAAACGTATTCTCGAAATCACCTCTAGGTGACGTGAATCACCCCGGTCCTGCAAAATGGCGTAGTTACCTTGCGATGCACCGGCTGGGATCGCAATAGTCGCAAACCTCGGACAGGGTGAGCGCAGCGAATCCGGACTACCCGGTAACCTAAAAGGTTGATGGCTATATGGAGCAAACTTCTCCGATCCGGCGAAGGCAAGAAGACACGGGCCCTTGAATCGTTGGTCCCCGAGATCAACATTCTCGAGCCAGAAATGCAAAAGCTCAGCGACGATGCGCTTTCTGCAAAGACGGGTGAATTCCGTCAGCGCCTCGACAACGGGCAAGACCTGAACGATTTGCTGCTCGAAGGGTTCGCTGTCGCTCGCGAGGCAGCATCGCGCACGATTGGGCAGCGAGCCTACGACGTGCAGCTCATGGGCGGCGCCTGTTTACACTTCGGCTGGGTCGCAGAAATGAAGACCGGTGAGGGTAAGACGCTTACGTCGGTTCTCCCGGTGTATCTGAATGCGCTGTCCGGTCTTGGTGTGCACCAGGTAACAGTGAACGACTACCTCGCTACTCGCGACGCCGAGTGGATGGGGCAGATCCATCAGTTCATGGGCCTCGACGTCGGCCTGATCATCCCGGGCAACAACGACCCTGCCCATAAGCGCGCCCAATATGGCGCGGACATCACCTATGGCACGAACAACGAGTTCGGCTTCGACTACCTGCGCGACAACATGGCCATGAGTCGCCAAGCCCAAGTCCAACGCGGTCATGCCTACTGCATCGTCGATGAGATTGACTCGATTCTGGTTGACGAAGCGCGGACCCCGCTGATCATCAGCGGCCGTCTGGCTGACGCGGCCCAGCTCTACTACAAGTTCGCCTCGATCGTACGTGGGCTAACCCGCGACCTGCACTACGAAGTCGACGAAGAGAAGCGCACCGTCTCGCCGACCGAAGAAGGCATCCAGGCCGTCGAACGCTCGCTAGATATTGACAATCTCTATGACTCCGTGCGTGGCAACTATGTGCACCAGTTCGGTGTTGCGCTTCGCGCCAAAGAGCTGTTTATGCGCGACAAGGAATACATCGTCAGCAATGGCGAAGTAAAGATCGTTGACGACTTCACCGGTCGAATCCTGGAAGGGCGCCGCTGGAGCGACGGCCTTCACCAGGCGGTCGAAGCCAAGGAAGGCGTGAAGATCAAGGAAGAGAATCAGACTCTCGCCACGATCACGCTGCAGAACTACTTCCGGCTGTACGAAAAGCTTGCAGGCATGACTGGTACGGCCCAGACCGAGGCCGCCGAACTCAACGCAACCTATGGCCTACACGTCGTGCAGATCCCAACCAACCTTCCGCTGATCCGCAAGGACGAAGTCGACTTGGTCTTTAAGACCGAAGAAGCCAAGTACGACGCGGTTGCCGACGACATCGCTGCTCGTTACGAGATCGGCCAGCCTGTGCTGGTTGGTACGATTTCGGTCGAGAAGAGCGAGCAACTCGGAAAACTGCTGGCTAAGCGAAACATTCCGCACGAGGTACTCAACGCTAAGCAGCACACGCGTGAAGCCGAGATTGTCACCCAGGCAGGTCGTCTGCATGCTGTGACCGTGGCGACGAACATGGCGGGGCGTGGTGTCGATATTTTGCTCGGTGGTAATCCCGAGGGTATGGCTACCACTGACGTTCGTGCCGAGGGCATCGACCCCGACAGCGAAGCAGGCCAAGTAAAGGTTGCTGCGCTCGGAGCAAAATACAAGCTCGACACAGATTCCGAGGGTGAAGTCGTCCGTGAACTCGGCGGCCTCTACGTCGTAGCTACTGAGCGTCATGACAGCCGCCGCATCGACAACCAGCTTCGCGGTCGTGCCGGTCGTCAAGGTGACAACGGCGAGAGCCGGTTCTACCTGTCGCTCGAAGACGACCTCATGCGTATCTTCGCAAGTGGAGCCATGGACTGGGTCATGGGCAAGGCCCTCCCCGATGATGTGCCGATCGACTCCAAGATGGTCACCAAGGCCGTTGAACGTGCCCAGACCACGGTCGAGCAGAAGAACGCAGAATCTCGTAAGAACGTGCTGAAGTACGACGAGGTTATGAACGAACAGCGCAAGGTCATCTACGCCCGGCGCAACCAGATCCTCGATGGCGAAGACCTGCGCGACGAAGCGCTCGAGCGCCTCGCTGAGGCCGTCGACTCGACCATCTCGATTCACTGCGTCAGCAACGTCAAGGAAGACTGGGACCTCGACGCTCTCGTTACCGAGATGCATGTCATGTGGGACAACGAACTCACCATCGAATCGATCGATGACTGTGCGAATACCGACGAGATCTACGACCGACTGATGGCCGACGGCACGGCTGCGTACGAGTCACGCGAAACCGAGGTCGGCTCCGACTCCATGCGTGAGATCGAACGCCAGGTCATGTTGCGAGTGCTCGACACCAAATGGCGCGAGCATCTCTACGACATGGATTACCTGAAAGAAGGTATCCATCTGCGAGCTATGGGTCAGAAGGACCCGCTCACAGAATGGCAGCGCGAAGGTTTCGAGATGTTCTCGAGCATGCTCGAACAAGCAGCCCGCGAGTTTGTCGCCTACATCATGCACATCGAGGTGCAGGCCGAAGAACTCAGCAGCGAGCCAGCTACGACCGATATGAAGGCCAGTGGTCCGACAAGTCCTCTCGACGGTTCTGCCCTCGTAGACGCACGTGCTCAGGCACAAGTCCAGAGCGCGCAGCAGGCCGGTGCTGCAGCGGCCGAGGACACCGGGCTCGAACAGGTGGTAGCTAATCGCACCGCTCCGGTAGAACAGGTCGTCCGCAGCGACGATGAGCGCACGCCCCGCAACGCACCGTGCCCATGTGGCTCCGGAAAGAAGTTCAAGCAGTGCCACGGTAAATAACTGTGTTGTTCCGCTCCGCTCGGGCCGACGCTCGTCGGACATGGCCATAGCGCTGTTGGTGCGGCTCGTCCCTCGCTCGCGTCCCGCTCGTCCCTCGCTCCTATCTGTGTTGTTCCGCTCCGCTCGGGCCGACGTTCGTCGGACATGGCCATAGCGCTGTTGGTGCGGCTCGTCCCTCGCTCGCTTCCCGCTCGTCCCTCGCTCCTACCGGTGTTTCTTCTCTCGCGGCAGCGGTGCTTGCCGGGACGGTAGACCTGTGAAGCTCAGAAAGTCGCAGCGGACCAAGGCGTACTACCCCCGACCGCAGCGATGAAACACCGCAATAGCCGCTGTTGCGGTTAGACACAACCCATGGAAGATTTCTCGGGTGGAATTGCCGCGCTTACGAAACGGCTGACCGAGGCACAGGTCTACCTAGGAATCACCGAGTTGCGTGACCGCAAGCCTGAACTCGAAGATGCAGCTGCTGCGCCGGGGCTATGGGATAACCCAGAAGAAGCTCGCAAAGTAACGGGCGAGCTGTCTGCTGTTACCGACGACCTTGGGACCTTCGACAAGCTGGCCGAGAAACTCGACGAAGCTGCGACGCTGCAAGAGCTTGGTGTCGAGATGGGCGATGACTCCGTCGAGGAAGAGATCCGCAACATCCTTGAGGCGGTTGCTGGCGAGTTTGACGGTCTGGAGTTGCGGTCGCTTCTTTCTGGCGAATACGACGAACGCGATGTCGTGGTGTCCTTGCAGTCTGGTGAAGGTGGCACCGATGCCCAGGACTGGGCCGAGATGTTGTTGCGTATGTACCTCAAATGGGCCGATCAACGTGGCTTCAAGGTGTCGGTCGAGTCGGCCCACGAAGGTAATGAGGCAGGACTGAGCTCGGCCGAAGTCATCATCTCAGGCCGGTACGCCTACGGCTGGATGCGGAGCGAGAGCGGCGTTCATCGGCTAGTTCGGATCTCGCCGTTTAATAAGGAAGGCAAGCGCCAGACAGCGTTTGCTTCCATCAGCGTCGTGCCCTTGCTAGACGATCTCGCGAACGAGATCGAACTCGACCCTAGCGATTTGCGGGTCGATACCTATCGAGCCTCGGGCGCAGGCGGCCAGCACATCAACAAGACCGACTCTGCAGTTCGTATCACCCACCTGCCTACCGGCACCGTGACGTCGTGCCAGAACGAACGAAGCCAGCACCAGAACCGCGATCGGGCCATGCAGACGCTCAAGGCCAAGCTGCTGGACCTTCAGCGACAAGAGCGCGATGCCAAGCTGGCCCAGATCAGTGGTGATGTCGGCAACGTCGGGTTCGGAAGCCAGATCCGCAGCTATGTGCTGCAGCCATACGAAATGGTTAAGGATTTGCGCAGTGAACATGAGACCGGCGACGTCGCCGGTGTACTCGGTGGCAACGTCCAGCCATTCATGGAGGCCTACCTCCAACACATCCGGGCCGGAAGCGATTCCTAACAAGCCAGCGGTTGATGACGCCGAAAGGGCACCTTCGGCGAGTATGGTTTGCAGGTTCCACGCCACGTGTGTGCGTGCTATTTTGGGCGCCGCACGGATCTAGGAAACACACCACCATGATCAAACTCGAGAACGTCTCAAAGGTCTACAAGGGCGATGTCGTCGCCCTGCGCAATATTACGTGCGAGATTCAAAAAGGCGAGTTCGTCTTCCTCGTAGGACCCTCGGGTTCAGGCAAGTCGACTTTTATGCGGCTGCTTAACAAGGAAGACAATCCTGATAACGGCGTTATCTACGTCGCTGGCAAGGACATTGGCCGTTTGAGTGGTTGGCGGGTGCCGTTCCTGCGCCGAAACATCGGCTGTATCTTCCAGGACTTCAAGCTGCTCGACAACCGCACGGTTTCACAGAACGTAGCTTTCGCGCTTGAGGTGATCGGCCGCCCTCGCCATGTCATCTCTACCCAGGTTCCTGCGATCCTCGAGCTTGTCGGCCTCAGCAAGAAGGCAGACAACTACCCCGAAGAACTGTCCGGTGGCGAACAACAGCGTGTCTCCATCGCTCGTGCGTTCGTCAATCGCCCATTGATCCTGTTGGCTGATGAGCCCACCGGAAACCTGGACCCGGCCACGTCGGTCGGCATCATGAAGCTGCTCGACCGCATCAATAAAACCGGCACGACGGTGGTTATGGCCACACACGATCGTGGCATCGTCGATACCATGCGCAAACGCGTGATCGAGCTTGATAGCGGCAATCTGGCTCGTGACCAAGCCCGCGGCGTGTACGAGTAGGCCATCATGAACTTTCGTATTGGCAATCTCTTCCGAGAACTTAGCTACAGCCTGCGTCGTAGCTTCAGCCTCTTTGTGGGCACGCTGCTCACGATCCTGATCTCGATGACTGTGTTGGGCGCGGGCCTAGTGCTAAGCGCGGCCGTCGAAACCGCCACTGATCGTTGGAAAGACGGCGTTGAATTTATCGTCTTCTTGAACCCCGATGCGAGCGAGGCCGAGACTTCGTCAGTTACGAACAAACTCAACTCGAGCCCCGAAATCGACCGTTTCACCTTTGTCGATAAGGAAGCGGCGTTCGTCGAATTCCAGTCGATGTTCCGTGATTCGGATCAGATTCGTGAGTCCGTCGCGATCGTCGACATGCCACCTTCGTTCCGCATCGTGCCCGAAAGCCCAGAGTCCGACGTGGTCGAGACTCTCGCCGATGGGTTCCGCGACGATCCAGGGGTGTTCGAAGTTGTTGCGGCAGTCGACACCATCAAGGATATCGAAACGGGTAGCGCTCGAATTAACCGCATTTTTCTGATTGTTGGTTTGGCGCTGCTTGTGTCGGCGCTGCTGCTTGTCTACAACACCATTCGCACGACCATTTTTGCGCGCCGTCGAGAAGTCGAGGTCATGCGATTGGTCGGAGCATCGAACTGGTACATCCGAGTGCCGTTCATGATCGAAGGCACTTTGCAGGGTTTACTTGGCGGAGCGATAACTCTGCCGATTTTGCGCTTGTGGAACAATGTGCTCTCCGATATTGGTTCAGGCGACGGTCTTGCGTTGCTGGCCGATTTACGGGCCCCTGACCGAACCGTGTTTCTGATTTGGCTGTTGATGACAGCATTGGGCGCAATCATCGGCATGGTTGCGTCCGTCGTCGCGTTATCGCGCTTTCTTGACGTCTAACGGTCCAGCGATACGTGCATGATCTCGCGCACGAATAGACCGAGGCGCGCCCGCTGCGAGCGGTTCGCTTTGCTTCTGGTGGTTGCGGCGCTGATGGTTTCGCTGGTCAGCTTCGCGGCCGAATCTGACTCTGTCGCCCAGGAATGTTCCGACGGATCAGTACTTAGCGAGAACGGCCTCAGCTGTGAGCTCGATGTCAGCTCCAACAACGACATCTGTCCCGAAGGCCTGGAGCTCGACGCCGCAGGTCTGATGTGCGTCGAAAGCGAGTTCGAGGAGGGCGAAGGACCGCCTGCTTCGGTCTGCGACGACGGCTACTCGATCGGGCGCGACGGCGAGACCTGCAACGCTGATGGTTCATCGTGTGATCGCGACGAAGTGCTGAGCGATGAGGGCGAGTGCGTGAAGACGTTCCGATGCAGCGGCGGCATGATACTCACGAGTGACCTGCTTAGCTGCATCAGTGATCGCTGCCCCGATGGTGAACTGCTCTCGGTCGATGGCAAACGATGCGTGGCGCCCGGCTCTGACTGCCCTGATGGTTCCCCTCGCCCTCTGGGGGGAGCATGCTTGGTCGTTGAAACGGTCGAAGGTGACGACGGTGAAACCGAAGTTGTTGTCCGATGCGCCGAGGCAGACTCGTTCTGCCAGGCTCGGATCAAGCAGTGTTCTGATGAGCGTGCAGCCGGACCTCCGGGCCGTAGGGTCGAATGCGCCGACCCGCGCGGCGCCTGCGACGACGCCGATGAGGCCTGTGCCGAATCGAATGATCGTCTCGTCGAATGCGCAACCAGCGATGATGAACCCGTCGCCGGTGCACGGGTCGACGACCCATGTGCTGACCTCTGTCCTGCGCTGCATCGCCTGGACCCATCTGGCGAATGTGTCGAGTTCTTAGACCCACGACACCCCTGCGTGATCTCCGGCACCGTTCCGGCCGGCATCAGGACCAATGCGGTGCTCGACCGCTACTCATTCCTTGCCGGACTGGGCTCCTGCGTGACCCGCGTCGAGTTTCTGCGGCGGCTCGGCAACTTCGAAGCTGCAGCAGGAGCGGAGGCCGAAGCGCTGACACTCTTACGCGAAACGACGAGTAACTACCTGACTGTGAAGGCCAGCTAGCCGAGCTTGACCAGCTGCTCCTCTACGCCGCACGAGACGTACGGGGATTTGTTGAAGATGCCGCCCAAGCCGACCTCGAGCGAGAAGACAATGCCAAACTACTGCTCTTCACCCAGAAACGACTCGCCCGCGAACGGGCGGTGCTGAGCGAAGAAGTGCTGCAAGTTTTTGTGATTGGCGGCAACGATGTGTTGATCGAGACAGCCATTCTCTTGGCGACCAATGTCACCGAGATCAGCGTCGCCCAGGCGTATGGGCGGGCACTGCTTGACGACCAGGTCAGCAATATTGCTGCAGTCGAACAGCTCGAGATGCAAGCCCAAAGGCTATCCATTGCCCTTGATCGGGCCGTCAACGAAGTTGAGGCTTCACTATCATCGGCGGTGGCCTCGGCAGAAGCGCTTGAAACTCTCCGAGAAGAAGCGCAGATCCTGCGACAAGAACAACTCGACCGGCGCGAAGACGAAGCAGAACTCGTAGCCGAGCTCCGAGAGAACAAAGCCTCGTTCGCCCAGGAACTCGGCATCTTCGAGCAAGCAACGCTCGAGATTACGAGCATCATCGAGCAGACCGAATTTCGAGTTACGGCGTTCGCTGAGTTTGATGGCCTACTCGCCAACCCGATTCTGCCTCGCACCGAAATCTCATCAGGGTTTGGTCCTCGGCTACACCCCATCCTGGGTTATGTGCGCAACCACAATGGCGTTGATATCACCGCTGGTTTCGGTGAAGAAATCTTCGCATCTGGTCCCGGCATTGTCCAGATCGCCTCGGAATTCGGCGGCTACGGGAACACTGTCGTGATCGACCACGGTGCCGACCTGCTGACCTTGTACGCCCACATCAGCGTGGTCCTAGTAGAGCCCGGCGAAGAGGTCGGGCTAGGCGACACCATCGGCCTTGTTGGATCAACCGGCCTATCGACCGGGCCTCACTTACATTTTGAAGTGTGGGAAGACAGCGGCCGGGCCGTCAACCCTCGCCTGTACCTCAGTGATGCTGAGTAGAGGTCGTCGTTCCTGAGCCTGGCGGCCCACTCTCTTGCCGACTTACGCGCCTTGTCGCCCGCCCAGAGCTGCATACGTTGACGGTCACGAAACCGGAGATGTAGTCGGTTCGCTCGGATCCCTCGACGACCCAGCTGCAACGTGTACTCGGGGTCGGCGTTGTACGGCACGTTTGTGCCGTACTCTCGCGTTTGCTCCGCATTCATCGTCGGAAATGTGTGAGTTCTGATTGGGCGATGGTTTCTAGCTCTCGTATCTCGACCCATCCGCTGACGCCCTTGATACATGCGTGGAGTGGTGGCACTGGTGTGGGTTCGTCTGGGGGAGTACACTTGCGGGCGTTCTGAGGCTATGGAGGGCACGAGATGCCACATGAAGTACAAGGTGTTGTTGCACGGGCACAAGGCGAGCCAGTCACGCTTGAAACGATCATCGTTCCCGATCCTGGGCCAGGTGAAGCGCTCGTAAAGGTCCAAGCCTGCGGCGTCTGCCACACCGACTTGCACTACCGCGAAGGTGGCATCAACGATGAGTTCCCATTCCTTCTCGGCCACGAAGCAGCTGGCGTCGTTGAGGCTGTAGGTGACGATGTAACCGATGTGGCACCCGGCGACTATGTCATCTTGAATTGGCGGGCTGTCTGTGGCGACTGCCGGTCGTGCAACCGTGGTAAGCCGCAACTTTGCTTCAATACCCATAACGCCACTCAAAAGATGACATTGGCTGACGGCACCGAACTCAGCCCGGCGTTGGGTATTGGTGCGTTCGCCGAGAAGACGCTTGTGGCAGCAGGGCAATGCACCAAGGTCGATCCCGCTGCGAGTCCTGCGGCAGCTGGCTTGCTGGGTTGCGGGATTATGGCTGGTATCGGCGCAGCGATCAACACTGGCGAAGTCGGCCGCGGTGACTCAGTCGCCGTCATCGGGTGTGGCGGCGTTGGCAACGCAGCCGTTTGCGGCGCCGAATTGGCAGGCGCTTCTAAGATCATCGCCGTAGATATCGACGATACGAAACTCGGATGGGCCAAGGACTTCGGTGCAACCCACACCATCAATGCCGCGAACGAAGACGTTGTTGAACGCATCAGGGAACTGACTGATGGCAACGGTGCCGACGTCGTGATCGAAGCCGTCGGCCTACCCAAGACCTACGAGCAGGCGTTCTATGCCCGCGACCTTGCCGGAACTGTGGTGCTCGTAGGAGTGCCGACGCCTGATATGAAGATCGAACTTCCTCTGATCGATATCTTTGGTCGAGGCGGCTCACTGAAGTCATCGTGGTACGGCGACTGTCTGCCAAGCCGCGACTTCCCAATGCTCATCGATCTGTACCTCCAAGGTCGTTTGAACCTCGACGGCTTTGTATCTGAAACAATCGGCCTCGAGGATGTCGAAGAAGCCTTCCACAAGATGGAGCGCGGTGAAGTTCTTCGTTCTGTCGTCGAGATCGCCTAGCGCTGGATCGAACCCGCTGGCTCCTGTGCGTCAGCGGGATCGGCGGTTAGGGAAGGCAGACGCGCTCAGCTTGCGGCGCTGAATGTGGAATACAAAGTTTCGCCGATGTCCTGGGGAACGTCTATGAACAACATCGCTCAAGGCGCAGACCGTAAGGCCAGGCCCTCATGAGCTGGCGCAGCGCCGAGCTGGCGGCCGATACGTCGTGGCACCTGCACTGGTCCGAGGCCGAGCTCGCGGCACTCATGGGCTGGGCAGCGGCTCTGGACGCTAAAATGCTAGCGGTACAGCCTGATCTACTCGACGCGGCCGCCGCCGAAGCTCCTGATGTTCTGATCGAACGAGCATCAGAGCTGCGCCATGAATTGACCCAGGGCCGTGGACTCTGCCTGATCTCTGGGCTCGATGTCAGCGCGTGTGACCCAGACGATCTGGCGTTGATGTTGTTGCTCTTCTCCGCGTTGTTGGGTTCGTTGCGGTCGCAGAACGCTGCTGGCCACCTGCTCGGTCATGTCACTGATGTCGGCGCCGACGTAAACGATCCAACGACGCGGATTTATCAGACCAATGAGCGTCAGACATTCCACACAGACTCGACTGATTGTGTTGGTCTGTTGTGCTTACGAACAGCCAAGAGTGGCGGGGTGTCCATGGTGGTCAGTGTCGACGCTGCCTATGAACGAATGGTCACCGAGGCCCCAGAACTGGCGGCACGTCTATTCGAGCCACTTGCTACGGACCGACGAGGCGAGGAACCAGACGGTGCACTGCCATGGTTCGAGATTCCAGTGCTCTCGCGCAGCGGCGATCGCGTCACGGGCATCTACCAGCGTCAGTACATCGATTCGGCGCGACGATTTCCCGCAGCACCGAAGCCCGATGCTCAGCATGTGCAAGCACTCGATTTGTTCGACCAGATCCTGAATGACTCAGCCATGCACGCCCAGATGGGGTTTGCTCCAGGCGATATTCAGTTCGTGCACAATCATTCGTTGCTGCATGACCGGACCGGGTTCGTCGACCACGATGATCCTGCGCGTCGTCGGCATCTGTTGCGCGTCTGGCTGTCTCTGCCCGGTGACAGAGCCCTGCCCGACGTGTTCGCGCAGCGTTATGGCTCGACGACGATCGGCGACCGCGGCGGCATCATGATTCCGGGCACGGCGCCAACAATTCAACTGCCCTCAGCCCTCTAGCCCAGCCTCTCTGGCGATATTCGTCCACATACCAGACGAACATGATCCCAGACGTGGGGTTGGGGGTTAGAAGCCTTGGAAGGCCATCTCGGGACGCTGCAGCCAGTTGCGGTCATCCCAGTCGGCGGCTCCGTCGACAACGTGCAGCGTGTATGCCTGGCGCGGCTGGTCGGACTTGTTGACGTCGCTCCAATGTGGGAGGGCGCCATGGAGTAGCACGAGGGTGCCTCGTTTGGCTTCGATCGAAACGGCCTGTTCGATCGGGTAGGGCGTGTCGTCGAAGACCTCGGTTGTGGTCGAGTCGCCGCCGCGCATGAAGCGCGACTTAACCGGGATCTTGTGGCCGCCAGGGATGGCCCACATGCAGCCGTTGGTGACTGTGGCATCGTCGATGGCGACCCAAAAGCCGACGACCGAGCGGGGTTCTGTCCACAGGAACGTGTGGTCGGTATGCCAGGTGACTTCGCCGCCGACGCCAGGGTGTTTGAAGATGTACATCGATTGCACAAGACGAGGCTCGTCGAGCCCAACCCCGGCAGCAACGTCAGCGAATCCGAGTTGGCGAGAGAAGCGGTTGAACACAGGATCAAGATCGTGCATCGCATGCCCGATCTTGTTCAGGTGGGTACCGTCGTCTTCGAAGAAGCCCCGCGTTTTGTCGCCAGAAGTCAAGAACCAGGAGTCATCGCCATGAGCCTGGTCGCCGGCCGAGAAGACCGTGACATGGTCGCGGTCAGTGCGCAGCTGCTCTTCGAGCGATGCGGCATGTTCGCGCAAGGTCAGGCAGTCGGCATCGCTGATGAAGCCGGGAAGTACGAGATATCCATCTCGGTCAAAGTCCGCGACCTGGCTGGCAGTCAATTCCATGTCTTAAGCCTAGAAGCTGCAGCGCTCGCGAACGCATCTGTGAAGCCACGCCACGCTCTGCCGTAGAAGAACGCTCTGTCCTAGAAGAACGCTCTGTCCTAGGAGAACGCGGCGCAGCCTGAGACTCATGGATGGAAGAGTGATACTGGCTAGCTGTCGCCGCGGCGATAGGCCTGCCCAATAGCGGCCGGCACTCGCAAACGTTGAGCGAAGAAGACAAGTACAAGTAACACCACGACATAAGGCAGGATGTTCGACCACCATCCTGGGAGCGACTCGGACACGATCCACCAGACAAGCGCAGCGATGGCCATGGTGCCAGCCAGCACCCCATCGGCGATACGCCGGCGAGTGATGGCCCAACCGGAAACGCCGGCGAGAGCAATGGCGTTGACGAGAAGCAGCGCATGACTGGCGCTTCCGTCGAGATCCTTAAGATCGAGACCGAACACGTAGCCGTAAAGCAAGGCTCCGAGCAAGATGCCGAGAGGGCGCCAGTTACCAAAGATCACCGCAGCCAAGCCGATAAAGCCTCGACCACCGCTGTTCCCCTCGAGGAACTGACCAGAGAGCTCGGGGCTCGAGATCACGACACCACCAAGCCCGGCGAGGGCGCCAGAGATGATGACTGCCGCATACTTGTAGGCGTAGATATTGACACCCTGTGACTCGCCAGCGTGGGGCTGCTCACCCGCAATGCGCAGCCGCAAGCCAAAGCGAGTTCGCCACAGCAACCAGGCGCAGAACGGTACGAGCGCTACCGCGATCAATGCCAGCAGCGACGTGCCGCGCAAGAGGCCACGGCTGAAATCGGCAACGTCAGACACGTACCACCATTCCCAGTTGGCGACTGTCAACAAGATGTCAGGTGACTCCCATCCGAAGATGGAACCTCCGGCCAGGAACGGGACGTCCCAGTCACCGATGCCCTGAATACGTGGTGACTGAGTTGGTGATCCCCAGACTTCCTGCGACAGATATCTCGTGCCCGCAGGCGCAAGAATATTTATGGCCACACCCGAGATGATCTGGTCAACACCAAAGGTGACGGTCGCCACGGCGTGTAACAGGCCGCCGAGTCCGCCACCAGCAATGCCGATGAACATTCCAATCCAGGGACCGAATTCGAGTGCACCCCAGGCGCCGAACCACATGCCCAATATCATCATGCCTTCGAGGCCGATGTTCACGACACCAGAGCGCTCGGCGAACAAGCCGCCCAAACCAGCGAGCAGAACAGGCAAAGCCCAACGCAACATCTCGCGTGAGATGGGCGCTGACGTCAGTTTGTCAGTGCCCCCGATGCTCTGCACGATGGTGAGTAACAACATGCCAAGCAGCGCGTAGACCATCCATTTGACGGCCGTGGGAAGTGAGTTAAATCGTTGCATAGTGGCGTTCATTTTGCGACCCCTTCGGCCAGCGCTTCGGCGGTCTCTCGGGCCTCGTCTCGCTCACGGAAGCGACGAGCGACCTCGTAGGCGACCACCGCCGCCAGCAACACGATCCCCTGCATGATCTTGACGATCTCTTGGCTAGCGGTCCCTGTCTGTTGCAAGATGCCCGAGGAGATATCGAGAAAGGCGAACAGCAGCGCAGCGAAGGCCATGCCAACCGGCGAGTTGCGACCTAACAGCGCAACAGCGATGCCGCCGAAGCCAAGCCCCTGGATCTGGTTTGGTCGGAACTTGGAGATCTCGAAGACCTCGACCAGGCCAATAAGGCCAGCAATTGCCCCTGACAGGATCATGGCCATGATGATCATGCGTTTGGGTGGCACTCCACCGGCGCGAGCTGCGAATGGATTCATGCCGCTGGACCGCAAGTCGAAACCGAACGTGGTGCGGTTCAACAACACGTAATAGCCAATGCCGACCAACAGGGCGACGACGAGCATGCCGCTGACCGGGTTGTTCTCTCGGATATCGCCGGTGAATACCTCGACCCAACCCGTGATGTCGGGCAAGACGCCAGAGTCCTCAATGGGTGTGGTTCCTAGGTTCGTCGACGAGAGGGTCTCTCCCTCGCGGAGGTCCGCTTGCCAGGCCTGAACCCACCAGGCCATGAAGCCGCTAACGGCGATGAAGTTCAGCATGATTGTTGAGATCACGACGTTCACGCCGCGGGTCACATTGAGTAGGCCAGCGAGGCCAGCCCATGCGCCGCCAACCGCCATGGCGACAAGAAACACGACAGCGATGTGCAGCACCTGCGGGAGCGATACAAGGCCGCCGACCTGAGCGGCAACGAGGGCGGCAATGAGGTACTGACCCTCGACACCGATGTTGAATAGGTTCATGCGGAACCCGATCGATGCCGCAATTGCCGACAGATAAAGCGGCGTTGCCCGGTTCCAGATATCGACCTGGGTTTCGAGCTTGGCCGCATGGCCGACCATGTCGCCGTAGGCAGCGAATGGGTTTGAACCGAAGACCCAAAGGGCTAGCGACGAGATGGCCAAGGTGAGAATAAGCGCGCCGACGGGTGCAGCGAGTGTCATGAGGACTTTTCGCATCAGGCGGCTCCCTGGACTTGTGTAGCAGCGCCGGTCATATAGGCACCGAGGTCGCGAGGCGTAACGTCGGCTGGGTCGAGCCTGGCGACAAAGACACCACGAAGCATCACGATGAGCACATCGCTGAGGCCGATAAGTTCATCGAGGTCGGCCGAAACTAGCAGCGTCGCGAGACCATCGGCTCGGGCCTCGCGGAGTTGATCCCATACCGCTGCCTGAGCACCCACGTCGATACCTCTGGTGGGGTGAGCTGCGATCAGCAGCGTTGGATTGGCGGTGAGTTCTCGGCCGATGATTAGCTTCTGCTGGTTACCGCCCGATAGAGCGTGTGCTGAGACGTCGATATTCGGCGTTCGAACGTCGAATTGTTCGCGAATGAGTTCGGTTTGTTGACGAGCCCCGGCACGGTTGATGAACCAGCGGGTGCCGTATGGGGCCTGCGTTTGGTGGCCAAGCGCTGCGTTCTCCCACAACGGCGAGCCAAGGAGTAGGCCTTCGTGGTGGCGGTCCTCCGGTACGTAGCCCACCCCGGACTCGCGCCGATGACGCACGCTTGCATCGGTGATGTCTTGGCCCAGCAGGTTGATGGTTCCCACGGCTGCTTTGGCAGTGCCAATGATGGCGTCGACGAGTTCGCCTTGGCCATTTCCCTCAACACCAGCGATGCCGACGATCTCTCCCTTGTGGATCTTCAGGTTGATGTTCTCGATGACAGGGCGACGATCCTGGTCGAGAACTGCCAGGTCATGGATCTCGAGCGCCACCTGATCGGTAACGGTGGACTTGGAGGTCTCTGGTGTTGGGAGTTCACTGCCGACCATGAGTTCGGCTAGGTCGTGGGCGGTGACTCCCTCGTTTGGCATGGTCGCTATGGTCTTGCCACGCCGCAGCACCGTGATGCTGTCGGAAATCTCGAGTACTTCGTCGAGTTTGTGGTCGATGAACAGGATCGTGGCGCCAGCGGCCTTGAGTTCGCGCATGTTCTCGAACAAGGCTTCGACCTCTTGGGGTACCAGCACCGCTGTTGGTTCATCGAGAATCAGGATGTCGGCGCCACGGTACAAAACCTTGATGATCTCGACGCGCTGGCGTTGGCCGACCTCGAGCGTTTCGACGAGTTCGTTTACATCGACGTTTAGGCCGTACTCGTTGGCGACCGTCGTCAGTCGCTCGGTGGCGGAGCTGAAGTCAATACGTCCGCCGCTCATTATTGGCTCGGCACCCAGAATGACGTTTTCGAGCACGGTCAGGTTGTCAGCCAACATGAAGTGCTGGTGCACCATGCCGATGCCGCGTTCGATGGCGTCGATGGGAGAGGCGAACTCGACTAGCTCTCCGTGCACCTTCATCGTGCCCTCGTCGGCAGCTTGCATGCCGTACAAGATCTTCATCAGCGTCGACTTGCCAGCGCCGTTCTCACCACAAATTGCATGAATCTCGCCCTTTTCGACGGTCAGGTTCACATTGTCATTTGCAATGACACCCGGGAATCGTTTCGTGATCCCCTCGAGCTCAATAGCGGTTGCCACAACGATCCCTCACATACCCCTCGTGAACGCCCGTATTGGCACAACTTTCTGTGCTCAACGCGGCCGATCCCCCTACAGAAACGACTGCCCGGATCTTACCCCAACGGGCCAACGGTAGGTGCTGCTTGAAACGGTGAAAAGTAGGCAAGCAAACAGGTGAGGAAAACAACGAAGAGCGCCCAGCGGACTGGGCGCTCTTCATTTGGTTCTACGCAGGTCCCAAGGACCAGCGGAGGTTACGGGCTAAGCGTCAGCCGCCGACCGTGGTTGGGTCGGTCGTGACAGTGATTGCACCAGAGACGATGTCAGCCTTGAACGCATCGAGGTCAGCTGCAATGTCGTCAACGAAGCCGCCAGTGGTCGAGTAGCCAACGCCATCGACACTCAGGTCATAGACCTGGGGGCCAGCAGCGAAGGTGCCTTCGGCCTGTGCCTTCAGCACTTCGAATACGGCAACATCGACACGCTTGAGCATCGAGGTCAGCACGTATTCTTGCAGGGCGACGTCGACAGTACCGATGGTGTTGTACTGATCGGAGTCAACGCCGATGCCCCATACCTTGGTGCCGTTGTCTTCGCTGTACTCCTTGGCAGCAGCGAACATGCCGTTACCGGCGCCACCAGCAGCGTGGTAGATGATGTCTGCGCCATCTTCGTACATGGTGGTAGCGATGACCTTGGCTTGATCTGGCTGGTTGAAGCCGTCGAAGTCAGGTGCGTCGGTGATGTACTGAGCGACAATCTCGATGTCAGGGTTCACTGCAAGAGCGCCCTGGCGGAAGCCAGCTTCGAACTTCTCGATCAGACCGAAGCAGCAAACGCCGCCGATGAAACCAAGCTTGCCGTTTTCGCTCTTGAGCGCAGCAGCGGCGCCGACGAGGAATGATCCTTGCTCTTCAGCGAAGACGAGGCCAGCAGCGTTTGGTGCGACTGGTTCGCCAGTTCCGAAGTCCAACATGGCGTCGTCAATGACGGCGAAGTTGGTGTCAGGGTTTGCTGCAGCTGCAGCTGCAGCATCGCCAGCGAACAGGAAGCCAACTGCGAGAACGAAGTCGTTGGCGTCAGCAGCGAGTTGGAGTAGTTCGGCGCGATTGGAGCCATCGTCGTTTGGTGATGATTCGACGGTTGCCCAGCCGAGTTCAGCTTCAGCCTTTTCGAGGCCAGAAGCAGCAGAGTCGTTGAACGACAGGTCGCCACGGCCACCAATGTCGTAGACCAGGCCAACGCTGGTTGCGTCACCCACGGCGTCGTCGACTACGTCTTCGACAGCATCGGCTGCCTCGGTTGCTGTGTCGTCGGCGGCATCTTGGACCGAATCGACTACATCGGTAACACTGTCGGAACCGCACGCGGCGGCAAAGAGGCTAAGCACTGCGAGCAGCGCGAGCATCATGCGGATGGATTTTTTCATTGTGACTCCTTACGTCAACTGTTGACCGGGCAGGGGGTAGCTCCGGTCAGCAATGGCTCCCCTCCAGGAGCCCACCGAATAAACCTAGCCGAGACAAACCCCCTCGCGACGCTCGAGCGGGTGAAGGCCCAGAGAAACGTTCGACATTCGGCTAAGGGCCCACCGCGAATGTTTTACAGGTGCCACAGGGGCCACAATTTCCCCAACCTGAGTGCGTAGTAACTTGTCGGCAGGGGGGTGAGGCGCGGGCGCATCACGAATAGCCGTGGGTCTGCATCCAAGAGGTGTCGGCCGACGGGAGTAAACCGGCTGGGTCAAAGGGCGCATATGCGAACTCATCTGGAAGTGACCACACCCCGCGGGGTGTGGTCTGAATGCTGACGCTTCTGGCGTTGGACGTAGTGGCACGAACGTTCCGGTTTCGTTGATTAGGAATACGGTGTTTGTCGGTGGCGGTGGCGGTGGCGGGCGTGTGTTGGTGCTGGGCAAATGGGTTATGAAACAGTTGCCGGGGTCAGGCTGAGAACCGTCAGCCCAAGAGCCACTACCCACCTGACCGAGAAGTCGCCTGGTTATGTGGCCGGGCACTACGACCGACATGAACTCGATATCGATCCGGTTCGTCTCTAGCGCTTCGCCGATGCCCGATTGGCACCGGGCGCTGTGTCAGCGTTGGATTGAGCCACCAAGAAAGTCACCATTGCTGGGCGTTCGTCGATCCCGTACAACGTTTGCTCGATGCACTTGCCATCACCATGCCCGGGCCGGTTCCAAGCTAAAAGCAGGATTCGCGAGCGCAATCATCGGCGAAATTATCGCTGACGATCTAAGGATTGTGCCTATTTCAAGCGGCTCAGAAGAGCGAATCCTGGATGGCGATCTCGTCGCTTCCGAAGTCACCAATGTCGAGCCGAACACCAAACAGGGGCGCCGGATCTACGGCGAATACATCGTTGCCGTTGGATCGGTGCACCAGCAAGTGACGGCCGATTGCAGTGATCATCAGTAGATCGTGGCGGCCCTTTTGAAGGGCCAGCGGATAGTCCAGGATCTGCGCTGTCGCAGGATGATTGGCCATTGGATGGTGCCATTGTTGGTCTAGCGGCGTCACGTCGTGTCCTGCGGCTGGACCGATGACAGTGTTTAGCACCGCGTCTGCAGCGAGGTGCAACATCGCCGTTAGTTGGTCATCGGAAATTGGCGAAACGAGACCGCGACGTTTGCGCACTGCCGAGACTGATTGAGCGATACCGAGTTGTTCAGTGACGGCGTCTTCGAGATGGCGCACCGCACGGCCGTTTGTTGTCTCGGCGACGAAACGTGCGGCCCAGGCGCCTTGTTCTTCCAACCGTTTCTCGGCCCGACTCAGCGTGGACGTGCCGATCTTGATCGAGCCGTCGCGGAATGCAGCGAGGTAGAGACGATTTGGTTGTTCCAGGTGTTCACGCATCGAAGCATCGAGTTCGGACGAGCCCCGGTGGTGGGCATGGTGCAGGTTCGAAGCGAAGGTTGCTTCGACGATGGCGCAGCGCTTGCAATGCCGCGAGCCAGCACGCGGGGCCTTCTTGCAGTCCTGGTACTCGTTGCGACCCTTGCGAAAGGGGACATGGCCAAGGCACGTGCGGCTTGGCTCACCGACGATGCGGTAGCTCAGCCGCCACCCCTCGACAGGAAGCAGGTCTGAGGCTGCCTGGTTGACACGCCGTGTGCGTAGGTGAGGGGCATGATCGCGCCACACAACACCAAGCAGCACCCGTTGGGTGTTGGAGTCTGTCCCGTCGATACTCATTGCCCCTGTCACGCGAAGCTGATCGTACCGGTGACTGGTGATACGGGAGCGATTGGGTGCCTAACGAGGCTGTTGCAGTATCCGGCGTAGGCAGGGAGTGAGGTGGCGGCTGGTCAAAGCCGCCGAACGGGAAAAATAGTGGAGCTGGGGGGAATCGAACCCCCGTCCGTCAAGGGGTCGCCGGCTGCGATACGACCATTCCCGGTTCGAAGCGTTATGGCTACTTCAGGGCTGGGTCCCCTGACACCGAAGTGTCTGCCACCGGTCTTTCCCTGGGGTCAGCGGTCTTTCTCGCCGTCAGCGGTCTTTCCCTGCCGTCCTTCACTGCTTCTGTTGCCAGGCTGCAGCGAACAGGCCCCGCCATCCCCTAAGGGGACGCGATGTGTGTTGTTCATCTGTCTAGAAAACTAGGCAGCGAGAGCAACACGGGCATTTTGGTTGCCGTGTTTTTGTTTGCCCCGTTTAAAGAGTCTGGGCCACTCTGGTCGCACAGGTCGGCTTCCGTCCTCGGCGTCGAAACCAGTCAGCCCCGTGGATTGGAAGTGCATCTGTGACTAAACAGATTCACATTTCAAAGAACAGGAGCAGCGTAGCCAATCGGACAAGTGCTTCGTGTGCCAATGAGCGGGCCAGCCCAATGAATCGGCAAAGGCGCGTCGCCGAGGGTGAGCATCCAAGCTTGGGAGCATCCGCTCTTGACCAGCCGCTTCGCATCATTGGGGTGTTCGATGGGGGTCCTACGCCAAAGCGACCTGGAACGGGCAGCTCTCAAGGGCTGCAAGGCAGCCGAGTCGGATCATCTAGGCGCCGAAGCATGAGCAACGGAGGTGCTCGAAGAGGTTCAGGCGATGCGCCGAACCGGGCCACCGTCGCAAAGTGTGGGTTCAAAGGAGCTGGTGACAGCTCGGCAACGGTCGACGAAATGTTCGAGCTCGCGGCATTATCGCAGCTCAGACAATGCTGGATCAGCCGTAACGAGCTGCCGACATAGCCTTGCGGGCTTCGGCCGCCATGTCTTTCTCGCGGATCGCCTGGCGTTTGTCCTCGGTCCGACGCCGGCGGGCAATAGCGATCTCGATCTTGGCTCGTCCGTCCTTGAAATAGAGCTTTAACGGCACGAGCGTGCGCCCGTCATGTTCGAGTGCTCGGCGGATGGTGGTGATCTCACTGCGATGCACAAGCAGCTTCTTGTCCCGATCTGGGTTGTGAGCGAACGCACCGCTATTGCTGTATTGCCCCACGTGCAGTCCAAAGAGCCAGAGCTCGTTATTGCTCACACGGGCGTAGGAATCTGCGATCGTGACCTTGGACTCTCGCAGGGACTTAACCTCTGAGCCTTTCAAGACGATGCCGCACTCGAACGTCTCGCCAATCTCGAACTCGTGCCGGGCGCGCCGGTTCGACGCGACCACACCAGGTTCGGTCTTCTTGGGCTTCGCCATGAGGGCAACCGTATCGGGCACTTGGCCTGTGGGCATCAGGTTCTGGCCGGTACGGTCGCTCTGTGTTGCGCATCACGCCCCAGGTCCGAGATGAGATGTTTGCGCATGCCATCGCAGAGCAGCCGAACGAAGCATGTGGCATGTTCTCGACGCATGCTGGTGTAGAGCTCATCGACTATTTCCATCCAATGCGCAACACCAAGGTGTCGCCGACGGTGTTCGCTCTAGATGGTCAACAGATGCTTGACCTGGAACGAGATATTGATGGTGCCGGTCGCATATTGGTTGGGGTTATGCATTCGCACACTGAAACAACGGCGTATCCGTCGCCGACCGATGTGAGCGACAGCGCTGTGTTCGACCCGTTTGGTAGCTTCCGTCATGTCATCGTTTCGCTTCGCCAGGCCGAGCCGGTATTGCGATGTTTTACGATCGACGGCGAGGCGATCGTCGAGCTCCAGGTCGAGGTGACCAGTGGCGACGATGACTTTCAGGATGAAGGCGGAGCAGTCGCCGTCGCTGCGGTTATGCCATTGCCATCAGCTGACTGATTCCATC